>Ga0318554_10000267_pt1 | contig 17159 bp, 14 predicted proteins | sample GRESIP082b2f22_FD_203687 | JGI IMG/M metagenome (GOLD analysis project Ga0318554, IMG submission 203687) | Tropical soil microbial communities from Luquillo Experimental Forest, Puerto Rico - GRE.SIPMG.082b2f22 | ecosystem: Environmental > Terrestrial > Soil > Tropical forest > Bulk soil... | reverse complement strand
GACCAGGGGCCCCGCTGCCACCGCCGGCCAGTGAGGCGGACAGCCAGCCCGGCAGCGGGGCCCCTGGTCATCGCTGACCGGCTGGCGGCAGCCTCTACACTCGCCAGCGTGGACACCACCCCCGCGGTCGAGATCCGCGATCTCGTCAAGCGGTACGGCCGGGTCACTGCGGTGGACGGTCTGTCGCTGCGGGCGGGCCGGGGCGAGGTGACCGCGGTGCTGGGCCCGAACGGGGCGGGCAAGACCACGACCGTCGAAATCTGCGAGGGCTACCGCCGCCCGGACGCGGGCACGGTCTCGGTGCTGGGCCTGGACCCGCTGGCCGACGCCCGGCGGCTGCGCCCCCGGGTCGGGGTGATGCCCCAGTCGGCCGGCATCCCGCCCGCGGTCCGGGCCGGTGAGTACCTGCGGGTGATGGCCAGGTTTCATGCCCACCCGCTGGACCCGGCGGGCCTGCTGGCCCGGCTCGGCCTGTCCGGGCAGGCCCGCACGCCGTTCAAGCGCCTGTCCGGCGGGCAGCAGCAGCGGCTATCGCTCGCCGCTGCCATCATCGGCCGCCCGGAGCTGGTCTTCCTCGACGAGCCCACCACTGGCCTGGACCCGCAGGCGCGGCATGCCACCTGGGACCTGATCGGCGGCCTGCGGGGGGCCGGGGCGAGCGTGATCCTGACCACCCATCACATGGATGAGGCAGAACGGCTGGCGGACCGGGTCGCGATCGTTGACCAGGGCCGGCTGGTCGCTGAGGGCACCCCTGCCCAGCTGACCGGCACCGCCGGGCAGCTGCGGTTCCGGGCCGAGCCCGGGCTGGACACCGAGAGTCTGCTGGCGGCGCTCGCGCCTGGCAGCGCGGCCAAGGAATCCCCGGCCGGCCACTACGTCGTGGACGTGCACGACCGGGTGGATCCCCAGCTGATCGCGACGGTGACGGCCTGGTGCGCCGAGCACGGTGTGCTCGCCCAGGATCTGCGGATCGAGAACCGCACGCTGGAAGATGTGTTCCTGGAGCTGACCGGTCGGGAGCTGCGGCCATGACCGCCGCCACCTGGCCGTCCCCAGCGCCCGGCGCGGCGCCGGTGACCCGGATGATCACCGCCCAGGCCGGGCTGGAGACCCGGGTCCTGCTGCGTAACGGCGAGCAGCTGCTGCTGACTCTGGTCATCCCGGTGCTGCTGCTGGTGGCGTTCACGCTGGAGCCGCTGGTGAAGGTGGGCCAGGGTCTCCGGGTGAATTTCCTGGTGCCGGGCATCATGGCGCTGGCGGTGATCTCCACGGCGTTCACCAGCCAGGCCATCGCCACCGGTTTCGAGCGCCGGTATGGGGTGCTGAAGCGGCTGGGGGCAAGCCCGCTCCCCCGGTCTGGCCTGATCGCCGCCAAGACGCTCACCGTGCTGGCGGTGGAAGCCGGCCAGATCGCGGTGATCGCCGTCGTCGGGCTCGCCCTGGGCTGGCAGCCGCACGGCGGCGTGGCCGGCGCGGCCGCCGCGGCGCTGCTGCTGCTGGCCGGCACGGCCGCGTTCAGCGGCCTGGGCCTGCTGCTGGCAGGCACCCTGCGGGCGGAGGCCACCCTGGCCATGGCGAACCTGATCTACCTGGTGCTGCTCGGCATCGGCGGCGTGATCTTCCCGCTGGCCCGGTTCCCCGCCGGGCTTCGCGCCGTGCTGCTGCTGCTGCCTTCCGGGGCACTCTCCGATGGGCTCCGCTCGGTGCTGTCCGGCATCCCCGGCTCACCCGCGCGCGATCTGGCCGTGCTCGTCATCTGGGCAGCGGCCGCGATCGTGCTGGCCGCCCGGACGTTCCGCTGGGAGTAGGCGGCCGCCGGGGCCGGGCGCCCGGCGGCGGACCGGCCAGGCGGCCGCCGGGCGGGGCTCGCCCGGGGGTGACTGCCCGGCCCGGGCCGGCCGGGCTGCTCGGTCATCTGCCGCCATCGCTGCTGGTTTTCACCGGCATCGTCTCCGTGCAGGTCGGCGCGGGGCTGGCGGCGCGGCTGTTTACCCAAGTGCCGCCTGCGGCAGTGACCGGTCTGCGGTTGTGGTCGGCGGCCCTGCTCATGGCCGCCCTGGGTGCTCGCGGGCTGGCCGAGAACCTGGCCCGGATGGTGCGGGACCGGTCGTGGCCGGATGCGGCGGTGGTGGTGGGGTTCGGGGTGACCCTCGCGGTGATGAACTTCTCGATCTACCAGGCGTTCGCGCGGATCCCGCTCGGGATAGCGGTCACCATCGAGTTCCTCGGCCCGCTGGCGGTCGCCATCGCTGCCTCCCGGCGGCTGATCGACCTGCTGTGGGTAGCCCTGGCCGGGACCGGCGTGGCCCTGCTCACCGGAGTGGGCCGGGCCAGCGGTGCCAGTCACCCAGCCGACCTGGCGGGGCTGGGTTTTGCGCTGCTGGCCGGTGCCGCCTGGGCCGCGTACATCATTCTCAGCCGGGCCACCGGCCGCCGCTTTACCGGCACGTCTGGCCTGACCATCGCGATGGTAGTGGCGGCGGTGCTCAGCGTCCCGGCCGGTGCCGCTGCCGGGCACGGGGCACTGCTGCGCCCGGGCGTCCTGATCACCGGGCTGGCCATCGGCCTGCTGTCCTCGATCATCCCGTACTCGCTGGAACTGGAAGCGCTGCGGCGGGTGCCGGCCCGGGTGTTCGGCATCTGGATGAGCCTGGAACCTGCGGTCGCCGCCCTGGTCGGGCTGGCCATGCTCGGTGAGTCGCTGGCGGTCAGCGAGTGGGTGGCCATTGTGCTGGTGATGATCGCTTGCGCGGGTGCCGCCCGGGGGGGCAACCGCCAGTCCCAGGCACCACAGGCCTAACAACCAGCCTGCGGTGCCCCTTCGTGCGGGCATCTGCTGGTGACGCGGGCACGGCAATCATGACGTTCCTGTCATGCGAGGGCGCGATCCCTGGCCGGCGGCGGCGGCCGGATGCGCAGCGGGCTCGTCACTCCCTACCATGGGGGCGTGCCCGCCGATCCAGCCCCGCCTGCCAGCTCACGGCCAGCCGCCACCGGCGGCCCCCCGGCCGCGCCGGGCGGCGGGCTGGCTGGCGTGCTGCGGACACTGGCCGCCCCGGTCTGGGAGCCAACGCCCACCGCGCTGCGGCGGATCGCCGCGGCCGGGGTGGTGTCCACCGCTCTCATCATCATCACCGGGGCGGCGGTCCGGCTGAGCCAGTCCGGTCTGGGCTGCCCGGACTGGCCGCAGTGCACCCGGGCCAGCCTGGTGGCCGCCCGCACCGCGGGCGACCCGATGGTCCACACCTGGATCGAGTTCGGCAACCGCCTGTTCACGGTGGTGGTGACGGTGGTGGCGGCCGCGGTGCTGATCGCCGCCTGGCGGTTCCGGCCGGGTGGGCGCCGCCGGGCCGACCTGGTCTGGCTCGCGGCCGCGCAGCCGGCCGGCGTGGTCGCGCAGATCGTGCTGGGCGGTGTGGTGGTGCTGACCAAGCTCAACCCGGTCACGGTGTCGCTGCACTTCCTGCTGTCCAGTGCGGTGGTGGCCGCCGCGGTCGCGCTGCACGCCCGGTGCACCGAGGGCACCGCGCCTGCCCGCCCGCTGGTGCGGGCCGACCTGCGGCTGCTCGGCTATGGGGTGGCCGCGGTGGCAGCGGTGATGCTAGCGGCAGGGACCGTGGTGACCGGGACCGGCCCGCTGGCCGGGGCGGCCGATGTGCCCAGGTACCACCTGCCGCTGACCGGTGTCACCCAGCTCCACGCCGACATCGGCTGGCTGCTCGGCGGGCTGGTGGCGGCCCTGGTGCTCGGGCTCCGGCTGACCAGGGCCCCGGCCCCGGCCATGCGGCAGGGCTGGCTGCTGCTCGGGTTGCTGCTGATCCAGGGCGCGGTCGGCTATGCCCAGTACTTCAGCGGCCTCCCGGCCGGGCTGGTCTGGGTGCACGTGACCGGCTCGCTGCTGATCTGGATCGTGGCCCTGCAACTGCTGTTCACGATGCGCGACCGGGGCCCGCTGCTGCCACCGCCACCGGGCCAGCCCGGTGAGCAGGGTGCCCGGGCCGACTCTCCGGCTGAGCCCGCCCCGGCCCGCTGAGGGCTGAGCCTGGCCGCCAGCGCCCAGGCCCGCCGTTCCCGGCCGCCGCAGAAACTCCGTCCGGTTCCGGCCCGTTTTAACGCCCCGCGGGGCAAGGGGCGAAGATGGGCGATGGATAGGGTCGGATCCGTAACCATCGCGGCGGCGGGTACCAGCGGCGCGGCGGGCACGCGCCTGGGAGAGGAGCGCTGATCTCACCGTGACAACCGCAGCTAGCTGGTCAGCCGCCGACCGGCGGGCCGTCGACCTGATCCGCGTCCTGGCGATGGATGCCGTCGAGCAGGCGGGGTCCGGCCACCCCGGTACGGCGATGAGCCTGGCCCCGGCTGCCTATCTGCTGTTCCAGGAGATCCTCCGGCACGACCCGGCCGACCCCGGCTGGCTTGGCCGGGACCGGTTCGTGCTCTCCTGCGGCCACTCCAGCCTGACCCTGTACCTGCAGCTCTACCTCTCCGGGTACGGGCTGACCCTGGCTGACATCCGGGCACTGCGCACCTGGGGCAGCCTCACCCCCGGCCATCCCGAATACCGGCACACCCCGGGGGTGGAGATCACCACCGGGCCGCTTGGGCAGGGCCTGGCCAATGCGGTGGGACTGGCCATAGCCGCCCGCCGCGAACGCGGCCTGCTCGACCCGGACGCGCCCGCGGGCGCGAGCCCGTTCGACCACCACATCTACGTGTTCGCCTCGGACGGGGACATCGAGGAGGGCATCAGCCACGAGGCCTCGGCCCTGGCCGGGCATCAGCAGCTTGGCCACCTCATCGTTGTCTACGACGACAACACCATCTCGATCGAGGACGACACCGCGATCGCCAAGTCGGAAGACGTGTGCGCGCGCTATGCCGCCTACGGCTGGCACGTCCAGCGGGTGAACTGGCGGCACCCCGACGGCTATGCCGAGGATGTGGACGGGCTGCGGTCGGCCCTGACCGCCGCCCGCGACCACACCAGCCAGCCCTCGTTCATCTCGCTGCGCACGATCATCGGCTGGCCCGCGCCGACCAAGCAGAACACCGGCGAGGCGCACGGTGCGGCGCTCGGCGCCCCGGAGGTGGCGGCGACCAAGCGAATCCTCGGCTTCGACCCCGATGTCGCCTTCCCGGCCGAGGATGACATCGTGGCGCATGCCCGGCTGGTAGCCGACCGCGGCAAGCTGGCCCGCGCCGCCTGGGAGGAGTCCTTCGCCAGCTGGGCCGCGGCCCGCCCGGACCGGGCCGCGCTGCTGGCCCGGCTGGCCGCCAGGGAGCTGCCCAGCGGGTGGGCAGCTGCCCTGCCATCGTTCTCGCCCGGCGGCAAGGGCATGGCGACCAGGAAGGCCTCCGGCGAGGTGCTGAATGCGCTGGCCGGGGTGCTCCCCGAGCTGTGGGGCGGCTCCGCCGACCTGGCCGGGAGCAACAACACCACCATGGCGGGCGAGCCGTCCTTCATCCCGCCCGAGCACCAGACCCGGCTGTTCCCCGGCAACCGGTACGGCCGCACCCTGCATTTCGGGATCCGGGAGCATGCCATGGGCGCGATCTGCAACGGGATCGCGGTCACCGGGCTGACCAGGCCTTACGCCGGCACGTTCCTGGTATTCAGCGACTACATGCGGCCGGCGGTCCGGCTGGCGGCGATGATGCGGCTGCCGGTGACCTATGTCTGGACACACGACTCCATCGGGCTCGGTGAGGATGGGCCCACCCACCAGCCGGTCGAGCACCTGTGGGCGCTTCGCGCGATCCCCGGCCTCGATGTCGTCCGGCCCGCTGACGCCAACGAGACCGTGGTCGCCTGGCGGACCATCCTCGGCCATCACGACCGGCCGGCCGGCCTGTGCCTGAGCCGGCAGGGCCTGCCGGTGCTGGACCGCTCGGCCAGCCCCGCCGACGTGGCGGCCGGCCGCGGGCTGGCCAGCGCCGAGGGCACCGCGCGCGGCGGCTACGTGCTGGCCGAGGCAGCCGGCGGCGAGCCGGCAGTGATCATCATCGCCACAGGCAGTGAGGTGCAGCTGGCGCTGGCGGCACGGGAGCTGCTGGCCGCGGCGGGGATAGCCGCGCGGGTGGTTTCCATGCCCTGCGTGGAATGGTTCACCGCCCAGGACGCGGCGTACCAGGAGGAAGTGCTGCCAGCCGGGATCGCCGCCAGGGTCTGCGTCGAGGCGGGCATCGCGCTCGGCTGGCGGGCCTTTGCCGGCCCGGCCGGCGAATGTGTCAGCCTGGAGCACTTCGGCGCCTCCGCCGACTACCGGGTGCTGATGGAGCAGTTCGGGTTCACCGCGGAACGGGTGGCAGCCGCTGCCCGGGCAAGCCTGGCCAGGCTGGGCCGCGGCACCCAAGATGGCAGCTGAGGGGAAATGCGAGTGACAGGGAGCAAGCCGTCATGACCGCACAGCCAGCAGACGTCCTGGGACAGCTGTCCGCCGCCGGAGTATCGGTGTGGCTGGACGACATCAACCGTGACCGGCTGGCCACGGGCGGCCTGGCCGCCCTGATGGCCAGCCGGCACGTGGTCGGGGTCACCTCCAACCCGACCATCTTCGAGCACGCGCTCAGCCACGGTGACGCCTACCGCGAGCAGCTGGCCAGCCTGGCGGTGCGCGGCGTCGGCGTCGGCGAAGCGTCCCGCGCAATCACCACGTACGACATCAGATGGGCGTGCGATGTGCTCCGGCCCGCCTTCGACCAGAGCGCGGGGGTGGATGGCCGGGTGTCGCTGGAGGTGGATCCCCGGCTCGCCGATGACACCGACGCCACCGAGGCCGAGGCGCGGGCCCTGTGGTGGCTGGTGGACCGGCCCAACCTGTTCATCAAGATCCCGGCCACCCAGGCCGGGCTGCCCGCCATCACCACGTGCCTGGCCGACGGGATGAGCATCAACGTCACGCTGATCTTCTCGCTGGCGCGCTATGACGAGGTAATCGACGCCTTCTTCGCCGGCCTGGAACAGGCCGGGCGGGCCGGGCACGACCTGGCGACCATCGCCTCGGTGGCGTCGTTCTTCGTCAGCCGCGTCGACACCGAGGTGGACAGCCGGCTGGACAAGCTGGGCACGCCGGAGGCGGCAGCCCTGCGCGGCAAGGCGGCGCTGGCCAACGCGCGGCTCGCCTACCAGCTGTATGAGCAGAAGTTCGGCACCGAGCGCTGGCAGTCGCTGCAGCGGGCGGGAGCCCGCCCGCAGCGGCCGCTGTGGGCGTCAACCAGCACCAAGGACCCGGCCTACCCCGACACCAAGTACGTGGTGGAACTGGTCGCACCGGGCACCGTGAACACCATGCCGGAGGCCACCGCGCATGCCATGGCCGACCATGGCCAGCTGCGCGGCGACACCATCCATGGCACCTACCAGCACTCTGCCGAGGTGTTCGACGAACTGGCCGGCCTGGGCATCGGATATGACGACGTCGTGCAGGTACTGGAGACCGAGGGGGTGGCGAAATTCGCCGCGTCCTGGGAGGAGCTGATCGGCGCTATCGGGGCGGAGCTGGAGCGGGCATGACTGCCCCTGGCGGCGGTGCCCGGCCCCCGGCCGTGTCGGTTGGCTGGTACAGCATCGCGCTGACCGAGGCGGCCGGGCAGGCGGTGGACAAGCTCGCCGCGGACGGCGTGCCGGCCGCACTGTCGGCACAGGATCCGCAGCTATGGGGTGCGGACGCGGCCGCCGAGGCGGCGGTCAGGCTTGGCTGGCTGGATGCGCCGGGTTTGTCCCGGGCGCTGCTGGGACCGCTGGCCGCGCTGGCCGGCCAGGCGCACGAGGACGGCATCGAGCACATCGCGCTGTCCGGGATGGGCGGCTCGTCGCTGGCGCCGGAGGTGATCAGCCGCAGCTTCCAGGTGCCGCTCACCCTGCTCGACACCACCGACCCGCATGCTGCTGCCCGGGCGCTTGCCGACCGGCTGGACCGCACGCTGATCGTGGTGTCCAGCAAGAGCGGCTCAACAATCGAGACCGACAGCCACCGCCGCATCTACGAGCACGCCTTCGCCGGGCAGGGGCTGTCGCCGGGCGAGATAGCCCGCCGGATCGTCGTGGTCACCGACCCCGGGTCACCACTGGAGAGCCTGGCCCGCCAGGCGGGGTACCAGGTGATGCTGGCCGACCCCACGGTGGGCGGCCGCTACAGCGCGCTGACGGCGTTCGGCCTGGTACCGGCCGCCCTGGCCGGCGCCGATGTGGCCCGGCTGCTGGACGAGGCGGACGCGGTACGGCCCGCCCTGGCCGCGGACACCGGTAACCCGGGACTGACGCTGGGGGCGGCGCTCGGCGGCTATGCCCTGGCCGGGCATGACAAGGCGGTGCTGGCCGACTGCGGGTCGGGCCTGCCCGGCTTCGGCGACTGGGCTGAGCAGCTGATCGCCGAGTCCACCGGCAAGCACGGCCGCGGCATCTTGCCGGTGGTGGTGGGCGGCGAGAACGCGCCCGGCTTTTCCCCCGGGCCCGACATTCATCTGCTGGCGCTGGGCCAGCCGGCCGGCCCGGTCGACACCTCAGTGGCCGGCCCGCTCGGAGCCCAGTTCCTGATCTGGGAATATGCGGTCGCGGTGGCCGGGCGGCTGCTTGGCATCAACCCGTTCGACCAGCCGAATGTGGCCGAGTCCAAGGAGAACACCGCCAGACTGCTGGCCGAGTCGGGTGACGGGCCGCTGCCCACCGGCGAGCCCGCCTTCACCGAGGGCGCGGTCGATGTGTACGCCGAGCCCGGCCTGGTGGCCGGCTCCGGTGGCCTGGCCGGGGTGCTGGACAGGCTGGTGCTCGCCCTGCCCGACCGCGGTTACCTGGCGATCATGGCCTACCTGGACCGGGGCGGCGATGCGGCCGCCGCCCGCCTCCGGGATACGCTGGCCGCCCGGACCACGCACCCGGTCACCTTCGGCTGGGGCCCGCGGTTCCTGCACTCGACCGGGCAGTACCACAAGGGTGGCCCGCAGAATGGTGTCTTCCTGCAGGTCACTGGGGCCGTGACCGGTGACGTGCCAGTCCCGGGACGGCCGTTCAGCCTCGGCCGCCTGCAGCTGGCGCAGGCGCTCGGCGACCTGCGGGCACTGGGCCAGCGCGGCCGCCCGGCGGTCCGGCTGCACCTGCGCGACCGGGCCGAGGGCCTGCGCCAGCTGCTGGCCGCGGCGGACGTGAGCGGGGGCCAGCGGTGAGCGACCTGGCGGGCAACCCGCTGCGGGATCCGCGGGACCGCCGGCTGCCCCGGGTGGCGGGCCCGTGCGTGCTGGTCATGTTCGGTGTCACCGGCGACCTGGCCCGCAAGAAGCTGATGCCCGCCGTCTACGACCTGGCCAATCGTGGCCTGCTGCCGCCCGGATTCTCGCTGGTCGGGTTCGCTCGCCGGGACTGGGAAGACGAGGACTTCGCGCAGGTCACGTACGAAGCGGTGAAGGAGCACGCACGCACCCCCTTCAACGACACCGTGTGGCAGCAGCTGTCGGAGGGGGTCCGGTTCGTGCCCGGTGAGTTCGCCGATGACGCCGCCTTCAACCGGCTGGCCCGGACGGTGGCACAGCTGGACGCCCAGCGCGGGACTGGCGGCAACTACGCCTTCTACCTGTCCGTGCCGCCCAGGTTCTTCGCCGATGTGGTCGGCCAGCTCAAGCGCTCCGGCCTGTCCACGCCCGGCCCGGCCCCGGACGGCTACCGGCCGTGGCGGCGGGTCGTGGTCGAGAAGCCGTTCGGGCACGACCTGGCCAGCGCCCAGGCCCTGAACCAGCTGCTGAACTCGGTGTTCGGGCCGGAGTCGGTCTTCCGGATCGATCACTACCTGGGCAAGGAAACGGTCCAGAACATCCTGGCGCTGCGCTTTGCCAACACCATGTACGAGCCGATCTGGAACCGCGGTTATGTCGATCACGTCCAGATCACGATGGCCGAGGACATCGGCATTGGCGGGCGGGCCGGCTATTACGACGGGATCGGCGCGGCCCGCGACGTCATCCAGAACCATCTGCTGCAACTGCTGGCCCTGATCGCGATGGAGGAGCCGGTCTCGTTCGACGCGGACTCGCTGCGGGCGGAGAAGGAGAAGATCCTGTCGGCCATCCGGCTGCCCGCGGATCTGGCGGCCGGCACCGCCCGGGGCCAGTACGGAGCCGGCTGGCAGGGCGGTGTGGCGGTCCCGGGCTTCCTGGAGGAAGACGGCATCGCATCCGACTCGCGGACCGAGACCTATGCGGCGGTCCGGCTGGAGGTGGACACCCGGCGCTGGGCCGGGGTGCCGTTCTACCTGCGGACCGGCAAGCGGCTGCCACGCCGGATGACCGAGATCGCGCTGGTCTTCCAGCGTGCGCCGCATCTGCCTTTCACCGCTACCGACACCCAGGAACTGGGGCAGAACGCACTGGTCATCCGGGTGCAGCCGGACGAGGGGGTGACCGTCAGGTTCGGCTCCAAGGTGCCCGGCTCGTCGATGGAAGTTCGCGACGTGAACATGGATTTCGCCTACGGTGAGTCGTTCACGGTCAGCAGCCCGGAGGCCTACGAACGGCTGCTGCTGGACGTGCTGATCGGTGACCCGCCGCTGTTCCCGCGGCATCAGGAAGTGGAGCTGGCCTGGCGGGTGCTGGACCCGATCGAGGAATTCTGGGCCGAGCACACCAAGCCCGAGCAGTACCCGGCCGGGTCGGCCGGGCCGGCCGGGGCGGAGGCGCTGCTAGCCAGGGACGGCCGGTCCTGGCGGCGGCTGTGAGCCGCCGGAGGGAAGTGCACCCGCGATGACCATCGACCTGACCGAAACGACGACCGCAGCCGTCCACGAGGCGCTCCAGGAGGCCCGCCGGCGGATGGGCGGGCAGGCCAGCGGAATGGTGCTGACCCTGGTCATCGTCACCGATGAGGCGACGCAGTACGACGCCGTCCGGGCCGCCAGCGAGGCTGCCCGCGAGCACCCGTGCCGGGTGCTGGTCGTCATCACCCGCCGCCCCGCCGCCCCCTCCAGGCTGGATGCCGAGATCCGGGTGGGCGAGGCGGGCCCGGGCGAGACGCTGCTGCTGCGCATGTATGGGCCGCTCGGCGAGCACGCGGACTCGGTGATCGCCCCGCTGCTGCTGCCCGACACCCCGGTCGTAGTTTGGTGGCCGGGTGCCCCGCCCGCCACCCCGGCCGGCGAGCGCATCGGGGTGCTGGCCCAGCGGCGGATCACCGATGCGGCCACCGCCGACGAGCCGCGGCAGAGCCTGGCCAGGCTGGCCGCCGGGTACCAGCCCGGGGACACCGACCTGAGCTGGACCAGGGCCACGCCCTGGCGGTCGCTGCTGGCCGCCATCCTGGATCAGCCGCACGGTGCGGTCACCGGCGGCACCGTGCGGGCCGAAGCGGGCAACCCGAGCGCCGACCTGATCGCCGCCTGGCTGGCGGAACGGCTGCTGATCCCGGTCAGCAGCGAGGTCTCGGCCGGCCCGGGGATCACCGAAGTCATCTTCACCACCAGTGACGGCGAGATCGCCATCACCCGGCCCGACGGCCGGGTGGCCGAGCTGCGCCTGCCAGGCGAGCCGGAGCGGCGGGTCGCCCTGCACCGGCGGGAGACGCCCGAGCTGCTGGCCGAGGAACTCCGCCGGCTCGACCCGGACGAGGTGTATGCCGAGTCGCTGGCCCGGCTTGGCATGTCATGAGCACCCCGGAGGTGCTCATCCATCATGACGCCATGCTGCTCGCCCGGGCCGCCGCGGCCCGGCTGGTGACCTGCCTGGTCGACCGGCAGGCGGCTGCGGGCAGCGCGTCGCTGGTGCTCACCGGCGGCGGGATTGGCACCGCGGTGCTGGCCGAGCTTGCCGCGGCGCCGGCCCGGGACGCGGTGGACTGGCGGCTGCTGGACATCTGGTGGGGGGACGAGCGGTTCCTGCCCGCCGGGCATCCGGAGCGGAACGAGACCGGGGCGCGGAAAGCACTGCTGCGGCACCTGGACGCCGACCCCGCCCGGGTGCGGCCGATGCCGGCCGCCGGTGGCCCGGACGGTGATGACCCGGAGGCGGCGGCCGCGCGGTACGCCAGCTGGCTGGCGGCGGCCGCCCAGCCGGAGGATCACGGCCCGGTACCGTCGTTCGACGTGCTGCTGCTCGGCATCGGCCCGGACGGGCATGTAGCCTCGCTGTTCCCCGGGCTGCCCGCGCTCTACGACGAGCGGCCAGTGGTGGCCGTCCGCGGCGCCCCCAAGCCCCCGCCGCTCCGGCTGAGCCTCACCCTGCCCGCGATCCGCTCTGCGCGGGAGGTGTGGGTCCTCGCGACGGGAGCCGAGAAGGCGGGCGCGGTCCGGCTGGCGCTGTCCGATGTCGGGCCGGTCCAGGTGCCCGCCGCCGGTGCCCGCGGCCGGCAGCGCACGCTGTTCCTGCTCGACCGGGCTGCGGCCAGCCGGATCCCGCCCCAGCTCAGCCGGACCAGCTGACCGGCCCGGCGGAGCCGCGCGGCCGCCAGGCCACCAGCGGCAGCAGCCGCTACCGGGCCCGGCGCAGCCGGGCCACCGACCAGACCACCAGCAGCAGCACCAGCACGGCCGGGATGAGCACGTCGGCCGCGTGTGCCGCAACGCTCAGGGCCAGCCAGTACAGCGCGACCGCCAGCACCTGGGCGGTCCCGGCGCGGGAGGCAAGCGGCGCCCCGTCAGCTGCCCCACCGGTGCGTTCCTGCCCGCGGGGGTTCCCGCACAGCTGGCCGGCCGGCCCGGGCCAGGTCGGCAGATCCCAGGTCAGCCGGCGCAACTCGCCCCAGGTCCGGCTGGTGAAGGCGGCGGTGGTCCGGTCATCGAACTCGGAAAGGGTGAGCCGGCCCGCCGAATAACCCGCACTGAGCACCGCGACGGTATGCTCCCGGTCGGCGTCTGACGCCCGGATCATGTCATCGGCAGGCATCGCCGGACCTCCCCCCGGGGTCATGCTGGCATAACCGGAGCTTATAGACCGGCCAGCAACGCACGCAAACACTCTGTTTGCAGGTCACAGGGGGCGCGCAGGTGAGCGTTGATCCTGGGCAGCCATTCAGCCCAAACCCTCATCCAGCCGCTGCGTCACCTGGTGCCTGCGTCATTACCATGAGATCGCAGTCTCGCTGCAACACCACGGCAGCTGAGCTGGAGGGCTGAGATGATCATCCTGGCTGTGGCCGGTGGCGTGATCGTCGCAGGCCTCGCCTGGGCCGGGGTGGATGACTACCGGCGACGCCGGCGGGACGGCAGGCCGTCAGTCGCGGAAGCCTTCCAACGGCAGCAGGCGATCGACGGGCAAAAGATCGAGTGGCAGGGCGAGCCCGGATCCAGGTGGCGGCGGCGCCTCTGAGACTGATCCCGCAGCCGGCATGCGCCGCGGATCCCGCAGCCATCAGATCCGACCACGAAACGAACCTCTAGCTGCCGGAGGGTCAGTCGCCGGGCATGGCGGTCTCGTGCCGCGGCCGGTCCCGCACCGGCCGGCCGCCCGGTCCACCGGCACCGGCGCGGCGTCAGCGCCGGCGACGTGGCCGAGGCGCTGCGGCGGGTAAACCGCGGGGACCGCTAGCGCGTCTGGTCACTACCAGGCCCGGGACCGCGCGGGGGGGACCAGCGGTCCCGGGCTTTCACGGTCTTCGCCGCAGGGACAAGCCCGGGTAAACCGGGCGCGCGGCCAGTGCGTCCCTTACCGTCCGGCCCGGCGGCGGCACGGGGCGCCGCGCCGGGCGGATGCATCCCGCGGCCAGGGAGGCAACCATGCCGGTGCGCTACTTCCGCCTCACGCTGATGTGGCTGGCCGCGTTTGTGCTGGTGGTCCTGGTCGCCACGGTTACGGTCCTGGCCGCCTTTAAGACCGTTGGCTTCGGGTAACCGCTATTCGCACCGCGGCCGGTACCGCACCGGGCGGCAGCCAGGCCGCGCTGGCCAGGATGGGCCGGTGACGTGCCCCCAGGAGTTGGATGATGTTTAAGACAACCGTAAGGACCGGCTAAGGCCTGGCAAGGAGCCTGGATCCCCGGCCCAGGCCGCAGTAGTGTCCCGCCCAGTCCCCCATGAGCCGGGGCCGGGCGATTCCCCCCCTCGCCGGGCCCCGGTTTTTTCTTCTGCACCCCGGTGAGGAGAGAAACTGGCCGGTCATCCGCCACAGTCTCAGGTGCCTGGGAGCAAGCCGCTGATGCCCAGCAGGGCAAGTACGTAGGCCACCCACACAGAGGCCCGGATCACCCACCCAAGCCGCTTCCCGTCCCGCTTCTTCTCCAGCAATGTGCCCAGGACTATCGCCAGCACGGCCGACAACATGCCCAAGGCGACCAGGTACCCGGACAGCCTGTGGCTGTGGTCCACGGCCGCTAGCAGTACCGAAACGCCGGCCAGGCTAAGACCGCCAGCCGCGACCAGATGAGCTCGGTCCTTCGCCGGCCGGGCCAGGACCGGCACCCCGTAGGAGTCCAGCTCCTGGTCGAAAGCCTGCGGCTGGTCGCCGGGCCAGAGCTCCTTCAGGATGGACGGATTGCCCGGGTCAATGTCATCTGTATTCATGCCTTGACCGCCTCCCCCAGCCACAGCCGCGGTCCCGGCGCCGCGTTCGGCCTGCAGGCCAAAGGTGCTTCCCTTGTAGCTTGCTCGTGCGGCGAATGCAAATGATCCCGGCCGCCATCCGGCTCCGCGGCCGCTCACGAGGGTCACGCCGTCATGCTTCCGGCTCGTGCCCAGCCTGGTGACGTATGGGCATGCCGGGCATCACTGGTGCCTGGTGGTGCGGTCCTGGCGGGCCCGGTTAAGATCAGCCGTGCCGCCAGTTACCCGGGCCGGGGCCCGCCGTGACCATCTGATCGTCTGCGGCGAGGATGCGCTGGCCGCCCGCGTCGCCGAGGAACTCACCAGCCGGTACGGCGAGCCGGTGACGATGCTGGTCCGCTCCCGGGAGGCCGATCACGCCCCGCGGATCGCCCGGCTGCCCAGAGTGCACGTGATCGAGCGGGCCGAGCTGGACGAGGACGCCCTGACCGCCGCCCAGGTGGACTCGGCCCGCGCGCTGGCCCTGCTCCGCCAGGACGACCTGGGCAACTTCCACGCCGCCCTGCGGGCCCAGGAACTCAACCCCGATCTGCGCCTGGTAGTGGCGATCTTCAACTCCGGCCTGGGCGAACGGATGCGCACCTTCTTCCGCGACTGTGCGGTGCTGTCCAGCTCGGCGATGGCCGCCCCGTCGTTCGTGGCGGCTGCTTTAGGGGAGCCCGCGCCCAGCCATGTCCGGGTGGCCGGGCGCACCCTGTACGTCGCCCGTGGCGGGTCCGTCCACCCCCGCCACGTCGTGTGCGGGCTGGCCACCACCGGCGATCCGCTCTCGCCCGGGCTGCTGCCAGGAACTGCCCAGCCGGCCGATCTGGTACTGGCGGTGGCGGATGGAGCGCCGCGGGACCCGCTCGCCCGCGCACACCGGCGGCCGGTCCGGGCCGTCCTCATGACCTTGCGGCGGCTGCTATGGCACAAGCTGGGATTCGCCTTCCTTGCCGTGTTCGCGCTGCTGGTCGCCGGCTTCGTGCTGCTCATCACCCTGGGCGGCTTCTCACTGGGCAATTCGCTGTACCTAACGTTCCTGGACGCGGCCGGGGCGGCGGTGACCGACCCGCGGAAGGGCACTCCCGAGAAGGTGGCGCAGTTCCTGCTGACCTTCGCCGGCCTGGCCTTCATCCCGGTGGTGACCGCAGCCGTGGTCAGCGCCCGGCTGACCGGATCGGTGCAGGCCGCCGACCGCCCGGTGGCCGACCATGTGATCGTGGCCGGGCTCGGGAACGTGGGCACCCGGATCGTCGGCCAGCTGCACGACCTCGGGGTGGGGGTCGTCTGCGTGGACAAGAGCGAAGACGCCGCCGGGATCGCGCTGGCCCGGCGGCTGGGACTGCGGGTGGTCATCGGCGAGACGCACCGGGAGGAGACACTGCGGGCGGCCGGGATCGGCACCTGCCAGGCGGTCGTCTCGGTGACCAACAGCGACACGGTCAACCTGGAGACGGCGCTGCACGCCCGGGCCCTGGCCAGTGAGCCGCGGCTCGTGCTCCGGCTGGGCGACGACGACCTGGCGGAGCGGGTGCAGCGCAACGTCACGAATACCATCTCGCGCAGCGTTTCCTACCTGGCCGCGCCCGCTTTCGCCGCGGCCATGCTGGAGCACCAGGTGCTGCGGGCCATCCCGGTCGGCCGGCATGTGCTGCTCATCGCGGACATCCGGGTCGGCGCCGGGTCGGATCTGGACGGCCGGCCGGTGGAGGATGTGCACCAGGCCGGCCAGGTCCGGATGATCGCGCACCGGCGGCCCGGGGCAGACCGGGTCGATTGGTCACCCTCACCGCGGCTGGTGCTGTCGCCCCAGGACCAGATCTACGTTCTCGCCACCCGGGCCGGGCTGAGCCGTGTTATCGCCCGGGGCCAGATGGGCGGGGAATGATGTGTGGTCCGGCCCAGAGCGGGCCGGCGTGCAAAACCTGGGTCTCCCCGAACCAGGGTGTCCAGGGTTACCCTCAGGGCAGGTCTTCCACTTGGTTCTCATGAGCCATCTGTGAAGACGGAAGAAGGTTTCCTTGGCCCGCCGTGCCCACACATCCTCCCCCGCTGAGGGGTGGCCTGGCCCGCGTGGGCCAGGCGAGCTAACTCTGGTGGCGGCCATCGGCCCTTCGGTCCATCCAGGTGCCAGCCCAGCCGCGCTGCGGCCAGGCGGTGCTCTCCCTCACCAGGAGGAATGAATTGAGCGTTAACGACGACCGCCCGATCATGATGGCGCCGGCGGCAGACCCAGCCCCGCTCGGGCTCGCCGCCTTCGCCCTCACCACGTTCCTGCTGTCGGCGGCCAATGCGAAGTGGATGAACAGCGCCACCGGCAGCGCCTGGCTCGGCTTCGCCTTCGCCTACGGCGGGCTGGCCCAGTTCGCCGCCGGCATGTGGGAGTTCCGGAACCGCAATGTGTTCGGCGCCACCGCGTTCGGCACGTACGGCGGCTTCTGGATCGGCCTGGGCCTGTGGGCACTGCTCGTCGCGCCCCCGCCGGCCGGGGCCGGGCCGCTGGCAGCGGCGGCGCACGCGGCAGCAGCGGGCAAGGACCTCGGCTGGATCCTGCTCGCGTTCGCCATCTTCAACACCTACATGCTGCTGTGGAGCACGCAGGTGAACTGGGCCGTGTTCGGAGTGTTCCTGACCCTGGAGGCCACCGAGATCATCCTGTTC
>Ga0318554_10000266_pt1 | contig 17161 bp, 16 predicted proteins | sample GRESIP082b2f22_FD_203687 | JGI IMG/M metagenome (GOLD analysis project Ga0318554, IMG submission 203687) | Tropical soil microbial communities from Luquillo Experimental Forest, Puerto Rico - GRE.SIPMG.082b2f22 | ecosystem: Environmental > Terrestrial > Soil > Tropical forest > Bulk soil... | reverse complement strand
CTCGAAGGCGGCGCGGGCGTAGGGACGGGCGATGGTGAGCCGGTCGGCCATGGGGCAGGCTCAGATCTCGGCGGCGAGCTGCTCGAGGAGGTCGGCGTGCGCGCGCGCGTCGATTTCGCGTCCGAGAAGCTTGCTCGCGGCGCCCACGGCGATGCCTGCCACCTCGCGCCGCAGGCTTTCCTTGGCGCGCGTGGTGTCGAGCTCGATCTGCTGCTGCGCGGCGGCGACGATGCGCGCGCCCTCCGTGCTCGCTGCACCCTTGGCCTGCTCGACCACCTCGTTGGCCCTGTGCTGCGCGTGGTCGATGATCTGGTTGGCGCGCTCGCGCGCCTCACGGATGATGGCGTCCGCCTTCTCGCGGGCCTGGGACAGCTCTTTCTCGCCTTCCTCGGCGGCCGCCAGGCCCTGCGCAATCTTGCGCTGGCGCTCGTCCATGGCCTGCAGGATCGGTGGCCAGATCCACTTCATCGTGATCAGGATGAGTGTCGCGAAGACGATCATCTGCACGACCAGCGTGAGATTGATATTCACGGTGCGTATCTCCGGTCAACGGAACGGGCGGTCGCTGTCAGTGCGCCGCCTGTACTGCACCCAGGAAGGGATTCGCGAAGGTAAAGAACAGCGCGAAGCCGATGCCGATCATCGCCACCGCATCGAGCAGTCCCGCGACCAGGAACATCTGGACGCGCAGCACCGGCAGCAGCTCCGGCTGGCGCGCCGAGCCCTCGATGAAGCGGCCGCCGAGGATGCCGAAGCCGATCGCGGTGCCGAGTGCGCCCATGCCGAAGATGATGCCGACGGCCAGCACGGTCATGGCCTGGATGTGTGCAACGTTGTCCATTCAAACTCTCCTACAACAAACCCGATAACCAGATACCCGAAGCCGCCGCGGCGCGCCGCCGCTCAGTGATGCTCACTCGCCATCGACAGATAGACGATCGTCAGCACCATGAATATGAAGGCCTGCAACGTAATCACAAGCAGATGGAACAGGGTCCAGATCAGCGCCAGCAGGAACTGCATGACCAGGAAGAACCAGCCGCTGAAGTGCGCCAATACCGAGATGCCCTGTAACGTCAGCACCGCGAGCAGCAGGAACACCATCTCGCCGGCGTAGAGGTTGCCGTAGAGACGCAGCGACAGCGAGATCGGCCGCGCCAGGAAGGTCACGGACTCGAGTATGAGGTTGACGATCGACAGGGGTATCTGCAGCAACACGTTCTTGACCCTGAACGGCTGCAGGGTCAGCTCGCCGAGGAAACCGAGCACACCCTTCATCTTCAGGTTGTAGAAGATGATCAGGATGAACACCGTGAGCGACATGGCGAAGGTCGCGTTCAGGTCGGTGCTCGGCACCACCTTCAGATGCTCGAGGCCGACGCCGCGCGCCACCAGCGGCAGCAGGTCGACCGGAATGAGATCCATGAAGTTGAACAGGAAGATCCAGCAGAAGATGGTGAGCGCGAGTGGCGCCACCAGGCGGCTCGCGTGGTGAAAGGTGTCGCGCACCTGCGCATCGACGAATGAAACGATGGTCTCGATGAAGTTCTGCACCCCGCCGGGTACCCCGGTGGTTGCGCGATGCGCGACCAGCCAGAACAGGCCGAGGAAGACGAGCCCGAGCGCGACCGAGAAAAACACCGTGTCGTAGTTGATGACCGAGAAATCGACGATGCCGTGCGCCGAGCGGTTCGACAGGAAGGTCTGGTGGTGCAGGATGTAATCGGTCGCGCCACCGCCCGTCTCTTCCGCTGACATCAGCATCGCCAATCCACCCGCTACGTTTCAGGCACCGCGGCGCGCGCCGCTCACGGTGGGCAGCGCAGCCAGCAGTGCGATCCAGTACACCAGGAAGGTCGCCGCGAACCCGGCGAACATCGCCAGCGGCGCAACCCTCATCACCTTCAGCACCACCACGAACAACACGACCACGACGGCGAGTTTCAGCGCCTCGCCGGCGTAGAACCTGTTCAGTGCCCGCTGCGCTCCGCCGGCCGAGCCACCGAATACGAGCCCGGCCATCGCGAGGCTGCCCAGCGTGGCGATCACACCACCGGCGAGTGCCGAGAGCGCCGCCAGCCGGCCGGCGACGCCGAGAGCGCACACCGCCGCAACGACGCTCACCGCCGCCTGACTCACGACGACGCCAAAGGCCAGCCGCCGCGCACGGGGCAGATCGATCGCCGACACCTTATATAAGTCCCGTTCGAGGGGCTCAAAAGAGCCGCTTGCCTTGCGTTTGAGCGGACGCAAGTGGCTTCACATTACTCGGCCGTTCAGTCACTTACGTGACGATGGCGAAAAAGCCGCGGGATTATAGAGACCGCTCACGGCCCCGTCCACATGGTAGTTTCCGCAGCGAGCCAGCGCGGCGCCGCTGCACCGCGCCAGCGGTGCTCTACTGGATGTGAGCCAGGATTCCGTCCAACTCGTCCAGGCTGTTGTAGCTGACCACCAGCTTCCCGCGGCCGCCTCTGCCGGGCTGGATGGCGACGCGTGCGCCGAGCTTCTCCGCCAGCTCCTGCTCGAGGCGCGCCACGTTCGGGTCGCGGTCGAGGCCATCGCCGTGCTCAGCGGGAGTGCCGTGCGGGGTCTGCAGGCGACGCACCAGTGCCTCGGTCTCACGTACCGAGAGGCCCTTGCGGGCCACCAGCAGCGCAACCTCGGTCTGCTGCCGGCGCTCGGTGAGCGCGAGCAGCGCACGCGCATGACCCATCTCGAGGGTGCGTTTCTCGAGCAGCTCGCACACCTCGGACGTGAGCTCCAGCAGTCGCAGCAGGTTGGTGACTCCGGCACGCGAGCGGCCCACTGCCTGCGCAGCCTCCTGGTGAGTGAGCCCGAACTCGCTCACTAGGCGCTCGAGCGCCCGGGCCTCCTCGAGCGGATTGAGGTTCTCACGCTGGATGTTCTCGATGAGGGCCACCGCGATGGCCGCCTCATCGGGGATGTGACGGATGACGGCCGGGATCTCGGTGAGCCCGGCCATCTGCGAGGCGCGCCAGCGCCGTTCGCCGGCAATGATCTCGTAGCGCTGGGATTCGCCGTTTACAGGCGGCTCGAGCGGGCGCACGACGATCGGCTGCACTACGCCCTGTGCCTTGATGGAGTCGGCCAGCTCACTGAGTGTCTCGGGACGCATGTCGATGCGTGGCTGGTAGCGGCCGCGCTGCAGCAGGTCGAGCGGCAGCCTGGTGAGTTCTTCCCCAACCGGCAGAGCTTCCGCCGCCACGGAGGCGGCGACGGCACGTGTGCCAAGCAGATCCGCCAGGCCGCGGCCGAGAGAGGGTTTTCGGTGCATCATCGGGATCGGTCCTCAGCTGGTGTGGCGGACGCTGCTCACAGCCGGTGTCATGGCAGGGACCTCCACCGAAGTTGTCGTCCTTTCCGGAGCCTGGCCGGCCGCCGCATCGGTCGCGGGGGCTGCATCTGCCGGGGGAACCGTTTCTGTTGCGGGCGCCGTCTCGGTGACCGTTGCAGGCGCCGCGGCGGGTGCGGGGGGCATCGGCGGCGGCGGCGCGGGCACCGGCTGCGCATGCGCCGCGGTCGCCGCCGTGTTCCCCGCCGCGAGCGGGGTGATGCCACGCACCATGCCGGTCGATTCCTCCTCGCGCCGGATCATCTCGCCGGCGAGCGCCAGATAGGCGAGCGCGCCCCGCGACTCCTTGTCGTGAAAGAGCGCTGGCTTGCCGAAGGAAGGAGCCTCGGCGAGGCGGATGTTGCGCGGTATGACGGTGCGGAACACCTTGTCACCAAAGTGCGCGATCAGCTGCGCGCTCACCTCGTTGGCGAGGTTATTGCGCGGGTCGAACATGGTACGCAGCACCCCTTCGATCGAGAGCTGCGGATTTACCGCGGCGCGGATCTGCTCGACGGTCGAGAGCAGTGCCGAGAGCCCCTCGAGAGCGTAGTACTCGCACTGCATGGGGATCAGCACGCTGTCTGCCGCCACGAGCGCATTGACCGTCAGCATGTTGAGGGCCGGCGGGCAGTCGATCAGCACCAGGTCGAACTCATTGCGCTTCGGCGCGAGCGCCTGGCGGAGCTTGGTCTCGCGCCCGATGGCCAGGGTGAGCAGGCGCACCTCCGCGGCGGTGAGGTCCTGGTTCGCCGGCAGCAGCGTGAAGCCCGCGCCGTTACCGAGCTCGATCGGTATCAGCGCATCGGTGAGCTGACACTCTCCCAGCAGCACTTCGCACGTGCTGCGTTCGAGCTGCGACTTGTCGACGCCGCTCCCCATGGTGGTGTTGCCCTGCGGATCGATGTCGATGAGCAGCACGCGGCGCCGGGTGGCGGCGAGGGATGCCGCGAGGTTGACCGCGGTAGTGGTCTTGCCGACGCCCCCCTTCTGCATCGCGATGGCAATGACGCGTTTCATGGGGCGAGAGTGTACTGCACCGGCGCGCGAGCGCCCGCAGTCGCGTGCGGGCGACGCGGCGGGACCGCGCCCGGCGCGATGCGCAGCGACGTCACTTGCCAGGGATGGGGGCCGCGAGCTGAAACCCTGGGCCGTCCGTGGCCCGGTGACCGCCTCAGGCGACGAGCGTGCGCTCGCGCCTCGAGAGACGTTCGCGTGCCATCTGATCCGCGACCGCATTGGTGGTGCGGTTCTCGCGCCGCGCGCGCTCGAAGATCTCGGTGAGCCGCGCAGGGATCGCCTGGATATCGGCCACAACCTGCGCCTCGCTCGCGCCGCCGTGGTACTCGCGCGAGACGCTGATGATGCCTCCCGCGTTGATGACGTAGTCGGGCGCGTACAGGATGCCGGCCGCCTGCAGTGCCGTGCCGTCCTGATCCTGCGCCAGCTGGTTGTTCGCGGCCCCGGCGACGATGCGGGCGCGCAGCTGCGGGATCGACTGGGCGTTGAGCACTCCGCCGAGGGCGCAGGGCGCGAGCACATCGACATCGAGCCCGAGCAGCTCCTCCACCCCCACGGCGTGCGCCTTGAACTGCCCGCAGGCCCGCTGCAGGGCAGACGGCTGCACATCGGCGATGAAAAGCTCCGCGCCATCCGCGGCGAGAAGCCCGCAGAGGTGGTGCCCGACCCCGCCGAGGCCCTGAATCGCGACCTTCACGCCCCGGAGAGCCGGGCGCCCGAGGCGGAATCTCACGGCGGCCCGGATCCCCAGGTACACCCCGAGTGCTGTTTTTGGAGCGGGGTCCCCACCCGCCTGGCCCGGCGCGGCTCCGAGCCCGGAGACGTAGCGCGTCGCGCGCGCGACGCTCGCCATGTCCGCGGTGGTGGTACCGACGTCCTCGGCGGTGATGTAACGGCCGCCGAGCGAGTCGACCAGGCGGCCGAAAGCCTCGAAAAGAGCCGGGGTCTTCGCCTTGCGCGACTCCCCGATGATCACCGCCTTGCCGCCGCCGAAGGGTAGTTCCGCCATCGCGTTCTTGTAGCTCATGCCGCGCGAGAGCCGCAGCACGTCGGCGAGGGCGTCGGCGGTCGTCGCGTATGGCCACATGCGGCAGCCGCCCGCGGCACGACCGAGGGCAGTCGAATGGATGGCAATGATGGCGCGCAAACCGGTGGCGGCGTCATGACCAAAGACGACGAGCTCGTGGTCATCGAACTCGCGCATGTCGAAGATTTCCAACGGCTCCACCCCGGGTGTCCCGAATCGCTCAGGCCTCTGCTAAGGCTACGCGCCCAGCCGCGGACCAGTTGTCACAAAAGTTGCCTATGGAAGGCCGATGGTGAAATATCTATCTCAATATCCAGATGTGGATGAAATGATTGATGCAGATTAACGAACTCGACCGATCGGACCTGCGGATCCTCGAGGTGCTGCAGGAACACGGAAATCTCTCCGCCGCGGAGCTCGCTGAACGGCTCGGCATGACCGCCTCGACCTGCTGGCGGCGCGTGACGCGCCTCGAAGAGCTCGGCGTGATCCGCAAGCGCGTGGCGCTCCTTGAGCGCGAGAAGCTCGGGCTCTCGGTGATGGTGTTTTCGCACGTGAAGGTCGCGGGTCATGGACGCGACGCGCTGCTGCGCTTCGAGCAGGCGGTGCGGGCGCACCCGGAAATCCTCGAGTGCTACACGCTCATGGGTGAGACGGATTTTCTACTGCGTATCGTCTGCCCGGACATCAAGGCTTACGAAGCCTTCTTCCTCGATCACCTGTCGCGCTTCCCGGGCGTGCAGTCGGTGAACTCCTCCATCGCGCTCGCCGTCATCAAGGAGACGACGGCGCTGCCTTTGCGGCCTTGATCCCGTGCTGCGGCACCGGCTCGAGCTCCTCCACGCCGGCGACCGGCGCAGGGTCGAGCCCGGCGATGGCCACGATCTGCTGGGTGTTGATGAAGGGACCCTTGAGAGCCGGCGGTACCGCACCGCTTCGCAGCTTGCGCCACAGGTCATAGAGGGCGAGTGCGGCGGTGAGTGTGCCGAGGGTCCCGAAATAGGCGCGCGGCCCGAAAGCGTGCATCGCGGTCCCGGCGATGGTCGGTCCGCTGGCCGCGGCCATACCGTTGATGAGCAGCAAGCGGCTGCTGGCGGCGACCATCTGCGAGGGTTCGAGCCTGTCGTTGATGTGCGAGACGGCGAGCGAATAGAGCGTGAGCGCGGAGCCGCTGAACAATGCGGTGAGCAGCAGAAACAGCCAGCGCGGTTGTGGCACGAACACTTCGATGCTGACGGCGACCAGCGTCGCGACCACGCACGCGCCGGCGATCACGGTGCGCCGGTCCATCCGATCGGAGAGCCGGCCTGCGGGGTATTGCGTGAGGACCGCGGCGAAGATGCTCACCGCCATGAACTCCGCCACTCCGCGCGTCCCGGCGCCGCTCAGGCGCGCATAGACCGGCCCCATGGAGAAGATGATCGAGGAGATCATCCCCGACACGGCGACCGCCACCACGGCGAGCGGCGAATAGTGGTACAGCTCGCGATACTGAACGTGCCGGGGTGCGGCGGGCTCGGGTGTCGGCTGCGCCGAGGCGACGATCGGCACCATCGCGAGCGATATCAGCGCCGAGACCAGCATGAACGGGGCTTCCGTCTGCGGGCTCGACAACAACAGCAGGAACTGCGCGCTACCGAGGCCCACGTACAGCACCAGCATGTAGAGCGCGAGCAGCCGCCCGCGGTTGGTGCGGCTCGCGCGGTGATTGAGCCAGCTCTCGGCTACCACGTAGATGCCGGCGAAACACACCCCGGTGGTGAGCCGCATGAGGGCCCACGGCAGGGGATGCACCCAGGTAGCGAATGCGAGAGCGGCGACCGAGGCGAGCGCGGCGAGCGCAGCAAACACCCGCACGTGGCCCACCTGCCGCAGCAGCCGCGGCGCGAGGGTCGTGCCAGCCAGATAGCCGACGTAGTAGCCGGACATGACCAGCCCCGTGACCGGGGTCGGGAATCCCTCGAGCGTGGCGCGCAGCCCGAGCAGCGTGCTCAAAAGCCCCGCGCCCAGCATGAGGATTCCCATGCCGGCGAGCAGCGGCCAGGTGGTCAGGACTGGATTACGCGACACGGCGGATGGGCGTCATGATACCTGCTCGGGCGCGGCCGCGGCGGCCGCGCGCGCGAGCACGATCACACAGCGCGCGGCATCGAGTCCCGGGACGGTGAGCTCGCGCGAGCTGACGACACGCCACGGTGCTGCGAGGGCGGCCAGCTCCTCGCGCGGCCACTTGCCCTTCATGGCCAGTACGCGGGTCTCCGGCCCACAGATCGGGGTCACCGTCTCGAGGAGCTTCGGAATCGGCGCGAAGGCACGCGCGAGCACCGTGTCGAAGGGTGCCTCGACTTTCATCGACTCGACCCGGGCATGCACGGCGGTTATGTTGGTGAGCTGCAACCGCTCGGCCGCGTGCCTCACGAAGCGCACCTTCTTGGCGGTGGAGTCGATCAGCGTGAAGTGCCGTTGCGGATTGCAGACCGCCAGCGGCAGTCCCGGGAAGCCCGCACCGGTGCCGACATCGGCGATGCGTGTGCCGACGATGTCGGGATGCACCGCGAGGCTGTCGAGCAGGTGATGGGTCACCATGGCGGCGGGCGCGGCGATCGCCGTGAGGTTATAGCTGCGGTTCCAGCGCGCGAGCTCCCCGGTGAGCGTGAGGAGCCGCGCCGCATCCTCGCTCGTCAGCGCGACCCCGAGGGCGGCGGCGTCCTGCACCAGGCGCTCGATCGGACTCAAACACAAGCTCCTTGCGCGAGGGCGGGCGCGACCGATCATACTTCGCAGACCGTGAGACTGCTGCTGGTAGAGGATGATGCGATGATCGGCGAGGCCATCCGCGCCGGACTCAAGCGCGAGGGCTTCACGGTCGACTGGGTGCACGATGCCGCGGGCGCCGCCGAGGTGCTGCGCAGCGATCCCTTCGAGCTGCTGCTGCTCGATCTGGGTCTGCCGGCAAGCGATGGCCTGCAGCTGCTGAAGAGGCTGCGCGGGCGCGGCGAGTCGCTGCCGGTGCTGATCATCACGGCGCGCGATGCGGTGTCCGACCGGGTGGCCGGGCTCGATGCCGGGGCGGATGACTACCTCATCAAGCCCTTCGATCTCGATGAGCTCGCCGCGCGCATCCGCGCGCTTCTGCGGCGCAAGTCCGGCCGACCCGCGCCGCTGCTCGAGCACCAGGACGTGGTGCTCGACCCGGCCGCGCATCGCGTGACGCGGCAGGGGGTGGAGGTGCCGCTCTCGCCGCGCGAGTTCACGCTGCTGCAGCTACTGATGGAGCGTCCCGGCACGGTCCTGTCGCGCGCCCAGCTCGAGGAGCGGCTCTATGGCTGGGGCGAGGAAGTCGAGAGCAACGCGATCGAGGTCCACATCCACGGCCTGCGCCGCAAGCTCGGTGCGCAGTTCATCCTCACAGTACGCGGTGTCGGCTACCGCCTCAGGCCCGCCGCATGAGCTCACTACGGGCGCGGCTGCTCGCCTCGCTGCTGGCCGGCGTGGTACTGGTGGGCGCCGGAGGCGGCTGGATTGTGTACCGCAATGCGCTCGCCGAGGCGGACGCGTTCTTCGACTATCACCTGCGCCAGACCGCCCTCATCCTGCGCGACGAGCCAGTGGCGTACCCGCTCGCGCCGCGACTGCCGCCCACCGACGCCTCTTACGACTTCGTGGTGCAGGTCTGGTCGCTCGATGGCGTGCGCGTGTACCTGTCGCGTCCGCACGCGGTGCTGCCGGACATCACCACGCTCGGGTTCTCCACGGTGAAGGCCGGCCAAGATCGCTGGCGTGTGTTCGGTGTGCAGGCGGTCACACGCGTCATCCAGGTGGCGCAACCGATGAGCGTGCGCGAGCAGCGCGCGGCGGAGCTGGCGCTGCAGACCCTGAAGCCCTTCGCGCTGCTGCTGCCGGTGCTGGCACTGGTTATCTGGGTCGCAGTCGGTCACGCGCTCGAGCCACTGCGGCGGCTCACCGGGCAGGTGGCGGCGCGGCGCGTCAACGCGCTCGATGCGTTGCCGGCGGCGAACCTGCCCGATGAGGTGCAGCCGCTCGTGCTCGCACTCAACGATCTCCTTGGCCGGTTGCAGGCGGCGCTCGAGCGCGAGCGTGCATTCATGGCGGACGCCGCGCACGAGCTGCGCACACCGCTCACGGCGCTGCACCTGCAGATGGCCATGCTGGCGCGCGCCAGCGGTGAGACCGAGCGCGAGGCGGCGATGAGTACGCTCTCGGCGGGGGTGCAGCGCGCTATTCGCCTCGTCGAGCAGATGCTCGCACTCGCCCGCCAGGAGCCGCGCGCCGACAGTGCGCCGGTACCGGTGCGGCTCGATCAGCTCGCGCGCGAGATCGTGGCCGAGCTGGTGCCGCTCGCCGACGCCGGGCGCATCGACCTCGGAGTGGCCGCGGCGCAACCGGCAACCGTCGCCGGCGATGCGGAGGCGCTGCGGACCCTGCTGCGCAACCTGGTGGACAACGCCGTGCGCTACACGCCACCGGGCGGACGTGTCGATATCGCGATCGAGAGCGGCACCGCAGGACCGCGCGTCACCGTGAGCGATGATGGCCCCGGAATACCCGCGGAAGAACGCAGGCGCGTGTTCGATCGTTTCTACCGCCGCGCGGGCACTGCACCGCCCGGCAGCGGCCTGGGGCTTGCGATCGTGAAGGCCATTGCCGATGCGCACGGCGCCACCGTCACGCTCGCCGACGGCCCCTCGGGCAAGGGGCTCGCCGTGACGGTATCGTTTAATGCGCGAGCTTCTGCAGGAAGCTCGCCGCGGTCAGCAGATACTCGTCGCGGTTCGCCTTCTTGAGGAACCCGTGCCCTTCATCCTTCGCCACGAGGTACCACACCTCCCCGCCGCTCGAGCGCACGCGCCACACCAGCTGCTCGGACTCGGACACCGGCACGCGCGGATCGTTCTGGCCGGCCGCGACCAGCAACGGCTTGTGGATGCGGGTGGCGTTGGTGAGCGGTGAGATGCGCTCGAGGAATACCCGCATGTTGGTATCGCGCTCGTCTCCATACTCGGTGCGGCGCCAGTCCCGACGGTAGCCGGAGGTACCGCGCAGGAAGGTGACGAAGTTGCTGATGCCCGCGAGATCGATGCCGCCACGCAGCCGCTCGCCGTAGGTGACCAGCGCCGCCAGCGCCATGTAGCCGCCGTAGGAGCCGCCCATCACCACCACGTGGTCCCGATCGAATCCCGACTGCACACCCACCCACACCAGCAGCGAGCCGATGTCGCGCACCGCATCCTCGCGCAGCACGCCGTTATCGAGCGCGAGGAAGCTCTTGCCGTAGCCGGACGAGCCGCGTACGTTGGGTGCGATCACGGCATAGCCGAGCTCGTGCACGAGGAACTGCACGAACGGATCCCACTCCGGCCGGTACTGAGCTTCCGGCCCGCCGTGGATGTCGATCACCACCGGCACCGGGCCGCTCGACTGCGGCGGGCGGTAGACGTAGGCCGACAGCCGCCGCTCGTGGCCGCCGACACGGTCCCAGGTCGGGTAGCGGATGAGCTCCGGCGCGACGAAGGTGCCGACATCGACGGGGCCCGCCTCGCTGTGCGTCCAGCGCGTCACGCTGTCCCGGTCGAGCTCGTACACCCATACATCACGCGGCGAGGTCGGTGCATCGACTGTCATGGCGAGCTTGCGCCCGGTGCGATCGAAGCGTGGGTTACCGATCCGCCCCTCGGGAAGCCCCGCCGGCGCGAGCGTCTGCTTGCTCTCGCGGTCGAGCACCGCGACACGGCTGCGGCCGTCCTCGTTGACCACATAGGCGAGGTAACGGCCGTCGGGGCTCACATCGAAGTCCTCGACATCCCAGCTGAGGTCTGCGGTCACGCGGCGCTTGTCGTGCGTGATGAGATCTTTGAACTTCAGCTGCGCGAACTCGCTGTCCTCGTCAGTCACCACGTACACCCCGCGGCCGGCGGGATCGAACTTCGCCATGCGGATGCCGGCCTTGACCGGCTTCTGCTCGAGTGGGGTCAGTGTGCCGCTCGCGACATCGGCGAGGTACAGGTAGCTCTCGCTGCTCGAGAGGTAGCGCCACACGAGCAGCTTCGAGTCATCCGGCGACCAATCGAGCGGATACCAGGTGTCCTGGTGGCCGCCGACCAGCAGCTGCGGGGCACCACCTGAGGTCACATCGGCGACGTAGACATCGTAGCTGAGGGAGTCGCGCTCGTTGCCATAGAACGCCACGCGCTTGCCATCGTGTGCCCACACGAGGCTGCCGTGGATGAAGTTGCCCTGCGTCAGCTGCCGTGGCTCACCGACACCGGGGTGGTAGTAGACCTGCGCGTTGTCATCACCCGCATGGTCCTTGAGGAAGGCGAATCCTTTGCCGCTCTTCGCGCCGCGCGCCCATTCGATCGGGTCGGAATAGAAGGTGAGCTGCTCGCGCATGCCGAGCGGCGCGCTGACGCGGTGCACCTGCTCGGTGTCGCCGAAGCGTGTCGACACCAGCAGGCTTCCATCCGCCAGCCAGTCGAGAAAGGTGGCGCCGCGCGACTGCTGATAGCGCGCCAGGCGCGCCGCCAGGGCGGGATCGGCCGGAGGAATTCCATCGAATACCAGGTTGCCGCGCTCGCGGTGTTGGGTGACGGGAGTCTGCGGAATGAATGCTGGCGCGGGCTGCGGGCTGAGCGGGGCGGCCGGTTGCGCCAGCGTGGTCGAGGGCTCCGGCGGAGCCTCAGGCCCTGTCTGCCGGGCGAGCCCCGCGCCGGCGGAGAGAGCAAAAATGAGCGCGCTACAGGCGGTGCGTGTCAATGAATGCAGAGCGCTCGTGGTCATGCGTCTAAGCTAGCGTACAGGGTACGATGTGTACATGCAGCCGGGCGCTCCTCTCAAGCCGACACTCTATCGGCATCCGCACGGCATCACTGCGATAGATGTCGAGTATCTCTATCCCGGTCACGCGGCCGCGCATCTCATCGTCGATGGCGGACGGGCGGCGTTCGTCGATGTGGGAACGAACTCCTCCGTTCCCTATCTGCTCGCCGCGCTCGATGAGCTCGGCATCGCGCGCGCGGCGGTCGATTACCTGCTGCTGACGCACGTACACCTCGATCATGCCGGGGGTGCGGGCCAGCTGATGCGCGAGTTGCCGAATGCGCGCGCCCTGCTGCATCCGCGCGGCGCGCCCCACATGATCGATCCCGCGAAGCTCATCGCCGGCGCGCAGGCGGTCTATGGAGAGGAGCCGTTCCGCCGCCTGTACGGGCAGCTGCTGCCGATCGCACCCGAGCGGGTGCGGGTCATGGCAGACGGTGAGCGCGTGCTGCTCGGCAGCCGCGCGCTCGAGCTTCTCCACGCCCCCGGCCATGCCCAGCATCACTACGTGGTAGTCGATGCCGCCCACGCCAGCATTTTCAGCGGCGACACCTTCGGCATCTCCTATCGTGCCCTCGACACCGTGCAGGGCGCATTCATCACCCCCTCGACGGTACCGACGCAGTTCGATCCGCAGCAGCACATCGCCTCCATCGACCGCATGCTGCGCCTGCGGCCCGAGTCGATATACCTCATGCACTTCAGCCGGGTGACCGATATTCCGCGCCTCGGAGCCTCGCTCAAGGAGCAGATCGCCGCGCTCGCGCGCATCGCCCGCACGCACGCCGCCGATCGCGAGCCCGCGACCGGGATCCGGTCCGACATGCTCATCCTGTGGCGCACGCTCGCACGCGCGCACGGCTGCCGGCTGTCGGACAGCGAGCTCGAGCAGGCCTTCGATGGCGATCTCACCCTCAACACCCAGGGTCTCATCGCCTGGCTCGCACGCAGCGGCGAGCTCGGCCAGCATGACAAGGTGAAGCCATGAACCGCTTCAAGGCATTTCGTATCCATTCGGAAGGGGGAAAGATCGTGGCGCGCTTCGAGGAGCTCGGCCTCGACGATCTCGCTCCCGGTGAGGTAGTGATCCGCGTCACCCACTCCGGCATCAACTACAAGGACGCGCTTGCGGCGACCGGTGCAGGCAAGATCCTGCGGCGCTACCCGCTCGTAGGTGGCATCGATCTCGCGGGCATCGTCGAGTCCTCGAACGATCCGCGCTTCGCGCCCGGTACGGCGGCGCTGGTGACCGGCTGCGGGCTGTCCGAGACGCACGATGGCGGCTACGCGCAGTTCGCGCGCGTGCCGGGCGACTGGGTCATCCCGATGCCTCCGGGGCTCGATGCTTTCACCGCCATGGCGCTCGGCACCGCGGGCTTCACCGCCGCGCTCGCCATCCACCGCATGGAGCAGAACGGTCAGGAGCCCGCGGGCGGACCGATCGCCGTGACCGGCGCCTCCGGAGGCGTCGGCAGCATCGCCATCGACATGCTGAGCGCACGCGGCTACCGGGTGGTGGCGGTGAGCGGCAAGGCGGATGCGGTCCCCTATCTGCGCGAGCTCGGGGCGAGCGAAGTGCTGCTGCGTGCAAGCCTCGATCTCGGCTCACGGCCGCTCGAGAACGCCCGCTTCGGCGGCGCGATCGACAACCTGGGGGGCGATACCCTCACCTGGCTCACGCGCACGGTCGACTTCTGGGGCAACATCGCGAGCATCGGGCTCGCTTCGGGCGCTGGGTTCACCACCACGGTAATGCCCTTCATCCTACGAGGCGTGGCGCTGCTCGGCGTCAACTCCTCGGCGACGCGACGCGAGTGGCGTCTCGCAGTGTGGCGGCGCATCGCGACCGACCTGCGCCCCCGGCACATCGAGCGCATCGTCACGCGCACCATTCCCTTCGATGAGCTGCCGGGGGCATTTCCGGATTACATCGCCGGGCGCGTCACCGGGCGCACGGTGGTGCGCATCGGCTGAGAGCAACTATCCTGCGAGGCCCAAGATGCCCGAAACCTCACTTACCGCCGGTGCGCGCCTGCGCGCCGCGCTCGAGATCGAACGGCCGCTGCAGGTGGTCGGTACCGTCAATGCGTACGCGGCGCTCCTCGCCGAGCGCAGCGGCTTTCGCGCGATCTATCTTTCCGGCGCGGGGGTCGCCAACGCCTCATTCGGACTCCCGGACCTCGGCATCACTTCGCTCAACGACGTATGCGAGGACGTGCGCCGCATCACCGCGGCCTCACCGCTGCCGCTGCTGGTCGATGCCGACACCGGCTTCGGCAGCGCCTTCAACATCGCCCGCAGCACCCGCGAACTGCTGCGCGCCGGTGCCGCTGGCATGCACCTCGAGGACCAGGTCTCCGCCAAGCGCTGCGGCCATCGGCCGGGGAAGGCATTGGTTCACGCCGGGGAAATGGTCGACCGCATCCGCGCGGCGGTCGATGCGCGCAACGACCCGGCGTTCGTCGTCATGGCGCGCACCGATGCGCACGCGGTCGAGGGACAGGCGGCGGCGCTCGCGCGCGCCGCGGACTACGTGGCGGCCGGCGCCGACATGATCTTCGCCGAGGCACTGAACACGCTCGAGGAGTACCGGCAGTTCACCTCCGCCCTCGGCGTGCCGGTGCTGGCGAACATCACCGAATACGGGCAAACCCCGCTCTTCACGGTCACCGAGCTGGCATCGGCCGGGGTGCGCCTGGTGCTGTACCCGCTCTCGGCCTTCCGCGCCGCGGCGCGCGCGCAGCTGGAGGTCTATGGGGCTATCCGCGCCGAGGGCACGCAGAAGAGCGTGCTCGATCTGATGCAGACCCGCGCCGAGCTCTACCAGGTGCTCGGCTATCACGAGTACGAGAAGAAGCTCGATGAGCTCTTCGGGAAAGAAAAGCCATGAACGAGACGCGCAACCTCGGACCCAAGAAGTCCGTAGCCCTCTCGGGTGTGACCGCCGGTAATACCGCGCTGTGCACGGTCGGCCGTACCGGCAATGACCTGCACTATCGCGGCTACGACATCCTCGAGATCGCGACCGTGTGCGAGTTCGAGGAGATCGCCTACCTCCTCATTCACGAGAAGCTCCCGAACCGCGCCGAGCTCAGCGAGTACAAGGCCGAGCTCAGGTCCCTGCGCGGCCTGCCATCCATGGTGCGGAGTGTGCTCGAAGTGCTGCCCGCCTCGAGTCACCCCATGGATGTGTTGCGGACCGGGGTGTCGGTGCTCGGTTGCACGTTGCCCGAGAAAGAGGCTCACGAAGTGGCCGCTGCGCGCCACATCGCCGACCGGCTGATCGCCTCGCTCGGCTCCATGCTCACCTACTGGTACCACTTCAGTCACTCGGGCGTGCGCATCGAGGTCGAGACCGGGGACGATTCGGTCGGCGGGCACTTCCTGCATCTGCTGCACCGGCGGCCACCGCCGCCCTCCTGGGTGCGTGCCATGCACACCTCGCTCATCCTCTACGCCGAGCACGAGTTCAACGCCTCGACCTTCGCCGCGCGGGTGATTGCCGGCACGGGTGCCGACATGTACTCGTGCATCACGGGCGCCATCGGGGCGCTGCGCGGGCCGAAGCACGGCGGGGCGAACGAGGCCGCCTTCGAGATCCAGCAGCGCTACGAGACGGCACAGGCGGCGCAGAGCGACATCCGCGCGCGCGTCGCGAACAAGGAGGTCATCATCGGCTTCGGACACCCGGTGTACACCATCGCCGACCCGCGCAACGCGGTGATCAAGGAGGTGGCACGCGAGCTCTCGAAGGAAGCCGGCGATATGAAGATGTTCGAGGTGGCCGCGGGCATCGAGACGGTGATGGGCGAGACCAAGAAGCTGTTCGCGAACCTCGACTGGTTCTCGGCGGTGTCGTACCACATGATGGGAGTGCCGACCGAGATGTTCACGCCGCTGTTCGTCGTGGCGCGCACCAGCGGCTGGGCGGCGCACGTCATCGAGCAGCGGCTCGACGGCAAGATCATCCGTCCGGCCGCCAACTACACCGGTCCCGAGAACCTCAAGTTCGTGCCGCTCGCACAGCGCCAATAACACCACGGAAAAGGCCATGTCCGTCCATGACATCAAGTCCGCCGAACGTCCGGCGCCCGATGCCGCGCTGGTCGCGATAGCCGACTACGCGCGCAACTTCAGCGTGAGGAGTGCGAGCGCCTACGACACCGCGCGCTACTGCCTGATGGACACACTCGCCTGCGGTTTCCAGGCGTTGAAATACCCGGCCTGCCGCAAGCTCCTGGGCCCGGTGGTACCCGGGGCGGTGATGCCGGGCGGCGCGCGCGTGCCGGGTACCTCCTTCGAGCTCGATCCGGTGCAGGCCGCTTTCAACATCGGCGCGATGATCCGCTGGCTCGACTTCAACGACACCTGGCTCGCCGCTGAGTGGGGCCATCCTTCGGACAACCTCGGCGGCATACTGGCGGTGTCCGATTACCTCGCGCGGCACGCGGTGATGTCGGGGCGCCCGCCGCTCACGGTGCGCGAGCTGCTCGGCGCCATGATCAAGGCGCACGAGATCCAGGGGGTGCTCGCGCTCGAGAACAGCTTCAACCGCGTTGGTCTCGATCACGTGCTGCTGGTGCGAGTCGCCTCCACGGCGGTGGTGACGAGTCTCCTTGGCGGCACCGAGGAGCAGGTGGTGAACGCCGTGTCCAACGCCTGGATCGACGGCGGGGCGCTGCGCACCTACCGCCATGCTCCCAACACCGGCTCACGCAAGAGCTGGGCGGCGGGCGATGCCACCAGCCGCGCGGTGCGCCTCGCCCTGATCGCGCTCACCGGCGAGATGGGTTACCCCTCTGCGCTCTCGGCAAAGACCTGGGGCTTCAGCGACGTGCTGTTCCGCGGCAAGCCGCTCGCGCTGCCGCAGCCCTTCGGCAGCTACGTGATGGAGAACGTACTGTTCAAGATCTCCTACCCGG
>Ga0318554_10000263_pt1 | contig 17216 bp, 11 predicted proteins | sample GRESIP082b2f22_FD_203687 | JGI IMG/M metagenome (GOLD analysis project Ga0318554, IMG submission 203687) | Tropical soil microbial communities from Luquillo Experimental Forest, Puerto Rico - GRE.SIPMG.082b2f22 | ecosystem: Environmental > Terrestrial > Soil > Tropical forest > Bulk soil... | reverse complement strand
CGGGATCGCCGCGCCCCCCTCCCCGCCCGGCCCCCCGCCGGGGCGCGGGGCGGCGGGCGCGTCCGCGAGCGCCGCGGCGACGAGCTCGGCGGGGAGGTGCGCCGGGCGAAGGAGCTCGTCGTCGTGGAGCAGCGAGGCGCGGCTGATGACCGCGCGCAGCTCGCGCACGTTGCCGGGCCAGCGGTAGCTCTCGAGCAGGCCGGTCGTCTCCGGGGCCAGGCCCGAGAACCGGCGGCCGAACTCGCGCGACGACTCGGCGAGGAAGTGCGCGGCCAGCGGGCGGACGTCGTCGCGCCGCTCCCGGAGCGGCGCCAGCCGAAGGGTGATGGCGTTGAGGCGGTAGTAGAGATCCTCGCGGAAGCTGCGGGCCGCGACCAGCGCGGCGAGGTCTCGGTTGGTGGCGGCGACGACGCGGGCGTCGACCCGGCGCAGGGAGGTCCCCCCCACCCGCCGGAACGTCCGCTGCTCGAGGAAGGTGAGGAGCTTGGCCTGCGCCGCCTGGCCCAGATCGCCGATCTCGTCGAGGAACAGCGTGCCGCTGTCGGCGAGCTCCACGAGCCCGAGCTTGCGCTCGCGCGCGTCCGAGAACGCGCCGCGCTCGTGGCCGAAGAGCTCGCTCTCCACCAGGCTGTCGGGGATGGCCGAGCAGTTGAGCTCGATGAACGGGCCGCTCGCGCGCGGCGAGCCGTCGTGCAGCATGCGCGCCACCGCCTGCTTGCCGGTGCCGCTCTCGCCGGTGACGAGCACCGTCGGGACCGGGCTCGCCGCGACCAGCCCCGCCTCCCGCAGCAGCTTGGCCATCTGCGGGGAGGCGTGCACGAACGCGGCGCCGCCGGTGTGCTTGCGCTCCTGCGCCGCGAGGTAGGCGACGCGCTGCTCGAGCGCGCTCGTGCGCACGGCGTTCCGGACCGCGGCCACGATCTCCTCGAGCTCGAACGGCTTCTTGATGAAGTCGTAGCCGCCGAGCTTCATGGCCGTCACCGCGCTCTCGATCGAGCCGTGCGCGGAGATCAGGATCACCTTGGTGTCCGGGGCCTCCTGGCGCATCCGCCGCAGGAGGTCGAGGCCGTCCGCGTCGCCGAGCACGAGGTCGAGGAGCACGACGTCCGGCCGATCCTCTTGAAAGCGCCGCCAGGCCTCGGCGCCCGAGGCGGCGGCGGTGACCTCGAACCCTTCGTCGGCGAGCACGGTCCGGACGGACTGCCGGATCAGGGTCTCGTCGTCGGCGACCAGGACATTCGCACTCATGAGCGGCTCACGGGGTCACCGGAGGACGGGGAGGTGGACCTCGAACAGCGCCCCCGGGCCCTCGGCGGGCGGGCGGTTGCCGGCGACGATGCTGCCGCCGTGCTCGAGGAGGATGTTCTGGCTGACGGCCAGGCCCAGGCCATGCCCCTCCGGCTTGGTGGTGAAGAACGGCTTGAACAGCTCCGACATCTGCCCGTCCGTGAGGCCTGGCCCTCGATCTACCACGCGGATGACGACCTCGTCGCGCCGGACGGCCGTGCGCATCGCGCTGAGCTCGACGCGGCCTCCCGGCGCGCTCGCCTCCGCGGCGTTGTTGAGGAGGTTGACGAGCGCCTGCGTGAACAGCAGCGGATCCACCTCCACGGGCGGCAGATCGGGGTCCGCGCGCCGCTCGACGAGCACGCCGCGCCGCGCGAACACGGGCTGCGCGGCCTCCACCGCGGCGTCGAGCAGCGCCGGCACCGTCGACACCTCCATGCGCGGGGCCAGCGGCCGCGCGAAGTTCACGAGCCGGCGCACCAGCCCCTCGACGCGCGCGATCTCGCGGTTCAGCGCCTCCGCGGTCTGCACCACCGACGCGCCGCCGGGGGCCGCCGCCCCCTGGCGGCCGAGCAGCTGCACGGCGGCCTTCATCCCCGCCAGCGGGTTCAACACCTCGTGCGCGAGCTTGGCGGCCAGCTCGCCGACCGCGGAGAGCTTCTCGCTCTGGATGAGGCGGCGCTGGTGCTCGGCGAGGGCGCTGTCGGTCTCCTCGAGCTTGCTCACGAGGGCCCCCACCTGGTCGCCGAGCGCCTCGAGCCCCTCGCGCCCCGGCGCCACGGCGATCCGCGTCCGCTCGGCCGCCGACTCGATCTGCACCTCGAGCTCGTAGATCGGCTTCGTGATCCGGCGCGACCAGAGGAAGCCGGCGAGCAGGCTGGCCAGCGCTCCCGCGATGCTGGTGCCGACCAGCACCCGGCCGAGCCCGCGCACGTTCGCCTCCGCCTCGGCGAGCGTCCGCTCGGCGTCCTGCCGGGCGATGCGGCCGAAGTCGCGAAACAGGTCCCAGAGCCGCTGCGTGCGGGCGTGGTTCCCCTCCAGCGCCGCCTTGGCCTCGTCGATCCGCCCCGCCTCGTGCAGCGCCACCGCCGTCTTGCGCGCCTTGTCGTAGGCCGTGTACTCGCGCTGGATGTCGTCGAGCAGCGCGGCCAGCGCCGGCGTGGTCACCGTCGCGTGGGCGCGCGCGAGCCACGACTCGAACGCCGGGCGCGAGGTCTCGAGCTCCGCCAGCCAGCTCCGGTTCCCGGTGAGCAGGTACTCGGCGACGAACCCCTTCTGGTACTGGAAGGCCCCCATGGCCGCGGCGTCGTCGATGAGCGCGAGCTGCTGCGTGACGGCCACGCGCGCGACGGCCGAGGTGTGCTCGAGCGACGACAGCCCCACGGCGCAGACCACGCCGATGGCCGCCGCCGACCCGAGCGAGGCCAGCGCCAACCGGGCCGACAGGTCCGCCGAGCGGGACTTGCGCATCCCCGTACTATGCCCGGCTTTCCCCTCCGAACCTCCCGCGATGGGCTCCGGCGGCAGAGCCGCCTTCGCCCTACGCGCTCCCAGGCGCGCGGCCTCAGTTGGCGCCGCCATCGGCCTCCCGGCGAAGGCCGGCCGCGGCCAGGGTGCGATCCCGATCACCGCACACGCAGCTCGGGCAGGCGGGGGCCGGCCGGCTCGCCAGCGCGTCGAGCGCCTTCTCCACGGCGCCGAGGCGCGCGCCGAGATCGCCCACCGCCTTGTCGGCGGAGGCCCCCCGCGCCTCGACGGCGCGCAGCCCGTCGGCGACTGCCCGCACGCCGGCCGGGAGCTCCTTGAGCACCCCCACCTCGCTCTCGAGGCCCGACAGGTCGCGGGCGATCGACAGCGTGCCGTCGCGGATGGTGGCGGTGGCGTCCTCCGACCGCTTGAACCGCTCGGCGAGGAACCTCCCCTGCCGGCCCACGGCGTCGTCCATGTGCCCGATGATCTCCTGGGCCTTGACCTGCTCGGCCGGCGGCAGCTTGTCGATGAGCTGCCGGATGGCCCCGGCGGTGTCGTGGATCGACGCCAGGTTCCGGCGCTGGTCGTCGAGGGTCCGCTTCTCGTCTGCGGTCCGGAGCGCGAGGTGGCAGAACTGCAGCGTCGCCAGCGCCCGCTCGCTGCTTCGTTTATCAGCGTCGAGGTAGATGTAGACGATCCCCGCCGCGAACAGCAGGCCCACGCTCCCCGCGACGAGGGCGAAGTAGCGGACGGGGTGCGCCCGGTAGCGGGTGACGATCGCCTTGACCCGATCGCCCATCGTCCGCGTGTCGCGGCGGGCGGAGAACAGCAGCAGCAGGCGCTCGGCGTAGCTCCCCCCCGCGAGCACGACGACCATGACCGTGATCGCCACCAGCCAGGGCTGGCGGGTCGCGATCCGGTGCTGGACCAGCGCCTCGCGCTCCTCCACCTCCTGGAGCCCCGCGCGGTGCCCGTCGACGATGCAGTTCTCGCGATCGAAGCGGACCTGCCCGGGGCCGCGGCAGGCGCCGAGGCTCACCACCGCGAGCAGGAGCAGCCGGGCGGCCGGGCCCGCCGCCCGGACGGGCTCGCCCGTCATCGCGCCGCTCATCGCGCCCGTCATCGCGCCGGTCATCGCGCCGGTCATCGCGCCGGTCATGGCGCCGATCCTGGCGCCGACCCCGCCCCCGTGACCTCGACGAATGACCAGGAGTGGCTGTGCAGGGCAAGCAGGCGATTGACCTCGGACCCGCGCATCGACTCGACCAGAAACTGCAGCCGGGCGAGCGTGATGGCGGGCTCGCTCCGCTCCATGAGCTCGGGGGAAGGCTGGACCACCGGGTGGCGTCCCTCCCAGACGACGTAGCCGACGACGTAGAAGTCCCGCCCGTCGGGCTGGGGGGAGCGGAACCGGGCCTCGAGAACGCGCATGCCCCAGCCAGACGGAGCAAACGCCGTTCCGCGCCGGCGCCGCGGCGCCGCGGGCCGAGCGGCGGCGCGCCGGTAAGGGAGCGCCCGATCGGCGGACCCGGCGCCAGAAAAACTAACGCAGGGCCGCCGTCCCCGCGCCCTTGACCTTCCGGCGTCGGCGACGCACAGATACGCCATGCCCGCGGCCGCCCACGACCTCGAGGGGCGCACGTTCCTGGTCACCGGCGCCTCGAGCGGCATCGGCCTGCACGCCGCGGCGGCGCTCGCCCGGGGCGGCGCGCGCGTCTTCCTGGGCTGCCGATCGATCGAGAAGGCGGACGCGACGGCGGCGGCGTTGCGCGCGCGGGCGGGGGCGGCGGGTGCGGCGCTGGCCCTCGAGCCCTTCGCCGCCGACCTCGGCGACCTCGCGTCGGTCCGGACAGCGGCGGCGGCGTTCGTCGCGGGCGGCGTCCCCCTGCACGGCCTCGTCAACAACGCCGGCGTCGCGGGCGTCAAGGGGCAGACGCGCGATGGGTTCGAGCTGACGTTCGGCGTGAACCACCTCGGGCCGTTCCTGCTCACGCGGCTCCTCGAGCCGGCGCTGCGCGCCGCCGGCCGCGCGCGCGTCGTCAACGTCGCCAGCAACGCCCACCGCGGGGCGACGGGGATCGACTTCGCGGCGCTGCGCCGGCCGACCCCGAGCCTGGTCGGCTGGCCCGAGTACAGCGTCTCGAAGCTGTGTAACGTCCTCTTCACCCGCGAGCTCGCCCGGCGCTGGGCCGGCAGCGGCGTGACGAGCTACGCCCTCCACCCCGGCGTCGTGGCGACGGGCCTCTGGCGCCGCGTCCCGCAGCCCCTCCGCTGGCTGATGATGCGGGCCATGATCAGCCCCGAGGAGGGCTCGCGCACCATCGTCTACTGCGCCACCGCCCCGGACCTCGCGAACGCGAGCGGCCACTATTACCGCGAGGAGCGCGAAGCCCGCGCGAGCGCCGCGGGCGAAGACGACGCGCTCGCGGCTCGGCTGTGGGAGGAGAGCGAGCGGATGACGGGTCTCTCGGAGGGCGGGCCCGCAGGCCCCTAGGCCCAGGTCGCGCGCAGCCGGGCCGCCACATCGATCCGCGGCCCCCCCGGCGCCGGCGCGCCGGAGCTCCCCGCCTCGGCCACCGCCTCCGGCACGACGCGCGCGAACCGCTCGAGGATCGCGTCCGGGATGAACCGCGTCCGCGGCGTGTAGAGGTGCCGGTCGCCGTAGCGGCTCTGCTGCCGGACGTAGAAGCGCAGCGGGTGGACGATCGCCAGCCAGCGCTTGGCGCGCGTCATCGCCACGTAGAGCAGCCGCCGCTCCTCCTCGATCTCCCCCGGCGTCCCGGTGGCGAGATCCGAGGGGATGCAGCCGTCCGCCGCCGACAGCACGAAAACGCTGTCCCACTCCTGCCCCTTCGCCGAGTGGATCGTCGACAGGATGAGGTAGTCCTCGTCGAGGTGCGGCGCCCCCGCCTCCGCGCCGGTCGCCGCCGGCGGATCGAGCGCCAGGTCCGACAGGAACCGCTCGCGCGACGGCGACGCGGCCGCGAGCTGCTCGAGCTGCTCGAGATCGCCGAGCCGCACGCGCGCGTCGTCGTAGATGCGCTGGAGGTGCGGCTCGTACCATCGCCGCACGAGCCCCATCTGCGCCCCCCAGACGGCGGCCGTGTCGCAGAGCCGCCCGTAGAGATCGACGAACGCGGGCCAGTCGTCGCGCGCCGCCGCCGGCGGCGCGAAGCTCGCCAGCGCGGGCGGCAGCGCGAACCCGGCGCCGGCCACGTGGCGCACGAGCCCGTCGGCGAGCCGCGGCCCCATCCCCGGCAGGAGCTGCGCGACCCGGAACGCCGCCAGCCCGTCGCGGGGGTTCTCCGCCCAGCGCAGGCAGGCGAGCGCGTCCTTGACGTGCGCCGCCTCGAGGAACCGGAGGCCCCCGAACTTCACGAACGGGATGTTCCGCCGCCCGAGCTCCACCTCCAGCGCGTCGCTGTGGTGCGCGGCCCGGAACAGCACCGCCTGCTCCCGCAGCGGCACGCCCGCCTCGCGCCGCTCGAGCACGCTCCGCACCACGAACTCCACCTGCCCCATCTCGTCGCCGACGGTCACCATCTGCGGCCGCTCCCCTGCCCCGCGCCGCGAGTAGAGGTTCTTCTCGTAGCGCTCGGCGGCGAGGGCGATGACGGCGTTCGCCGCGTCGAGAATGGCGCCCGTCGACCGGTAGTTCTCCTCCAGCGTCACCACGCGCGCCGGCGGGTCGTACTGCGCCGGGAACCCGAGGATGTTCCCGACGCGCGCCGCCCGGAACCCGTAGATCGCCTGCGCGTCGTCGCCGACGACGGTCACCCCCCGCCCGTCCGGCTTGAGCCGGCGCAGGATCTCCGCCTGCAGCGTGTTCGTGTCCTGGTACTCGTCGCAGAGCACGTGATCGAAGAGGCCGCCGACGCGCGCCGCGATCCCGGCGTCGGTCATGAGGTGAAACCAGTAGAGCAAGAGATCGTCGTAGTCGAGCACCGCCCGCGCCACCTTGGCCTCGACGTACGCCGCGTAGAGCCCGCGCAGCGCCTCCTCCCACTCCAGGCACCAGGGGAACGCCCGTTCCAAACAAGCGCGCAGCGGCTCCTGCGTGTTCACCGCCCGCGAGTAGATGGAGAGGCAGGTCCCCTTGCGCGGAAACCGCCGGTCGCTGCGCGCCAGCCCCTGCTCGTGCCGCAGACGATCGAGCAGATCGGCGGAGTCCTCCCGATCGAGCAGCGTGAACGCGGGATCGAGCGCCGCCTCGTGCGCGTGCAACCGCAGCAGCCGGTTGGCGATGGCGTGAAACGTCCCCGCCCACGGCAGGATCGCCGCCGCGGCCGCCGCCGGATTTCCGCGCTGGGTCCGCAGCCCGGCGCAGGTCATCACCCGCGCCGCCCGCCGGGTCATCTCCTCCGCCGCCCGCCGAGAGAACGTCAGCAGCAGGATCCGCCGCGGATCCGCCCCCCGCCCGACGAGCGCCGCCACCCGGTGAGCCAGCGTCTGCGTCTTCCCCGTCCCCGCCCCGGCGACGATCAGCAGCGGCTCGTCGCCGGCCGCCGCCGCGCGCGCCTGCGCGGCATTGAGCGTGTCGACAGTTCCCATCCCGCCGAGACTATACTAATGTTCAGGTACCCGCCAGGATCTTCGCCCCGCCGCGCACTAGACTCGTCGCTGCCAACAGACGCCGGAGGACACCATGCCCGAGACCCGCCGCCATCCCCACGTGGTCAACCTCGACGAGGTCGCGCCCGACGAGCAGGCGCAAGGATCGTTCGGTTTCCGGCGCCGGCGCCTCGGCGCGGCGGCGGCCGGCCGCGCCATCGGCTGCTCGTACTTCGAAGTCGCGCCCGGGAAGACCGCTTTCCCCTTTCACTTCCACAGCGGGCTCGAGGAGGTCCTGTTCCTGCTCGAGGGGACAGGCACCCTCCGTCTCGGGAAAGAATCGATCGCCGTGCGCGCCGGGGACTACGTGGCCATGCCCCCGGGTCCCGAGGGCGCTCACCAGCTGACCAACACCGGCACCGCGCCGCTCCGCTACCTCGCGCTCGCCGGCTCGGCCACGCCGACCACCATCGACGTCGTGGGCTACCCGGACTCGAAGAAGGTGGCCTTCGCCGCCGGCGTCGACCCGACCAAGGGGCTGCGCAGCGCGTGGCTGATGAAGATCGTCAAGGAGAGCCAGCCCGACGTCGGCTACTACGACGACGAGCCGCTCGCCGGCAAGTAGCCGCGGGCAGCTCAGGCCGCGGTCAAGATCCGAGGCCCGTCCGAGGTGACCGCGACCGTGTGCTCGACGTGCGCCGACAGGCTCGCGTCGGCCGTCACCACGGTCCACCCGTCGTCGAGCAGCCGCACGGCGCCGCCGCCGGCGTTCAGCATCGGCTCGATCGCGAGCACCATCCCCGGCCGAAGCCGCAGGCCGGAGCCAGCGCGGCCGTGGTTCGGCACGCTCGGCGGCTCGTGCATGGCGCGCCCGATGCCGTGCCCGACGAAGTCGCGGACGATCGAGAACCCGAGCGCCTCCGCGTGTCCCTGGATGGCCGCACCGACGTCACCGAGACGCGCCCCGGGGACCGCGGCGTGGATCGCCCGCTCGAGGCACTCCTCGGTGGCCGCGATGAGCGCGCGGGCGGGCGCGCTGATGATTCCGACGGCGATCGTGCGCGCGGCGTCCGCGCAGTAGCCGTCCTTGTAGCAAGCGAAGTCGATACCCACGACGTCCCCTTCCCGCAGCACCTGGCGCCGGTCCGGGATGCCGTGGACAACGACCGCGTTCACCGAGGTGCAGAGCACGGCCGGATACGGCGGCGCCCCGCCCGGGGCATACCCGACGAACGCGGAGGCCGCCCCCGCGCGCCGGAGCTCCCGCTCCGCGATCGCGTTCAGCTCTGCGGTGGTCGCGCCGGGCACGCACGCCGCCTCGACCGCGTCGAGCACGGCCCGCACGACGCGTCCGGCCTCGCGCATCTTGCCGAGCTCCCGCTCGCTCTTGAGGACGATTCCCATGCGGCAAGTTTACTCGCTGGCCGGGCCTTCGGCCGCGCGAGCGGCTACCGGGCCCGGATTCCGATCGCGCCCGCGACTTCCCGGGTGCGCTCGTCCTGGACGAAGGCCACCAGCTCCGCGTTCTTCCAGTCGAGGTCGGAGGGCTTGCGCAGCCGGACTTGAACGCGATCGGGGCCCGCGGTCTGGAACATGATCGGCGTCGGCGCGGACAACGCGCGCACGACCGCTGCCTCCTCGAGCGTGTCACCGCCGTTCTCGCCGTGGAGGACGTGCGTCTCGGCGCGCTCGGCGGCCAGGGCGACGAACAGCCGCCACTCGCGGCCGCGGTCGAGCCCCGCGCGAGGGGTGATCTCCACCTTCACGGCCACGCCGTCCCCCTGCACCGCCGCGCTGGCAGCGAGCGCGACGGCGGCGGGCCGGGCCGCCGCACGCTGGATCTCGGCCGCGACCAGCTTTTCGCGGCCGCCCGGAAACTGGACCTGGCCGTCGACGATCATCTGCGGGGTGTAGACGCCACCGAGCGCGCCCCCGCCCTCGCTGGCCGGCGGCCGCAACCGCCCGGACCTCACGTAGTCCGCCTGCCGCCGCGTGAACGCCTGCGCCGCGAACGGATCGCGCCAGCCGAGGTGGTCCCAGTAGTCGACGTGGAAGGTGAGCGGCACGACCTTGTCCCGGCCGAGCCCGCGCGCCGGCAAACCGCGGACGATCTCGTCCGCCGGCGGACACGAGCTGCACCCCTGCGACGTGAACAGCTCGACCAGCACGACGCGGTTCCACGCGGGGGGCGCGGCGCGAGCGGGCCCGGCAGAGCCGGCCAGCGCGAGCACCGGAACGAGCAGACGTGAGCCCAGGTTCCCCATGATCCAGGTCTACGCCGCGCGGGCGCGCCTGGTTACGGTCCCTGGACGCGCGGCAGGCTCTTCCGACCGCCCTCGTCGAGGAAGCTCCCGGCGACCGCCAACAGCGTCGTGACGCCGATGAACCCCAAGACCATGCGGCGGTCGGCGATCCAGGCGGCGGGCACCAGGAAGACGTTGCCCACGAAGGCGTACTCCCACGGTCCCCAGCCCACGAGATCGAGCGCGAGGGGGCCGCGCATCCGCGCCACCATTCTCTGGACGACCTTGTAGAGCGCCCAGAGCACGACCGCCCCGGCGACGACCTTGACCCCGAGCCGCCTGAAGACGTCGGGGACTCGGGAGACCAGCATGACGAACCAGAAGACGTAGACGAAGACCAGAGCGCCCGCGACAGCGCGGGTCCGCAGCTCGCGGCGGCTCGGCTCCGCGGCAAGCTCGCCGGTCACGGCGCCGCCCCCCGCCGTCACGGCTCCGTCCCCCAGACGAGCGTGCCGTTCTGGTAGACCGTGACCTTGGTGAAGTCGGCGTAGGTCGTCCGCGTGGCGTCGAAGGAGTAGTCGTTCGACTGGTTGTAGTTGCTCCAGTCGTTCTTGTGGAACCAGACCTGGATCTCGCCGGTCGAGCCACCGGCGGCGAGGTTGCCGGCCCCCGAGGTGAAGCCGACCTGGAAGTAGCTGTCAGCGTTCGTCCGGACGGGGCTGACGGGGACGGTCGTCATGGTGACGTTGTTGCAGCCGAGCGTCGCGAAGTCGCAGACCGTCGTCTCCGTCTGGGCGGTGTCGATCGTGTACCAGTAGCGGATGGTGAGCGTCGACAGCACCACCGGCGCCGTCCCGGTGCTCACGATCTGGAAGTGCGGCTTGATGGCCTGGGTGGGGGTCATGGTGAAGGCGTCGAGGTACTGGACCTTGACGTTCGGGTTCGGCGCGCAGGCGGAGCCGATGCAGATGAACGGCGACACGCAGTCGGCGTTCGCCGTGCACGACGTCTTGCACGCGCCGCTGCCGCAGGCGTAGGGGCTGCAGCTCGAGGAGGTGACCGTCTGGCAGGTGCCGGTGCCGTTGCAGGTGCGGGCCGGCGTGAAGGTCGGCGTCGTGCAGCTGGCGGCGACGCAGGTCGTCCCCGTCTGGTAGAGGCGGCAGGCGCCCGCGCCGTTGCAGGTGCCGTCGGTCCCGCAGCCCGCGGCGCCCGCGTCGGTGCACTGGTTCAGCGGATCCTGCCCCATCCCGACGTTCGTGCAGGTCCCGAGCGTGCCGGCGAGCGCGCACGACTTGCAGGTCGCCGTGCACGCGGTCGCGCAGCAGATCCCCTGTGCGCAGATCCCGTTCGCACAGTCCGTGTTGGCCGTGCAGGTGGCGCCGTTCGGGCGCTTGGTGCAGACGCTCCCCATGCAGACGTTGGGCGAGACGCAGTCGGTGTCCGCGGTGCAGGACGTCTTGCAGGCGCCCGTGCCGCAGGTGAAGGGGTCGCACGCGGAGGTGGTCGCCGCGAGGCAGGTGCCCGTGCCGTTGCAGGTCCGCCCCGACGTCAGCGTCGAGCCCGTGCAGCTGGCCGCCGCGCACGACGTGCCGGCCGCGTAGAGGTGGCAGGCGCCGGCGCCGTCACAGAAGCCGTCGGCGCCGCAGGTCGAGGCGCCGGCGTCGGTGCATTGATTGAGCGGATCCTGGCCGGCGGGGACGTTCGTGCACGTGCCGCCCGTGCCGGTCAGCGCGCAGGACTGGCAGAGGCCGGTGCAGGCGCTGTTGCAGCAGACCCCCTGCGCGCAGAAGCCGGAGTTGCAGTCGGTGGCGAGCGTGCAGCTCCCGCCGAGCGGGACCTTGCCGCAGCTCGTGCCGTTGCAGACGTTGGGGGAGGCGCAGTCCGCGGTCGACCCGCAGGTCGTCTTGCAGACGCCCGTGCCGCAGGCGTACGGCGCGCAGGACGAGGTCGAGACCGTCTGGCAGGTGCCGGTGCCGTTGCAGGTGCGCGCCGGCGTCAGCGTCGTGCCGCTGCAGCTCGCCGCCGCGCACTGCGTGCCGGCCGCGTACTGACGGCAGGCGCCCGCGCCGTTGCACGAGCCGTCGGTGCTGCAGGTGGACGCGCCGAGATCGGAGCACTGGTTGAGGGGGTCCTGCCCGTTGGGCACGTTCGTGCAGGCGCCGACCGTCCCCGTGAGCGCGCACGACTGGCAGGTGCCGGTGCAGGCGGTGTTGCAGCAGACCCCCTGGGCGCAGAACCCGGAGCCGCACTCGGTGTTGCCGCCGCAGGCGACGCCGATCCCCTTCTTCACGCAGCTGCCGCCGATGCAGAAGAAGCTGGTCACGCAGTCGGTGTCGACCGTGCACGACGTCTTGCAGACGCCGGTGCCGCACTGGTACGGGCTGCAGGACGACGTGGTGGCCGCCGGGCAGCTGCCGCTGCCGTTGCAGGCCCGCGCCGAGGTGAGCGTCGAGCCGGTGCAGCTCGCCGTCCCGCACGAGACGCCGCTGGCGTAGAGGCGGCAGCCGCCGGCGCCGTCGCAGAGCCCGTCGGTGCCGCAGGTGCTGGCCCCCTGATCCGTGCACTGGGCGAGCGGGTCCTGGCCGGCCGGCACGTTGCTGCACGCGCCCGCCGTGCCGGCGAGCGCGCAGGACTTGCAGGTGCCGGTGCAGGCCGTCGCGCAGCAGGTCCCCTGCTCGCAGAAGCCGGACAGGCACTCCGAGGCCCCGCCGCAGGTCCGGCCGGTCGGCTTCTTGCCGCAGGCGCCGTTGACGCAGACGTTGGGGGCCACGCAGTCGGTGTCGGCGGTGCAGCCGATCTTGCAGGAGCTCGTGTCGCAGACGTACGCGCCGCACGACTGCGGCGTCGTCGCCTGGCAGGTGCCGGTGCCGTTGCAGGTGCGGGCCGGCGTGTAGGTCGCGCCCGTGCAGCTCGCCGGCGCGCAGGCGGTGCCGCTCGCGTACAGGCGGCAGGCGCCGCCGCCGTCGCAGAACCCGTCGGTGCCGCAGCCCATCGCGCCGCTGTCCGCGCACTGGTCCAGCGGGTCCTGCCCGGCGGCGACCAGCGTGCAGGTGCCCGCCGAGCCCGCCAGCGCGCACGAGCGGCAGGCCCCCATGCAGCCCGACAGGCAGCAGACCCCCTGCTCGCAGAAGCCGCTCGCGCACTCGGTCGCGGCCGCGCAGGCGGTGCCGTTCGTCTTCTTGCCGCAGCTGCCGCCGTTGCAGACGTTGGGGGCCACGCAGTCGGCGTTGGTCGCGCAAGCCGTCAGGCAGCTGCCGCCCGTGCCGCAGACGTAGGCGCCGCAGTTGGTGGCCGTCGACGTCCGGCAGGTGCCGGCGCCGTCGCAGGTGCGGGCGGGCGTGAACGTCGTCCCGGCGCAGGTGGAGGCCACGCAGGTGGTCCCGATCGCCTGCAGCCGGCAGCCGCCGTTGCCGTCGCAGAACCCGTCGGTGCCGCAGCTCGCGGCCCCCATGTCCGCGCACTGGTTCAGCGGGTCCTGCCCGGCGGGGACCGCGCTGCAGGTGCCGAGCGTCCCCGCGAGCGCGCACGAGCGGCAGGTCCCGGCGCAGGCCGTCGCGCAGCAGACCCCCTCCTCGCAGAAGCCGGAGTTGCACTCCGCCGCGGCGGCGCAGGTGGCGCCGATCGGCTTCTTGCCGCAGCTGCCGCTCGCGCAGGTGTTGGGCGCGTTGCAGTCGGCGTTCGACGCGCAGGTGCCGAGGCAGGCGGCGGTCGGGCCGCAGACGTACGGGTCGCAGGTGTTGGGCGTCGCCGCCAGGCAGCTGCCGGTGCCGTTGCAGACCCGTGCCGGCGTGTAGGCGACGCCGACGCACGTCGCGCCGGCGCAGGTCGTCCCCGCGGCGTAGAGCCGGCAGCCGCCCGCGCCGTCGCAGGCGCCGTCGGTGCCGCAGCCCGAGGCGCCGTTGTCCGTGCACTGGGCGAGCGGGTCCTGGCCGACGGGGACCAGCGTGCAGGTGCCGGCGCTCCCGGTGAGCGCGCACGAGCGGCAGGTCCCCGTGCAGCTCGAGCTGCAGCACACCCCCTGCTGGCAGAGGCCCGACGCGCACTCGGCGGCCGTCGTGCACGCCGCCGCCAGCGGCTTCTTCGAGCACTGGCCGGCGTTGCAGACGTTGGGCGACGCGCAGTCGGTGTCGCTGGTGCACGCCGTCAGGCAGGAGCCGCTCGTGCCGCAGTTGAACGGGGCGCAGCCGATCGACGTCGCCGCCTGGCAGACCCCGGCGCCGCTGCAGGTGCGCGGCGGCGTGTAGGTCGCGCCGGTGCAGCTCCCTGCCGCGCAGGTGGTGCCGGCGGCGTAGAGGTGACAGGCGCCGTTGCCGTCGCAGGTCCCGTCGGTGCCGCAGCCTGCCGCTCCCTGGTCAGCGCACTGGTTCAGCGGGTCCTGCCCGGCGGGAACGGTGGAGCAGGTCCCGCCCGTCCCGGTGAGCGAGCACGACATGCAGGTCCCCGTGCAGGCCGTCTGGCAGCAGACCCCCTGCGCGCAGATGCCGCTCGCGCAGTCGGTGCCGGCCATGCACGCGGCGCCGAGCGGCTTCTTGCCGCAGCTGCCGCCGGTGCAGACGTTCCCCGCCGAGCAGTCGGCGTTCGTGCTGCAGGTCGCGTTGCAGCTCCCGCCGCCGCAGACGTAGGGGGCGCAGGACTGGTTCATGCCCGGCGTGCAGTTGCCGTTGCCGTCGCAGCGGCCGGCCAGCGTCAGCGTCGAGCCGCTGCAGGCCTGCATGCTGCACACGTTGCCGGGGGCGTACAGGCGGCAGGCGCCCGAGCCGTTGCAGAACCCATCGGTGCCGCAGCTCGCGGCGCCGGAGTCCGCGCACTGGTTCAGCGGATCGGCGCCCGCCGGCACGGGCGTGCAGACGCCCTGCGTGCCGGCGAGCCCGCACGACATGCAGGTCCCCGTGCAGGGCCCCGCGCAACAATACCCTTGCTGGCACGAGCCCGAGGCGCACTCGGCGTTGGCGCCGCAGGCGACGCCGTTGACCTTCTTCGAGCAGATGGTGCCGTTGCAGACGTTCCCCGTGCTGCAGTCGCCGTTCACCGCGCACGAGCTCTTGCACTGCCCGTTGGTGCCGCAGGCGTACGGATCGCACGGGACCTGCATGCCCGGCGTGCACGCGCCAGCGCCGTCGCAGCGCCCCGCCAGCGTCGACGTCGTCCCCGAGCAGGCCGGCTGCACGCACTGGGTCCCTGACGCGTAGAGGCGGCAGGCCCCCTTGCCGTCGCACATCCCGTCGGTCCCGCAGGTGGCCGCCCCCTGGTCGGCGCACTGGCCGAGCGGATCCTGGCCGGTGGGGACGTTGGTGCAGGTCCCCATGCTGCCGGGCACGGCGCACGAGCGGCAGGTGCCGCTGCAGTCGGTGCCGCAGCAGATCCCCTGGGCGCAGAAGCCGGAGTTGCACTCGGCGGCGTTGCCGCAGGTGGCGCCGACCGGCTTCTTGCCGCAGCTGCCGTTGAGGCAGCTGTTGGGCGGCAGGCAGTCGTTGTCGTTGGCGCAGATCTGCAGGCACTTGCCGTCGGTGCCGCACATGAACGGCGCGCACGACTGCCCGGGCGTCGTCACGCAGGTCCCGGTCCCGTCGCAGCGGAACGCCGTCGTCAGCGTGGAGCCGTCGCAGCCCGCCTGCTTGCACATCGTCCCGGTCGAGTACTTCTGGCAAGCCCCCGCCCCGTCGCAGACGCCGTTGGTGCCGCAGCTCGCGGCCCCCTGGTCCGAGCAGTCCTTGCGCGGATTGGTCCCGACGTCCGCCGGCAGGCAGTTCCCGACCGCGCCCGGCGCCGCGCAGCTGAAGCAGGTCTCGGTGCAAGCGCGGTTGCAGCAGACGCCGTCGGCGCAGAACCCGCTGGCGCAGTCCGCCGGCATCGCGCAGGCCTGGCCGAGCGGCAGCCCCGGGGCGCCGCCGGTGTCGCCGCGATCGACGCCCGCGTCGCCCGCCGCGCCGCCTGCGCCGTCGTACGGCGCGTCGACGGCCGCGTCGCGCCCTCCGGCCGAGCCGCCGCTGGCGCTCCCGCCCGCGCCGGCCGCGCCCGTCTTGCGCTGCTCGGCCCCGCCGCTGCACGCGGCCATGAGGAACGCGACGCCCAGAGCCAGCAGCGCCTTCCTCGCAGGCAACCGCCGCCCTTGTCCGTCCCGGCTGTCCTGGGGTGTGGACATCCTGAACCGGCCTGAGTGTAGGCCCCACGGCAAAACGCCGTCCACAGAATTTGCGCGCAATTAGCCGCTCGGTGGTTGCGCAACATGACGGATCACGTCAGCGCGCGCGCACGGGCCGCCGGATTTTTTTACGCCCGCCGGAGCGCGCGCTTATGCCGGCGCCAGGCGTCGGCGGCGCTCTCGCCCGGCAGCCGGGTGTGGACCTCGACGCTTCCGAATACGGCCGTGCCGCGCACCCGCAGGAGCGGCCGATCCGGATCGGCGACCGCGCCGCCGCCGTAGTTCTCGACGCTGCCGAAGATGCTCGACCCCTCGCACTCCACGGCGAGCTGCGGGGGCACGATGATCTCGAGGGCGCCGAACACGACGCGCACGTCGAGCTCGGTCGTGGCGGCCGAGAAGCGCGCGTCGCGGAAGTCGAGCTCCACGTGGCCGAACACGGCGCGGGCCTCGAGCTCGGCGGGGACCGTCCACGCCCCGCGGCGCTCGACGTTTCCGAACAGCGACGTCACACGCCGCCGCGGCGCGGTCAGGGCCGCGTCGACCCGCAGCGGCGCGAGCGAGGTGCTGGCGGCGCCGGCGGGGGCCGGCCGCAGATCAGCGACGACGGCGTCCACCTCCGCGAGGCCGCCGGCGGCGTGCAGCCGCCCGAGGCGCCGCTCGAACTCTTCGATGGAGATGAGGTCGTTCGCGAACGAGTCGGTGAGGAGCTGGATCGCCCGCTCGCGGTGATCGCGCACGGCCACCAGCGACAGCGACGGGTGAGGGTCCGGCACCGCGACACTATGATGCGGTCGCGCCGTGTTGTCGATCACCGCGCCCGTCGTCCAGCCGGGCGGGCAGCGCCGCAGGGGAGTAAGCTTCTAGGGCCATGAAGCGGTGGAAGCTCACATTGGTATTCGCATTGACGCTCGGGGGCTGCATCGTGGACGACGGCTCGGGGTCGGGCGGGACCTACACCCCGGCGCAAAACTGCGCGGCGTACGTCACCTGCGGCACCTGCACGCCAGTGCTGGGGTGCGGCTGGTGCTCCGTCGGTGCGGCCGGGGTGTGCGTGACCGACCCGGACCAGTGCGCGGGCGCTCCGGCATTCTCGTGGACGTGGGTCCAGAGCGGCTGTCCGGGCGAGGCGGACGGGGGAACCTCGACCGACGGCGCCGCGGACGGCGGCGTCACGGACTAGCGACCCTCCGGGGTCAAATCTCCGGTTTCGCGCCCGCAGTTCCGGCATGATGGGCCGGCGTGGGGTGCCTCGACGTCGATACGATCGTCGCCTTCGTCGAGGCGCGTATCGGGCCCGACGGCATGGCGGCCACGGAGGCGCACGTCCGCACCTGCCCGAGCTGCCGCGAGCGCCTGGCGTTGGCCGTCGCGGCCGCGCCGCTGTCGGCCGCCGACGACGCCCCGGTCGAACCGCCGCCGCAGGCGCCCCCGCCGACGAGCCCGTTCACGCCGCTCGCGCGCGGGACGGCGATCGGCCGGTACACCGTGCTCGAGCTCCTCGGGCGCGGCGTAGACCTCGC
>Ga0318554_10000254_pt1 | contig 17487 bp, 15 predicted proteins | sample GRESIP082b2f22_FD_203687 | JGI IMG/M metagenome (GOLD analysis project Ga0318554, IMG submission 203687) | Tropical soil microbial communities from Luquillo Experimental Forest, Puerto Rico - GRE.SIPMG.082b2f22 | ecosystem: Environmental > Terrestrial > Soil > Tropical forest > Bulk soil... | reverse complement strand
GCCTGATCGTGGTCGGCTGACCGCGGCGGCAGGCGGCCTTCTGGGGGCACGCGTGGAGTCGGAACCGGTCCCCGTTCCCGCGGAACTCTCCCTCGGGCTCCCGTTCTCCGAAGTCACGGCACCTTAGCGTAGCCTGTGGCCTTTGCGAACTTGGGGCAGAGAGGCAGAGAAGTGTCTGCACCTGAACCGGCAGCGGCCCCGCGGGGGCCGGGACTGGCGCCCCGCGGAAGGCAATAAGGTGGAAGCATCCCGCATCCTCGCCGGCCACCGCTGACGTCAATGCGGGCCTTTCGTGCTGTCTACCCAGGGACACCATGAGCCTCGCCGGCCTGCTCAACGTCATCGCGGACGACCCCCAGTTCCGCCAGGTCATGGACCAGGCCGCGGCGAAGCCTGGCGGAGGTTATCCCGGCACGGGCGCGGACGTGACCTCGCCCGCCGCGCTCCGTCCCCTGCTCGCCGCGGCGCTGACCGGCCTGCCCGGGCCCGCCAGCCGGTTCCTGCTCGCGGTCACCGCGACCGCCAGGGAGGCGGAGGAACTGGCCGGTGCGCTTGGCTCGCTGCTGCCCGCGGAGAGCGTGGCCTACTTCCCCGCCTGGGAGACGCTTCCGCACGAGCGGCTGTCCCCGCGCTCGGACACTTCCGGCCAGCGCCTCGCGGTGCTGCGCCGGCTCGCTCACCCCGATCCCGCCGGTTCGCGGACCGCCGCGGTCGCCGTGGTCGTCGCTCCGGTGCGTGCCCTGCTCCAGCCGATCGTCGGCGGCCTGGCCGACGTGGAGCCGGTCTCGCTGGCCGAGGGTGACACCTGCGACCTGGACGAGACGGTGGCCCGGCTGGTGGAGATCGGCTACACCCGGACCGACCTGGTGGACCGCCGCGGCGAGGTCGCGGTCCGCGGCGGCATCATCGATGTCTTCCCGCCCGCCGAGGAGCACCCGGTGCGGGTGGAGTTGTTCGGCGACATCGTCGAGGAGACCCGCTTCTTCCGGGTGGCCGACCAGCGCAGCCTGGGCCCAGCGCCGGGGGGCCTGTGGGCGCCGCCATGCCGTGAGCTGCTGCTCACTCCCGACGTGCGGGACCGGGCCAAGCACCTCGCCGCCGACCATCCGGGGCTCGCCGACGTGCTGGGCAAGCTCGCCGACGGAATCTCCGTCGAGGGCATGGAGGCACTCGCGCCGGTGCTCGTCCCGCGGATGGAGTTGCTGCTCGACCACGTGCCGGCCGGCGGCGCGGTGCTCGCCTGCGATCCCGAGCGGATCCGCGCGCGGGCCGCCGACCTGGTCCGCACCAGCCGGGAGTTCCTGGAGGCGTCCTGGGTGAACGCGGCGGCGGGCGGCCAGGCACCGGTTGACCTCGGGGCGTCCGCATTCCAGTCGATCACCCAGGTGCGGGCCGCCGCGGACGACCTGGGCCTGCCCTGGTGGACCATCGCGCCATTCGACAGCGCCGGGCCGGGCGCGGGCGCTGGCCCGGCCGGCCCCGCAACCAGGGATGGCGAAGCGGGCCCAGGTGGCCCCGGCGCCTCGTTTGGCGCAAGTGTTGATGAAGACCCCGATAGTGCTGGCCGGCCTGCGCTGCGCCTGGGGGCGGGCCCGGCGCCCGCCTACCGCGGCGACACCGGGCGGGCACTGGCCGACGTCCGCGGCTGGCTGAGCGAGAACTGGCGGGTGGTGCTCATCACCGAGGGCCACGGCCCGGCGCAGCGGCTCGCCGAGATGCTGCGCGGTGAGGGCGTCGGCGCCCGGCTCGGTGACCTCGCGGAGCCGCCGGAGCCGGGGGTGCCGAGCGTCACGACGGCGCTCGTCCTGCACGGGTTCATCTGGGAGCCCGTGCGGCTGGCCGTGCTCACCGAGGCGGACCTGGTCGGCCAGCACGCGGGCCCCCGGGACGCGCGGCGCATGCCCAGCCGGCGGCGCGGCGGCATCGACCCGCTCCAGCTGGCCCCCGGCGACTTCGTGGTGCACGAGCAGCACGGCGTCGGCCGGTACCTGGAGATGACCAGCCGCAGCATCCAGGGCGCGGTACGGGAATACCTGGTGATCGAGTATGCGCCGGGCAAGCGGGGCCAGCCGCCCGACCGGCTCTACGTGCCGACCGATCAGCTCGATCAGGTCACCCGCTATGTCGGCGGTGAGATGCCCAGCCTGCACCGGCTCGGCGGAGGGGACTGGGCCAAGACCAAGGGCCGCGCCCGCAAGGCGGTGCGGCAGATCGCCTCGGAACTGATCAGGCTCTACTCCGCTCGGATGGCCTCGCCGGGCCATGCGTTCAGCCCGGACACTCCGTGGCAGCGGGAACTGGAGGACGCGTTCCCGTATGTGGAGACGGCCGACCAGCTCGCCGCGATCGACGAGGTGAAGCTCGACATGGAGCGGTCGGTGCCAATGGACCGGCTGATCTGCGGCGACGTGGGCTATGGCAAGACCGAGATCGCGGTCCGAGCCGCGTTCAAGGCGGTGCAAGACGGCCGCCAGGTGGCCGTCCTCGTGCCGACCACGCTCCTGGCCCAGCAGCACCAGGCCACGTTCGGCGAGCGGTACGCGCCGTTCCCCGTGCTGGTGCGCACGCTGAGCCGGTTCCAGAGCGACGCCGAGGTGGCCGAAACGCTGCGCGGGCTGGCCGACGGCACGGTGGACGTGGTGATCGGAACCCACCGGCTGCTGCAACCGGACAGCCGGTTCGCGCGCCTCGGCCTGGTCATCCTCGACGAGGAGCAGCGGTTCGGGGTGGAGCACAAGGAGTACCTGAAGCAGCTGCGGACCGAGGTGGACGTGCTGTCCATGTCGGCGACCCCGATCCCGCGGACGCTGGAGATGGGCGTGGCCGGCATCCGGGAGATGTCCACCATCCTGACGCCGCCCGAGGAGCGGCACCCGGTGCTGACCATGGTCGGCCCCTACGACGAGAAGCAGATCGCCGCCGCCATCCGGCGCGAGCTGCTGCGCGACGGCCAGGTGTTCTTCGTGCACAACCGGGTCTCCTCGATCAACCGGGTGGCTGCCAAGGTCGCGGACCTGGTCCCGGAGGCCCGCGTCGTGGCGGCGCACGGCCAGATGAACGAGCACTTGCTCGAACGGATCATGCTGGAGTTCCTCGACCGCAAGCACGACGTGCTGGTGGCCACCACGATCGTCGAATCCGGCCTGGACATCCCCAACGCCAACACGCTGATCGTGGACCGTGCCGACGGCTACGGGCTGGCACAGCTGCACCAGCTCCGCGGCCGCGTCGGCCGGGGCACCGAGCGCGCCTACGCATATTTCCTGTTCCCGCCGGAGAAGCCACTGACCGAGACGGCACACGAGCGGCTGGCCACCATCGCCCAGCACACCGAGATGGGCGCGGGCATGTACGTCGCGCTCAAGGACCTGGAGATCCGCGGGGCCGGCAACCTGCTCGGCGGGGAGCAGTCCGGCCACATCGCCGGCGTGGGCTTCGATCTCTACGTGCGGATGATCGGCGAGGCCGTCGGCGAGCTGCGGGACGCCCGCCCGGCCGAGCGGGCCGAGGTCCGGGTGGAGCTGCCGGTCAACGCGCACATACCGCATTCCTACGTGCCGGGGGAACGGCTCCGGCTGGAGGCCTACACGCGGATCGCGGCCATCGGCTCCGAGGCGGACATCACCGCGGTCAGCGAGGAACTCACCGACCGCTACGGCCCGCTGCCCGGCCCGGTGCTCGGCCTGCTCGCCGTGGCCGGCCTGCGGGCCCAGGCCCGCCGGGCCGGGCTGACCGAAATCACCCAGCAGGGCACGCACATCCGGTTCTCACCGGTAGAGCTGCCCGACTCCCGCCAGGTGCGGGCGCAGCGGCTCTACCCGAAGACAGTGCTGAAGCCGGCGGTGCGTACGATGCTCGTACCGGTGCCCAGGGACGCACCTGGCGCCCGCCCGGGGGCGCCCGCGCCGCCGGGCACCCCGCTCCTGCGCGATAGGGAGCTGCTCGCCTGGTGCGGACAGCTCATCGAGGCGGTGTTCGGCGAGAGCAGCCCGGCCATACCGGCCGTCTCGCCCACATGAGAAGGGATGCAGTCGTGCCTCGCACCTTCGTCTGCGTGATGGCCGCGGTGGCCACCGCCACGTGCGCCCTTTCCGGCTGCGGCCCGGTACGGATGGGCGCGGCCGCGATCACCGGCGGCGAGCGGCTCACGACCACCACCCTGAGCGACCAGGTGACCAACCTGGACCGGGCCTATCAGGCCGGCAAGTCGAGCATCCAGCTTCAGTTCCCGCAGTCGCAGGCCCCGCGGGAGGTGCTGAGCTGGCTGCTGCGGTTCCGGATCCGTGACGAGCTTGCCGTGCGCAACCACGTCGTCGTGACCCCCGGGGAAAGCCAGCGGGCGCTCACCGCCCTCGCCAGGAGTACCGGGCGCGGCGGGCTCGCGTTCGTCCGCCTTGCCGTGGCCAACGGCCTGGCCCCGGACATGCTGCCGGAACTTGGCAGGTACGAGGCCATCCAGAACGATCTGTTCATCCGGCTGAACGGCGGCACGCTGCCCCGCACCCAGGCCCAAGTCCAGGCCATCGCCGGGGAGTTCAGCCGCCGCGAGTGCGTTGCGGCGAAGAGCCTGAACATCCAGGTCAACCCGCAGTTCGGCCAGCTGGACTACGGCACGTACACGGTCATCCCGGCCAAGTCGCCGCTGTCCGCGCCGTCCACGCCCTCGCCGTCGCCGACGGCCAAGCCGCAGCTCACCCCGCCCTGCTGACGATCGGCGGGCAAAGGGTGGCGCGGACGCACGGCGGCCAGATGAGCGGGAGGCCGGTGCCGGACGGCAGCAGCACGGGCGCGGTGGGCCCCGGCCGGGCGGCATGAATCCGGGCGGCGTGGCGCCGGATGGCGCGAAACCGGGCGGTGCCGGGCCGGGCGGTGCCGGGCCGGTCGGTGCCGGGCCGGGCGCTGGCCTGCTGCGCCTGGTCGAGGTGATGGACACCCTGCGCGGCTCGTGCCCCTGGGACGCCAAGCAGACGCACGAATCCCTCGCCCCGTATCTGCTGGAGGAGTGTTACGAGGCGCTGGAGGCAATCGAAAGCGGCGAGCCGGCGGCGCTCCGCGACGAACTCGGCGACGTGCTGCTCCAGGTCGTATTCCACGCCCGGGTCGCGGCCGAGCGCACCGACGGCACCGGGTTCACCATCGATGACGTGGCCGCCGGGATCGTGGAGAAACTCATCCGCAGGCACCCGCATGTGTTCGGCGACGTGCAGGTGTCCGGCCCCGAGGAGGTAAAGCGCAACTGGGACGCGATCAAGGCCGCGGAGCGCGGCGGCCAGGGCAGTGCGCTGCCCACGGCCCTGAGCTCCGTGCCGTTCGGGCAGCCCGCGCTGTCCCTCGCGGCCCAGTTGCAGCGCCGGGCCGAACGGGCCGGCGCCCCAGCCGAGCTCACCGAGCTGACCACCGCCCCAGCCGAGCTCACCGGGCGGGCCGGCACCCCAGCCGAGCGCGCCGACCAGGCCGCCGGCCCGGCCGCCGGGACCGCGGCCGATGGCCAGGGCCCGGATGGCGTCGGCGAGATCGGGGCGGCATTGTTCTCCCTCGTGGCCAGGGCACGCGCGGCCGGGGTGGATCCGGAGTTGGAACTGCGGGCCGCCGCGCGGAGCTACCGCGAGCGGGTCAACCGGTGGGCAGAGGAACAGAACCGCGACCCAGCCTGACGGGTTGTCGGCGGGTCCGCAGCGCCGCGCCGGCGTGCCGTGGCGGCGTGGCCGCTGCGATGGACCGCGCCCGCTCGGTTAAGGTTCCAATACCGACACCTCGCCGCTGACACGCCGCGCCGACCTACCGGGAGTACCGCCGTGGCCACCATCGATGCCATCCATGCCAGGCAGATCCTGGACTCGCGAGGCAACCCGACGATCGAGGCCGAGGTGGCGCTTGATGACGGGACGCAGGCCCGCGCCGCTGCCCCGAGCGGCGCTTCCACGGGCGCGTTCGAGGCGGTCGAACTGAGGGATGGCGGCGATGCCTTCGGCGGCAAGGGGGTCACCAAGGCCGTCCTGTCGGTGACCGAGGAGATCGAACCGGACCTGCTCGGCTACGACGCCGACGACCAGCGCCTCATCGACCAGGCGATGATCGACCTGGACGGCACGCCGGACAAGTCGCGACTCGGGGCCAACGCCATCACGGCGGTCAGCATGGCCGTCGCGAAGGCCGCCGCCGAGTCCGCGGGGCTGCCGCTGTTCCGCTACCTCGGCGGGCCGAACGCTCATGTCCTGCCGGTGCCGATGATGAACGTCCTGAACGGCGGGGCGCACGCGGACAACAGCGTCGACATCCAGGAGTTCATGATCGCGCCGGTCGGCGCGGGCACCTTCGCCGACGCGCTCCGCTGGGGTGCCGAGACCTACCATGTACTCAAGTCGGTACTGAACCAACACGGGCTGTCCACCGGGGTCGGGGACGAGGGCGGGTTCGCGCCCGACCTGGCCCACAACCGGGCCGCCCTCGACCTGCTCGTCGAGGCAATCGGCAAAGCAGGCTTCCGCCCCGGGCGCGACGTGGCCCTCGCGATCGACGCGGCCGCCACCGAGTTCTACTCCGACGGCGCCTACCGCTTCGAGGGCGGCACGCGTTCCGCGGCGGAGATGCAGGACCTGTACGCGGAATGGCTGGACGCCTATCCGATTGTGTCCCTGGAGGATCCGCTGGCCGAGGATGACTGGGCTGGCTGGCAATCGCTCAATGCGGCCCTCGGCGGCAAGGTGCAGATCGTCGGCGACGACCTATTCGTCACCAACCCGGAACGGCTGCGCCGCGGCATCGAGGAGCGCAGCGCGAATGCCCTCCTGGTCAAGGTCAACCAGATCGGCACGATCACCGAGACGCTGGACGCGGTCTCGCTCGCCCACCGCAGCGGTTTCGCCTGCATGATTAGTCACCGATCGGGTGAGACCGAGGACACCACCATCGCCGACCTTGCGGTCGCCAGCAACTGCGGGCAGATGAAGACCGGGGCCCCGGCGCGGTCGGAACGGGTGGCGAAGTACAACCAGCTCCTGCGGATCGAGGAACTGCTCGACGACGCCGCCGCCTACGCCGGTCGCGCAGCCTTCCCCCGGACGCCCGGCGACCCGTGATTCCCGCGCACGGCCGCCCGCCGGGCGGGGACCGGGCCAGGCTCACCAGCCGGGCCGCGGTGCTCGCCGTGGTGATCTGCGCGATCGCGCTCAGCCTCGCCTACCCGGTGCGCGAATACATCGCCCAGCGCCGGCAGATAGACCAGTTGCAGGCGGAACGGCAGATGCTCAACGGCCAGTTGGAGTGGCTCCAGCATCAGCAGCAGCGGCTCGGCGACCCCGCCTACATCCAGCAGCTGGCCCGGAACAAGCTGCACATGTGCCTGCGCGGCGAGACCTGTTATGTCGTCATCGGCGGGCAAGCCGCAGGGCGCGGCGCTGCGTCCGCCGCGGCCAGCCTCACGCCCTGGTACGAGCGGCTGTGGCAGTCGGTCCAGCAGGCGAACCGGGGCAGCGCCCGGTGATCGCCGATGCCGAAGTGGTCGCGCTGCAGCTTGGCCGGCCACCACGAGGGCTGCGTCGCGTCGCGCACCGCTGTCCGTGCGGGCTGCCCGACGTGGTGGAGACCGCTCCCCGCCTGGCCGACGGCTCGCCGTTTCCCACGCTGTACTACCTGACCTGCCCGCGGGCGGTCGCGGCGGTGGCCCGGCTTGAAGCGGCCGGCGTTATGAGGCAGATGCAGCAGCGGCTTGCCACCGACCCGGAACTGCGCGCGGCGTATCAGGCCGCCCATCGCGACTACCTGGCCCGGCGTGCGGAGGCGGCGCGCGCCGCGGGCCTGCCGCCGCTGCCGCCGGGTACGCAGAGCGCGGGCGGCATGCCCGCCCGCGTCAAGTGCCTGCACGCGCTGGCCGCTCACGAACTGGCCGTGCCCGGCGCCAACCCGCTGGGGCGGGAGGCCGCGGTGCAAGCGGGCCCGTGGTGGGCGGCGGGCGCGTGCGTCCGCCCCGGGCCCTCCGCGCACGGCGGCGACGCGTGAGCGGCCGCGCCCGCATGAGGGGCAGGGCCACGTTGAGCGGCAGGAACACATGAGCGGCGCGGCCGTCGCCCGGGTGGCGGCGATCGACTGCGGCACCAACTCCGTGCGGCTGCTGGTGGCCGACGTGGACCGGGCCGCGGGCCGGCTGTCCGATGTGGACCGCCGGCTCGAGATCGTGCGGCTGGGCCAGGGCGTGGACGCCACCGGGCGGCTCGCCACCACGGCGCTGGCCCGGACCTTCCGCGTGCTCCGGTCCTACCAGCAGATCATCGGGGAGGCGTCGGCGTCGGCGGTCCGCCTGGTGGCCACCAGTGCCACCAGGGACGCGGCCAACGCCGGCGAGTTCGTCGCGGGGATTCGCGGCATCCTCGGTATCGAGCCCGAGGTGCTCAGCGGCGAGGACGAGGCGCTCCTGTCGTTCACCGGGGCCACCGCGGAACTGACCCGGGAGGCGGCGCCGTACCTGGTCACCGACATCGGCGGCGGCTCGACCGAGTTCGTGCTCGGGGACCCCGGGGCGGTGACCGCCGCCGTGAGCGTGAACATCGGCTGCGTCCGGATGACCGAGCGGCACCTGCGGCACGACCCGCCCGGTGATGACGAGATCGCGGCGGCGCGCGCGGACATCGACGCCGCGCTCGACGTGGTCGCCGGGAAGATTCCGGTGTCCGAGGCGCGCACCCTGGTCGGCCTGGCCGGGTCGGTGACCACCGTGGCCGCGCTGGTGCTCCGCCTGGAGAGCTACCGGGCCGAGCGGATCCATCACTCCCTGGTCAGCGCCGAAGCGGTGCGGGAGGTAGCTGCCAGCCTGCTGGCGCAGACCCGGGCGGAGCGGGCACGGCTGCCCGTGATGCATCCGGGCCGGGTGGACGTGATCGGCGGTGGGGCGCTCGTGCTGACCCGGATCATGGACCGCTTCGGCTTCGGTGAGGTGCTGGTGAGCGAGCACGACATCCTGGACGGCCTGGCCTGGTCCCTGGCGTCAGGCACGGACCGGTGACAGGCCTTGCCGGGGTGACGGGCCGGCCGGTGCCACCGGGCAGCGGCTGGCCCGGGGATCCGGCCACGCCCGCCACTCCCGCGGCCACCGACGCGGCGGGGGCCCGCGCGCTGGCCGCTGAGGCCATGGCGGCCGGGAGCCTGGGCGAGCTGACGGCCCGGCAGTCGGTATGCCGCGCCTGCCCGCGGCTGGTCGCGTGGCGGGAGGAGGTGGCGGCGGTCAAGCGCGCGTCCGCACGCACCCAGCAGTACTGGGGGCGGCCAGTGCCCGGCTGGGGGGACGAGCGTGCCCGCGTGCTGATCCTCGGACTCGCCCCGGCGGCGCACGGGGGCAACCGGACCGGGCGGATCTTCACCGGCGACCGCAGCGGCGACGTGCTGTTCGCCTCGCTGCACCGCTGCGGGCTGGCCGCGATACCTACCTCGACGGCGGCGGGGGACGGCCAGCGCCTGACCGGGGCCAGGATGGTCGCGGCGGTCCGGTGTGCCCCACCGGCCAACAAGCCCTCGGTGACCGAGCGGGACACCTGTGCGCCCTGGCTGGCGGCGGAGTTCGCACTGGTCGCGCCGACGGTCAAGGTCATCGTCTGCCTGGGCGGTTTTGCCTGGCAGGCGGCCTGGCCGATGCTGCAGTCTGCGGGCTTTGCCCTGCCCAGGCCGCGGCCGAAGTTCGGGCACGGCAGCGAGGCGGCCCTTGCGGCGCCGGGCACCGGGCCCGCGTTCACCGTTCCCCTCGGCGGGAAGGCGCTTGACGCTCCGGCCGGTGCGGGCGGACCGGGTGGCGGCCAGGTCCTGCTGCTGGGCTGCTATCACCCCAGCCAGCAGAACACCTTCACCGGCCGGGTCACACCGGCGATGCTGGATGAGGTGTTTCGCCGCGCGTGCCGTGCGGCCGGAATCGGCGGGGCCGCCTGAGACCCGAGCGCCGCCCGGGCCCGCGTATCTGCCCGGGCAGAAGGGCGGCGTTGTTGCGGCTACGCCTACCGGCTACGCTGTGTGCGCAATTCCACCGAAACAAGGCAAATTGGTCACGCTTCGCATTCGCAGATCCCGGGCCGCGAATTGAATATGTGAACCCGGGCGGACTTTTCTCCCCCCATTCCCCCGAGCAAGAATGGTTCGGACTGACCGGGGTATCATGACCCAGCCCCCGTAGCCCAAGGGAAGAGGCCGGCCCCCTAAAAGGGTCCCCAGTGTCGGTTCGACTCCGACCGGGGGCACGGCCCCCGTCACCTGCAACGACCCTCCCAACCTCCGGCGCCGCCGCCTGGTTGTGCGCAGGCAGGACCGCCGCAGGGGCCGACAGGCGCCTGCCGCCGCCCCAGGCGCGCTGACTTCACCATTCCGGCATCCCACCGTGGCTCACTAATTCCGGGCAGGCGAGCGGATCATGATGCTGGCGGGTACCGGCGCCACTGCGAGTTGATTAAAGAGCGCGGCGGTGGCTAGCCACTCACGTCCGGGCCCGCGCGGGTGATGGTGATCCGCACTATGACCCGGCGCTCCTTGACCATCGCCGCCCGGTAGTCATCCCAGTCCGGGTGCTCGCCGGAAGCGCGCCGGTAATACTCGACGAGCAGGTCCATGGCATCGGGCAGGGAAATGATCTCGACGTCCCCCTCGACCTGCACCCACTCGCCGAAAAAGGCATTGGTGAAGACGCACAGCGAAGCATAAGGACGCCGCCGCAGGTTCTTCGTCTTGAGCGCCGTCTCCCGCGTGCTGATCAGCACCCGGCCTTCGTCATCCACCGCGCATGCTACGGGGGACAACTGCGGCCGGCCGTCGGACCGCGAGGTAGCCAGGACCGCCCGGTGATGGCCGCGCAGGAAGTCCGCCGCCCGCCCTATGTCCACGTCAGGCGCTGAAGAGCCGGGTGCGCCTGCGCAGCTCGTACTCGTGCACGATGGCGCTGGCGTAGCCGTGGGTGAGCCCGTGCTCGTCCGCCAGCCAGTGCGCGCGCTCCTCGCAGCGCAGGAAAGGGGGACCGGATTCCAGGCTGGCGAACCACTCCGGGAGTTCTCGTCCGGTGACGGACGGGATGCGCGCGATCAGGTTCTTATGCGTCTCCGGGGAGTGGTTCAGAGTCAACGGGCACCTCCAGTGGCGGACTGCTGCTCCTGTTGAGAGTGCATCACGGCCGCGCTCCTGGCAACCCCTCAGAGCCGACTTCAGGTAAACGTGGCGGAGCCTTGCCGGATCCAGCCGCCGGCATCGCGGTGACCTCCCGCGGCGGCCCGCCGCGGTGACCTTGCGCAGTCACCCGGACTGGCGCGCCAGGAACCGGTGGCGCCGGGCTCAGGACAGCCGCTCGACCACCATGGCCATGCCCTGTCCACCGCCCACGCACATCGTCTCCAGGCCGAAGGTCTTGTCGTGGAATTGGAGGCTGTTCAGCAGCGTGGAGGTGATCCGTGCTCCGGTCATGCCGAACGGGTGCCCGACAGCGATAGCCCCGCCGTTGACGTTCAGCTTGTCAACGTCGATGCCCAGTTCCTGGTAGGACGGGATCACCTGGGCGGCGAACGCCTCGTTGATCTCGACCAGGTCGATGTCGTCGATGGTCATGCCCGCCCGCGCCAGCGCCTGCCGGCTTGCCTCGACCGGGCCGAGTCCCATGATCTCCGGGGACAGCGCCGAGACCCCCGTGGCCACGATCCGCGCCAGCGGCGTGATACCGAGGTCGGCTGCCTTGCGGTCGCTCATCACCACGACCGCCGCGGCACCGTCGTTGAGCGGGCAGCAGTTGCCCGCGGTGACCGTGCCGTCCGGGCGGAACACCGGCTGCAGCGTCGCTACCTTCTCCAGCGTGGTGCCGGCCCGCGGCCCGTCGTCGGCGGCGATCACCGTGCCGTCCGGGAGGGTGAGCGGCGTGATGTCACGCTGCCAGAAGCCGTCGGCCAGTGCCTTCTCCGCCAGGTTCTGCGACCGGACGCCGAATTCGTCCTGGGCCTGCCGGGTGATGCCGCGCAACTGGGCCACGTTCTCCGCGGTCTGGCCCATCGCGATGTATATGTCCGGAACCTCGCCGTCCTCGCGCGGGTCCCGCCAGTCCGGCGCGCCCTTGCCGGACCGGGCCGCGGTCCGCTCCTCGGCCGCCGCGAACACCGGGTTGTGCGTGTCCGGCCAGCTGTCGCTGCTGCCCTTGGCATACCTGCTGACACACTCCACGCCGGCCGAGATGAACGCGTCTCCCTCGCCTGCCTTGATCGCGTGGAAGGCCATCCGGGTGGTCTGCAGCGAGGATGAGCAGTACCTGGTGATCGTGGTGCCCGGCAGGTGGTCGTACCCCAGCATGATGGCCACCACCCGAGCCATGTTGAAGCCCTGCTCACCGCCGGGGAGACCGCAGCCGAGCATGAGATCGGCGATGCCGGCGGGGTCGAGCTGGGGGACCTTGGCCAGGGCCGCGGTGACCATCTGGCAGACCGCGTCGTCCGGCCGGATGGTGGTGAGGGATCCCTTGAACGCCCTGCCAATCGGGGACCTGGCGGCTGCGACGATCACTGCCTCGGGCATGGCTGCTCCCTCGGGGTCAACTCGGCCTACTGGTCAGTAGCCTACGACAGCGTCCCACCCTGCCAAATTGTTCCCTGCGATGCCATGATCACGGTCACTTTCCCGCGCTCCATTTGCGGGAAAGTGACCGTGATCATGAAGGTGAGCCGGCGGGCGGCGGCGGTGAGATAGCGTCTGAGCAGCAGGACCGCCGGGACAACGGCGTCCCGGGCCCGGCGCCGTACGGGAGGTGGCTGGTGATGCAGGTCCACGACTCGCTGATCGAGCTGGTCGGGAACACGCCGCTGGTCAGGCTGCGCCGGGTCACCCAGGACCTGGGCGACGGCGCCCCGGACGTGCTCGCCAAGGTGGAGTACTTCAACCCCGGCGGTTCGGTGAAGGACCGGATCGCGCTGCGCATGGTGGCGGCGGCCGAGGCCTCGGGGGAACTCCGCCCGGGTGGCACGATCATAGAGCCGACCTCGGGAAACACCGGCGTGGGCCTGGCCATCGTGGCGGCCGAGAAGGGCTACCGCTGCGTGTTCGTGTGCCCGGACAAGGTCGGCCAGGACAAGATCAGCGTGCTCCGCGCCTACGGCGCCGAGGTCGTCGTCTGCCCCGGGGCGGTGCCCCCCGATCACCCGGAGTCGTACTACTCCGTCTCGACCAGGCTGGCCCGCGAGACGCCTGGCGGGTGGAAGCCGGACCAGTACGCCAACCCGAACAACCCCGACTCGCACTATCACTCCACCGGCCCGGAGGTCTGGGCGCAGACCGACGGTAACGTCACCCACTTCGTGGCCGGGATCGGCACCGGCGGCACGATCAGCGGCGCCGGGCGATACCTCAAGGAGGTCTCCGGCGGCCGGGTCAAGGTGATCGGCGCGGACCCGGAAGGCTCGGTGTACTCGGGCGGGACCGGCCGCCCCTACCTGGTCGAGGGCGTGGGCGAGGACATCTGGCCGCAGACTTTCGACCGGGACATCTGCGACCAGGTGATCGCGGTCAGCGATGCCGACTCGTTCCTGATGACCCGCCGGCTCGCCCGCGAGGAGGGGCTGCTCACCGGCGGCTCCTGCGGGCTGGCCGTGGTCGCCGCGCTCCGCGCCGCGGCAGGCGCCGGGCCCGGGGACATGATCGTGGTGCTGCTGCCCGACGGCGGCCGCGGCTACCTGTCCAAGATCTTCAACGATGACTGGATGGCCGACTACGGGTTCCTCACCGAGCAGACGGCCGAGCCCAAGATCGCCGACGTGCTGGCCCGCAAGCAGGAGGGGCTGCCCGTCTTCGTGCACGCCCACCCGGACGAGACGGTCGCCGCGGCGATCGCCATCCTCCGCGAGTACAACGTGTCCCAGCTTCCAGTGATGAAGGAGGAGCCGCCGGTGATGGTGGCCGAGGTCGTCGGTTCGGTGGGGGAACGGGATCTGCTGGACGCACTGGTCTCCGGCCGGGCCCGTCCCCAGGATCCGGTCGGCGCGCACATGTCCCCGCCGCTGCCCATGGTCGGCTCGGGTGAGCAGGTCAGCAGGGCGGTCGAGGCGCTGGAGAAGGCCGGGGCGGCCGTCGTCCTGGTGGATGGCCGCCCGGCCGGCATGATCACCCCGCAGGACGTCCTCGCGTTCTTGGCCGGCGGTGCCTCATGACCGGCGAGGCGCGGCCCGCCGGGTTCGAGACGCTGGCCATCCACGCGGGGCAAGACCCCGACCCGGCGACCGGCGCCGTCGTCCCGCCCATCTACCAGGTCTCCACCTACGCCCAGGACGGCGTGGGCGGCCTGCGGGCCGGCTATGAGTACTCCCGGACCGCGAACCCGACCAGGACCGCGCTGGAGGAGTGCCTGGCCGCCTTGGAGGGCGGCAGCCGGGCGCTCGCCTTCGCGTCCGGCATGGCGGCCGAGGACTGCCTGCTGCGCACCATCTGTGCCCCGGGGGATCACGTGCTCATCCCGCAGGACGCCTACGGCGGGACCTTCCGGCTCTTCGACAAGGTCCTGGCGCCCTGGCAGGTGAGCTACCAGCCGGTGCCGGTGTCCGACCCGCAGGCGGTGAAGCATGCCCTGCAGCGACGGTCGGTGCGCGCCGTCTGGGTGGAGACGCCTACCAACCCGCTGCTGTCGATCGTGGACATCGCCGCCCTGGCGGCGCTGTGCGCCGATGCCGGCGCGCTGCTGGTGGTGGACAACACGTTCGCCTCGCCCTACCTGCAGAACCCGCTGGCGCTCGGCGCGGACGCGGTGGTGCACTCGACCACCAAGTACCTCGGCGGCCATTCTGACGTGATCGGCGGCGCGCTGGTGGTCGCCGATCCCGGCCTTGGCGAGCGGCTGGCGTTTGCGCAGAACGCGACCGGCGCGGTCGCCGGGCCCTTCGACGCCTGGCTGACGCTGCGCGGCATCAGGACGCTCGCGCCCCGGATGGACAGGCACGGCCTGAACGCGGCGCGCGTGGCGGACATGCTCCTGGCGCATCCGGCGGTTTCCGCGGTGCTCTACCCGGGACTGCCCGGCCACCCGGGCCATGAGATCGCTGCCAAGCAGATGCGCGGGTTCGGCGGGATTGTTTCGTTCCGGGTCCGCGGCGGCGAGGAAGCGGCGGTCGCGGTCTGTGGGCGGACCAGGCTGTTCACCCTGGGGGAGTCGCTGGGCGGGGTGGAGTCGCTGATCGAGCACCCGGGCCGGATGACGCACGCCTCCGTGGCCGGGTCCCCGCTGGAGGTGCCGGCCGATCTGATCCGCCTGTCGGTCGGCATCGAGTCCGCCGACGACCTGCTCGAAGATCTGCGCTCCGCGCTGTGCTAGCCGGGGGAGCGACCCCCCTGGAACCCCCCGATGGCCTGAAGGCCCCGCGACTGCGTCACGGGGCCTTGGGCCCTGTTAGCCCGGGGAGTGACCCCCAGGAACCCGCCGCGGCCGGGACGGCCTTGGGCCAGAGAGTCGCTGAGCTGCCCGGCTACGAGTTCCAGACCATGATCCCCTGCCACGCGGTGCCGGGGGATGATCGGCATGGCAGGCCTGCGCGGGCCTGGACGGGCTAGCTGAGGCTTGGGGCGTCCACGGGGTCCATGCTGTCGTCAGCGGCAGGCTTGTTGCTGCGGTTGACGAAGTACGCGGCCACGAGGCAGACCACGCCGACCACCATGGCGCCGGCGCCGCGCAGGGAACGGGCCGCGTTGGCCCGGCTCAGCGAGTGCGGCGGGTGGGTGAGCCTGCCCATGATGCTAGGCAGCGAGTGCGCTGGCTCGATGAAGTAGATGATGCCGGCGACGATCGCCAGGACGGCGATGATCACCAATACGACGGTGATGACCGTCTTGCCGGTCGACCGGCCAGACGCGCTCACAGAACTCACGTGTTCCTCCTTGACAGATGCGCGGGCCCCGCTCCGCATGCCGCTGCCAGGCCCCGCTCATCAGTGATGACTGCCGAACGCTACTACGGGATGGGGGTGCTTCGGGGCGCGGTCCTCAATGCTCCCAAGGCAAATCTAGCGCCTGCCCTTCTGGCGGGTGCGCAGGAAGTCCTTGACGACGTACTCTCCCAGCCGGTCCGGCTGGGCGCGGAGAACCCGGCCGCCGTTCCGGCGGGCGACTTCCTCCACAAATGCGGTCAAGCGTTCGTCATCGGCGAGCATAAAAATGTTAAGTGGAGCCCGGCGCCTGGTCATTTTGTCAACCTCGGCAAGGGTCAATTCCAGGGTTTCCGGCGCGGGCGGCCAGTCGAACCAATACTGCCCGTCCCGCCGCAGGTGCGCGGTTGGCTCACCGTCGGTGACGATCAGCACCACCGGGTCGTGCTCGGGCCGCTGGTCCAGGAAGCGCCCGGCCAGCACCAGTGCGTGATGCAGGTTGGTGCCCTGCACCATGTCCCAGCCGAGCCCGGCCAGGTCGGTTTCCCGGAGCTCCCGCGCGTAGTTGGAGAACCCGACCACCTGGATGCTGTCCTGCGGGAAGCGGCTGCGGATCAGGGCGTGCAGAGCCAGCGCGGTTTGCTTGGCCACGCCCCAGGTGCCCCGCAGCGCCATCGAGTACGACAGGTCCACGAGCAGGCACACGGCCGCCGCGCCGCGCCGCTCGGTCTCCTCCACCTCGAAGTCCTCGGGGGACAGCCGGACCAGCGGCGGCGCACCGTCCCGGCCCGCGCTGTCCCGGCGCACGGCGGCCCGGTCCCGGATCTGGGTGGCGTCGCGCAGCAGCGCGTTGCGCACCGTCGCGGGCGTGTCGATCGACTGCTCGTCGCCGAACCGCCAGGCCCGGGTCGCCCCGGTGGGCTCGCCGGCCTGGCCCGCGTCGCGCTGGTCGTGGTCCCCGAAGCGGCCCTCGGGCAGGTCGGCGAAGATCTGCCGCAGCGCGGTCTCGCCGAGGCGGCGGACCGCCTTGGGGGTGAGTTCCAGCTTGCCCGCGGTCCGCTGCAGGTACCCCTGCCGCTCCAGTTCCCGCTCGATCTGGCGCAGCGCTTCCATATCGTCCACGGCCTGGCGGCCGAGGGAACGGCGGATGGCCGCCTCGTCGATGTCGTCCAGGCTCGCGCCGGGGTAGTCCTGGCCCAGCGCCGCCTCCAGGTCGGCCAGGTCGGCCAGGTCGGCGATGGCCGTGGTGGCGTCGCCGAGCCCTAGCGGCTCGTCCCCGGTCATCGTCTCCTGCTGCCAGCCGGCCAGGTCGATGTCCGGGCGGCGGGCCCGGAGCGCGTCGGCCAGCCGGGCCATCTCCGCGGCCAGGCCGGCGTCGGCGAGCGTCTGGTCCATCAGGCCGGCCAGCTCGTCCCGCTGCTCGGCGGACAGCGAGGACATCAGCCGCTGGGCCGCCATGGCCCGCCGGGCCAGCTGGTCCACCAGCTCCTCCAGGTTGGCCGGGCGGTCCGGGAACAACTCCCCGTGGCGCTCCATGAAGGCGTCGAAGTCCTCCTGGGTGTGCTCGCCCCGCGCATCGGCGTCCAGCATCGCGTTCAGGTCGGCCAGCATGTCCTTGACCCGCTGCACGGCGTCGGCGTCCGCG
>Ga0318554_10000249_pt1 | contig 17541 bp, 13 predicted proteins | sample GRESIP082b2f22_FD_203687 | JGI IMG/M metagenome (GOLD analysis project Ga0318554, IMG submission 203687) | Tropical soil microbial communities from Luquillo Experimental Forest, Puerto Rico - GRE.SIPMG.082b2f22 | ecosystem: Environmental > Terrestrial > Soil > Tropical forest > Bulk soil... | reverse complement strand
GGGCAGGTGCGCCGACAGCCGGACGGCCACCGCCAGCAGCGCCGTGAAGCTCGAGGCGATCAGGATCGCCCGCCAGCCGAACCGCGGCAGCGCCAGGTAGCCGACGACGGCGGCGATCGCGACGCCGACCGGCTCGCCCGTCTGCAAGACGGCCGCGGCGCGACCGCGCACCGCGGGGGCCACCGCCTCGGCGAGCATGCCGTGCCCGATCGCCCACTCCCCGCCCACGCCGATCCCCTGCAGGAGCCGCCCGGCGAAGAACGCCTCCGCGGTCGGCGCCAAGCCGCACGCGAGCGACCCGAGCGAGTAGACGAAGACCGTCGCCGCCAACACGCGCCGCTTGCCGAATCGATCGGCGAGCGCGCCCGCCACGAGCCCGCCCACGCCCGAGGCGCCGAGCCCCGCGCCGAGTAGCCACCCCTCGGCCGCGCGCGACATGTGGAGGTCGCGCGCGACCGCGTCCTTGATGAACCCCAGCAGCACGAGGTCGTAGAAGTCGAAGGTCCAGCCCAGGAACGCGAAGGCGAAGATCGCGAACGGGAATCGCGTCGCTGCGGGCATGGGCCCGGTCAGCGGGTCTCGAGCCGCCCGACGCGAGATTCGAGGTCGGTCACCCGGAGCTCGATCCGGGATTGGCCAGCCAACGCCGCCCGCGCCGTCTCGGCGGCATCCGTGGCGGCGTTCTTGGCGATGGTTGCCGCCTCTGCTGCCGCCTTCGCGAGGCGGTGCGTGGCCCGGTGCCGGCGCGCCAGCGTCGTCAACGTCGACTCGACGACGCCGAGCCGCTCGTTGGTGATGTCCAGGCGCTGGCTCGTCAACTCGGCGCGCTCCTCCATCGTTTCGAAGCGCTGATCCATGGCGTCGAAGCGCTGATCCATGGCGTCGAAGCGCCGACCCACAGCGTCGAAGCGCCGATCCACGGCGTCGAAGCGCTCTCGCATCTCCCGTCGGATGTCTTTCAGGACCTCGATGGTGATGTCATCGCCCGGCATTGCAGCCTCCTCACGGTAACACGCGCTGCGAGCGGCATGCCGCGGACGGCCCGCGTTTCGCCGCGGGGGCGCGACGCTCCGGCAGGCCGTGAGCCGGACGCCCGTCCGGCGGTCGGACTCGAAATGTGGACGAATGTCCTACATGTCGGTACGATCGGCCGATGGCCTTGATGCTTCCGAACGAGACCAAGCCCCGCTTCTGGGGGGCCTTGCTCGCGATCCTCGCCGTGTTCGGGCTCGCCGCGCTCGGCTGCGCCACGCAGCACGCGCGGCCCGCGCCCGACGAAGGGGCGGCGTTCGTCGAGCGCGATCTCCGGCGCGAGGGGCTGCGCTTCGGCACCGACGGGAGCACGCGCGCGCTCTGGGGCTACCTCAGCTCGGCGCACCAGGTGGTGGCGGCGGCGAGCGCCCGCCCCGGCGACGTGCTGTTCTTCGACACACGCGCCAGCGCGGCTGTGCCTAGCTGCGACGACGCCGGGCACGCGGGGATCGTCCAGGCCGTTTCGCACGACGGGCGGATCACCTTCGTCGAGGCCCGCGGCGGCCGGGTCCGCCGCAGCTACGCCGATCCGGTGCGCCCGACGCTCCGCCGCGACGGTCGAGGTCAGATCGCGAACACGTTCCTGCGCCCAAAGCGGATGGACGACCCGACGTCCGCCCGCTACTTCGCCGGCGAGATGCTGTGCGGCGTGGCCCGCCCGCACCTCCGCTGACGCCGGGTGAAGCCGGGCGAGCAACTGCATTGCTCCGCACGCCAACCGGGTTGGCACCCCTCGCGGAAAACGCGCGAGTTTCCGCGGCCTAACGAGGCGCCAGGCTGGCCCACGGCTTGCTCATTCTCGGGCGGCTGGGTCAGCTCGATGATCCTTGCGTGGCCCACGACACCAAGCATTGCAGTCCCCAACGCACCTCCCTATAATCGCGCAGCTTTTGCCCCCCGGTCGGTAGCCGACCCACCGCTCTCCTCGAGGAGGATTCCCATGACGGCTCGTACGTTCTTCCGTTCCCGCGCCTGGCGCGTCCTTCGCTGGACGGGTCTGGCCGCCGCCGTGCCCGCCCTGTGGGCGTGCAACGCGCGCTCCCTCGAGGCGCCGGTCGTCAAGCCAACCGGGAACTTTCAAAACAATTTCCAGGAGACCGTCAACCGCCAGATCGACCTGCTGTTCATGATCGACGACTCCTCGTCGATGGAGACCGCGCAGGCGAACCTCAAGGCGAACATGGGCAACTTCATGGACGTGCTCAAGGCGCTGCCGGGCGGCCTCCCCGACCTGCACATCGCGGTCGTCACGTCCGACATGGGCGCCGGCGACGGCTCGTCGATCCAGGGGTGCAGCGTCAGCGGCGACGGCGGCGTGTTCCGCTACCAGGCGTCAGGCGGTTGTACCTCTGTCGGCTTTACCGATCCCAATGCCACCTTCCTCGTCGACTCCGGCGGCCAGAACCCGACGACCAACTTCGGCACCCAGGACATCACCACGGTGTTCGAGTGCATCACCACCGTCGGCGCCACGGGGTGCGGCTTCGAGCACCAGCTTGCCTCGGTCGCCCGCGCGCTCGGCGCCGACGGCCAGGGCGGCCCGCCGCCCCAGAACGCCGGCTTCTTGCGCCAGGACGCCTATCTCGGAATCGTGCTCGTGACGAACGAGGACGATTGCTCGGGACCTCCCGGAAGCGCGCTGTTCGATCCCACGAGCTCCCAGCTGGCCTCGATGTACGGCCCGACCGAGAACTTCCAGTGCAACGAATGGGGCCACAAGTGCCTCGTGCCGTCAATGCCGGCGGGACTGGCGAACGTCGGGATGGTGGTGCCGCCGACGCGCTACGACCCGAACACCCCGCCGAACGTCGCGACGGATGCTGTCACGTACACCGCCCCGATGGCGGCCACGAGCAACTGCCAGTCGTTCGAGGATAGCCCCGTCCTGAGCCCCGTGGGGAAAAACGGCTTCGCCGACGGGATCAAGGCACTCAAGGGTGACCCGGCGAACCAGATCCTCGTTGCCGCGCTCACCGGCCTCAATGAAGGCCCCGACTCTAACGGCTACGTCGTGCACTGGCAGACGGCGCCGACGCCGGATACTGGCCCTTGGCCGGTCATCAAGCACGCCTGCGGAAGCGACGCCATGGGCTCGCCCACGGGCTTCGCCGATCCGGCCGTCCGCATCGAACAGTTCGTTGGTGAGTTCGGCGCCAACGGCCTCGTCGACAACTTCTGCCAGGCGAACTACGGCAACTCGCTCGCGACCATCGCGACGAAACTCAGCCAACTCATCGGCCCGAAGTGCATCACGGGCACGATCGCCACGAAGCCGAACATGCCGGGCGTCCCGGACTGCACGGTCACGGAGCTCGCGCCGAACCCGAACGATGTGCTGCACCCGATCCCGACCGTCATCCCGATGTGCGATGCCGGGCACACCAATGCTCCCTGCTGGACGATCGGTGCGCCTCCGGCTGGCATGGGGGGAATGTGCAACGGCCAGGTCGTCACCATCGACGATGGTGGTACGATGCCGCCGCAGAACACCAAGAGCGACGTCAACTGTTCGCTCTGCGTCCCGGGCTATCCCGACCCGGCGACCAACTGCCCCTGAGCACCCGCGCAAATCTGCCGCACCCGTCAGTCCCCAGCTGTGTGCGCAGCTGCCCGTTCGCGTCGATTTTCGTTTAGCGATCACTGCCCGAGTGCTATCGGATCTCCTTCCAACGCGCCAGCCCGCGCGGGGGTTCGGCCCCGCGCTCGTCCTCGGTTAGACTTTCAGGGTGCTGCGCCGTTTCCGGCCTGGGACGGGTGACAAGTCCCCGCTCCTGATTTCGGGCGACGGGCGGGGGGTGCTGTGTCTGCACGGCATCACCGGGACGCCGTACGAGGTGCGGCCGCTCGCCGAGGCCTTTGGCCGGGCCGGCTGCACGGTCGCGGCCCCGATGCTCGCCGGCCACGGCGCGACGCTGGCGGAGCTGGCGCAGAGCACCTGGATGGACTGGCTCGCCTCGGCGGAGCGGGCGATGGCCGACCTGCGCGCCCGGGTGGGGGGGCGGCCGATCGCCGTCTGCGGCTTCTCGATGGGCGGACTGCTCGCGCTCCGCCTGGCGCGCCTCCACCCCGCCGACGTCTCGGCGCTGGTGGTGATGTCGGCGCCGCTGCGGCTCCGGCGGCTGCAGGTGATGGGGATCCGGTCGGTGGCGCGCCTGCCCATCGACCTGCACAAGCTCCCGGGGTTCTGCATCCCGAAGCTGAACGGGTCCGACATCTCCGACAGAGAGATGCGCTACGACAACCCCGGGCTGCGGGCGTTCCCGATGGCTGCCCTCGCCGCGCTCGTCGATCTGATGGACGTGGTGCGCGCCGATCTCCCGGCCATCGCGACGCCGACGCTGGTCGTGCACGGCCGCCGCGACCACACCGTGCCGATGGAGGATTCGCTCGAGCTCACCGGCTGCCTCGGGTCGGAGGTGATCGAGCGCCTCTGGCTGGAGAAGTCGTTTCACATCGTCACGCTCGACGTCGAGCGGGCCGTGGCCATCGATCGGGCGATGCGCTTCGTCGGCCGGTACGCGGGGTGGGCGGACGCGGAGGGCACGCCGGCCGGCGCGAGAGCGCCGTCTCCGGACGCACCGTCGGTCGGCAATCGATGATACGGTGACGTCAGCTCGGGGGAGCGATGCAAGAGCTGATACTGGCGATCGACCAAGGGACGACGGGCACGACGGCGCTGCTCGTCGACGCGGCGCGGACGGTGCGCGCCCGCGGCTACCGCGAGTTCGCGCAGATCTACCCGCGCCCCGGCGAGGTCGAGCACGATCCGGAGGCGATCTGGGCCTCGGTGACGGGGGCGATCGGCGACGCGCTGGCCGGCGTCGACGCCCGCCGGCTGGTCGCCATCGGCATCACCAACCAGCGCGAGACGACGCTGCTGTGGGATCGGAAGGACGGGCGCCCCGTCGGCAACGCCATCGTCTGGCAGGATCGCCGGACGGCGCCGTTCTGCGCCGAGCTCAAGGCCGCGGGGCACGAGGCCCGGGTGCGCGAGCTGACCGGGCTGGTGCTCGACCCCTATTTCTCGGGGACGAAGATCCGCTGGCTGCTCGACAACGTCGGCGGCCTTCGGGCCCGCGCGGCCGCGGGTGCGATCGCGTTCGGCACCGTCGACAGCTTCCTCGTCTGGCGGCTCTCCGGCGGGCAGACGCACGCCACCGACGTCACCAACGCCTCGCGCACGCTGCTGTTCGAGCTCGGCGCGCGGCGCTTCTCCGACGAGCTGTGCGCCCTCTTCGGCGTGCCGCCGGCGCTCTTGCCCGAGGTGCGGCCGTCGGCGGGGAAGCTCGCCGAGACGCGCGGCGTGCCCGGGCTGCCCGACGGCATCCCGATCGCGGGCGTGGCCGGCGATCAGCAGGCCGCGCTGTTCGGGCAGGACTGCACCGAGCCCGGCGACGCCAAGTGCACGTTCGGGACCGGGGCCTTCCTGCTCATGAACGTCGGGCCGGAGCCCAAGGTGTCGAGGCGGGGGTTGCTCGGGACTGTCGCCTGGACGCTCGACACCGAGCTCGCCCGCGGGACCTCCTACGCGCTCGAGGGGAGCGCCTTCATCGCCGGCGCCCTCGTGCAGTGGCTGCGAGACGGCCTCGGCATCATCGCTGCCGCGCCCGAGATCGAGGCCCTGGCGCGCTCGGTGCCCGACTCGGGCGGGGTGACGATCGTCCCCGCGCTCGCCGGCCTGGGAGCGCCGCACTGGCGGGCCGAGGCGCGCGGGCTCATCACCGGGATCACCCGCGGGACCACGAAGGGCCACATCGCGCGCGCCGCGCTCGAGGCCATCGCGCTGCAGAACGTCGATCTCGTGGCCGCGATGCAGGACGACGCGGGGCGTGCGATCAACAACCTGCGCGTCGACGGCGGCGCGGCCGCCAACGACCTGCTCATGCAGCTCGAGGCCGATCTCCTCGGCGTCCAGATCTTCCGCCCCGAGATGGTCGAGTCGACCGCCCTCGGGGCCGCCAAGCTCGCCGCGCTCGGCGTCGGCCTCCCCGCCCCAGACGCCGGCCGCGAAACCGCCCGCATGCGTCTCTACACCCCCACGATGCCGGCCGCGACACGCGCCGAGATGCTCGCCCGCTGGCACGCGGCGGTCGACAAGGCCTGACGCGTTTCAGCGCCGCCATTTTCGCCAGCCGGCGCGGCTCCGTCGCGCCGGCTCTCCTTGCCCGGCTCTCCTTGAAAGGGAGGGTGGGCGAATTTCCCTTGATCGAGGCGGGCGGCATTTGCGAACGTGGAGCGTTCGCATGTCGGCGCCGCCGGAAACCGGGGATACCACCGCCAACCTGACGCTCGTGGCGGCCGGGTTGTCGCACCCCGGGCGCGAGCGGGGCGAGAACGAGGACGCCTTCGGCAGCTTCCCGGATGCGCGCCTGTTCGTGGTCGCCGACGGGATGGGGGGCCACAACGCGGGCGAGGTCGCAGCGGCGATGGCCGTCGTGGGGATCGATCGGTTCTTCCGTGCCTATCACGGGGATCCGCTGCAGCCGTGGCCGTACCCGGTCGACCGGACGCTGTCGCTGGCCGCGAACCTGCTGCGCGGCGGCATCAAGGTAACCAACGACAAGATCCGGGCCGAGGCCGACGCCGACCGCAGCCGCGCGCGGATGGGGACCACCGTGGTGGCGATGGCGATCGGCGAGGAGCAGCTGGCCGTCGCGCACGCCGGGGACAGCCGCGCCTACCGCTTCCGCGACGGCACGCTGACCCGCCTGACCCGCGACCACTCGGTGGCCGAGGAGATGCGGGTGGCGCGCCCGGAGATGACGGACGAGGAGCTGGCCACCTTCGCGCACCGCAACGTCGTGACGCGGAGCCTGGGGAGCAAGGAGGAGCTCGAGCCCGACGTCCACGTCGGCAGCGTCCAGCAGGGGGACGTCTACCTCCTGTGTAGCGACGGCCTGTGGGGTGTCGTCCGCGACGACAAGATCGCAGCCGTGCTGCGGGCGAACCCCGACCTCCCGACTGCCTGCCAGAAGCTCGTCGACGCGGCCAACGAGGCGGGGGGGCCCGACAACGTGACCGCGCTGCTCGTGCGCGCCGGCGGTTGATCGTTACGCGCGCTCGCCTATCTCAGATGCTCGGCGCGCTTCTGCGGGAGAAAAAGATCCTGGTCTGCGTGGGGCCGGGCGGCGCCGGCAAGACGACGATCTCGGCGGCGATCGGGGCGCGCGCCGCGCGCGCCGGGCGGCGCACGCTGGTGGCGACGATCGATCCGGCGCCCCGGCTCGCGGACGCGCTCGGGATCGCCGGGCTCGGCGGCGAGCCCCGCGCGGTGCCGGCGGCGGCCTGTCGGGCGCTCGGCGTCGACGCGGCCGAGGGCGCCGAGCGGCTCTACGCCGTCCGGCTCGACACCGAGCGGACGTTCGCGCGCCTCGTCGACGGGCAGGTGACCGATCCGGAGATGCGCCGCCGGATCTACGACAACACGATCTACCGCCAGATCACGACCACGCTCACCGGATCGCAGGAGTACGCCGCGACGCTGGCGCTACACGACTTTGTCGCCGAGGGGGGCTTCGACCTCGTCATCCTCGACACCCCCCCGACGGCCAACGCGCTCGACTTCCTCGACGCCCCGGCTCGGATCCGCGCGGCGGTGTCGAGCCCGGCCATCAAATGGTTCGCGCGCCCCGACGACCGCCGACGGTTCTCGTTTCAGCGGCTGCGGGCGGGCGGCGCGCTGGTGATGCGGCGGCTCGCCAAGCTCCTCGGGTCCGCCTTCCTCGACGACCTCGGCGCGTTCCTCGTCGACTTCCAGGGCGTGCTGGGCGGGTTCCTCGCCCGCGCCGACGCCATCGATCGGCTGCTGCGCGGCGCGGACGTCGCGTTCCTGCTCGTGCTGGCCCCGGCGGTCGCCGCCGTCGACGAGGCGCTCTACTTCCACGCCCGCCTGCGCGAGGCCGGGATCCCTCTCGGCGGCTTCATCGCCAACCGCGTGCAGCCCGCGCCGGGCCTCGACGACGCCGCGGCGATCGGCGCGGCGCTGCGTGACGACCCCGCCTTCGCTGGGCTCAGCGGCGAGACCATCAGCGACGCCGCCGGGCGCCTCGGCCCCGTCGCGCGCGCGTTTGGGACGCTGCGCGCCTCCGAGCGACGGGAGCTCGGCCGCCTCGGCGAGCGCGCGCCGGGGATCACCATCACCGAGATTCCGCTGCTCGATCACGACGTCGACAACCTCGCCGAGCTGCGCCTCGTCGGCGACGCGCTCGACGGCGGCCCGCCCACGGCGCCCTAGGTTTGCGTCCCGGCGACGCGCTCACCGGTCGGCGACGCGCTCACCGGTCTTCCGCCTCACCGGTCTTCCGCCTCACCGGTCTTCCGCGCCGCGCCCGCGTCGGGGGCAGCTCGCGGGCGGGACATGGCGCCGGCGCGTGGCGGTCTTGCGCGCGGCGGCCTCCTGACGGTGCCACCCGTCGAGCATCGCGGCGAGGATCGGGATCGCCTCCGGGTCCGGCACGCCGAGCAACAGCGCGACGGCCTCCTGGCGCCGGGCGACGGCGTGAACCCCCGCCGCAGTGGCGGCGCGCGTGAAGTCCTCCGCCTCCGCGCCGTCGTCCCAGATCGTCAGCCAGGCGAACGGTTCGGGGGCGGTCGGCGCGCGCCCGGCGTCGGGCGATGCTTCGTGGGGCGCTTCGTGGGACGCTTCGTGGGGCGGCGGCCCGTAGACACCGGCGCGATCGCCCGCCCAACCTGCGGCGGCACGCGACGCGATCTCCGGCGGCAACCGCGAGGCGAGCCAGGTCCGCGCCACCAGCTCCCCGAGCACGTCGCTGGCCTGCGGGCGGCCTACGCCCGGGAGCGTGGGGAGGAGATCCTCGCCGACGGCGACGGGGGCCTGACAGGCCTCGTAGCGCTCGGGGTGCAGGACCTCGGCCGAGGAGGCGGGCGGATCCGCCCACAGCGCGTCGACGGCGCTCCAGGGGCGGCGGGCGCGCACGCGCGCGACGAACTCGAGCCCGTCGACGTGCTCGAAGCGATCGACAGCCGTGAACCAAGCGGGCGTCAGCGTCGCGCCCGCGGCGCCGCGCAGGTTGGTTTCGAGCGTGCCGAGCGCGCGGCGATCGAGGAACGACTCGGTCGGGTCCGCGAGCTCGAGCGCCGACAGCGTCGCGTCGCCCTCGACCAGCGCGAGCCGCGCCCGTTCGGCGTCGCCATCGAGGCGGTGGGTGCCGTCGGGCTGGATCTGCAAGAGCCGGCGGATGCCGAAGCGTTGATCGGCGACGGCGTGCGCGACTTCGTGCGCGAGCGGGATCGCCTGGGCATCGAGCGGCACGAAGTCTGGCACCGACAGGCGCTGCGTCGTCGGGTCGTAGCTCGGGACGCCGGCGGCGGCGTACTTGTCGGTGAGGAGCCGTTCGTAGTCGGCGTCCACCGGGAGGAGGCCGAGGCGTCCCAAGAGGCGCTCCTGCGTGCGGGCGGCCGACGCGGAGAGGCCGGCCGCGACCGTCGCGCCGACCTCCGCCCGCAGCGCCGCCCGGCCGACGGGGCGGGCGGCGAGCGGGCCGTGGAAGGGCAGGTGGCGGGCCCCGCTCACGGCGGCGGCCAACCGGTCGACCTCGGCGCGCACCGCGGGCTCGCTGACGGTGGGGGGGGCCAGCGCGAGCAGGATGCCGGCGACCGCCGGGAGCGTGGTCGGGCCAGCCACGGGCGGCAAGTTTGCGGTAAATACCCGGCTCCTTCAAATGTGTTGGCGGCCGTCAGCGACGAGGAGGTCATGAGTACCCCCGAGGTTCCGTCCGGGTCCGAGCTCGGCCGGCTGGCCGCGCCTGAGCGGCGCGGCTTCGCGCAAGCCGTTCACGAGATACGCGACGCGCTCGCCGGCGCCCGCGCTGTCGAGCTCTACGGCGCCAGCGGCTCGCTGGGCGCGGCCGCCGCGGCGGCCCTGGCGCGCGCGGGCGAGGCGGGACCGCTGCTCTACGTCGTGCCCGACGAGGAGACCGCCGAGGCCCGGGCCGCGGACCTGGCCTTCTTCCTGCCCGCGCCCGGCGCCAGCGACGATCCGCTGGCGCCGCCGCCCGTCCTCGAGCTGCCGGCGCCGGAGTCGACGCCCTACGCGGAGATGCAGCCCGACCGGCGCACGACCTTGCGGCGGATGGCGGCCCTCTTTCGGCTGTCGCAGGGGTTCGCGCCGCAGGTGCTGGTGGCTTCGGCGGCGGCGCTGTTCCGGCGGGTGGTGCCGCGCGGGCCGTTCGACGGCCTGTGCGAGGTGGTGGAGACCGGGTCGACGCTGAATCGCGAGGCCACCATCGCGGCGCTCGTGCGGGCGGGCTTCACCCGCACCGCGGTGGTCGAGGACGCCGGGAGCTTCGCGGTGCGGGGCGCGGTGATCGATCTCTTCCCGCCGGTCTACCGTCACCCGGTGCGCATCGAGCTGTTCGGTGACGAGGTGGAGTCGATCCGGCTCTACGACGCGGCGACGCAGCGGACGCTGCGCCCGCTCGACGCCGTCTACCTCCACCCGGTGCGCGAGACGATACCGACGGCGGGCGCCGATCCGCGGGCCAAGATCCTCGCCGCCGCCGACGCGGCGGTCTACCCGTCGTCGAAGACCAAGCGGCTGCTCGAGCAGGTCGACGAGGGGGAGCTGTTCTTCGGCATCGAGGCGCTGGCGCCGGCCTTCCACGCCGGCATGGTGCCGCTGTTCGATTACCTGCCGGCGGAGGCGCTGTGCGTGGTCGAGGATCCGGAGGCGGTCGTCGAGGAGGCGCGGCGGCAGGCGACGCGGCTGCGCGAGGCGGCCGCCGCGCGCCACGTCGAGCACCGGCTGGCGCTCGCGGCGGCGGACTTCGTGCTCGGCGAGGAGGAGGCGGAGGCGGCGCTGGCGGCCCGTCGCCGGCTCGAGCTGCGCAAGGTCGAGATCGCCCGCTTCTCGCCGGCGCCGGACGCGCCGCCGCGGGTGCACGTCGAGTCGGAGCCCCACACCACCCTGCGGGCCGAGCTGCAGCGGGCGCGCGCCGACGCGGCGACGACGTCGGGCGAGATCGACATCGGCCGGCCGCTGCGCGACCGGATCCGGAGCTGGCTCGATCGCGGCCGCCGCGTGCGCGTCGTGGCCCCCAATCGTACCCACGGCGAGCGCCTGGTGGCGCTGCTGCGCGCGCTCGGCCTCGCCGCCGACCTGCAGAGACAAACGGGGATCGAGCTGTTCGGCGAAGAGGGGGCGCCGCTCGGGGTGGTGGCCGGCGCGCTCAAGCGCGGCTTCGCGCTCCCGGCCGACCGGCTGGTGCTCGTGGCCGAGGAGGAGATCTTCGGCCCCCGCGCGCTGCGCGAGGCGCGGCCGGTCAAGGCGCCGGCGCTCGGCGACCTCGGCGAGATCGCGGAGGGGGACGCGGTCGTCCACGACGAGCACGGCGTCGGCCGCTACCGTGGCCTCAAGAAGCTGATCGTTCGCGGCGTGCCGCAGGACTTCATGCACCTCGAGTACGACGGCGGTGTGGTCTACGTGCCCGTCTACCGCATCGGCCTCGTCCACCGCTACTCGGGCGGCGAGGCCTCGGAGGTCAAGCTCGACAAGCTCGGCGCGCGCACCTGGCAGGAGAAGCGCCGGCGCGTGTCGGCGGAGGCGCGCAAGATCGCCGAGGAGCTGATGCAGCTCTACGCGCAGCGCGCGGCGCTCGCCGGGCACGCCTTCCCGGCGCCGGACACCGTCTTCCGTGCGTTCGAGGAGACGTTCCCGTTCGAGGAGACGCCCGATCAGGACAAGGCCATCGAGACGGTGCTCGCCGACATGCAGAACGGCGTCCCCATGGACCGCCTCATCTGCGGCGACGTCGGCTACGGCAAGACGGAGGTCGCGCTGCGCGCCAGCCTGCTCGCCGTCCTCGGCGGCAAGCAGGTGGCGGTGCTGGCGCCGACGACCGTGCTCGCCGAGCAGCACTTCATGACCTTCTCCGATCGGTTCACCGACTTCCCGGTGCGGGTCGCCGTGCTGTCGCGCTTCCGCACCAAGGCCGAGCAGCAGGCGACGATCGCCGCCCTCGCGGAGGGGAAGATCGACGTGGTCGTGGGGACGCACCGCATCCTGTCGCGCGACGTCCGCTTCCGCGACCTCGGCCTGCTGGTCGTCGACGAGGAGCAGCGCTTCGGCGTCTCGCACAAGGAGCGGCTCAAGGAGCTGCGCACGCAGGTCGACGTGCTGACGCTGACGGCGACGCCGATCCCGCGCACGCTGCAGATGGCCATGGGGGGGCTGCGCGAGATCTCCATCATCGCCACGCCGCCCGCCGACCGCCTGGCGATCCGCACCTTCGTCTGCCGGTTCGATCCCGAGCTGCTCGGCGAGGCGATCCGTCGGGAGCTGGCGCGCGGCGGGCAGCTGTTCTTCGTCCACAACCGCATCGAGGACATCGGCGAGCAGGCGGCGAAGGTCCGCCAGATCGCCCCCGAGGGGACGCGCATAGCCGTCGGCCACGGCCAGATGCCCGAGGGGGAGCTCGAGAAGGTGATGGTCGACTTCGTCGACGGCCGCTACGACATCCTGGTCTGCACGACCATCATCGAGTCCGGCCTCGACATCCCCCGCGCCAACACCATGATCGTCCACCACGCCGACCGCTTCGGGCTGGCGCAGCTCTACCAGCTGCGCGGCCGCATCGGGCGCTCGCGCGAGCGCGCCTTCTGTTACCTGGTGGTCCCCGAGGAGACGCGCATGACCGCCGAGGCGAAGCAGCGGCTGGCCGTCCTGCAGCGGTTCACCGAGCTCGGCGCCGGGTTCCAGGTGGCGACGCACGACCTCGAGATCCGCGGCGCCGGCGAGCTGCTCGGCGAGCGGCAGCACGGCTCGGTCGCCGCCGTCGGCTTCGACACCTACGCCCGCATCCTCGAGGAGGCGGTGGCCGAGCTGAAGGGCGAGCCGATCAAGCCCGAGCACGACCCGGAGATCTCCGTCGACGTACCGGCCTTTCTTCCTGACGACTACCTCCCCGACACCGGGCAGCGGCTCGACTTCTACCGGCGCCTGGCCCAGGCGCGCGACGAGGACAGCGTGCGGGCGACGCTGGCGGAGCTCGAGGACCGCTACGGCCCGCTCCCCGAGGAGGCGCTGCTTCTCGGCGAGGTGATGATCGACAAGACGCTCGTGCGCGCGCTCGGCGCCCTCGGCTACGAGCTCGCGCCCGCGCGGTTCGTGCTCGCGCTCGGGACCGACACCGCGCTCGATCCCGCCAAGGTCACCAAGCTGGTCTCGGGCAAGGCGAGCCGGTTCAAGCTCACCCCCGACATGCGCCTCGCCTACAGCTTCACGGAAGCCGAAAAGGGCGACCGGATGGCCGCCGCCCGGGCGCGCCTCGAGCACCTCGTCGGGCTCATAACTCCTTGAAACCCCGCACCTATCGCCGCCCGCCGGCCCTCCGGACGGGTTCTTGGTAGGCTTGCCGCATGTACACGCTCCTGCACCTCGCCGCCCTCACGGTCACGGTCCTGGCGCTCGCCCGCATCTTCCCGTCGGTCCGGGTCAAGAGCGTCGGCTCGGCGCTCGTGGTGGCGATCGTGTTCTCCCTTCTCAATTTTTTCCTGGGCTGGGTCATCAAGGTCGCGCTGTTCGTCCCCGCCATCCTGACCCTCGGGGTGCTTTTTCTCTTCCTGCCGTTCATCGTCAACACCGTCCTGCTGTGGCTGACGGACAAGCTCATCGGCTCGTTCGAGATCGGAACCACCGGCGCCCTGTTCGGCTCTGCGGCGGTGATCACGATTGTTAACGCCGCTTTTTACTTTGCGCTCAACGCGCACCGCATGAACCTCTACCAGCATGCCGGCCCGACGCGCTGGATCTGACGCCGAAGCGGTGTAATCTCTCGCGGATGCGAGCCTCCCACCGTAGGGTCTTTTCCTCCGCCGTAACCGGTTCCTGCTTCTTTGTGATCTTCGCGCTGGCCCTCGGGGCCGGCTGCAAGCGCGGCAAGTCGAGCGCGGGCGGCGGCGAGAGCGCCGACCCGTCGCAGGTCGTGGCCAAGGTCGACGACGCGGTGATCACGGTCGCCGACGTTCAAGAGCGCATCAACAAGCAGTCGCCGTTCGTGCGCGCCCGTTACACGACGCCCGAGAAGAAGAAGGAGTTCCTCGACAGCCTCGTCCGATTCAAGGTCCTGGCCAACGAGGCCGGCCGGCGTGGCTACGATAAAGATCCGGAGGTCATCCGGGTGATGGAGCAGCAGATGATCTCGAAGTTCCTGCAGAAGGACTTCGAATCGAAGCTCAAGGTCGAGGATGTCCCCGACGCCGACGTCGAGAAGTACTACAAGGAACACCCCGCCGAGTTCAACCAGAAGGACGAGGTCCGCGTGAGCGAGATCCTGGTCAAGGACCAGGGGAAGGCGAACAAGGTGATGGCCGAGATCAAGGCCCTCCCCAAGGCCGCCGCCATGGGGACCGCCGACAAGGCGTTCCGCGACCTCGTCAGCAAGTACTCGGAGGACGAGGAGTCGAAGCCGCGCGGCGGCGACCTGTCGTTCTTCGACAAGGACTCGACCAAGCTCCCGAAGCCGATCGTGGAGGCGGCGTTCAAGCTCGCCGAGGTCGGCGACGCGACCGCCGTCAAGACGGACAAGGGCTTCGCGGTCATCCGCCTGACGCAGAAGCGGCCGGGCTTTTCCCGCCCGCTCGCCGAGGTCAAGCGCCAGATCCAGCAGCGCCTGTTCCGCGACCTGCGCAGCAAGTCGATGGACAACTTCGTCGCCGACCTGAAGAAGAAGAGCAACATCACCATCAACGACGACAACCTGGCCAAGGTGGTCATCGACACCGGCGCCAGCGTGCCGGGCGGCGCGCCGTCGCCCGGGATGTCGATGGGGGCGCCGGGGAGCATGCCCGGGATGCCGCCCGGCATGGGCGCCCCGGGCGGCCCCATGGGCGCGCCGGGCGGGCCGGGGATGATGCCGCCGGCCGGCACGCCGGTCCCGAGGCCGGTGCCGCAAGGGAAGCAGTAAATGCAGAGACAGGGACGCTCCCGCTCCGTCTCTCCGTCCGGATCGCTCCGCTCGCTCGCGCCGAGGCCGCTCGGCCTCGCGGCGGCGGCGCTGGCCCTCGTCCTCGGCGCTCAGCGCGCAGAGGCGCGCGTGGTCGAGAAGATCGCCGCCGTGGTCGGCGAGGCGGTCGTGCTCGCCAGCGAGGTGGAGGAGAAGGCCGCCCCCATGATGGGGGACGTCACCCGCATGCCCGATCCCGACAAGCGCGCCGCGCGGGCGGCGGCGCTGCGCCACGAGGTGCTCGACCGCCTGATCGACGACGAGCTCATCCTGCAGCAGGCGGCCGAGCTCAAGCTCAGCATCAGCAGCGAGCAGATCGACGCCTCGATCGAGGAGATCAAGAAGCAGAACAACATCGACGACGATCAGCTGCGCGAGGCGCTCAAGGGGCAGGGGATGACCATGGGGTCGTACCGCGCCGACCTCAAGCGCCAGCTGCTCCGTTTCCGGGTGCTCAACGTCGCCGTCGGCTCGCGCGTCAACATCTCCGACGACGAGGTCAAGGCCTACTACGACCGGCACATGAAGGACATGGCCAACGTCCAGGTACGCGCCAGCCACGTCTTCATCGCCATCCCGGCCGGCGCTGACGCCACCGTCGTCGCCGAGAAGCAGGCCCAGGCCCAGAAGATCCTCGACCGCGCCAAGGCCGGCGAGGACTTCGCCAAGCTGGCGCGCGAAGTGAGCGACGACGCCGCCACGCGCGCCGAGGGCGGCGACCTCGGCTACTTCGGCAAGGACATGCTCCCCAAGGCCATCGAGGAGATGGTGTTCGCCATGAAGCCCGGCGACGTGCGCGGCCCCGTGCGCGCCGATCGCGGCTTCCACGTCATCAAGCTCGTCGACCGCAAGACCACCGACCCCAAGCCCCTCGACGAGGTCAAGGACGACATCCGGATGCAGCTCCGCGGCAAGGACATGGAGCGCCAGACCAAGATCTACCTCGCCGAGCTCCGCAAGAAGACGCTGGTCGACATCCGGTACTAGCGCCGCGGTTCGCGCGGCAGGGCCAGCTACCCGGGCGGCCAGGCGAGGGCGCGGCCGGCGAGGAGGTGGAGGTGGACGTGGAAGACGGACTGGCCGGCGTCGGGGCCGGCGTTCATGACCACGCGGAAGCCGCCGGCGGCGAGGCCGCTGTCCTTGGCGCGCTTGGCGGCGACGACCATGAGGTGGCCGTAGAGCGCGGCCTCGGCGTCGGTGGCGTCGGCGAGGGTGGTGTGATGGTCGAGGGGAATAACCAGCTCGTGCAAGGGCGCTTTGGGGCCGACGTCCTTGAACGCGAGCGCACGGTCGTCGCGGTAGGTGATGGTGGCGGGGATCTTCCCATCGCGGATCTTGCAGAACAGGCAGTCGCTGGCGGTTTCGGGCATGGTCGTCCTCTCGCGTGGAGGCTAGCTCAGCCAAGCTCAGGTGACGAGCGCGCGCAACTGGGCCACGGTCTCTTCGAAGGGCGCCGCTTCGTCGGTGAGCTGGCCGAGGAAGGCGTTGATGCGGCCCATGCGAGCGATGGCCTCGTCGGTGACGGGGTCGCTGCCTCGCTGGTAGGCGCCGAGGAGGATGAGATCGCGCTGGCGCTCGTACGCGGCGAGCAGCTCGCGTAGCCGGCCCGCGGCCGCGCGGTGCTCGGGGGCGGCGACCGCGGACATGAGGCGTGACAGCGACGGCAGCACGTCGACGGCCGGCCACTGATTGCGGGCGGCGATGTCGCGCGACAGGATGACGTGCCCGTCGAGGATGCCGCGCACCTCGTCGGCGATCGGCTCTTCCATGTCGCCGCCGGCGACCAGCACTGTGTAGAGCGCGGTGATCGAGCCGCGCGCGCTCGTGCCGGTGCGCTCGAGCAGGCGCGGTAAGAGCGCGAAGACGCTGGGCGGGTAACCCTGGCGGGCAGGAGGCTCGCCGGCGGCGAGGCCCACCTCGCGCTGCGCGCGCGCGACACGCGTCACCGAGTCGAGCATGAACAGCACGCGGCGCCCCTGGTCGCGGAAGTACTCGGCGACGGCGGTGGCGACGAACGCCGCTTTGAGGCGGACGAGGCTCGGGGCGTCGCTGGTGGCGCACACGACGACCGACCGGGCGCGCCCGGCGGCGCCGAGCGACTCATCGAGGAAGTCGACCAGCTCGCGGCCGCGCTCGCCGACGAGCGCGATGACGGCCACGTCGGCCTCGGTCTGGCGCGCGATCTGGCCCATGAGCGTCGACTTGCCGACGCCCGAGCCAGCGAACAGCCCCACACGCTGCCCCTCGCCGACGGTGAGGAGCGCGTCCAGCACGCGGACGCCGAGCGGCAGCGGGCGGGTGACCCGCCGGCGCGACAGCGGCTCGGGGGCCGGACGATCGACGGCGAAGGGGACCGCCCCCGCGATCGGGCCGCCGCCGTCCATCGGGCGGCCGAGGCCATCGAGGACCCGGCCGAGCAGCCGATCCGACGCGCCGATCTCGAACGGGCGTCCCGTCGGCGTCACCAGCGAATCGGCGCCAATCCCGGCGGGCTCGCCGAGCGGCATCAGCACCGCCTCGTCGCCGCGGAAGCCGACCACCTCCGCCA
>Ga0318554_10000240_pt1 | contig 17696 bp, 9 predicted proteins | sample GRESIP082b2f22_FD_203687 | JGI IMG/M metagenome (GOLD analysis project Ga0318554, IMG submission 203687) | Tropical soil microbial communities from Luquillo Experimental Forest, Puerto Rico - GRE.SIPMG.082b2f22 | ecosystem: Environmental > Terrestrial > Soil > Tropical forest > Bulk soil... | reverse complement strand
AGTGTGTGCTGAGTGGGAAAGGATGTGAGACCGTTCAGACAGCCAGGAGGTTGGCTTAGAAGCAGCCATCCTTTAAAAAGTGCGTAACAGCTTACTGGTCGAGTAGTCTCGCGCCGAAAATGTAACGGGGCTAAGCACGCCACCGAAGCCGCGGATTCACGGAGTCTTCGGACTCCGTGTCTGGTAGGGGAGCGTTCCAGTTGCCTGTGAAGGTCGACCGTGAGGACGACTGGAGGTCCTGGAAGTGCATATGCGGACACGAGTAGCGATAAAGCAAGTGAGAAACTTGCTCGCCGTAAACCTGAGGTTTCCTGGGTAAAGCTAATCTTCCCAGGGTCAGCCGGCCCCTAAGCCGAGGCCGAGAGGCGTAGGTGATGGGAAACGGGTTAATAATTCCCGTGCCACCAGTTTGGCGTTCGACCGAAGGGGGGACGGAGAAGGGTAGCTGTACCGCCTGTTGGATTAGGCGGGGAAAGTATGTAGGCGGGGCCCGTAGGAAAATCCGCGGACCCATTCAACGCTGAGATACGAGACGACGGCATTTTGTCCGAGAGTCAGTGAGCCCATGCTTCCAAGAAAATCCTCGTAGGGAGTCATTCTGGTGACCGTACCGCAAACCGACTCAGGTAGGTGGGGAGAGAATCCCAAGGCGCTTGAGAGAACCCTGGTTAAGGAACTCGGCAAATTGACACCGTAACTTCGGGAGAAGGTGTGCCTCAGCTGGTGAGGGGACTCGCTCTCCGAGCTGGCTGGGGTCGCAGTGATCAGGGGGTAGCGACTGTTTACTAAAAACACAGCACTCTGCTAACTCGCAAGAGGATGTATAGGGTGTGACGCCTGCCCGGTGCCGGAAGGTTAAGGGAACTTGTCAGCCTCTTCGGAGGCAAAGCGATGAACCGAAGCCCCGGTAAACGGCGGCGGTAACTATAACCGTCCTAAGGTAGCGAAATTCCTTGTCGGGTAAGTTCCGACCTGCACGAATGGCGTAACGACTTCCCCACTGTCTCAACCAGGGACTCAGCGAAACTGAAATGGCGGTGAAGATGCCGTCTACCCGCGACTAGACGGAAAGACCCCGTGCACCTTCACTACAACTTCACACTGGCCGTCGGTCTTGCATGTGTAGGATAGCTGGGAGGCTTTGAAGCTGGGACGCTAGTCTCGGTGGAGCCACCGTTGAAATACCAGCCTTGTGTGTCTGACGTCCTAACCGAGGCCCGTCATCCGGGTCCGGGACAGTGTGTGGTGGGTAGTTTGACTGGGGCGGTCGCCTCCTAAAGAGTAACGGAGGCGCACAAAGGTCCACTCAGGCTGATTGGAAACCAGCCGTAGAGCGCAAAGGCATAAGTGGGCTTGACTGTGAGACTCACAAGTCGATCAGGGACGAAAGTCGGTCTTAGTGATCTGGTGACTCCGTATGGAAGGGTCATCACTCAACGGATAAAAGGTACGCCGGGGATAACAGGCTTATGGCGCCCAAGCGTTCACAGCGACGGCGCCGTTTGGCACCTCGATGTCGGCTCGTCACATCCTGGGGGTGAAGCAGCTCCCAAGGGTTCGGCTGTTCGCCGATTAAAGTGGCACGCGAGCTGGGTTTAGAACGTCGTGAGACAGTTCGGTCCCTATCTGTCGTGGGCGTAGGAGATTTGAGAGGAGCTGTCCCTAGTACGAGAGGACCGGGATGGACGCAGCTCTGGTGCACCGGTTGTCGCGCCAGCGGCACAGCCGGGTAGCCATCTGTGGACGGGATAACCGCTGAAGGCATCTAAGCGGGAAGCCCACCTCGAGACGAGATCTCCCTCAGACTTCGGTCTGCTGAAGACCCCTCCAAGACCAGGAGGTTGATAGGCCGGGTGTGGAAGCACCGTAAGGTGTGGAGCTGACCGGTACTAATCGGTCGTGAGGCTTGACCTAACCGTCAATTTTGGCTCGTGCTTAGCGAAAGCTACTCAGCGGGCGCTGACACGGAACATAGAGAGCGATCAGAGCTCCTCGGGGGCCGCTCCTCGCCGTCAGGCGGAGGCCGGCCCTCGGGGAGCGAGATTTTTCCCGCCGTCCATAGAGCGGGGGCCACACCCGATCCCATCCCGAACTCGGAAGTTAAGCCCCGCTTCGGCGATGGTACTGCCGAGCTTACTCGGTGGGAGAGTAGCGCGACGGTGGGTTCCAAATGCGCGGCCCCGCGAGCAGCAATGCTCCGGGGCCGTTGCATTTCAGGACTTTGCACCCTTCATCAGGTCCTGCGCACCGCGCACGGCCGCGAACGGTCGAGCATGCCCCGGATGGTGGCCCGCCGGCGTCGCGCGCTGGTGCGAGCGAGGCCCCCCATCAGCGCGAGCGTGGTGATTCCCCCCAAGAGCCACGCAGTCCCCATCTTCCCCTCCTGGCGCTCCCGTCGCCCGTCTTCTGGATCGGGCAACTCCGTCGCGACTTGAGCGGAAAACTGCGCGAGCCGGCGTGAGGGCGCGCCTCAAGTCCGCTGCACACGACTCCGAACACAGCCGGGAAGAACCCCGGTGAACCTCCCCCGGGGCAGGAGGTCCGTGTGCGCACCACGAGGTCTGGCTTGGTCATCGGCGCCGTCGCTCTGGCGTTCGCGCTCGGCGCGCTGGGCTGCGCCGACGCGACCTGGGAGGGCGCCAAGAGCGCGAACACCGTCGCGAGCTACAGCCGCTTCCTGCGCGACAACCCGACCTCCGAGCACGCCAAGGAGTGCGAGGAGCACATCGCGGCGCTGCGCGTGCTCGCGCACCAGACCATCGAGGGACACCAGAAGTTCATCGAAACCTATCCGCAGAGCGCGCTCCTGCCCGACCTCCAGCGCGCGATGGAGCCGCTCTACTTCCAGCGCGCCCGCGGCGAGAACACCGCCCAGGCCTACCAGGCCTTCCTGGCCGAGTACCCCGACGGCGAGCTGTCGCGGCGCGCCCACGGCGACATGGCCTACGTGAACATGCTCGAGACCAATCCCAGCGTTGCGACGCTGCGCGAGTTCATGCGCCAGTATCCGGAGAGCGACTTCGCCACCGACGCGCAGCGCAGCCTCGACCTGGTCGCGTTCAAGCGCGAGACCTCGATCACGCACCTCGGCATCCGCGTGGAGGTCTCGCCGAACACCGCGCAGCCGCAGCGCGTGCGCCGCGGCTTCGTCGCGATCGTTGCCAAGGAGTACCGCGAACACGGCGTCGACGTGACCTTCATCCCGACCGGCGCCGAGCCGACGCGGGACATGGACGGCTGGCTGCGGCTCGACTACGAAGAGTCGAGCGCGGCGGGCACCTTCGGCGGTGCCACCGTGCTCGCGCGCTGCCGCGTGCGGCTGTACCACAAGTCGTCGCCGAAGGACCCGATCTGGGACCGCACCTTCGAGGCGCCCGCCGACCACATCGTGAAGGGCAGCTACTCGCGCGACAAGACCGTCTTCGGCAACTCGCGCTACCCGTTCTGGAACCAGTTCTTCGTGCCGATCGCGCTCTGGGCGAGCACCGAGGCGCGCGTGCAGCGGCTCGACTACCTCGAGGACGTGCGCGCGATGGACATGCGCGGCGACCGCGTCGCGATCCTGTTCTCGCGCGGCGGCTTCGACCTGGTCGACGTCTCCTCGCCGCTCGAGCCGCAGGTGATCGACCGCTTCCGCCGCGAGGACGACCTGTCGAACTGGAGCGGCATCCGCATCGTCGACGAGAAGCACGTGCTGATCTACGGGCCCGACGGCGCCGAGCTGATCGACCGCACCGCCGAGAAGCCGATCGCGCGCGGCCGCTGGGACGTGGCCGAAGTCGGCTCGATCCAGGCCGCCGACATCTGGGGCGACACGGCGCTGCTCGCCGGCAACAAGGGCGTCTACGCCGTGCGGCTCTCGAGCGAGCGGCTGGTCTCGCACCGGCTGCTCGAGGGCCAGTTCGTCGCGCTCGACGTGCGCCAGCCGTTCATCTACCTGGCGCGAGCCAACCGCGCCGAGGTCACCACGCCCAAGCACCTGCTGCGCCACCTGACCGGGAGCGCGGTGAACTTCCCCGAGAACTTCGTCGCCAAGAGCGGCCGCATCTCGGGCAAGTCGTTCTTCGTGTTCGGCAAGGACGGGGCGGTCGAGATCTCGCTCGCCAACCCCTCGCACCCCGAGTCACTCGGGCCGCTCAGCGTCGAGAAGGTGGGACATCTCTCCGACTTCGTGAGCGACGGCGACCACACCTACATGCTGGGCGACCACGGCCTGCAGATCGCGGACTCCGAGGCGCGCCACGTCTCCGACTCGATCCAGGTCCACGGCGACCGCACCATGGCGATGGCCGGCCGCTACGTCTTCGTGGCGGGCGAGCGCACGCTCGAGGTGGTCGACGTCGGCCCGTACCAGGTGAAGGACGTCGCCGCGCTCGACGCGGTGATGAACCCGAACGCGCAGCCGCCGGCCGCGCCCGCGCCCGCCGCGGCGGAGCCGGCTGCGGCAGCGCCGGCCACGGCCCCGGCCGCCGACACGCCCGCGCCCGCGGACGCTCCGAGCCCGGCGCCCTCGGCCGCGCCGGCCGCGCCGGCCCACGACGAGGTGATGCCGCAGAACCCCGAGGACGCGACGCAGCCGAGCTTCGACGAGCCCGTGCCGGAGGCGCCGCCGGGCGCCGCGCTGCCCGCGCCCGACCAGGACCACGTCCCGGCGCCGGTTCCCGACTGAGCCGCGCCTAAGCCGACAGCCGCTTCAGCTCGTCGAAGAAGCCTGGGAACGTCTTGCCGACGCACTCCGGGTTCTGGATCGCGATGCCGTCCACGGCGAGCCCCGCGACCGCGAAGCTCATCGCCATGCGGTGGTCGTCGTAGGTCGCGATCGACGCCGGCGTGATCTGCGCGGGCGGCTCGATCAGCAGGTCGGTCGCGGTGGTCTGCACGCGCGCGCCGAGCTTGCGCAGCTCCGTCTCGAGCGCGCTCATGCGGTCGGTCTCCTTGAGCCGCAGGTTCGGCACGTTGCGGATCGAGGTCTTGCCGCGCGCGAACAGCGCCACCACCGCCAGCGTCAGCGCGCTGTCGGGCAGCGCGTTCAGGTCCACGTCGACGCCGTGCAGGTAGCGCGGCCCGCGCACCGCCACCCAGCGCGGCCCGCGCTCGACGGTGCAGCCCATGCGCTCCAGCACCTCGACGAAGCGCACGTCCGGCTGCAGCGACGCCGCGGAGATGCCCTCGACGCGCACGCAGCCGCCGGTCACCGCCGCGGCCGCGAAGAAGTAGGTCGCCGCCGAGGCATCGGGCTCGACCAGGTACGAGCGCTGGCGGTACTGCTGCCCGCCAGGAACGCGGAAGGTCTCGCCGCGCGCGTCGACCGAGATCCCGAACGAGCTCATGATCTCGAGCGTCAGGTCCACGTAGGGCCGCGAGGTGATGTTCGCGGCAGTGATCTCCACCTCGCCCTGCGCCAGCGGCGCGACCATCAGCAGCGCCGACAGGAACTGGCTCGACTTCGACGCCTCGACCGCCACGCGCCCGCCGTTGAGCCGGCCGCCCTGCACCGTCACCGGCGGGCAGCCCGCGACGGTGCGCATCGAGACCCCGAGCGCCGCCAATGCGTCGGCCAGGTCCTGGATCGGCCGCTCGCGCATGCGCGGCACGCCGTCGAGCACCACCCGCCCGGGCACGAGCGCCGCGCAGGCGGTGAGAAAGCGCATGGTCGTGCCCGAGGCGCGGCAGTCGATCGGGTGGAGCGGAATGGCGAAGTTCCCTCCCGTGCCGTGCACGATCGCGTCGGCGCCCGCGCGCTCGACCCGCACGCCCAGCCTCGCGAGGCCATCCGTCATGGCCGCGGTGTCGTCGCTCTCCAGCCAGCCGCAGAGCCGGCTCGGCCCCTCGGCCAGGGCGGCGCAGACGAAGGCGCGGTTCGTCAGGCTCTTCGAGCCCGGCACGCGGACCGTTGCGTCGGGCGCGGAGATCCGCGCGACCGCCAGCTCCCCCATCGCGGGCCGAACCGTAGCACAGCCGCTAACCCGCTGAAATGGAAGGCAAAAGAAGTTCTTGCCTGGGTCCGACGCGCGTTGACCGGGCGTGCACGCCGGGTTAACCTCGCCAGCCGTTTGCGCGCCGCCCCTCTGCCTTTGGTGCGCGCCGGGAGATTGCTCGAATGCCCAAGTACCGCCTTCTGACGCCGGGGCCCGTCGCCGTGCCCGAGCGCGTGCTGCTCGCGATGGCGCGCACGCTGCTCCACCACCGCGCGCCCGCGTTCATCCCCGTGTTCAAGGAAGTGCGCGCGAACCTGAAGAAGGTCTTCCAGACCGAGCAGGACGTGCTGATCCTCGCGTCGACCGGCACCGGCGCGATGGAGGCGGCCGTGATCAACACGCTCTCGCCCGGCGACAAGGCCGTGGTCGTGCGCGGCGGCAAGTTCGGCGAGCGCTGGACCGAGATCTGCCAGGCCAACGGCATCGCCTGCGAGAACGTCGACGTCGAGTGGGGCCGTGCGGTCGAGCCGGCCGCGGTGCGCGCGGCGTTCGCGCGCGCGCCGGAAGCGAAGGCGCTGTTCGTGCAGGCCTCCGAGACCTCCACCGCGGTGTATCACCCGATCCGCGAGCTCGCCGAAGTGACTCACGAGAAGCCGGGGCGGCTGATCGTCGTCGACGGCATCAGCGGCGTCGGCGTGCACGACCTGCCGATGGACGCCTGGGGTCTCGACGTGGTGGTGTCGGGCAGCCAGAAGTCGTGGCTGCTGCCGCCGGGGCTCGCCTTCATCGCGCTGTCGAAGGCCGCGCAGGAGGCGGTGAAGAGCGGGAAGTGCAGCCGCTACTACTTCGACCTGCGCAAGGAGCTGAAGGCGCAGAAGGACGACCAGACCGCCTGGACCGCGCCGGTGTCGCTGGTGGTCGGCCTCCAGGAAGCCCTGCGCATGATCCTCGACGAGGGCCTGCACGAGGTGTTCGCGCGCCACGAGGCGCTCGCGCGCGCGACCCGCGCGGCGATGACCGCGCTCGGGCTCAAGCTCGTCGCGCCCGACTCGCCGTCGTTCGCGTGCACCGCCGTGTACGTGCCCGAGGGCGTCGACGGCAACAAGTTCGTGAAGCACCTGCGCGACGCCTACAACGTCACCTTCATGGGCGGCCAGGGCCACCTCGAGGGAAAGATCTTCCGCGTCGGCCACATGGGCGACGTCGACGGCTTCGACATGATCAGCGCCGTCGCGGCGGTCGAGATGACGCTCGCCGACATGGGCCAGCAGGCGAAGCTCGGCGAGGGCACGCGCGTGGCGATGGAGCTGCTGCGCAAGGCCGGACTGAAGCGGTCCTAGCCATGCCGCGCGTCCTGATCTCCGACAAGCTCTCCGACGAGGGCCTCGCCATTCTCGCGGCAGCGCCGGGTCTCGAGTTCGACCACAAGCCCGGGCTCCCGCCGGACGAGCTGCGGCGCATCCTGCCCGAGTACGACGGGCTGATCATCCGCAGCGGCACCAAGGTGACCGCCGACGTGATCGCGGCTGGCAAGAAGCTGCGCGTGATCGGCCGGGCCGGCATCGGCGTCGACAACGTCGATCTGCCCGCCGCGACCGCGCGCGGGATCATCGTGATGAACACGCCCGAGGGCAACACCATCACCACCGCCGAGCACGCGATCGCGCTCTTGACCGCGCTCGCGCGGCAGATCCCGCAGGCCACCGCGAGCATGCGCGCGGGCAAGTGGGAGAAGACCCGCTTCAACGGCAAGGAGCTGTACGAGCAGACGCTGGGCGTGATCGGGCTGGGCAACATCGGCTCGATCGTCGCCGACCGCGCGCGCGGGCTGCGCATGCGCGTGGTCGCGTTCGACCCGCTGGTCTCCGACGAGCGCGCGCAGCGGCTCGGCGTCGACCTGGTCTCGCTCGACGAGCTGTTCCGCCAGTCCGACGTGATCACCGTGCACGTGCCGCTCACCGAGGGTACGCGCGGGCTGCTCGGCCGCGAGGCGTTCGCCAAGATGAAGAAGGGCGTGCTGATCGTGAACGCGGCGCGCGGCGGGATCGTCGACGAGGCGGCGCTGGTCGAGGCGATCGAGGCGAAGAAGGTCGCCGGCGCTGCGCTCGACGTGTTCGCCGAGGAGCCGCCGCCCAAGGACCACCCGCTCCTGCAGCGCGAAGAGGTGATCTTCACGCCGCACCTCGGCGCGGCGACCGAGAAGGCGCAGCTCAACGTCGCGATCGCCGTGGCCGAGCAGGTGCGCGACTACCTGGTCACCGGGATCGTGCGCAACGCCGTGAACCTGCCGTCGGTGTCCGCGGAAGAGATCGACGTGCTGCGGCCGTTCCTGGTGCTGGGCGAGAAGCTCGGGCTGTTCCAGGGCCAAGTCGCGCGCGGCGGCATCGCCGAGATCGACGTCGAGTACGCCGGCGAGATCGCCGAGCACAACGTCGCGGCGATCACCGTGGCGGTGCTGCGCGGCATCCTCGCGCCCTGGGTCGGCGACGAGGTGAACTTCGTGAACGCGCCGGTGGTCGCGCAGAAGCACGGCGTGCGCGTGATCGAGACCAAGTCCGCCGCGCCGGAGGACTACGTCTCGCTGCTCACCGTGCGCGTGCGCTCGCGCGGCGGCCAGCAGCACCTGGTCGCCGGCACCATCTTCGGCCGCACCCAGCCGCGCATCGTGCGCGTGGACGACTTCCGCTTCGAGGCCATCCCCGAGGGTCCCACCTTCCTGATCCGCAACCAGGACCGACCGGGCGTGGTCGGGCGCATGGGCACGCTGCTCGGCGGGGCCGGCATCAACATCAAGCGCATGCAGCTCGGCCTGCACCTCGCGACCGGCGAGGCTCTGCAGCTGCTCTCGGTCGAGCCGATGCCGTCGCAGCCGCTGCTCGAGGCGGTGCGCAAGCTCGAGAACGTCGAGACGGCGCTCCTGCTCGACCTCGGCGCGATGGTGACCTGAGCCCATGCCGAACGTGGTCGTGGTCGGCGCCCAGTGGGGCGACGAGGGCAAGGGCAAGGTCGTCGATCAGCTCGCCTGCCGTGCCGATCTGGTGGTGCGTTTCCAGGGCGGCCCGAACGCGGGCCACACCATCGTGGTCGACGGCGAGACCACGATCCTGCACCTGATCCCGTCGGGCATCCTGCAGCCCTCGACCCTGAACTTGATCGGGCCGGGCGTGGTGCTCGATCCCGACGTGCTGCTCGCCGAGATCGCGGGCCTGGTCGAGCGCGGCATCCCCGTCGGGCGCGAGCGGCTGCGCATCTCCGACCGCGCACACGTGATCCTGCCGGTGCACTCGGCGCTCGACCGCGCACGCGAGGAGTCGCGCCACCAGCCCACCATCGGCACCACCGGCCGCGGCATCGGTCCCGCGTACGAGAGCCGGGTCGCGCGCACGGGGATCCGCGTGTCCGACCTGCTCGAGCCCGACGCCCTGCGCGAGCGGCTCGAGCTGGCGCTGTACGAGCGCAACTTCCTGCTCGAGCACCTGTACCACTGGCCGCGCATCGACGCCGACGAGCTGTTCGAGAAGGCCGTGGTCTGGGGCGAGAAGCTCGCGCCCTACGTCGACGACGTCGGCGTGGAGATCGACCGCGCCATGCGCGCCGGCCGCCCGGTGCTGCTGGAGGGCGCGCAGGCGACGCTGCTCGACGTCGACCACGGCACCTATCCGTTCGTCACCTCGTCGTCGACGATCGCCGGGGGCGCCTGCACCGGCGCCGGGCTCGGGCCGACGCACATCGATGCGGTGATCGGCGTCAGCAAGGCCTACGCCACGCGCGTGGGCGGCGGGCCGTTCCCCACCGAGGACGACGGCGACGCCGGCGAGCACATGGGCCGGGTCGGCAACGAGTTCGGCGCGACCACCGGGCGCAAGCGCCGCTGCGGCTGGCTCGACCTCGTGGTCATGCGCTACGCGGTGCGCGTGAACGGCATCACCGGCATGGCGATCGGCAAACTCGATATTTTGACCGGTCTTCCCGAAGTGAAGGTGTGCGTCGCGTACCGGCTCGACGGCAAGGAAGTGCGCGAGATGCCCGCCAGCATCCGTGCGCTCGAGCGCTGCGAGCCGATCTACAAGACGTTCTCGGGCTGGAGCGAGCCGCTGGCGCAGGCGCGCTCGCTCGACGACCTGCCGGCGGCGGCGCGGGACTACATCCGCTGGGTCGAGCAGGCGCTGGGCGTACCGGTCGACCTGCTCGGGGTGGGGCCGGGGCGCGACGCCACGATCGAGCGCGCGAACCCGTTCGACCCGCCGCGGCCGCGGTGACCCGCCGCGCGCGACAGACGCGGACACGCGCGATCGCTCTGGTCCTCGTGTGCACGGCCTGGGCCGCGCGCGCCCGCGCCGAGGAGGCGCCCTGCGTGGTGCAGTGCCGGGAGCTCGCCAGCAAGGGCCAGCTGAAGGCGGGCGTGAACGAGCAGGGCTGCCAGATCACGGTCTGCCAGGAAGACGGCCGGGCGCGCTACAAGGAGACCAACTACAAGGCCGCGCTCGCCTCGCTCGCGGTGGTGCAGGACCGGCTGGAGACGAGCCCCTCGTTCCTGCTCCAGCGCGGGCTCGTCTACTACGGCATGGGCCGCTTCAACGACGCGCTGAAGGACTTCGACGCCATCCTCGCCGCAGTGCCCGACAGCTTCCAGGGCGGCGCCGAGCGCGCGCACACGCTGATGCGCCTGTCTCGGGTCGCGGAGGCGCGCGAGGAGTTCCAGAAGCTGATGGACTCGCCGGCCGCCCAGAGCGAGTTCCGCGGCCTGCGCACGAAATCCTACCTGCAGGGCAACATCGGCGTGATCGATGTGATCCAGAAAGACATTCCCAAGGGCAAGAAGGAGCTCGAGCAGGCACTCGCCGACGACGGCCGCAACACGCTCGCCTCGAGCTACATCTACCGCATCGTGCCGCAGGTGGAGAAGAAGACGATCGACGGCGACGGCATCCTGCTCCTGCAGGGCGCATCCGAGGACGTGGGCTTGAACAACCGCGACGCCGCGCGCGAGGCGATCGAGCGGCTGGTGCAGAAGTACCCGAAGTTCCCGGAGACCTACTTCCTTGCTGGCGAGCTCTACCGCAACACCGGTCACTACGAAGAGTGCGAGCGCCTGTTCAAGGTCGGCGAGAACGCGATCCCCGACGAAGTCGACATCCATGCGGAGCGCATGCGCTGCACGCTGCTCCGGGTCGGCCCGACCAGCCCCGAGGCGCACGACACGATCAGCGACCTGAAGCAGCTCGCCTTCGACCACCCCGACGAGCCGCTGCCCAAGGCGATCCTGCGCTCGCTCGACATCTACTAGGCGAGCATGGTTCGCCAGAAACGGCGCGGCTCGCCCAGCTTGAAGTTGCCGCCGGCCTTGTGCTGCACGGAGCGATTGTCCCAGACCAGCACGTCGTGCGCGCGCCAGTCGTGCTGGCAGCCGGGCGCGCTCGCCTCCGCATGGTCCTGCAGCCACTGCAAGAGCGCCCGCCCCTCGGCCACGGGCATGCCCTCCACATGCTTCGCGCGATCCAGGTCGAGATAGAGCGCGCGCGTGTCCGCGAGGGGGTGCGCGCACACGAGCGGGTGGGAGACCTCGACCAGCGCGTCGTTCGGCCCGCGCGCGCTCCGCCGCGGCGGGAAGGCGTCCTCGTTGTTGTGCGCGTAGCGCACCCGCAGCGGCTCGATCGCGCGGCGGGTCGCGTCGTCCAGCCCTGCGAGCGCGGCGCGCATGTCGAGGAAGCAGGTGGGACCGCCGCCGCTCGGCGGCAGCGCGCGCGCGTGCAGCACCGTGCCGCTCGCGGGCGCCTCGGTGTAGGTGTCGTCGACGTGGAAGGTCTCGAACAGGCCGGGGCGCCGATCGTCGAGCCCGCCCAACGCGACCGGGCCCCGCTTCGCGCGCAGCTCGTCGGTCATGACGAAGCCCGAGTCGATGATCTGCCGCCGCTCCGCGTAGCGCAGCGTGCCGCCGTCCACGGTGCGGCCGACCGGGTCCTTGACCGGGCCGAACAGCTCCGCGACGGACCAGAGCTCCGCGTCCTCGAGCGGGCGCTCCATCGAGAGGCAGACCACGGCTGCCCGCGAGAGGAGCGCGCGCAGCGATCCCGGCGCGCCCTCGCCGGGCCGCACCCCGTGCACGCGCACGACCTCAAATTTCATAGCCGACCTCCACCTGCTGGGTCCGCCCGCGCCGCGGGCAGACGCGGCAGACGTCGTCGCCGATGCGCTCGTAGGCGTGGCGGATCGCGAGCATGGTGCTGGTGAGCCGCACCGGCTGCTCCAGGAAGAGCCGGTCGCCCAGCCGCGCGCTCATGCCGGTGCGTTCCAGCTTGTCGGCGAACTCCGCGCGCACGCCGCAGAGCAGCACTTCCACGCCGCGCGCGCGGACGCGGTTCATGAACTCCTCGAGCAGCGTGAGCCCCACCGCGTCGGGATTGCGCGCGCGCTTCAGCCGCAGCACCAACACGCGCGTGTCGCGTCCGATCCGCTCCTCGATCGCGGCGAAGTGCGCCTCGAGAGCCGCGGTGGCGCCGAAGAACATCTCGCCCTCGAGCCCGAACACGAGGATGCGCGAGCAGGGGACGTCCTCGGGCAGGCGCTCGTGCAGGCTCTCGCCTCCGGTGAGCGTGAACTCGCTGAGCAGCATCTGGCCCGCGCGCGGCACCGTCAGCATGAACGACATGAACACGCCGATCAGCACGCAGAACTCGATCGAGATTCCGACCGCCGCGAGCGCGGTCGCGGACACGATCGCCGCGTCGAAGCGCGTGGTGCGCAGGTGGTAGAAGAGCGCGCGCCAGTCGACCATGTTCCAGGCGGTGAGCATCAGGATGCCGGCGAGCGCCGCGCGCGGGATGAAGCGCGCGAACGGCGCGAACACCACCATCGTCACCGCCACCCCCACCGCCGAGATCACGCCCGACCACTGCGTGACCGCGCCGGCCTGCTGGTTGATCGCCGAGCGGGTGAGCGAGCCGGAGCCCGGCATGCACTGGAAGAAGCTGCCGACCACGTTCGCCAGCCCCTCGGAGAGACACTGCTGGTTCATGTCGAGCTTCTGCCGCGTGGTGGCGGCGAGCGCCTTCGACATCGAGATCGCCTCGAGTAGCCCCAGCACCGCGATCGCGAGCGCGCCGGTGGCGAACTCGCGCAGCTGGCCGGGCTCGAGCGCGGGCACGCCGAACGAGGGCAGGTGGCCCGGGATCTCGCCGATCACCGCCACGCCGCGTTTGTCGAGCCCGAGCCAGGCCGTGAGCGCGCCCATCGCGATCACCACCGCCAGGAGCTCCGGCGCGAGCCGCAGGCCGAGCCGGCGCTTCAGCGCGCGCAAGGCGAGGACGGAAGCGATCGTGCCCAGCCCCACCGCAGCCGTCTCGGGCTGGACTCCGCCGCCTTCGGTGAGCGAGCGGAACACCCGCACCAGGAAGTGCGCATGCGCGTCGCCCACCGCCCGGAGCCCGATCAGGTTCTTCAGCTGGTCGAGTGCGAGCAGCGCGCTCGCCCCGGCCGTGAAACCCACGATCACCGAGTGCGAGATGTAGCGCTCGAGATCGCCGAGCCGGAACAGCGTGATGCCGAGCTGGATCGCCCCCACCATCAGCGCCAGCAGGATCGCCGCCTGCACCCGCGCCTCGGGCTCGGTCAGGTTCGCGAGCACCGACAGGACGGCGATCGAGATCGCGTTGGTCGGCCCGTTCACCAGCTGCCGCGAGGCGTTGAACAGCGCCCCGACCGCGGTCATCACGATCGCGGTGTAGAGCCCGTAGACCGGCGGCAGCCCCGCCACCAGCGCGTAGGCCATCGCCTGCGGCACTGCGACCGCAGCGACGGTGACCCCCGCCACGAAGTCGGCGCGCGCGCTCTCCCAGCCGTAGCGGCGCAGCGACTCCAGCGCGGGGACGAGCCGCAAGGGCCGGGGCACGGATGAGGCGATCTGGGCCAAGCGGGGCACTCTATCTCAGCGGCGGCTGACTCGCGCGGGGTGATTGGATTGTCGCCGGCGCTGCCTCCATGCTAGAAGGGCGCGCAGGGAGTCCGGGGGCCCTCGCATGGCCCGAGGGCTCGAGATGGTCCAGGAAGAGACCCGGTTCATTGGCCGCAGCGACGAGCTCGCCGCTGTGTCGTCGCTCCTCTCGGTCGGCGTCGCGGCGGATCGCCCGCTGGCGCTGATCAGTGGAGCCGCGGGAATCGGCAAGACGCGGCTGATGGACGAGCTCGCGCGCCGCACCGATCGGTCAGTCACTCGACTGCTCGTCGGTCGCGGTCGCGAAGAGGTCCGCTTCCCGTACGGTCCGATCGCGGAGGCGTTGCGGGACCACGCCGAGCTCTTGCTGGAGCGCTGCAGCGCTCCGACCGCGGCCATCCTGCGCGGGCTGTTCGGCTCACGGCCGACGCGCAGCGACTCGCGCGAGAGCGCGCGCCAGAGACTCTTCGTCGCAGTCTCGGATGCGCTCCATGCAATGTCGCGCGACCGGCCGACGCTGCTCATGCTCGACGACCTCCACTGGTTCGATCCCGACTCGCTCGACCTCTTCGAGCACCTCGCATTTTCGGTCACTCATCCAGGCCGAGAAGCTCCACTCAGCCTCGTCGCGACGCTGCGCGAGCCAGAGGCCGAGTCGCGGCTCGCGCGGCTGGTGGCACGGCTCTCGCGAGAGGTGCGCTGCATCCGTGTCCAGCTCGAGGGTCTCGACGCCGGGGAGACTGGCGAGCTGGTGCGCGGGCTGGGCGGGGCGCCTGCCGCGCAGAAGCTCGTGACTCGGCTCCGGCGCGAGACCGGCGGGAACCCGCTGTTCGTGAAGGAGATCGTGCGCGACCTGATCCGCGCGCATCAGCTCGAGCAGCGCCGCGGCTACCTCACCGCGACCGAGGCCGGCCGGGAGTGGCAGTTGCCAGCGGACGTCACAGCCGCCGTCCAGAGGCGGGTCTCCCGCCTGCCTCGCGCCTGTCGAGACGCTCTCGCGACTGCCGCACTGATCGGACAGGAGTTCACGCTGGCCTCGCTGGCGCTGCTGCTCGACTGCGACGAGGAGTCCGCGATCGCGTGGCTCGAAGAAGCATCGAAAGCTCTCTTGATCGAGGACCACGCGCACGCGTATCGCTTCGCACATCCGCTCGTCCGCTTCGTGTGCGAGCGCCAGGTGGCTCCGGCACGCCGGGCGCGGATGCACGTCGAGCTCGCGCGCCGGCTCGCGCGAGAGCCCGACCCGCGGGGCGAACACGTGTTCGCGATCGCCCATCACTGGCTCCAGGCGGCCGCGGCCGGTGACTCGCGCGCGCGCTTGGACGCGACCCGGCGAGCCGCCGAGCGCGCGCTCGAGCTGCTGGCGTGGGCCGAGAGCGCGCGCTTCTTCGAGGCCGCCGCCGCCGCCGCGGAGGAGTGCGCAGAGGACGCCGGAGAGCGCGCCCGACTCCACTACCTGGCCGGTTACTACTTCCACCGGAACTGGGACGCGGGTCCAGCGCTCCAGCACTACGACCGCGCCGTGGAGCTCTATCGCGACCGGGCGGACGTCCGGGGCAGCGTGAATGCGCTGAAAGAGCGGCTGAGAGCATCGGTGACCATCGCCGGCCCGGAGCTCGACGCGAGCGCGGCTGCACGAGAGCTGGAGGGCGAGCTCTCGGAGCTCGGCGAAGCGGACCCCAGCCTGCGGGCACGCGCACTCGACGCGCTGGCGACCTACTACTGGTCGATGCGCGGTGGCGGCCCACGCGCCGGCGAGCTGGCGCAGGAGGCCATGGCGATCGCGAGACGGCAGGCGGATCCCGGTCTCGCTTCGGAGATCGCCAGCATCGCGGCGCTTATCCACCTCGGCGAGCTCGACGTGGGAGGCGCCCTGGCGGTCTGGCAGAGCGGAGCAGCGGACGCGCAGCGCGCGGGCGATGCCCACCGCGCCGCGCAGGCGCTCTTTCGCGTGCCGATGGCCGAGCTCCAGCTCGGCCGCCTCGAGCGCGCGCGCGCCGCAGCGCAGGTCGCGCACCAGCGGGATCGCGAGCTGGGCAATCCCGAGGTGGCGCTGACACAGGCGGCAGAGTGCAGCGAAGCATGTCTGCGCGGCGAGCTCGCCGTCGTCGAGAGCACGGCGGCGGCCGCGCTGCAGCGCGTGCGCCAGTCGGGGTATCTGTGGCCGCGCGCCGTGGTGCTGTCCGCGTTGGCCTGCGCGCGTTCCCTGCGCGGCGAGTTTCCGCTCGCCCGCGACGCGATCGCACTCCTGGTCGAGAAGGAGTGGGGCCAGGGCGAAGTCACCCGACAGCAGCGAGCGAGCCAGATCCTGGGCGCACTCGCCGCGAGCCTCGAGCGCGGCTCGGCGGTTCGCCGCGCGGCCCTGCCCGAGCGACCGGTCCTGCTTCCGCGAAGCGCCCGCTACGACGTGGCGCTGCTCCCCCTCTTCTGTGCGCAGGTGGACTGCGCGTTCCTCGCGGCTCGCCCGGAGCTGGCGCGCGGAATGCGCGAGCCGCTCGCGCTCGCCCGCGAGTGCGGCTCCGTGTTCACCCTGGGCTGGAGCTTCTCGGTGCTGCGCTGCCTCGGTCTCGCGGACGCGCTCGCCGGCAACCGCCAGACCGGGAGCGAGTCCCTTCGGGAAGCGCGCACGCAGGCCTTGCAGGCGGGTGCCGGCGCCGAGGCAGCGCGCAGCGCGCTCGACCTGGCGCGGCTCCTGGCGGCCGAGGATCCCGGCTCTGCGCGGACCCTCGCGCGCGAGGCGTTCGAAGAGATTCGCGGGCTCGGACTGCGCGGCCTCGGCCGAGCGGCGGCAGAGCTCGCGGCCGAACTGAAGCTGCGCGTGCCCGAACTCGACCAGGAAGTCGCGCCCATGCCGCTCGGCGAGAGATCGGTCCTCGCGGCGGTCGCGCTCGGCCGAAGCGACGAGGAGATCGCGCAAGAGCTCACCATGCGCTCCGACACCGTGGCGAGTCAGCGCAGCAGCGTGCTGGAGCGGATCGGCGCGCACAGCAGCGCCGAGGCCACGGCCTGGGCCGTCGAGCGCGATCTCGGGGGGGCCGCGCAGCAGGTGCGCGCTGCGCTGGACGCCTTCGTCGGCGGCGCGGCGGATCGCGGCGAGCTCGTGATCGCAGTGACCGACCTAAAGGGCTCCACCCGGATGATGGAGAAGGTGGGCGACCGCGCGGCTCGCGATCTCCTGCGCACGCACAACCGCCGCGTCCGAGCCTGCGTCCGCGAGCACGGCGGCCTCGAGATCCAGCACACCGGCGATGGCTTCATCCTGGCGTTTCGCAGCGCTGCAACCGCGCTCGCCTGTCTCTGCGCCCTGCGCCGGGAGCTCGCCCGGTACAACGCCGGCGCGCGCGCCAACGCCCGTCTGCAGGTCAGGATCGGCGCGCACGCGGGCCACGTGCTTCCCGACGAGGGCCGCCTGGTCGGGCTGGCGATGAACACCGCGGCGCGCATCTGCAGCGCCGCGGCTGTGGGGGAAGTCCTGGTCTCGGCGAGTGTCCGCCGCCTCACCGGGACACGAAACGCACGTTTCGGAGCGCGCAAGAGAGTGAGCCTCAAGGGGCGCCGCAGCCGTCTTGCACTCTATCCCGTCTTGGAGTCACCCATTCGCGCCTCTTCGGAGTAGGCTGTCCGAAGAGGAGAGAGACTCATGCCGTACGGGATGCCGAGCATCATGATGCAGGGGCCTGTCCTTGAGGCACTGGGCAAGATGCTCAACAAGAACTTCGGGAACACCGCCAGATACAAGAACTATCTGAAGAGCATCAAGAGCGACCTCAACCGGGCCGGAAGCCGAGTGCCCGATCTCATGGTCCAACGGGGAGTCATCGCGCCGAACAGCGCGAGCGATCAACACC
>Ga0318554_10000233_pt1 | contig 17848 bp, 20 predicted proteins | sample GRESIP082b2f22_FD_203687 | JGI IMG/M metagenome (GOLD analysis project Ga0318554, IMG submission 203687) | Tropical soil microbial communities from Luquillo Experimental Forest, Puerto Rico - GRE.SIPMG.082b2f22 | ecosystem: Environmental > Terrestrial > Soil > Tropical forest > Bulk soil... | reverse complement strand
GAGCCCGGACAGCGTGTAGGAGTAGAGGCCGGCGTCGGCGGCCACGAACACGCGCGCGCCCGCGCGCTCGACCCGGTAGATCGGTCCGAGCGCGAGATCGATCTGCCGGGCGCCGGCGGCGTCGATGCGCCACAGCCCGCCCGTGACACCGAGAAGTGTCACGTCGCCGAAGGCGGCGGCGCCGCACAGCTGCCACCAGCCGACTGCCGCGCCGGCGACGCGCTGCGCGAACTCGCGCCCCGTTCCGCCCTGCCACAGCTCGCCGTTGGTGCCCGCCCAGACGTCGGCGCCGGCGGCGGCGACGGAGTCGATCGCGCCGGCGGGCAGGCTCGGCTCACGCCGCCACTCGCGCTCGCCGGCGCGCCGCTGGAACAGCCCCGATCCCGTCGCCGCCCAGGCGGTGCCGAGCGAGTCGACCGCGAGCCCGGAGGGCGTCGCGCCTGCGCCGAGCGCGATGCGCTCCGGTCGCTCGCACGCGCCCGTGCAGGAGTAGAGGTGGGTCGGCGTGGCGATCAGGAGCTCGGCGCCCGCGGGGGCGAGGTCGACGATCGGCTCCGCCGCGGCCACCAGCGACCAGCCGCGCCCATCGCCGCCGGCGCGGCGGTACAGCCCCGCCTCGGTGCCGAGGTAGATCGCGCCGGCGTGCAGCACCAGCCGGGTCGGCCGCGCGGGCGGTGCGATGCCGTCCCAGTCGGGGATCACCGCATCGGCGAGCAGAGCGGCGGCCAGCAGCGTGACGGCGCGGAGCATGCAGCGCGCTCGAGCAAGCCGCGTGCCGCGCGCGGGAGCCGCGATTCGCGAGTGACTTCGCGCGCGAGCGCGGCCATGTGAACGCAGAGCTCGAGCGCGGTGAAGCGCGCGGCACGCGCGCCGCTTGGTTGATCCGCCTCCTGCACGGACCTAGAATCGCCGCGTGTTCCGCGCCGCGCTCCGGCTGCTGCTCGCGGCGGCGCTCTCCGCCGCACCAGTGCTCGCTCGGGCCGACGTCTACCGCTGGGTCGACGACGCGGGTGTGACCCACTTCGCCACCAGCAAGGACGCCATTCCCAGCCGCTACCGCAGCGGCGCGATTGCGATCCACGAGGCCCCGGAAGGCATCACCAATCCGAGCAGCGCGCATCCGCCGCCGCGCCGCGCTCCGCCGCCGCAAGCGCCCGCGGAAGCCCCCCCGGTGAAGCCCCCGCCGCCGGTCGACGCGGCACCGCCCGCCGAAGGCGCCGCCGCTCCCGAGACACCATCCGGGACGCCGGCCCCGCCCTCCGCGCCGGTCGCGCCTCCGACACCACAGAGTGACGCCCGGCCCGCCGAGCGCGAGACGAACCTGCACGAGGACCCGCGCAAGGACGAGATCGCCGAACTCGAGGGCCAGATCGAGCGCGACCGCGAGGTGCTGCGCCAGCTGGTGTCGACGCCGCGCTGGGACAGCGCGGAGCTCGCGGCCGACCCGCGCGTGCGCGAGATCGCCGAGCGCCTGCCACGGCTGCAGGCGGAGCTGGCGGCGCTGCGCAACGAGGCCCCGCACTAGCGATGGCCCGCCGGGTGGTTGCCCTGGCCGGCGGCGTGGGCGCCGCCCGCTTCCTCTCCGGACTGGTGCGCGTGCTGCCGCAGGAAGAGCTCAGCGTCGTCGTGAACACCGGCGACGACCGCGACTTCTTCGGCCTGCGCGTGTGTCCCGACCTCGACATCGTGACCTACACGCTCGCGGGCATGGTGAACCGCGAGACCGGCTGGGGGTTCGAGGGCGACACCGTAGAGTGCCTCGACGCGCTGCGCCGCCTGCGCAGCGACGTGTGGTTCCGGCTGGGCGACCGCGACCTGGCCACGCACATCCACCGCAGCGAGCGGCTCCGCGCCGGCGTGCCGCTCCACCGGGTCGCCGCCGAGCTCGCCCGCGCGTTCGGGCTCGCCGTCGAGCTCCTGCCGATGAGCGACGACCCCGCGCCCACGCGCGTGCTCCGCGCGGACGGCGCCCGCACCGACTTCGAGGAGTACATGGTGCGCGACGGCGCGCCCGACGACGTGGCCGCGCTCGACCTGTCGGCGGCCGAGGCCGCGCGCCCGGCGCCCGGCGTGCTGGAGGCGCTCTCGGGCGCCGAGACCGTGATCGTGTGCCCGTCCAACCCGCTGGTCTCGATCGGCACGATCCTGGCGGTGCCCGGCGTGCGCGCCGCGCTCGCGGCCCGACACGATGCGGTGTCGGTCTCGCCGATCATCGCGGGCGCGCCGGTGAAGGGGCCTGCCGACCGGCTGCTGCGCGCCGTCGGCGCAGAGGTCTCGGCGCTGGGAGTGGCGCGGCTCTACCGCGGCTTCTGTCGCGGCATGGTGATCGACCGGCGCGACGCCGCGCTCGCGGGCGAGATCGAGGCGCTGGGGCTCGCCGTGCGCGCCGAGCAGACGCTGATGCGCACGCCCGAGATCGCCGCATCGCTCGCCAAGACCGTGCTCGAGCTCGCCGGCGCGCGCGCTTGAGGACCGCGGCCGCAGTCCCGGTGAAGGACTTCGCGCGCGCCAAGCGGCGGCTGCGCACCCGCTTCGACGACCGCGCGGTGGAACGCGTGCTGCGCGCGCTCCTCGCTGACGTGCTCGGCGCGCTGGCCGAGGCGAAGCGGATCGAGCGCGTGTTCGTGCTCTCCGACGACGCGGCCGTGGCCGACGCGGCCCGCGCCGCGGGGGCGAGCGTGCGGCTGCGCATCCCCGACCCCGGGCTGAACGCGGCGATCGACGGCGCCGCGGCGGAGTGCGCGGCCGAGGGCTTCGACGCGCAGCTCGTGGTGCTGGGAGATCTGCCGCTGCTCAGCGGCGCCGACATCGACGCGCTGGTCGCCGCAGGCGATCGCTCGCCGGTGGTGATCGCGCCCGCCGACGACGGCGGCACCGCACTCCTCTACCGCCGTCCGCCGCTCGTGATCCCCGCGCGCTTCGGGCCCGAGAGCGCCAGCGCCCACGAAGCCGCCGCGCGCGAGCGCGGAGTCACGGCGCTCGTGTGGACGGCGCTGCCACCGCTCGCGCAGATCGATCTCGACACGCCCGAAGACGCCGTGCGCCTCGCCGACGCGCCGCGCGCCTGCCGCACCCGCGACGTGCTGCGCGAGCTGTTACGATCCGGCGCGTGAAGCTGCAGGCGCTCGAGGGCTTGCCCGAGATCCCGATCGGCGACGACCTGCCCGCGCGCCTGGCGAAGCTCGTCCCGCCCGGCCCCGGGATCCTGGTCGTCGCGCAGAAGATCGTGTCGAAGGCCGAGGGCCGGATCGTCTCGCTCGCCGACGTCGTGCCCTCGCCCGAGGCGCGCGCGCTGGCCCAGAAGATCGGCAAGGAGCCGCGCCACACCGAGCTCGTGCTGCGCGAGGCGAAGCGCGTGGTGCGCACGGCGCCGGGGGTGCTGATCACCGAGACGAAGCACGGGCTGGTGTGCGCGAACTCGGGCGTCGACCTGTCGAATGCGCCGGGCGAAGAGATCGCGGTGCTGCTCCCGCTCGATCCCGACGCCTCCGCCGAGCGCATCCGCGCCGCGCTGGGCCCCGGCCGCGCCGTGATCGTCAGCGACACCTTCGGCCGCCCGTGGCGCGAGGGCCTGGTCGACGTCGCGATCGGCGTCGCGGGCCTCGCACCGCTGCGCAGCTACATCGGCGAGACCGACCGCGCTGGCCGCGAGCTGCAGGTCACGGTGATGGCACGCGCCGACCAGATCGCCGCCGCGGCGGGCATCCTGATGGAGAAGGACGCTGGCGTGCCCGCGGTCTGGGTCGAGGGCATCGAGATCTCGGGCAAGGGCTCGCTGCGCGATCTGTTGCGCGACCCCGCGAGAGATTTGTTTCGCTAGGCGACTCAGTCTCTCTCGGGCAGACTACGGTCGTGCCAAAGTTGTACACGGTCCTCTTGTCACTCGCGCTTTCGCTCGGAGCGGTCGCTCCTGCGCTCGCTGCGCCGATCGACCTCACCCTACGGCTCGATCCCGGTCAACCTGCGAACGCCGCGATGTTCTCCTGGTCGCTGCTGCTGCGCGTCGATCCGGGCGAACCGGTGGGAGCGCTCTCCGTCTGGACCACGGGGCTCACGAGCTTCGCGTTCAACCCCGCCGACACCAGCATCAGCGTGCCGGACAGCTCTTACGCCATCGACCCGATCGAGGACGGGAGAAACCTCCTGTTCGTCAGCGACACCTTCAGGCCAATTCCCGCACCGCTCTCCCCACCCGGAGTGCAGACGCTCCTCGGCACCTTCTTCGGCTCCTATCGGACTGCACCTCCGGTCGCGATCCAGGACTGCGAGGCCGAATGCGGATACACGTTCGCGGACCTCTCGTTCTACGGAATGCCATCCACTCTCTATGCCATCCACGTCGTTCCTGAGCCGGGCGCGAACCTCCTCCCCATGGACGGAGCCCTGCTCGTGCTCGCCTTCATGAAACCTGCGCGCGGAGCCGCAGTCCGATAGTCTCCCCGCGCCTTGGCCTCCAGTCCCATTTCACCGACCGTTCGCGCGCCCGAACGTCTAGGCGATTTCACGTTGTCGCCGCGGACGATCCCGATCGTCCTGCTGGCCTGCGGCATCGGCGTGATCGGCACGTACGTCGCGGCGGCGCTGCTGGCGCTGATCGCGGGCATCACCAACGCGGTGTTCTTCCAGCGGCTGAGCCTCGTGCCGGTTTCGCCCGCGAGCGAGCCCCACTCTGCGTGGCTGATCCTGCTCGCGCCGATCGTCGGCGGCCTCGTGGTGGGCGCGATGGCGCGCTTCGGCTCCGAGGCGATCCGCGGCCACGGCATGCCGGAGGCGATCGACACGATCCTCCGCGGCGGCAGCGTGGTGCGGCCGCGCGTCGCGATCTTGAAGCCGCTCTCGGCGGCGATCTCGATCGGCACCGGCGGTCCGTTCGGCGCCGAGGGCCCGATCATCATGACCGGCGGCGCATTCGGGTCGATCTGCGCGCAGCTGCTCGAGCTCACCGCCGACGAGCGCAAGACGCTGCTCGTGGCCGGCGCCGCCGCGGGGATGACCGCGACCTTCAACGCGCCGTTCGCCTCGATCCTGCTCGCGGTCGAGCTGCTCTTGTTCGAATGGCGCCCGCGGAGCTTCCTGCCGGTGAGCGCGGCCGCAGCGGTCGCGGCGATCCTGCGCGCCCACGTGCTCGGCGGGGACGCGCTGTTCCCGGTCGCCGCGCTCGCGCCGACACTGTCCGGTGTCGAATACGGGCTGTGCATCGCGGCGGGCTGCACCGGCGGGATCCTGGCGATCGTGGCGACGCGGCTGGTCTACCTTTCCGAGGACGCGTTCAAGCGGCTGCCGATCCACTGGGCCTGGTGGCCGGCGCTGGGCGGCGTGATCATCGGCGTGGGCGGGCTCGTCGAGCCGCGCGCGCTGGGCGTGGGCTACGACGTGATCGCCACCTTCCTGCGCGGGAACGCGGAGCTGTCGCTCATCGTCGGGATCCTGGTGGTGAAGACCTTGATCTGGTCGCTCTCGCTCGGCTCCGGCACTTCGGGCGGCGTGCTCGCCCCGGTGTTCATGATCGGGGCTGCGCTGGGCGCACTCGAAGCGCGCGTGTTCCCCGCGGTTGCTCCCGGCTTCTGGTCGCTGATCAGCCTGGCCGCGACGATGGGCGGGGTGATGCGCTCGCCGCTCACGGGCGTGATCTTCGCGCTCGAGCTAACGCACGACTGGACCGCGCTCCTGCCGCTGACCATCGCCTCGTCGGCGGCCTACGGGCTCTCGGTGCTCGCGCTGAAGCGGTCGGTGCTCACCGAGAAGGTGGCGCGCAAGGGCTTCCACCTGACGCGCGAGTACTCGGTCGACCCGCTCGAGTCGCTGCTCGTGGGCGACGTGATGACGCCCTCGTTCACCGCCTTCCGCGCGAAGGCGCCCCTCGGCGAGGCTCTGGTCCGCTTCGTCTCCGAGCTCGGTGCGGTGACGCGCGGCGGCGGTCGCGGCGAACGCCTCTTTCCGGTGCTCGACGACGCGGGCGGGCTCGTCGGCGTCGTGACCCGCACGCAGCTCGTGCTCGCCGCGCTCGCGCCGGAGCTCGAGCGCCCGCCGACGATGAGCGACCTGGGTCTGAAACAGCCGCAGGTCTGCCACCCCGACATGACGCTGCGCGAGGCCGCCCACCTGTTCGCCGAACGCGGCATCACCCGCGCGCCCGTGGTGGCGGAGGACGATCCGCAGCGCGTGGTGGGCATGGTGAGCCTCGCGGACCTGCTCGAGGGCCGGCTGCGCGACCTGCACGAGGAGCGGATCTCCGAGCGCATGATCGACCTGCGCGAGCTGGTCCGGCTGGGCCGGCCCCGGCGCTAGAAGCTCGCGCCGTCGGGCCGCTTGAACTCGACGCCGCTCCACTCGCGCAGCCACGCGGCGACCGGCGCGAGCCCGGTGCCGTGGTCCGCGGAAACCGCGGCGACGTGCTCCTCGGGCAGCCCGAGCGCCGCGGCCAGCGCGCGGCGGGCGCGCTCGAGCTCTCCGCGCCCGAGCTTGTCGCACTTGGTGAGCGCCGCGCGCGCGGGGATCTCTTCTTCGGCGAGATAACGCGCGAGCTCGCGCTCGCCGTCGCCCGCGCCCCGGCGCGCGTCGACCAGCACGAGCGCGCCGCGCAGGCTCGCGCGCGAGCGCGACAGGTAGGACTCGACCAGCGGCGCGAACGCGGCGCGTTCTGCCTTGCTGCCCGAGGCGTAGCCGTAGCCTGGCAGGTCGACCAGGTACGCGCGGTCGCCGACCTTGTAGAAGTGGATGCGGCGCGTGCGCCCGGGCGTCGAGCTGGTGCGCGCGAGCCCGCGGCGCCCGACCAGGCGGTTGATCAGCGTCGACTTCCCCACGTTGGAGCGGCCCAGCACGGCCACCTCCGGCAGTCCGTCGGCAGGGAACGCACTCGCGTCGGCAGCGTCGGCGGCGAGCTCGGCCTGCAGGGTTCACCCCCTCCTGTCGATGGACGTGATGGGTCTGATTGACCGGATCCGGGGGCGAATCTACCCTGCCGCCGGATCCGGGGGCACGGGGGACTGCGCTTGTCCAAGGGTGTGCAAATCGCGATCGCGGCGCTCACGGTGTTCGCGGGCGTCGTGATCGTTCTCACACTCGGTGCGTCGGGCGAAGGCACGTTCCGCTACTACGCCGACGTGAGCTCGTTCGCGACCGCGCCGGCGAGCGAGCTCGCGCAGGCCGCGCGCGTGCACGGCTTCGTCACCGCGGGGACGATCGCGCGCGACCTCGGCGCGGGTCACGTGGACTTCCAGATCGCCGACAAGAGCGGCGCGCACGCGCTTCCCGTGCGCTATCTCGGCATCGACACGCCCGACATGTTCAAGGACGGGGCCGAGGTCGTGGTCGAGGGGCATTTCGAGTCGGGCACGTTCCTGGCGGAGCGCGTGATGGCGAAGTGCCCGTCGAAGTACGAGGCGAAGACCGGCGCGAAGACCTAGCCTGCGCGCCGGCGGAGGCGATTTGCTCGTCACTCTCGGAGGACTGGCGCTGCCGTTGGCGGTGTTCTTCGCGTTCTACGCAGGCGTGATCGCCGCGGTGGGCGCGCTGCGGAACCGGCCCGAATTCGTGCGCAGCGCCGAGCGCGCGGTGATCGCGGTGTTCGCGCTGCTGGTGCTGGCGATGATCGGGGTCGAGGCCGCGCTGATCGGCGACCGCTTCGACCTCGCGTTCGTGGCGCAGATCTCCGCGCGCGAGCAGCCGCTGATCTTCAAGCTGGCGCTCTGGGGCGGCCAGGCCGGGTCGCTCTTGTTGTGGACCTTCATGCTCGGGCTGATGAGCTTCCTGGTGGTGCTGCAGAACCGCCGGCGCAACCGCACGCTGATCCCGTGGGTGATCGCGGTGATGATGGTGAACGTGGTGTTCTTCGGCTCGATCGTGTCGTGGGTGTCGAGCCCCTACGCACCGCTCCCCGCCGGTCAGGCCTGGTCGAGCGGCCAGGGCATGAACCCGCTGCTGCAGCACCCCGTGATGCTGATCCATCCGCCGATCCTCTACACCGGATTCATCGGGATGTCGGTGCCGTTCGCGTTCGCGGCCGCGGCGCTGATCACCGGCGAGCTCGGCACCACCTGGTTCAAGACCACCCGCCGCTGGGCGCTGACCGGCTGGTTCTTCCTGGGCTGCGGCTTCGTGCTCGGCGGACGCTGGGCGTACGAGGTGCTGGGCTGGGGCGGCTACTGGGGCTGGGACCCGGTCGAGAACTCCTCGCTCATGCCGTGGCTCGCGGGCACCGCGTTCATCCATTCGGTGATGATCCAGGAGAAGCGCGGCATGCTGAAGATCTGGAACTTCGCGCTGATCGGGCTGGCCTACGCGCTGTGCGTGATGGGCACCTTCCTGACACGCAGCGGTGTCGTGCAGTCCGTGCACGCGTTCGCCAACGCGGGCTGGTTCGGCGACCTGTTCCTGGGCTACGTGCTGGTGCTGGCGGTCGGCTACGCGGCGCTGTTGATCTGGCGCGTGCCCGAGCTGCGCAGCCAGACCCGGCTCGACTCGATGCTCTCGCGCGAGGCGGCGTTCCTGCTCAACAACTACGCGTTCATGGCGCTGCTCGCGATCGTCTTCTACGGCACGCTCTATCCGGTAGTGTCGGAGGCGATCACCGGCCACCGCATCCAGATCGGCCCGCCCTTCTTCCAGCGCTACGTGGGCCCGGTGGCGATCTTCCTGTTGTTCCTCACCGGCGTCGGGCCGCTCTTGGCCTGGCGCCGCGCCACCTGGGTGAACGTGCGCAAGAGCTTCGTCTGGCCCGCGTCGATCTCGGCGCTGACCGCTCTCGCGCTGCTCGTCTTCGGCATGCGGCGCTTCTACCCGGTCGCGTTCCTGGCGCTCTGCGCGTTCGTGGCGGGAACGATCCTCGAGGAGTACTGGCGGGGCGTCCGCTCGCGCATGCGCCGCGGCGAGAGCCCGTTCACGGCGCTGGTGCAGCTGGTGCGGCGCAACCGGCGCCGCTACGGCGGCTACGTGGTGCACCTGGCCGTGGTGCTGATGTTCGTCGGCTTCGCGGGCGCGGTATTCAACCTGGAGGAGACCAAGGTGCTCGCGCCGGGCGAGAAGTGGGACCTGGCGGGCTACACCGTCGAGTACCGCCAGCCCCGGCCGGTGTCGAGCCCGCACTACGCGGGCGCGGTCGCGCGGCTCGCGCTCTACCAGCACGGCAAGCCGGTGGGGATGCTGCTGCCCGAGAAGCGGATGTACTTCCAGCAGGAGCAGCCGACCACGATCCCGGCGGTGTGGTCGGGGATCGACCAGGACTTCTACGTGATCCTCGCGGGTCTCGAGCCCGACCAGCGCGCGGCGCTGAAGGTCTACGTGAACCCGCTGGTGAACTGGATCTGGATCGGGGGGCTGGTGTTCGTGTTCGGGAACACGCTCCTGCTCTGGCCGACGGGCTCGCGCGAGAACTCGGGCCGCGAGGCGGCCTGAGCCGATGCGCGCGCGCGCCGCACTGCTCTTGCTCGCGCTCCTGGCCTGCGCGCCCCGCGCGGGTGCGGCGGTGATCGAGGGGCGCATCACCCATCCGCAGCGCCCCGGCGCGTCGGCGCACCTGCCGGTCGAGGTGATCGGACTCGACCCGCAGGAGCACGGCATCGAGCGGAACACCGTGACCGACGCCAACGGCCACTACCGCTTCGACGACCTGCCGGCCCCCGCGGCGTATCTGGTGCGCGCCACCTACGGCGGGATCGCGTTCCCGGGGGGCAGCGCGGCATTTCCGCCGGGCGAGGAGAAGAAGTCGCAGACGCTCGACTTCCACGTGTTCGACGCGAGCTCCGACGCCTCGCGGCTCTCGCTCAACTCGCTGCAGTGGGTGGTCGAGCGCAACGCGGGCGTGTGGCACGTGCAGGAGAGCGCCACCGTCAGCAACCCCGAGCCCAGCGTGGTGGTGATTCCGCAGGGCGCGCCGGGCTCGATCCTGGTGGCGCTCGCGCCGGGCCACGGCAAGGTCGAGTCGTTCTTCGGGCGCGAGCCGCAGGGCGTGGCGATCCACGGCGACGTGGCCGAGGTGCGCGGGCCGATCTTCCCCGGCGAGGAGGGCTTCAGCCTGCAGTTGGAGTACGACTTGGCGCAGCCGCCCGAGGCGCTATCGACACAGATCGGTGTACCCTCCGCGGCGGAGAACGTCGGGGTGTACGTGCAGGACTTCGGCATCGACGTCGCCGCCGGCGAGCTCCACCCGTCGCGCCACGTCAGCCAGAACGACTTGATCTACCAGGCCTTCCTCGGCTTCGACGTGCCCGCCGGCGCGCAGCTGCCGCTGCAGGTGCGCGCGCTGCCGCCGGCGCACCCGCTGCCGCGGCCGTGGGTGGCGCTGCTCGCGGCGCTGGGCGCGGGCGCGCTGCTCTACTTCGTGGCCGCGCCGATCGCGCGTGAGACGCTCGCGCGCCCCGCGGCCACCGACGGTGCGGAGCCGGAGAGCCCGGCCAAGGCCGCGCTCGCCGCGGCGCTGCGCGACCTCGAGCACGACTTCGAGACCGGAAAGCTCTCCGAGCCGGACCGCGAGCGCATGCGCGAGGACCTGCGCCGCGAGGCGCTCGCCGCGCTCGCGCGCGAACGGCTCGGCCCCGCGATCGCCCCGGCGGCGGCCCACGCCTGTCGCTGCGGGCGCGTTCCCGCGGCGGGCGACCGTTTCTGTGCCGCCTGCGGGACGGCGCTGTGAACGCCGTCGAGGCGGCCGGCGTCGTCAAGGACTACGGCCCGGTCCGCGCGCTCGACGGGGTGGATCTGACCCTCGCCGCGGGCGAGCTCGTGCTGCTGCGCGGCGCGAACGGCGCCGGCAAGAGCACGCTGCTGCGCGTGCTGGGCGCGCTCACCCGGCCGACGCGCGGAGCGGTCCGCCTGCAGGGCCGCGATCCGTTCGCGAGCCGCGGCGCGCCGGCGCGCGCCTGCGTCGGCTTCCTCGGCCAGCAGGCTGGGCTCTACGGCGAGCTCTCGGTGACGGAGAACCTGCGCTTCGCGGCGCGCCTGCGCGGTGCGGACGACGCCGAGATCGGCCCGGTGGCGGAGCGGCTCGCGCTCACCTCCGTGCTCGACCGCCGCGCCCGCGCGCTGTCGCAGGGCTTCCGCCGGCGCGTGGGCCTGGCGCGCGCGTTGCTCGGCGGCCCCGCCGTGCTGCTGCTCGACGAGCCCTGGAACGGGCTCGACGCGGCATCGGCCGAGCGCCTCTCGCGCCTGCTCTCGGAGCAGCGCGACCGGGGCACCGCGGTGCTGGTGTCGAGCCATGCCGCCGCGACCGAGCTGCCGAAGTTCGATCGCGAGCTCGCGCTCGCGCGCGGGAGGCTCGCGTGAGCGGGCCGCGCATCGCCGCAGCGGTGCTGCAGAAGGACCTCCGCCTCGACCTGCGCAGCCGCGACCGCCTGGGCCACATGGCCGTGTTCGCGCTGCTCGTGGTGGCGCTGCTCTCGATCTTCGCGCCGAGCGCGAAGGCGGAGCGCCTGGCGTGGACGCCGGCGCTGCTCTGGGTGGTGCTCTTGTTCACCTCGCTGCTCGGCCTCGCGCGTGCCTTCCAATCCGAGACCGAGGAAGGCGCGATCGCGCTGCTGGTGCAGGCCCCGGTGGACCGCGGCTGGATCTTCCTGGGCAAAGCCGGCGCGACGCTGATCGCGCTGCTCGGGGTCGAGCTCTGGACCGCCGCGCTGTTCACGGTCTTCCTCGACGTGGACTGGAGCCCCGGGCTCGCGGCCTGCGCCGGCGCGGGGCTGCTCGGCGCCGTGGGGCTCGCGGCCGTGGGCACCCTGCTCTCGGCGCTCTCGGTCGGCGTTCGCTTCCGCGAGTTCCTCCTGCCGGTGCTGCTCTTCCCGCTGGTGCTGCCGATCCTGGTGTTTGCGTCCAAGATCACCGCGGCCGGGCTGGGGGGAGGCGAGGTTCGCGCCCAGGTCTGGGTCGCGTTCGCGCTCTACGACTGGGTGTTCGCGCTGATCGGCTACTTCGTGTTCGACGGCGTGCTGGAGGACTGAGGGATGGTGGTCGCGGCGGTGATGCTGTCGGTGCTCGCGACGCTGGCCTGGCTGCTCTGGCTGGCGCGCGACGTCGAGGCCCGGATCGGCAGTGCGCGGCGCGTGGGGGCGGTGGCGCTCCTGCTCCTGCCGGTGTGGCTGGGGCTGGTGGTGTTCTACGCCCCGATCGAGGCCAGCCAGGGCGTGCTGCAGAAGATCTTCTACGTGCACATCCCCGCGATCATCCCGACCTACTTCGGGTTCACCCTCGCGGCGATCGGCGGGGTCGGCTTCCTGGCGACCCGCGACGAGCGCTGGGATCAGCTGGCGGTCTCGGGCGCGGAGGTCGGGGTGGTGTTCTGCTCGCTGATGCTCTTGGTGGGGCCGATCTGGGCGAAGCCCGCCTGGGGCCACTGGTGGGTGTGGGACCTCCGGCTCACCACGACCCTGATGCTGTGGTTCATCTATGTCGCGTACCTGTTCCTGCGCAGCTTCGCTTTCGGCAGCGACACCGCGCGGACCTTCGCCGCGATCTACGGCATCGCGGGGATCGCCGCCATCCCGTTCGTGTACTTTGCGGTCGACCTGGCGCAGGGCTCGACCATGCACCCGTCGAACCCCTCGCGCGAGGGGCTCCCCAGCGAGATGGGCCAGACGGTCGGCGCCGGCATGGTGGCGTTCATCTGGGTGTTCGCCTGGCTGGTGGCCAGACGCCTCGAGCTCGCGGCCCTGCAGGCCCGCACGCTCTCTCCCCGCGTCGAGGGAGTGTGATGGACGACCGGATCGGCTGGGTGCTCGCCGCCTACGCGATCACGGCGCTGGTGCTGGTTGGCTACGCGCTCCAGCTCCGGCTCGCACGCCACGCAACCCTGCGCGATGAGAGGCGCCGGAGTTGACAAGTCCGGCTGCGGCGGAGAAAAATTCCTTCGGCTGTCGCGCCTGCGACGACCACGTCGACCTTGCGGACGGTAAGCGCAAGCTCCCCTCCACCCTGTCCTGATCCTGTCCTGCTCGGCTGCGTGTCTTCTCGCGTTCTTCTCGGGTCTTCCTCTCGCGCGTTTCGGTTGCTTCGCCGGCGAGAGCTGTCCGGCGGCTCCACGCGCCATGCGCAGCTTGCCTGCACGAGCGGGCGTGGCCGAGCGAGATCCGAGCTCGAGCCGAGTCGGTCCAGCAGATCCGAACGCGCAGAGCTCGAGCAGATCCGAGCAGAGCCGGTGGGGAGCGCGCTTCCACTTCGCGGAGAAGGCGGGGTGGACGCAGGCGCGGAACGGCCGGTTCGAACGGTTGCAGCGAAGACGCAGCTTCGGGTGTCAAAGGATCTGAACAGCGAGGCGGGGGGCGCATGGTGTCGATGGTCGCAGGGAGCCTTGGCACGAAGGTTGGATCGACCACCGGCCACTCGGAAGACTCGGAAGAACGGCACCAGTTGCAGGACCAGAACGACAGGGACGCGGCGATTTGAAGTGGCGAGAGCTTTTCGGTCTTCGAACTTTGAGTCGCCTAAACTGGCGCCGCACGGCGTCGATCGCAAAGCCGGCCGCCGAGCCGAGCTGGAGAGAGCCGATGGCGCCTAGGGAGAGCGAGCAGATGACGGGTCACGAGGATCTCGGGCGCTCGAGCCAGATGGCGCGGATGAAGCGCGGCGTCGGCTACTGCGAGAACACCGAGTGCGAGGACTACGCCAAGGGTGTGTTCCTCCTGAACCACGGCGACACGTTCTACTGCCCGCGCTGCCGCCAGCTCGGCAAGGTCGAGAAGGAGCGCGGCTTCTACACCGGGAACTCGGACATCTTCAAGGAGGTCCGCGTCGAGTACAACTTCGACCCGATCCACGGCATCTACCGCGAGATCGCGATCGTGCGCGACGAGAGCCTCTGGGGCCGCAACAACGTCTACACGCTGCAGTCCCCGCTGATCAAGACCGAGAAGCGCGCGCTGAAGGTGGCCGAGGCGATCCTCGCCAATCTGAACCGCTACCGCGGCCTGCTCTCGGGCGACGACATCCCGCGCACCACCGAGATCATCCTGTCCTTCGACGACGACTTCGAAGAGTTCCAGAAGCGCTTGTCGCAGCTCTCGAAGGAGTGGGAGGCCAGCGGGCTTCGCGAGCTCAGCCCGAGATGACTTCGCTCGCCTGCGGCTCGCTGGGCGCGCCTTCGGCCTCTCCTCGCTGAGCACCATGCGATGGTGAAGACCCGCGGTCTCTACCATCTCCACCTGCACGTCACGGACCTCGAGCGCTCCTTGCGCTTCTACTCGGAAGCGTTCGGAATGAAGGAGCTCTTCCGCGACGGCCCGCAGATGGTCTTCCTGCAGACCCCGGGCTCGAGCGACCTGCTCACGCTGAACGGCGACCCGGCCGAGGCACGCAAGGCAGGCCAGCCCGCCGGAGTCGACCACTTCGGCTTCGACCTGGCCCCCGACCAGACCCTGGACGACGCCATCGCCCAGATCGAGAAAGCCGGAGGCAAGCTGCTGCGCCGCAGCGGCCCGACCGGCCGCCAGTACGCCTACCTCACCGACCCGGACGGATACACGATCGAGATTTAGGAAGATCGTTGCGCGTCGCGCTCCGCGCAGAACCCGCCGGTCGCGGTCGCGAGTACGCTGCACGCTCCCTCTGGGTTCAGCGCGGCCGCGCTCGCGAACCAGTCCTCTCCACCCCCCAAAATTTGGAGCCGCGTCTACGCGCTCAGCGACGCGCTCTTCTCGTCCGCGCCCGATGATAGTCCGAGCGAGGGCCGCCCCGAGCGAGGACGCAAGCGACGCAGGCGCGAGCAGCGAGGCGCAGCCGAGTGAAGACAATCGGAAGGGGTTCCGCGCCGGCCGCGCTCAGCCCCGCAATCTCGTCGTCCGCGCCTGATGGACCATCGGGCGCGGACGAGGAGTCGGAATCGGATCGATGGTCGGCGCGGCTGGTTTATCTTGAATTGACGAGATCTCGTTCGCGAGCGCGGCCGCGCTGAACCCAGAGGGAGCGTGCAGCGTACTCGCGACCGCGACCGGCGGGTTCTGCGCGGAGCGCGACGCGCAAAGACGCTCTTACCTGAATGGGAACAGCAGCTGGCCCAAGAAGGTGCGGGGGATGGGTTTGGTCGTCCCGTAGCGGTGGGGCCACTCGTGCGCGGGCATGTGGTAGGTGCCGAAGAGCTTGTCCCAGAGCGGGACGTGCGCAGCGTAGTTCGTGTCGATCGCGGCGGCTTCCGAGCTGTGGTGCCAGTGGTGGTACTGCGGCGTGCTGAGGAGGTACTTGAGCGGCCCGAACGGCACACCCACGTTGGCGTGCAGCAGCACCGCCTGGATCGCGGCGAAGAGTACGTAGGCGTCCAGCGCCGGCTTCGCCGGCCCCAGCAAGTAGAGCGGCACCATCACCAGCGAGCGCGTCACCAGCACGTCGCAGAGGTGCATGCGCGAGCCCGCGAGCCAGTCCATCGTCTCGGCCGAGTGGTGCACGGCGTGGAACTTCCACAGCCACGGCAGCTCGTGGAAGGTGCGATGCGTCCAGTACTGCGCGAAGTCGGCGGCGAGGACGAGCACGGCGACCTGCACGGGGACCGGGAGCGAGCTCATCGCGGCCTGCACGCGGGCGTTCGTCGCCCAGCCGAAGGCGAGCGGCGCGAAGCCGTTCACCACCAGCAGCACTACGCTGATCAGCAGGTGGTTCAGCCCGAAGTAGACGAGGTCGAGCTTCCAGTCGGGCCGCAGGATCGCCTGTCGCTCGTACTGCGGGACCACCTTCTCGACGAACGTGAAGAGCGCGACGGAGAGCAGGAAGTCGAGCACCAGCCAATCGAGCCCGAGCGACAGCTCGTGCCGCGGCACCGGCGCGCCGTGCACGTTCCATCCGCCCAGTGCGAGCGCCGCCGCGGTGAGCAGGATCCCCACCGCGCCGAGCTTCTTCTTGCGGTTCAGCACGAAGGTGAGCGCGCCGAAGGCCAGCGACACGCAGATGCCCGCGCGCAGCAACAGGCGGATCCGCTCGGGGTCGTAGACCTGGCGCAGCTCGGGCGTGGTGAGCCAGCTCGGGAAGAGGAAGCAGAGCACGGTCCCCAGGCTCAAGAGGCCGAGCGACACGCACACGAAGCCGCTGATCCGGCCCTGCCCGATCCGGAAGCCCGGCTCGCTCGCGGAGCTCTCCTGCATCCCCTCCGGATCGACCGCAGGAGGCCGCGGGTTCTGCGCAGGCGCGCCCGTCCCGCCCTGGCGCCGCTGGCCGCTAGCGCCCCAGCTCTCCTCGCCGGTAGCGCTGCCACGCGCGCTCCGCGAAGCCACGGCACTCGAGGCCGTAGCGCGCGAAGTAGCGCTCGAGGTTGGCGACGTCGCGGCGCAGATAGCTGAACCCGTCGGCGTGGGTGTGCAGGTTCAGCGCCTGCGGCAGGTCGATGATGCGCGGACGTCCGTCCGCCCAGAGCACGTTGTACGCGGACAGGTCGCCGTGGACCAGGTGCAGGTCGAGGAAGATCTCGACGTTGCGCTGCAGCCGCTCGAGCGCCGCGCGCGCCTCTTCGAGCTCGAGCTCGACGAAGCGCAGCTGCGGCGCGGCCGCGCCTTCGCTGCTCACGAGCTCCATCAGGATCGCGTCCTCGGAGCGCGCCAGCGGCTCGGGGACGTCCGCACCGGCGTCGAACAGCCGGCACAGCGTGTCCCACTCCCAGGCGATCCACTCGCGGTGTGCGATCGCCCTGCCCGCCTGCGTCTTGCTGCGCATCGCGCGCTTCGAGCGCTCGTCGAGCGGCGTGCGCTCGCCCGCGTAGACGCGCCCGCCGCGGAACGCGCGGAACTTCTGCGCGCGATAGACCTTGGCGGCGAGCAGCTCGACGCCCACCGACGGGTGCGCCGCGCAGGCGTACACCGTCGCCTCCTTGCCGTCGCCGACGATGTCCAGCACGTCGGTGATCAGCCCCTGCCCGCCGAACTGCGCGAGCACGTGCTCGCGCTCGGCCGCGGCGAGATCGCCGCGCACGAAATGGCCTGCCCCCAGGGGGGAGGCGAGTCGATCTTTCGACAATGTCCTGCTCCGGGCGAGGAGGTCGCGAGACGAGACTCCGCCGTCTGGCTCGAGCCTCCGGCTCGCAGGTTCCTCGCCGAGAGCTTCAGGGTCCCGGGCGCGCGGTCAGGCGCGGGGCGGGACGGACCGGAGGCGTGAGCGTGACTCGTGCACTTGGGCCGTCATGCGTCGCCTCCTCTCGCTCCGTGGTGGAGCGAGCGCGATCCTACACCAGCGGGAGTCGGGGTCAAGCGGGACGCAGGAGCAGGATGCCGACCACCAGGAAGGCGAGCCCCGCGAGCTTCTGCGCCGTCAGCGTCTCCTGGAAGAACAGGATCGCGCCGACCGTGGTGACGATCAGCATCGCGACGTCGGAGACCGGAATCGCGACCGATGCCTCGAGCTTGCCGGTCGCCACCCGCACGAACGCCATCAGCCCCACGCCCTGCATCAGCCCCGCCACGAGCAGTGGCCAGAGGTCGCCGCGCGCCGGCCGCTCCCAGCCGCCCGCGGCGAGCGCGGTGCCCGCGATCGGCAGGATCGCCACCGAGCCGAGCACGAGCGACCCCCACGGGCCGCCGAAGCCGGAGAGCCGCGCCACCAGCGGGTAGCCGCCCCAGAACACGGCCACCAGGGCGATGCAGACCCAGTCGGCGCTCATCGCGGCTAGTAGACGAGCTTCGTGATCGGGAACTCGACGATGCCGCTCGCGCCGGCATCGGCCAGGTCGGGGATCAGCTCACGGGCGCGGGTCTCGTCCACGATCGTGTTCACCGCCACCATCCGCCCGTCCGCGAGCGGCGACACCGTCGGCGAAGACAGCGCCGGAAGCAGCGCCAGCACCTTGGGGAGGTTGTCCTTGGGACAGTTCAGCAAGAGGCCCACCTTGCCCTGCGCTGCGATCGCGCCGGTGAGCATCAGCGCCATGCGGTCGAGCTTGCGCTTCTTCCACGGGTCG
>Ga0318554_10000229_pt1 | contig 18050 bp, 15 predicted proteins | sample GRESIP082b2f22_FD_203687 | JGI IMG/M metagenome (GOLD analysis project Ga0318554, IMG submission 203687) | Tropical soil microbial communities from Luquillo Experimental Forest, Puerto Rico - GRE.SIPMG.082b2f22 | ecosystem: Environmental > Terrestrial > Soil > Tropical forest > Bulk soil... | reverse complement strand
CCGTCGAACTCGCCCTGGAGCGCTTCGGCGCCCCCGTCTATGTGCGCAAGCAGATCGTGCACAACAAGCACGTCGTGGCCTCGCTGGAAGAGCGGGGAGCGGTGTTCGTCGACGAGACCGCGGACGTGCCGCCGGGGGCGGTCGTGGTGTTCTCGGCGCACGGGGTCGCGCCGGAGGTCCGGGCCGAAGCCCAGGCCCGGGATCTGCGCACCATCGACGCGACCTGCCCGCTGGTCACCAAGGTGCACAACGAGGCGCGGCGGTTCGCCGCCCAGGGCTACGACATCCTGCTCATCGGCCATGAGGGTCACGAGGAGGTCATCGGCACCACGGGTGAGGCACCGGCGCACATCCAGCTGGTGGACGGTCCAGCCGCCAGCGCCAGTGTGCAGGTGCGGGATCCGGCCAAGGTCGCCTGGCTGTCGCAGACCACGCTGTCGGTGGACGAGACCAGCCAGACCGTGGCCGCGCTGCGCGAGCGGTTCCCGCTGCTGATCGACCCGCCCAGCGACGACATCTGCTACGCCACCCAGAACCGGCAGGTGGCCGTCAAGGCCATTGCCGACGAGTCCGATCTGGTGATCGTGGTCGGGTCGAAGAACTCGTCCAACTCGGTGCGGCTGGTCGAGGTGGCCAGGGAGGCCGGCGCGGGTGCCGCCTACCTGGTGGATGATGCCGGGTCGGTCGATCCGGCCTGGCTGGCGGAGGCCACCACGGTCGGCCTGACCAGCGGCGCGTCCGCGCCCGAGGAACTGGTCACCGGCGTGCTTGAGCGCCTCGCCGCGCTTGGCTTCGGCGACGTGCAGGAGGTCGAGGCGGTCCCGGAGCGGATGGCCTTCGCGCTGCCCCGCGACCTCAGACGCGGGTAGCGCCGACAGCCTTGCGGTCCGGCCTGGCCGGGCCGCCAGCGGCATCCCGGCGGCGGGCGGCCACTGGCCCAGCGGGACGGGCCGGGGGCTGCCGCAGCGGCAGGGCCGCCGACCCGAACAGCCCCCGGACGGCCGCGATGATCAGCGCCAGTGCCGTCCCGGCGAACAGCCACGGCGCGGCACCGGCCAGCGTGAGGGCGGCTCCCTCTGCGACCGACACCGCCAGGCCACCGCTGCCGGTGACGGCGCTGATGACCACGACCACGATGCACAGCACGGTGGGCGGGCTGACCGCGACCAGCAGCAGGTCGGCCCTGCGCGCCCACCAGACCGCGGCGACACTGCCGGCCACGAAGAACATGCCTGCCAGGGCCGGCTGGCCGACCCAGCCGGTCAGCAGCACGCCCAGGGTGAAAACGGCCACTGTCAGCGCCACCGCGCCGCGGCCGGTCAGCCGGATCATGGCTCTTCTCCCTCCTCGGGTGACATCGTCCGGCGCAGGACGACACCCATCACGATGATCGTGAGCCATAGATAGGAAGCGGTCTGTGGGCTGACCAGGGCGACCGGAATGGTGAGCGCGAACACCAGCGGCGGTGGCAGCAGCCGGGCCAGATAGTAGCGGCGCACCCGCGGGTCGATCCGGCCGCGCATCAGGTTACGAGCCGTGATCGCGTATATCCAGATCGCGGCCTCGGCCAGGCCCGCGGCGGCGACACAGCTGGCATAGAACACGGTGGCGGTGACCTGGTCGGACGCGGCACTGAACAGCGCGGTCGGGTAGGGCAGGAACGCGACGGTGGCCAAGAACAGCAGGTTGAGCAGCATCAGGTTGCGATTCAGCACGGTGATGTGGCCGAACATGCCGTGATGGCCCAGCCAGAACAGGCCGATCACGGCGAAGCTGATCGCGAAGCTGCGGATTTCTGGCACAGCCGCGTGGAGTTTGCTGGCGGAGTCGATGGTCCCGCCCGCCACGATTGGCACCCGGATATCCACCACCAGCAAGGTGATGGCGATGGCGAACACGGCGTCGCTGAAGAACAGCACCCGGTCGTACGCCAGGTTCCCGTACCAGGCCAGCACCCCATGCCGGAGGTGAGCCTGCTCCGTGCCCGCTGCCGCCTGACCCGGAGCCGGGCTGCGCGGCGTGGGCTGTGAGGGCGCGGCATCGGCGGGTGGTGGGCCGGCCGGCGGATGGCCCCCGTCCGCATTGGCCGGGGGCTCCGCGACATCATCCGCCATGACGGGCAGGCTCTGCATCCGCTACCCGGCGGCCCGGCTGGGCGGCACCCGGGTCAGTTCGACCCGGCTGGACTCGGCGGCGCCGCCCGGACGGGTGCCAGCATCGCCGACCGCGATCTCAGCGACCAGTTCTGGGGCGGACAGGGCCCGGGTGGTTTCCTCCACCGGGGCCGGCGGCTCGAGCTCGGCATCGACCAGCCCGAGCTGGCTGAACCGGCGCGCACTTACCAGCACCCGGCTCTCCAGCGAGCCGACCGTCTGGTTGTACATGGTCACCGCGTTGCCGAGCGCTTTGCCCAGCTTGTCGACGTGCCGGGCCAGCCCGGCCAGCCGGTCGTGCAGCTCACGGCCGACGTCGAACACCTGCCGGGCGTTCTCCGACAGGGCGGCCTGCTGCCAGGCGTACTGTGCCGTCCGCAGCATCGTGACCAGCGTGGTCGGGGTGGCGATGTGCACCTTCCTGGCCATCGCGTAGTCCAGCAGGTCGGGCTCGCGTTCCAGGGCCGGGGCGAGGAAGGCCTCGCCCGGGATGAACAGCACCACGAACTCGGGGGCCGGGCTGAGCGCCGTCCAGTAGGACTTGGCCGCCAGCCGGTCGATGTGGTCGCGCAGGTGGCGGGCATGTGCACTGAGCCGGTCCAGCCGGGCTGAGTCGTCGCTGGTCTCGGCCGCCTCCAGGTAGGCGGCCAGCGATACCTTGGAGTCCACCACGATGTTCTTGCCGCCGGCCAGCCGCACCACCATGTCCGGCCGTTGCGCGCCGTCGTCGGTAGCCACCCCCACCTGCTCGTCGAAGTCACAGCGGGCGCTCATGCCGGCCAGTTCCACCACCCGGCGCAGCTGCATCTCCCCCCAGCGGCCGCGGGCCTCGGGCCGGCGCAGCGCCGTGACCAGCGCCTGGGTCTCGATCCTGAGCTGCTCCGAACTCTGCCGGGCGATCGCGACCTGCTCGGCCAGCGCGGCGTGTGACCGCTCCCGGGCCGCGTCCGCGTCCCGGAGCTGGGACTCCACCCGGGCCAGGGTTTCCTTCAGCGGCCCGACCAGGTTCTCCACCGCTACCCGGCGGGTGTCCAGTTCACCGGCCGCCCGCGCGTTGGCCGCCGCCAGCCGGCCCTCGGCCATTTCCAGGAACCGGCGGGTACTGGTATCCAGCGCCTGCGCCGACAGCGACTGGAAGCGCTCTGCGAGCTGACCGTCGACCAGCTCAGCCCGTTCACTGGCCGCGCGGGCCCGCTCCTCGGCCGCGCTGGCCCGCGCGGCCAGGGCCGTGGCGGCGCCCGCTTGCCGGCTGCGGGCATAAAGGAACCCGAGCGCCGCCCCGACGACAATGCCGATGAGAAGGGCGAGCAGCGACATGGTGGTCATACGCGGCATCCTCGCAGCCGGCTGCGACAGTCGCGGGGAGGCCACGCGGTCAGCGGGTGCATTTGGGAAGTGCGTGGCCCGCGGGCCAGCAGTCGCGGCAGCTACCCAGCGGCGCCGGCCGCCACCAGGTCGGTGACCGCCTGGCGTAGCGGGCCCAGCCGCCGAGCCGCGGCCGCCCGGGCCGCAGCCAGTGGCCGCCCGGACAATGGCTCGGTCACCTCCAGGTAGGCCTTGAGCTTCGGCTCGGTCCCGCTCGGGCGGATCACCACCCGGCCCCCGGGCAGGTGATAGCGGAGCACGTCGGAGGGTGGCAGGCCGGCCGTCCCGGCCGACAGGTCGCCGATGCCGGTCACCGGCCACCCCGCCAACGCGGCCGGTGGGGCGGCCCGCAGCCGGGCCATGATCTGGCCGGGAGCAGCCGCGGGCAGGGTGACCTGCGCGGTCAGGTGGACGCCGTAGGCGGCTTCCAGGGCATCCCAGCGGTCCAGCAGCGTCTGGCCATCCCGGTGCGCCTCGGTGGCCAGAGACAGCAGCGCCAGGGCGGCGCTGATGCCGTCCTTGTCCCGCACCACATCCCCGACCGAGTAGCCGAGCGCCTCCTCATAGCCGAAGACGAAACGGCTGCCGGGGGTGCTCTCGCCCGCCCGCACGATCCATTTGAATCCGGTGAGGGTCTCCGCGTAACGGGCCCCCGCCGTGGCCGCGATCGCGGCCAGCATGGTTGAGGAGACCACGGTGGTGGCCACCAGACGGCGCCCGGGTTCCGGCCCGCTCGCCGTCCGGTCCAGCAGGTAGGCGCCGAGTAGTGCGCCTACCTGGTCGCCGGTGAGCGCCCGCCAGCCGCCCGGGACGGCGGGATCGGGCACCGCCACCGCCAGCCGGTCACCGTCGGGGTCGTTGGCGATGACCAGATCCGCGCCCAGCCGGCGGGCGTCGGCCAGGGCCAGGTCCAGCGCGCCGGGCTCCTCCGGGTTGGGGAAGGCAACGGTCGGGAAATCCGGGTCGGGATCGGCCTGCGCGGCGACCACCTGCGGTGGCGGGAAGCCGGCCTGACCGAACGCCCGCAGGGCGAGGCCCGCGGCGACCCCGTGCAGCGCCGTGTACACCACGCCCAGCGGGCGGGGTCCGGCGGCGGCGGGCAGCCCGGGGGAGGCGGCCACGATCGCGGCCAGGTACGCCTGCGCCACCTCGTCCCCGTGCTGGGTTATCAGCGGGCTGGCCAGGGCGGCGGCCGGGACGGCGGCCAGTGGGCCCAGCCCGCCGATGGCCGCCTCGATCTGCGCGTCCACCGGCGGGATGATCTGCGCGCCGTCGCCCAGGTAGAGCTTGTAGCCGTTGTCGGCGGGCGGGTTGTGGCTGGCCGTGACCATGACGCCGGCCGCGGCGCCGAGCTGCCTGATGGCGAAGGCCAGCAGCGGGGTTGGCTGCCGGGGTGGCAGCAGGTGTACCCGGATTCCGGCCCCCGCCAGCACCCGGGCGGCCTCAGCGGCGAACTCGTCTGACCGGTGCCGGGCGTCACAGCCGATGACCACCCCGGCCCCGGCTGCGCCGGGAACATGCCCGGCCAGCCAGCCGGCCAGTGCCGCGGTCGCCGCGCGGACCACGGCCCGGTTCATCCGGTTGGGCCCGGCCCCGACTGCGGCGCGCAGCCCGGCGGTGCCGAACGTCAGCCGCCCACCGAACCGGTCGGCCAGCTCGGCCGCCGCGCTGGTGCCCGCGGCGAGCAGGCCGCGCAGCTCGGCCTGGTCCCGCTCGTCCGGGTCGTCGGCCAGCCAGGCTTGCGCCGCAGCGCGCAGGCCGCCGCTGGTCACCGGTGGTCCCGCGGCTCCGCGGGCAGCATGCCGGGCAGCAGCCCGGCCAGCAGCGCACCCATCCGGCCGGCCGCCGCCTGCCCGGCCGCCACTACTTCGGCGTGATCGAGCCCGTCCGGTGCCAGGCCCGCCGCCAGGTTGCTGACCAGGGAGATGGCCAGCACCTCGGCGCCCAGGTGGCGGGCGGCGATCGCCTCCAGCGCGGTGGACATGCCGACCAGGTCCGCGCCCACGGTGCGGAGCATCCGGATTTCGGCCGGCGTCTCGTAGTGCGGCCCGGGCAGGGCGGCGTACACGCCTTCAGCCAGCCCGGGGTCGGCCGCGTGGGCCAGTGCGCGCAGACGTTGCGAATAAAGGTCGGTGAGGTCGATGAAGCGTGGGCGGTAGCCGGCCGGCGGCGGCGGGCCGGCCAGCGGCGACCGGCCGGTCAGGTTGAGGTGATCGGCGACCAGCACTGGCTGGCCGACCTGGTAGCCCGGGTTGATCCCGCCCGCCGCGTTGGTGAGCACCACCACCTGGCAGCCGGCGGCCAGCGCGGTCCGCACGCCATGCACTACCGTCGCCACCGGGTGGCCCTCGTACAGGTGGACCCGGCCGAGGAAGACCAGCGCGCGGACCGGGCCGGCCCGCAGCGACCGGACCGCGGGGGAGTGGCCGCCCACCGTCGGCGGCGGGAACCCGCCCAGCTCGGCCAGCGGGACCTCGGCGCCGCCCGGGCCCAGGGCATCGGCGGCTGGTGCCCAGCCGGAGCCGAGCACGACCGCCACGTCATGCCACGGCTGCCCCGTCAGTTCGGCCAGCCGGTCGGCGCTGGCCCGCGCGGCCTGGTACGGATCCGCGGTCATGATGGCGCTGTCAGGCCTTGACGTACGGCTTGCCGTCGGCGGCGGGCGGCCGGACCCGCCCGACCAGCCCGGCCACGGCGATGATCGTCGCTACGTACGGTGCCATTAGCAGGATGAACGAGGAGACCGGCACGCGGAGAACGGACAGCTCGGTCTGCAGCTGGAAGCTGAACCCGAACAGCAGCGCCGCGGCCACCGAGCCGAGCGGCGTCCACCGCCCGAAGATCATGGCGGCGAGCGCGATGTAACCGAAGCCCGAGCTGATGTCCGGGGTGAAAAAGCCGACGTTGCCGACCGTCAGGTACGCCCCGCCGATTCCAGCGACCAGGCCGCCGAGGATGACGTTCCGGTACCTGGTCCACAGCACCCTGATGCCGACCGTGTCGGCCGCGGTCGGATGCTCGCCGACCGCCCGCACGCGCAGCCCCCAGCGGGTGCTGAACAGGCCGATCTGGATCACCAGGATCAGCGCGTATGTGATGTAGAGGAAGACGTTCGAGTCGAAGAAGACCGGGCCAATGATGGGGATGTTGCCGAGCACTGGGATCTTGAACGTGCCGAACGTGTTGCCGGTGTTGAAGGTGCTCGCATAGGGGCCCATGACGCGGTTGTTCAGGTAGTCGGTCAGCCCGAGCGCGATCACATTGAGCACCACGCCAACGATGATCTGGTCCGCCAGAAACATGATCGCGAATATCGCGAGCAGCGCCCCCAGCAGGCCGCCGGCCAGCGACCCGCCGAGCAGCCCGTACCAGACCCCGCCGGTGACGCTGGCCACGGCCGCCGCGGTGAACGCGCCGGTGAGCAGCTGGCCCTCGATCGCGATGTTGATGACGCCGGCTCGCTCTCCCAGCAGGCCGGCCAGGGCGCCGAGCACCAGCGGGATGGACGCGGTAACCGTTCCCTGCAGCAGGTCCACGACCTCGAGCGAACCGACCGAGTTGCCGGCGTCCGCCCAGGAGAGCAGCGCCACCAGGAAACACAGCAGCACGACCGCGATGGACAGCCGCTTTCCCCAGCGAGGCAGGTCGGCGACGGCACGCAGGACGCCCAGGCCGATCGAGATCGCTCCGGCTACGTAGGCCGTGACCGCACCGGGAGTCCGGATCGGCGGCACGTGCGGCGTGGCACCCGGCAGCGACAGCGCGAAGACGGCGTCGCCCCGGTGAGCGAAGAAGCCGAAGACGAATATGTTGATCAGGCCAAGCCCGATGAACGTGCCCGCGGCGAGGTACCTGCGGCTTATCGTGACCGGCGCGCGTACCGTGCCGACCAGGGCGGTCATCCCGACCACCCCTGCGAAGTGACGGCCTGTGGGCCTGCCCCGCCGCCGCGGCGCAGCCGGAACAGCAGCCGGATCAGCGGTGGCGCGGCGACGAACAAGACGATCAGGCCTTTGATGACGTCCACGACGTCGAACGGGACGCCGGTGGCGGCCTCCATGACCGTGCCGCCGGCGTTCAGCGCGCCGAACAGCAGCGCGGCAAGGACCACGCCCAGCGGCCTGGCCCGGCCGAGCAGCGCGACCGTGATGCCGTCGAAGCCGTACGTGCCATAGCTGTTAAACGTCAGCGGCGCCGTCTGGCCCTGCACGATCGTGCCCGCCGAGAGCCCGGCCAGGCCGCCGGCGATCAGGAATGCGAGCACCCAGACCCGTTCCACGTTAATGCCGGCGCTGCGTGCCGCGCTCGGGCTCGCGCCCACGGCCCGGAACTCGAAGCCCAGCGTGCTGCGCGAGAGCAGCCATGCGGTCGCGGCCGCGGCGGCCAGTGCGATCAGGAACCCGACGCCGACCTGCGGTGGTGGCCCCCCCACGTGCGGCAGCATGGCGTTTCCCGCGATGTTCGGCGCGATCGCGTTGGTCTGACCCGGTGCCTGCATCAGGTTATGGCTGGTCAGCAGGAAGGACAGGAGGTTGTACATCACGTAGTTGAGCATGATCGTGAGGATGACCTCGTGCGCGCCGGTCCGCGCCTTCAGCTCGCCCACGATCCAGCCGATCACCGCGCCGCCGATGAAGGCGCCGATGATGCAGACGATGGCGTGCAGCACGATCGGCAGGTTGACCGCGTAACCGAGCCAGGTCGCGACCAGCGCGCCGCCGATCCACTGGCCTGCTGCGCCGATGTTGAACATGCCGGCCCGGAAACATAGCGCCACCGACAGCCCGGTCAGGATCAGCGGGGTCGCCTCGAACGCGGTGAGCGATAGCGGGTAGAAGATCGCGGCGATCGAGCCACCATGGAAGGCGGCCGAGACGGTCGCCGGGCTGAAGATCGCGCCCTCGAACAGCGCCGAGTAGGCTGCGGCAACCGAATTCCAGGTGGCGGACAGGGCGGTGGCTGGCGCGTAGCTGAACGAATCCCAGGCCCGCAGCACCACCGGGTCGCTCGCCACGATGAGCACGGCACCGATCATCAGGGCAACGAACACGGCCAGGATCGTGATGACGGCCGAGTGTCCCTCGGTCACCGCCTGGATGATCAGGCTGCCGGTCAGCGGCCGCCGGCCACCCGGCCCGCCCGGCGCGGCTGTGCCCGCATCCGGTGCGGTGGCGGTCGCCGCAGGTGCTGCCGCGGGCTCGGTCTCGTGCTGCTCGCTCATGGCTGCTCCGGCACTGGTACCTGTGGTTCACCCGGCGGCTCGGCTCCCCCGTCGGTGGCCGCACCGAGGCCGGCCATCAGCAGGCCGAGTTCCTGCTCCTCGATGCTGGGCGGAACGAACGCGACGATCTGGCCCTCGTACATGACGGCGATGCGGTCGGCTAGGGCGTAGATCTCGTCGAGCTCGGAGGAGACGATCAGCACGGCTGCGCCCGCGTCCCGCTGGGCGACGACGCGCTTGTGCACGAACTCGATCGAGCCGACGTCAAGGCCCCGGGTCGGCTGGCTGACGATCAGCAGCCTGGCGTCGCGGCCCATCTCCCGCGCGACCACGACCTTCTGCTGGTTGCCGCCGGACAGCGTCCCGGCTGGCGTTTGCACGGAGGTGGTCCGGACGTCGTACTCCTCGACCCGCTTGACCGCCGACTCCTGGATGGCGTCCAGGTTCAGGGCGATGCCGGAGGCGTAGGGCGGCCGGTGGTAGACGTCGAGGATGAGGTTGTCGGCGACCGAGAAGTCGGCCACCAGGCCGTCCTCCGACCGGTCCTCCGGGACGTACCCGATGCCCGCGTAGAGCCGGGCGCGGGTCGAGGCGTGGCTGAGGTCGGTGCCGTCCAGGTGCACCGAGCCGGTCGATGGGCGCAGGCCCATCAGTGCCTCGCACAGCTCGGTCTGGCCGTTCCCCTGGACGCCGGCCACGCCGAGGATCTCGCCAGCCCGGACCTGGAACGACACGTCCCGCACCGAGTGCTCGCCGCGTTCCCCGTGCACGCTCAGGTGCTGCACATCCAGCACCACATCGGCCGGTTGGGCCGGTTCCTTGCTCACCCGCAGCTGGACCGACCGGCCGACCATCAGCGAGGCCAGCTCGGTGCTGCTGGTGGACGGCGGGCGCTCCCCGACGACCTGTCCGCGCCGGATCACGGTGATGTTGTCGGCGATCGCCTGGACCTCTTTGAGCTTGTGCGAGATGAAGATGATCGACCGGCCGCCCTCGCGCAGCTCGCGCATGATCCGGAACAGGTCCTCGGTCTCGCCCGGGGTGAGCACCGCCGTGGGCTCGTCCAGCACCAGCACCCGGGCGTCGCGGAGCAGCGCCTTGATGATCTCGACCCGCTGCTGCACGCCGACCGGCAGGTCTTCCACCATGGCCTCGGGGTTCACCCGCAACCCGAACCGCTCGGACAATTCCCGCACTTCCCGGTGGGCCCGGCGCCGGTCGAGCAGGCCGAACGAGGGGAGCCGGAACGACCGGATCCGGGCCCCGCCCAGGCTGAACGCAGGAGTGGCAAGCCCATGGACCGGCTCGGTGCCGAGCGTCACGTTCTCGGCCACGGTGAAGACCGGCACCAGCATGAAGTGCTGGTGCACCATGCCGATCCCGGCCCGGATCGCATCCCTGGGCGAGTGGATCGCGACGGGCTTGTCATCAAGCAGGATCTCGCCCTCGTCGGGCTGGACTAGCCCGTAGAGCACGTTCATCAGTGTGGTCTTGCCCGCGCCGTTCTCGCCGAGCAGGGCGCGGATCTCGCCGGGCTGGACGACCAGGTCGATGTGGTCGTTGGCCACGAGGCTGCCGAAGCGCTTCGTGATGCCCCGCAGCTCAAGCTTCATCGGCAGCCACCCTCCAGCCGACTCTGGTCAGTGTCCCCGGCCGCGGCCGGGGACACTGACCAGCTTGACGGTACTTCTTGCCTGGCGTCCCGATTACACGGGGCTCTTCGTGGCGGGAACGAGCTGTCCGCTGATGATCTGCTGCTCCAGCGTCTTGAGCTCGCTCTGGAGCGACGCGGGGACCTTGGACTGCCAGTCATGGAATGGTCCCAGCACGGCCCCGCCGTTGGCGAGCGTGCCGACATAAGTACCGCCACTGTGGCCCCCGGCGGCGTTGAGCACGGCGGTCTTCACCGAGGCGCTGAGGCCCTTCTCCACGCTGGTGATGAAGTACGGGCAGTAGACCGGCGAGCTGACGCAGCCGTCGGTGTCCACCCAGAACATGCCGACGTGCTTGCCGGCGGCGTTGGCGGTCTGGACCGCCTTGGCCGAACCGAGCCCCACGAGCCCTGCTACCGGGAAGATGATGTCCGCACCGTCGTGGATGAACGTGTTGGTGATGGTCGCGCCCGCGGCGGTGTTGGTGAAGTTGCCCGCGAACGTGCCCTTCTGCGACGAGTAGCTCCAGCCGAGCACCTGGACGTGGGTGTGGTGCTGCTTGTTGTAGTACTGCACGCCGTCCCAGAAGCCGTCCATGTAGATCGTGACCGTGCCGAACTGCTGGCCACCGAAGGTGGCCACCTTGCCGGTCTTGGTCATCCCGGCCGCCAGGTAGCCGCCGAGGAAGGCGTCCTGGACGGTGTTGTACACCAGCTGGTTGATGTTGTGGGCGATCGGCGGATGGGGCTTGGTTGACAGGCAGAAGGAGGCATACGAGCAGTCGACGATCGCGAACTTCTGCTTCGGGCTGGCCAGGGCGGCGGACTGGGTCGCCGGGCCCATCAGGAAGCCGACGGTGACGATGATCCCGCACTTCTGGTTTTCGAACGCGGTGATGTTTTTGGCGTAGTCGGACGCCGTGGCGGACGGCAGGACCTTGACCGTGATGTTGCTGTTGGCGGCTGCGGCGGCCTGCATGCCCTCCCACGAGGACTGGTTGAACGATTTGTCGTTGATGGTGCCGGTGTCGGCGACCATGCAGCCGGTGAACTTGGCGGTGGTGGTAGTGGGTGTGCTGGTACTGCTGGGCTTGGCGCACCCGGCGGCCAGCAGGGCCGCCGCGAGCAGTATCGCGCCAACCCGCAACGTTTGCCTCACTTGGTTACCTCCTCTTCCGGGGCGTCTTCATCGGCCGCACCGGGAGCGGTTCTCGACGTTCGCTTCATCGGACCCCCCTCCACCCGGAGCGCCAGGGGGCGAGAAGAAACCCAGACACCCTGCTTCGGGATGATCGCAGGCTAAACCTGGGCAGCTTTCCGGGGAAGGTCGCCGGCAACGATCTTGCCTGCCGTTGCCAAATCGCAACCCAGCACCGGTGGCCCCAGGTGGCGGTGGGCCTGCGCGCCTCCGGCCCCGCGGTCCGCGGCCGCCACGGCGCCGCTGTTATCGTGTGCAGCCGGAGGACTGCCATGGAGATCGACTGGGCCACGCTGCGGGCCGGGGCGGCCGAGGTGGCGCAGCGGGCGTATGCGCCATATTCCCGGCTGCGGGTGGGGGCCGCCGCCCTGACCGCCGACGGCCGGGTCATTCAGGGCTGCAACGTGGAAAACGCCTCCTTTGGCCTCACCCTGTGTGCCGAATGTGGCCTGGTATCCGCGCTGCACGCGGCCGGCGGGGGATCCCTGGCCGCCGTCAGTGTGGTATCCGGCGACGGTCAGCGGCTGCTGCCGTGCGGACGCTGCCGCCAGCTGCTGCTGGAGGCCGGTGGCCCGGGGCTGCTGATCGACACCGATGACGGGCCGACCGAGCTGAGCCGCTTGCTGCCGGCCGCGTTCACCGCCACCGACCTGCCCGCTACTGACCTGCGCGCCACCGACCTGCGCGATACTGGCGTGCCGGCCACTGACCTGCGTGCGGCCGAACCACCGGCCGGGGGCGGCCAGGGTGGCTGACCAGGCGCACGCCGCCGTCAACCTGATCCGCGCCAAACGTGACGGGCTGGCCCTGACCAGTGACCAGATCCGGTGGCTGCTCGGCGCGTACCTGTCCGGCGAGGTCGCCGACGAGCAGATGTCGGCGCTGCTGATGGCCATCTGCTTCCGCGGCCTCGACGATGCCGAGCTGCGCGCCTGGACCACAGCGATGGTGGAGTCCGGTGAGCGGCTGGATCTGTCCGGGGTCGGCCGCCCGACCGTGGATAAGCATTCGACTGGCGGGGTGGGCGACAAGGTATCGCTGATCCTGGCGCCGCTCGTGGCCGCCTGCGGCGCGGCTGTGCCCCAGCTGTCCGGCCGCGGCCTCGGGCACACCGGCGGCACCCTGGACAAGCTGGAGGCGATCCCGGGCTGGCGGGCCAGCCTGCCGCCCGCCGAGATGATCGCCATCCTGCGCCGGCTGGGCTGCGTGATCTGCGCCGCCGGCCCCGGGCTTGCCCCGGTCGACCGGCAGCTGTACGCGCTGCGGGACGTCACCGGCACGGTCGAGTCGGTCCCGCTCATCGCCAGCTCGATCATGTCCAAGAAGATCGCCGAGGGCACCGGGGCCCTGGTGCTCGACGTCAAGGTGGGCAGTGGCGCCTTCATGCGTGAGCTGGCCGGCGCGAGGCTGCTTGCGCAGACCATGGTGACCCTCGGCGAGGAGGAGGGGGTGCGCACCTCGGCGCTGCTGACCCGGATGGACACGCCACTGGGCCGGGCGGTGGGCAACGCGGTAGAGGTCGAGGAGGCGGTCGCCACCCTGGCCGGCCACGGGCCACCGGACCTGGCCGAGGTGGTGCTGGCGCTGGCGGCCGAGATGCTGCGGCTGTCCGGCGTGGACGGCGACCCGGCTGCGGCGCTGGCCGACGGGTCGGCGCTCGCCCGCTACCGGGACATGATCGCCGCGCAGGGAGGCGATCCGGACGCGCCGCTGCCGGTGGCCCGGCACACCAGGGTGGTGCCCGCGCCGGGTACCGGCTGGCTGGCCCGGCTGGATGCGCATGGCGTTGGCCATGCCGCCTGGCGGCTGGGTGCGGGCCGGGCCCGCAAGGAGCACCCGGTGAGCCCCGCCGCGGGCGTGCTGTGCCTGGCGAAAGAGGGCGACTGGGTGGAGGAGGAGCAGCCACTGCTGGAACTGCGGGCCGACGATGAGTCCCGGTTTGCGGCCGCGCTGGCCGCCCTCGGCGACGCGATTGAGGTCGGCCCGGAGCGCCCGTCGCAAACCGACCCGGTCATCGACCGGATCGGGATGTGACAATGGTTAGATGCCGCTGACCCTCGACGAAATCCGGTCCGCACCCAAGGTGCTGCTGCACGATCATCTGGACGGCGGGCTGCGGCCGGAGACGGTCGTGGAACTCGCCGACTCGATCGGCTACGACAAGCTGCCGTCGCAGGACGTCGCCGAGGTGACCGCCTGGCTGCGCCGTGGCGCCCAGCGTGGTCACCTGAACCTCTACCTGGACGCGTTCCAGCACACGCTGGCAGTGATGCAGACCGCTGACGCGCTGCGGCGGGTGGCGGCCGAATGTGCCGAGGACCTCGCCGCCGACGGGGTCGTCTACGCCGAAGTGCGGTTCGCGCCGGAGCTGCACGTGAGCCAGGGGCTGGCGCTCGGCGAGGTGGTCGAGGCGGTGCTCGAAGGCTTCCGGGCCGGCAGCGCCGGCCGGGGCATCACCGTGTATGCGCTGCTCACGGCGATGCGGACAGCCGCCAGGTCACTGGAGATCGCCGAGCTGGCGGTCCGGTACCGGGACCGTGGGGTGGTTGGCTTCGACATCGCCGGCGCGGAGGCGGGCAGCCCGCCGAGCCGTCACCTGGACGCGTTCCAGTACGTGGCGCGGGAGAACTTCCACATCACGATCCACGCGGGCGAGGGGTTCGGGCTCCCGTCCATCTGGGAGGCACTGCAGTGGTGCGGGGCAGAGCGGCTTGGCCACGGCGTCCGGATCATGGATGACATCGAGATCACCCCGGAGGGCACCGCCACCCTGGGCCGGCTCGCCAGCTACGTGCGCGACCGGCGGATCCCGCTGGAGATGTGCCCCACCTCCAACGTGCAGACCGGCGCCGCGCCGTCGATCGAGGCCCACCCGATCCGGCTGCTGCGCCAGCTGTCGTTCCGGGTCACGGTGAACACTGACAACCGGCTGATGAGCGGTGTGACCCTATCCTCGGAGTTCCACCGGCTGGCGGAGGTGTTCGGGTACGGCTGGCGGGACATGGAGTGGCTCACCATCAACGCAATGAAGAGCGCGTTCGCCCACTTCGACGAGCGGCTGCGGATCATTGACACGGTGATCAAGCCTGGGTTCGCCACCGCCCGGGCGGCCAGCGATTCGGTGGTCCGGCTGCCATGACCGGGGAGAAGGGCGCGGCCGCACTGGCCCGGCCGGGCGTGGCGGTGCCGGGGCTGGCGGGCGCAGGCGGCGTGCTGACCGGGGTGGCCGGCTCCGATGCCGCGCTGCGGCAGGTCCTGCACGGGCTGCCCGGGGTCGATCAGGTCGGCGCACAGGAGCGGGCCGCTGCCCTCGCCACCCGGTCGATCAAACGGGAAGCCAAGCTGTGGGCGCTGGAGATGGCGGTCCGGATGGTGGATCTGACCACGCTGGAGGGCGCGGACACGCCTGGCAAAGTGCGCGGGCTGTGTGCCAAGGCACGGCAGCCGGACCCGGCCGATCCGGCGGTCCCGCCGGTGGCGGCCGTGTGCGTGTACCCGGACCTGGTTGCCCTGGCCCGCGCCGAGCTGGCGGGCAGCCCGGTGGCGGTCGCCTCGGTGGCGACCGCGTTCCCGTCCGGCCGCGCCTCGCTGGCGGTCAAGCTGGCCGACGTCGCGGACGCAGTGGGCGCGGGCGCCGACGAGGTGGACATGGTCATCGACCGCGGCGCGTTCCTGGCCGGCCGCTACGCCCAGGTTTATGAGGAGGTGCGGGCGGTGCGGGAGGCCTGCGGCCCGGCCCACCTGAAGGTGATCCTGGAGACTGGCGAGCTGGCCACCCTGGACAACACCGCCCGGGCCGCCTGGCTGGCCATGCTGGCGGGCGCCGACTTCATCAAGACCTCGACCGGCAAGATCAGCCCGGCCGCCACCCCGCCGGTGGCGCTGGTGATGCTGTCCGCGGCCCGGGACTTCGCCGAGGCGACCGGCCGGCGGGTCGGGGTCAAAGTGGCCGGCGGTGTCCGCACCGCCAAGGACGCCATCCGCTACCTGGTGCTGGTCCGCGAGACCGCCGGGCCGGAGTGGCTGACCCCGGAGAAGTTCCGGATCGGCGCCTCCAGCCTGCTGAACGACCTGCTCATGCAGCGCAGCAAACAGCTCACCGGCGCCTACGCCGGCCCCAACTACTTCACCCTGGACTGAAACAGGCCCAGGTCAACTGGGCTGATCTGGCTCCGGCCGGAATCTGCCTACCCGCCCCAGTGGGCGAGGTTAGCGCGGCTGAGCAGGGTATACGGGTGGTCCGGGCCCAGCACCCGCTCTTCGATGGGCAGCAGCACGGCGTACTGGTCGCGGGCTCCGGCCGGGTCCCCCGCCATCCCGGTCCAGTGGGCGAGGCTGGCGTAGCTGAGCAGGGTGTACAGGTGCTCGGGGCCCAGCACCCGCTCCTCGATGGGCAGCAGCACGGCGTACTGGTCCCGGGCTCCGGCCGGATCCCCTGCCATCCCGGTCCAGTAGGCGAGGTGGGCCCGGGTGAGCAGGGTATAGAGGTGATCTCCGCCCAGGCCCCCCTCCAGGATGGGCAGCAGCACGGCGAACTGGTCGCGGGCTCCGGCCGGGTCCCCCGCCATCCCGGTCCAGTGGGCGAGGTTGGCGCGGCCGGTCAGGGGATCAGCGGCCACGGCTGCTTGCAGGTTTCCGGGTAGCCGGCAGCCATCCCCGCACCTCGGCGCGCTGTGCACCCACCACGACCGTAGATTGTCACAGTCGCCGCCGCATGCCGAGACCCGATGATGCAACGCGACCGGCCGGGAACCGCCTAGCGCCCCACACCATCAGGTGACAGCAAGCAAACAAGCGGTGCGCTGGCTACCGACCCGAAGGCGGCTGAGGGCCGGACACGCGCGCGCCGACCCAGGTTGTGCGGTGGCGGGCGGCGGCGGTTACCGTTGGCCTCGGATGGGCACCAGCGGGGCAGGTGACGGCCGGAAGCCGGGCTGGCGCCAGGACTGAGCGAGGCTAGCGGACGATGGTGACCGATACCTGGGAGTACGCGCCAGCGCCGGAGGCGCGGGACATCGTGTCCATCCGGCCTGAGTACGGCCTGTTCGTGGACGGGGAGTTCGTCCCGCCCGCGGCGGGCGAGTACTTCCCCACCCTGAACCCGGCCACTGAGGAGCAGCTGGCCCTGGTCGCGGTGGCTGGCCCGGATGACCTTGACCGGGCGGTGACCGCGGCCCGGCGGGCCTTCGAGCAGACCTGGGGGCGGCTGCCCGGCCGGGAACGGGCCAAGTACCTGTACCGGATCGCCCGCGCCATCCAGGAGCGGGCCCGTGAGTTCGCGGTGCTGGAGAGCCTGGACAACGGCAAGCCGATCAAGGAGTCCCGGGACGTCGACGTCCCGCTCGCCGCGGCGCACTTCTTTTACCACGCGGGCTGGGCGGACAAGCTGGAGTACGCCGGGTTCGGCCCGCATCCGCGCCCACTGGGGGTGGCTGGCCAGGTCATCCCGTGGAATTTCCCGCTGCTGATGGCGGCCTGGAAGCTGGCGCCGGCGCTGGCCACCGGCAACACCTGTGTGCTCAAACCAGCCGAGACGACCCCGCTGACCGCCCTGCTGCTGGCTGAGGTGATCGCCGAGGCCGGACTGCCACCTGGCACGGTGAACATCGTGACCGGCGATGGCCGTACCGGGGCCGGCCTGGTCAGCCACCCGGGCATTGACAAGGTCGCTTTCACCGGCTCCACCGAGGTTGGCAAGCAGATCCAGGAGGCGGTGGCCGGCACCGGCAAGAAGCTCACGCTGGAACTGGGCGGCAAGGCGGCCAACGTGGTGTTCGACGACGCGCCGGTCGATCAGGCGGTGGAGGGCATCGTCAACGGCATCTTCTTCAACCAGGGGCATGTCTGCTGCGCGGGCTCGCGGCTGCTGCTGCAGGAGCCGATCGCGGACACCGTGCTTGGCCGGCTCAAGCAGCGGCTGGGCACGCTCCGGCTCGGCGATCCGCTGGACAAGAACACCGACATCGGCGCGATCAACTCGCGCCAGCAGCTGGACAAGATCGAGGGGCTGGTCGCGGCGGGGGAGGCCGAGGGGGCGCACCGCTGGTCACCTCCCTGCCAGCTGCCCGCCCGTGGCTACTGGTTCCCGCCAACGGTGTTCTCCGGGGTGAGCCAGTCACACCGGATCGCCCGGGAGGAAATCTTCGGGCCCGTGCTGTCGGTGCTGACGTTCCGCACCCCGGAGGAGGCGGTGGCGAAGGCGAACAACACCCCCTACGGCCTGTCGGCCGGGGTCTGGACCGAGAAAGGCAGCCGGATCCTGTGGATGGCACAGCGGCTGCGCGCCGGGGTCGTCTGGGCCAACACCTACAACCGGTTCGACCCGGCCAGCCCGTTCGGCGGCTACCAGGAATCGGGATTCGGGCGGGAGGGCGGCCGGGCCGGGCTCGCCGCGTACCTTCATGCCTGACCGCGCCCGCCCCGCTGCCGCCGGGCGCCCGGCCGGGGCCCGCCGGGCAGGCT
>Ga0318554_10000228_pt1 | contig 18109 bp, 14 predicted proteins | sample GRESIP082b2f22_FD_203687 | JGI IMG/M metagenome (GOLD analysis project Ga0318554, IMG submission 203687) | Tropical soil microbial communities from Luquillo Experimental Forest, Puerto Rico - GRE.SIPMG.082b2f22 | ecosystem: Environmental > Terrestrial > Soil > Tropical forest > Bulk soil... | reverse complement strand
GCCGTAATTGACGGTCAAGCCCTGAGCGGAGGAGAACGTCTCATGGTCGCGAGCCGCCGCCCAGACGTCGGCGTGCCGGGACAGCACGTAGTAATCGTGGTCGGGCCTGCCTTCGGGGACGACGTGATGCACCGGGTCGTGGTCGCGCAGCGCGCGGTACATCGGCCAGGGATTGGGCCAAGTCTCGGCGGTGGCGAGCCGGAACTCGTGAGACATTACGCTCGGCATGTCTTAGTTTTAAGACATACAGCTGGGTCTGTCAACTGCCGAATGTGCGGCCAGCGGCACGTTCGAGACCGAGTGTGCGGCCAGCCGCACTCTCGAGCGGGCCGAATAGAAGGGATCAGATCGCCGAGCCGGGGTTCAGGATGCCCAGCGGGTCCAATGCTTGCTTGATGCGCCGGTTGAGGTCCATCGCCTCGGGCCCGAGATAGCCGTCCAGCCAGGGCCGCTTCAACCGACCGACGCCGTGCTCTCCGGTGATCGTGCCGCCCAGGCCGACGGCCAGGTCCATGATCTCGCCGAACGCGACATGGGCGCGCTCGGTCATCGCGGCATCGGCGGGGTCGTAGACGATCAGCGGGTGGGTGTTGCCGTCGCCGGCGTGGGCGATCACCGAGATCATCAGGTCGCGTTCAGAGGCGATGCGCTCGATCCCGGTGACCAGCTTGCCCAGCGCCGGCAGCGGCACCCCGACGTCTTCCAGCAACAGCGACCCCTTGGCCTCTACCGCCGGGATGCAGAACCGGCGGGCGGCCACAAAGGCCTCGCCCTCGTCGGGATCGTCGGTCGAAAACACCTCCGTCGCACCGTTTTCCGCGAACACCGCGGCAATCACCTCGGCGTCTTCCCCGGACGCCCGCCCGCGCTCGTCGGACCCGGCCACCAGCATCGCGGCCGCCCCGCGGTCGAGGTCCATCCGCAAGGTGTCCTCGACGGCGTTGATCGCCACGGAATCCATGAACTCCAGCATCGAGGGCCGAAGCCGCGCAACGACTCCCAGCACAGCGTCGACCGCCGCCGTAACCGACCCGAACGAAGCCACCACCACGCTCGACGTGTTCTGCGCGGGCAGCAGCCGCAGCGTCACCTCGGTGATGACGCCCAGTGTGCCCTCGCTGCCGACGAACAGCTTGCTCAGCGAAAGCCCCGCGACGTCCTTGAGCCGTGGCCCGCCCAGCCGCACCGCGGTGCCGTCGGCCAGCACCACCTGCATGCCCAGCACGTAATCGGTGGTGACGCCGTATTTCACGCAGCACAACCCGCCGGCGTTGGTGGCGATGTTGCCCCCGATGCTGCAGATCTCGAACGACGATGGATCGGGCGGATACCACAGCCCGTACGAGGCGGCGGCCTTCTTCACCTCCGCGTTGAACAGACCCGGCTGGCATACCGCGGTGCGCGTCACCGGGTCGACGGCGATGTCGCGCATCTTCTCCGTCGACAGCACGATGCAGTCGTCCAGTGCGGTCGCCCCGCCGGACAGGCCGCTCCCGGCTCCGCGGGGCACCACCGGCACCCGGTGCCCAGAGGCCCAGCGCAGCACGGTCTGCACCTCTTCGGTGCGCCGCGGTCGGACCACGGCGAGCGGTTTGCCGGCCGACGGGTCGAATGCTCGGTCTTGGCGGTAGCCCTCGGTGATGGTGGGGTCGGTGACGACCATCCCGTCGGGCAGGGCGGCGATCAGCTCGGCCAGCAAGGCATCCACGCCCAAATCCTAAGCCTGTTTCAAAGGCCCCGAATCCGCGGCGAACTCGGGCGCGCGGTCCAGTTCGCGCAGCGACGGCAGGCCGCAAGCGACCAGCCCGACCAGGACGATCGGTACCGCCAACGCCAGGAACGTGACCTTCAGCCCGGCGGCGTCGGCCAGCGGGCCCGCCACCAGCAACCCCAACGGGCCCGCGGCGTACATCAGCCCGGTCATCACCCCGACCACCCGGCCGCGCAGATGATGCGGGGCCCGGGTCTGCATCACGTAGTTGTAGATCGGCTGAATCGGCCCGTAGACCAGCCCGGTCACCGCGCACAGCACCAGGATCACCGGCAACGGCGGCAGGAACGCGATCCCGGCCGTCGCCGCACCAAAGGTGAGGGTCGCCGTCAACACGGCCGTGCGCCGCCGCGTGTATTTCGACAGCACCGCGTAGCCGAGCGCGCCCGCCACGCCGCCGGCCCCGAGCGCCATCAGTGCCCAGCCCAACTGCGCGGGTTGGTGATGGTCGCTGAAGTATTTCGGAAACAGCACGCTTTCCATCGGCAGATATAGCGCGGTAACGACCAAGTCGATCAACCCGAGGGTGCGTAGCACCCGCAGGTTCCACACAAATCGGATCCCCTCGACGACGCCGGACACCAGCCCCTCGGGTCGGGTCGCGCGGTGCGGCTTGCCGGTGCCCTCGAGCCGCAGCGCCGCAATTGCGAGGAACGATAACCCGAAACAACCCGCCGTGACCCACATGGTGTTGACGCCGCCAACCGTGGCGATCATCAGACCGCCAATGCCCGGGCCCGCGATGTACGCCAGGTTGAGAATCGCCTCGTAGACGCTGTTGGTGCGGTCCAGCGACCAGCGCGCGCGGGCGGCGGCCTCGGGCAGCATCGACTGGCGCGCCGTGGTCCCGGCCGGGTCGAACGCGGCCGCGCAGAACGCCAACACGGCCAGCTCGGCGACGTTGATCGCGTCCGCACCGGCCAAGAAGGCGATCAGCGGGACGGCGGCCACCGCCGTGCACGACAGCGAATCGGAGACCAGCGAAACGCGGCGGCGCCCGAAAAAGTCGACCGCGGTGCCGGCGACCAGCGTGGAGAGCACCAGTGGCAGCGTCATCGCGGCCGCGACGACGGACGCGTCCCGCGCACTGTCGTGGTGCTGCAACGCCAGCCACGGGAACGCGACTATCGAAATGCCGGTCCCGGCCGTCGCCATCAGCGTGGCGAAGAAAATCAGGAACGCTGGGCCGGTGCTTTTCATGGGATATCGCCGCTGAATTTATGCCAAACCGGCATCTGCAGCCACCGAATTTCGGGGCTAATGCACCATATTTCATGTGCTAGCCCACCCAAACACCGGCCAGGCGTTCGACTCTCCGGTCGGTCCCGGCACCGGATGGCCGGGCGATCCGGCCACACCGCGGACCCCGGTGGCGCAAGACGCGGCAAAGGTCACCGAACTTGCGGCCCAAGCCCGCTCGATACCGGAACTGGACGCCGTGACCAGCGTCTGCCGGGCCTGCCCGCGGCTGGTCACCTGGCGTGAGGAGGTCGCCGTCGCCAAACGCAAAGCCTTCGCCGACCAGCCGTACTGGGGGAGGCCGGTGCCGGGCTGGGGATCGGAGCGGCCCCGGCTGCTGATCGTCGGGTTGGCGCCCGCCGCGCACGGCGCCAACCGAACGGGACGGATGTTCACCGGAGACCGGTCGGGCGATCAGCTGTACGCGGCGCTGTACCGGGCCGGGCTGGTGAACCAACCGCTCAGCGTGGACGCCGCGGATGGGTTGCGGGCCAACCAGATTCGGATCGTCGCGCCGGTCCGGTGCGCGCCGCCGGCCAACGCCCCGACGCCGGCGGAGCGGGACACCTGCTGGCCCTGGCTGGCCGCCGAGTGGCGGCTGGTGTCCGAGCATGTCCGCGTGATCGTGGCCCTCGGCGGGTTCGCCTGGCAGATCGCGCTGCGACTGCCGGGCGTCGCCGGAGCGCCCAAGCCGCGGTTCGGCCACGGCGTCGTCGCGGAGTTGGGGACCGGTGTGCAATTGCTCGGCTGCTACCACCCCAGCCAGCAGAACATGTTCACCGGTAGGTTGACTCCGGTAATGCTGGACGACATTTTCCTCAAAGCGAAGAGGCTGGCAGGGATCAAGTGACTGACATTCTTGTTTCCGGTGCCAGCGTGGCCGGTACGGCGGTGGCGTATTGGCTTGCCCACCATGGCTATTCGGTCACTGTGGTGGAGCGCTATCCCGGGCTGCGGCCGGGCGGTCAGGCCATCGACGTGCGGGGTCCGGCGCTGACGGTGCTGGAACGGATGATGCTGCGGGCCGCCGCCGACCACCGTCGGACGCGAATTCGGGGTGCATCCGTCGTCGACCGCGACGGCAACGAGCTGTCCCGCGACACCGAATCGACGCCCACCGGCGGGCTCATCGCGAACCCCGACATCGAGCTGCTGCGCGACGACCTCATCGAATTGCTCTACGAGGCAACCCAACTCGGCACGGAATACCTGTTCGACGACAGCATTGCCGCGCTCGAGGACGACGGCACCGCGGTCGGCGTGACGTTTGAGCGCGCCGCCGCGCGCAGCTTCGACCTGGTGATCGGCGCCGACGGATTGCACTCCAACGTGCGCCGACTGGTCTTCGGCTCGGAGGAGCAATTCATCGACAGGCTGGGCACTCACGCCGCGATCTTCACCGTGCCTAACTTCCTCGACCTCGACTACTGGCAGACCTGGCATTACGGCGACTCCACCATGGTCGGCGTTTACAGCGCGCACAACAACGCCGATGCGCGGGCCATGGTGGGCTTCATGGACACCGACTTGCGGATCGACTACCGCGACACCGAGGCCCAGTTCGCCGAGCTCGAAAAGCGGATGCTCGACGACGGCTGGGTTCGCCCGCAGCTACTCGAATACATGCGGACCGCACCGGATTTCTATTTCGACGAAATGTCGCAGATCAAGATGGATCGCTGGTCGAAGGGCAGGGTGGCGCTCGTCGGGGACGCCGGGTATTGCTGCTCGCCGTTGTCGGGCCAGGGGACCAGCGTCGCGCTGCTGGGCGCCTACATCCTGGCCGGCGAGCTCAAAGCGGCCTCCCAGGACGGAACAGTCGATCATGAGCTCGGCTTCGCCAACTACCAGAAAGAGTTCCAGGACTACGTCAAGCGCAACCAGTGGCTGGTCGTCGACAACATCCCGGGCGGTGCGCCGATCCCGCAAGAGGTGTTCGAGCGCATCGTGAATTCCATCGCGCTCAAGGACTACTGAGCCGGCGGCACCGAACGGCTGGCCCTTGAGTGTGCAGCCTTGGCGGAAAACCGGCCCGAATCCCGCCCTGCGTTCACACCCAAAGCCGTGAGCGCACACTCGACGCCCTGTTGAGCCGGGAACGTTCGCGCGGCATCCGGCGTTGACGCCATCGTGCGACTTTCCGTCCTTGATCTCGTCCCCGTGCGCACCGACCAGACGACCGGGGATGCGCTGGCGGCCACCGTGGCCCTGGCGCAGACCGCCGACCGGTTGGGTTTCACCCGCTACTGGGTCGCCGAGCACCACAACATACCGTCCGTGGGTGCCACCAGCCCGCCGGTCTTGATCGCCTATCTGGCCGCGCAGACCTCGCAGCTGCGACTCGGGTCGGGGGGCGTGATGCTGCCCAACCACGCGCCGCTGGCGGTCGCCGAGCAGTTCGCGCTGTTGGAAGCCGCCGCCCCGGGCCGGATCGACCTGGGCATCGGCCGGGCGCCCGGATCCGACCCGGTGACGTCGTACGCCCTGCGCGGCAGCCGTGACGACCGCGACATCGAGAACTTCCCGGAGTACCTCGACGATGTGGCGGCGCTGATGAGCGCGCGCGGCGTGGTGGTTCCGCTGCGCTCGGGGGATTACCGGCTAAAGGCCACCCCGGCCGCCGCCACCGAACCGCGGCTGTGGCTGCTGGGCTCGTCGATGTATTCGGCGCGCTTGGCCGCCGCCAAGGGGCTGCCGTATGTCTTCGCCCATCACTTCTCCGGCAAGGGGACCGAGGAGGCACTTGAGCTATACCGCTCCCGGTTTATGCCCAGTGACCTGGCCGCCGAACCGATGACGTTTCTGACAGTGAACGCCGTTGTGGCCGAAACCCGCGACGAGGCAACGGAATTGATGTTGCCCAATCTGCAGATGATGGCGCGGCTGCGCACCGGGCAGCCGCTCGGCCCGGTGCCGCTGGTCGAAGAAGCACAAGCGGCGCAAGCCGAGCTGACGGGGGAGCAGCAGCTCATCGTGGACAGCGGACTGCGACGCGCCGTCCTCGGCACACCCGCCGAGGCCGCCGAGCAGGTGCGGGCGCTCGCCGAACGGTTCGGCGTCGACGAGGTGATGGTGAACCCGGTCGCCTCGGCGCGGCGCGGCACCGACCCCGCCACCGCACCGGCGCGGGTGGCGACGCTGGAGCTACTGGCGAAAGAGCTCTTCTAACGGTCTGTCGCCGCCGCCCTGCCGGCCGGCGACCCACTGCCGAAAGTCATTGGCGGGCAACGGCGGAGTGTGCACGAAGCCCTGCGTGATGGTGCAGCCGTACCGCCGCAGTGCGCTCAGTCTGACCTCGTCTTCGACTCCCTCGGCGACCAGCTCGGCTCCCAGACTTTGCGCCAACGCCACCGTGGAGCGGACGATGGCCACCGATCGCGGGTTTTGGGCCAGTCGTCTCACGAACACCTTGTCGAGTTTCAGCTCGTCGACCGAGACGTCTTGCAGGCGCGCCAGCGACGACCATCCGGTGCCGTAGTCGTCGAGCGAGATGCGAACGCCGAGGCGCTGCAGCGCGGCGACGGTGTTGCGGGAGCGCGCCGAGTCGACCAGTGCGCTTTCGGTGATCTCGGCGATAAGAGCGTCGCCGGGCAAATCGTGGGTTCGCAGCAGCCCCTCGATCGTGCCCACCAGGTCAAGGTCAAGCAGATTCGTCGTCGAGAGGTTCACCGCGACGGCCGTGGCGATGCATTGCTCGCGCCAGGACCGGATCTGTTCGAGGGCGAGGTTGAGCGTGTGGTTGGTTACTTTGCGCATCAACCCGGCTTGTTCGGCGGCGGGCAGGAATTCCTCCGGTAGCAGCAACCCACGGCTGGGATGCTGCCAGCGCAGCAGCGCTTCGACGCTGTGGACGCTGCCGTCGCTTGCGTTGATCTTGGGCTGGTAATGCACCGTCAGTTGGTCACCATCGCAGAGCGCGGCGCGTAGTTCCTCGATGAGATCGGGGTCGTTGTCGCGATGGATCCCGAATGCCGACTCGTACACCGCGATCTTGCTGATGGCGGACCTGGCGAGCGGGATCGCCGCTTCGGCGCGATTCAGCAGCTCCTGCGGGTGATCGCAGTGGTCGGGACACAGCGCGATAGCGATGTGGGCATCGACTTGCACGGTGATCGGATCCAGCGCGAACGGTTCGCTCAAGGCTTCGAGCAAACGACCCGCCCGGGCGCGGGCGGCGATGAGGTCGGACCCTTGGGCGAGGAGGATCGCGAATTCGTCATCGCTCACGCGCGCAAGCAGGTCCTCGCGACGCACGCAGTTTGCCAGTCGGTTCGCGATGTGGCACAACAGCTCATCGCCGAAGTGGCGACCGACCGAGTCGTTGATCTCTTGAAATTCACAGAGATTCAACAGCAGAAGCGCTCGACGTGACGACGCTGGGGCCGCCGACGAGGGCCTCGCGAGCGCGGGGCCGGACGTCGCGGTCAGGGCGGTCGCCAGCGAGCGCCGATTGGGCAGCGCGGTCAGCTCGTCGGTCATGGCGTGCTTGTGGCTTTCGGCCAACATGCTGACGTCGCGAAAGGTCACCGAAAATCGGGCCGCGATCGCGACCAGGCTGAACGCGGCCAGACTCACCGCGATTCGCGAGTTGTGAGCCAGGATGGCGACTCCGAGCGCCACGACCGTGCACGCCACGGGCTTGAAATAGGGGCCGAATCCGCGCCCGGGAAAAGGCACCGACCACGAAGGCGCCCAGCTGGCCATCGCCACCAGCAGCGACGAAGCGGGCCAGCAGGCATCCAACGCACTGCCAACCCGATATGAGCCGGCGGAGGTCTGAAAGAGATACGCCGTGTCCGCGACCGCAAACCCGATAAACCCGACAACCAGAAGGCCACAGCGGAATTCGTTACGCCACCCGAAGTGTGGCAGCATGCCTCCGGCCAGAGCCAGCAGGACCAGATCGCCCCACGGATAGAGCAGGCCCACCAGCACGGTCGACGGTGCGCGGGTCGCGGCCGCGTGGAGGGGACCTGCTGTCAAGGCCGCGGCCACCGCGGCCATGGTGAACCCGCAGGCCAGGGAATCCAACTGAATGGCAATCGGCATCTGCTTCCGGCGTCCCCGCATAAGCAGGAGCAGCCCCGCATAGACGAACGGATAAAACGCCAAGTACTCCGGATCCGCCGCCGATGGCGACTGACCGTTCGGCACCCATAGGGCGTACACAACGTCACCCACCGCCGAACATGCCATGCCGGCGGCGATCAGAACCCACGCCAAACGTTCCGCCGTGACGCGGTACGCGCGAACGGCTATCAGCGCAGCGGCCGACAGGGTCAACGCCGGATACAAGAATTTGGTGAGGAATACGCTGTGACCGGCGTTCGGGCTGAGGACACTCGTCACGGTGAAAGCGATCACGCCAATCGCCAACACCGCCAGGGCAATCCGGATTGCGGTGGGGGGCCACCGAATGCCGTTGGGCGCATCGTTCGATTGGCCTGGCGTTGGCGCGGTCACTTCCGAGCTCGGCCGCAGCGTCCGTGTCATGGTCGCCTGGTTGCCAGAGGTGTTCGCGGGCAATGAATTAACGGCCGATACTGTCGAATCTGTGAACTGCGGAAATGTATACGAGAATGGCGGATCCGGCACAAAGCTGCGGATACATTGGCCGCCTTCGCGTTTGGCGGCATACATGGCCACGTCGGCATGCCGGAGCAGCTGCTCGACGGTGGTATCCGACGGGGCGGTGGCAACAGTGAAGCCGATGCTCGGCCGGACCGTTACGGGAACCCCGTCGATCATGATCGCGGCGTCGAATGCCTTGAGAACCCGATGCGCCGCCGCTTGCGAGTCTTCGGCGGAACCCTTGAGGAGCACAGCGAATTCGTCACCACCGAGGCGTGCAACGGTCTCGTTTTCGCCGAGCGCGGCCGTCAGCCGCCCGGCGACTCGGATAAGGAGCTCGTCGCCGGCCGGATGGCCCAGGGCGTCGTTGACCGACTTGAAGTTGTCGAGATCGAGGCATAACACCGCGATCGGTACGGGATCGCTACAGGCGATGGCTTCCTCCAATCGTTGGAGGAAATGAGTCCGATTGGCCAGACCGGTCAGGCTGTCACGCAAAGCTTCCTGCGCTAGTTCGGACAACAGGGTCTGGTTTGCTACGAGCACTACGAGCTGTCGAGCGAGCACGGCAACCACGAGGATTCCCAGCGCGGCGACCACCGGTCCTTGTCGCGTCTGGCTTAGCGCGCTCAATCCGATCGCGGCGGCCATTGCCAGCGGCAGGTACGGCAACCACAGTCGGATACGAGACGCGGTTTCAGGCTGGTACGCCGGGGCGGGGAACTTTTTGAGGCTGGACAGGGCAGCCAGCGCGATCATGCCCAATCCGGCTACTCTGCCGAGGTCGGCCAGAACGCCGACGTGATAGGTGCCCATCCCGGTCCGAAATATCATCGCGACGTCAGCAACGGCTATTGTCGTGATTCCACCGACTGCCAGGCTCTTGCCGGGCGGCTCGCGAGGACGAATCCGTGACAACATCAGGATCGCGGTCGTCATCAGGACGATATCGGCGAAAACATGCGTGAGCGTCGCGGGCTGCGATCGACTGTTCTCGCGCACCTGTTTCTCGAGGACGAATAACCACGAGACGATGAACAGTGAAGTCGCCACGATGAGACCGTCCAGCACCAGTCGCCGGGGACTGCGGCGAGAGAGATTGGACAACAGCACCAAGGACGCCAGGGCGCCGATCGGATATACAAGGAACATTCCATCGGCCATCGCCGGATGAGCGGCGTGCTCCGATTCCGGGCGCACGTCATAGACCGCCCACATCACCTCGCCGATCGCCCAGCCCAAGAGGCCCGTCACCAGCGCCAGCCAGCCGAATCTTCGGCGCCCGACCGCCGAGTGGGCCGCCTTACCGGCGCATGCCGCCGCGAACACAAGACACACCACCTTGGCGGCTTCATCGACCGGCCGAGTCGCGTAGGGGCCGCCGTGCCACTCCCAAACCGACGAGGCCACAACCAGCGCCGCGGCTACGCCGTACGCCCCGACGACGAGCCAACCAACGCGTGCGGGCAGCCTGAAGCGCCGCCACGGACTTCCCGTCCAGCGCTTCATACCCACTCCAGCCGATCCCGCGCTCTGCGGTGAACTGAGTAAAGAGATTCACCGCGCGCTACAGGAGAATAAACCGTTGCACCGCTCTCAGGGGGTATTACCTGGGAAAATGTGTGACGCATTCACAATTAGCGCCGCGTCAACACCACGACCGGGATGGGCCGCGACGTCTTCTTCTGGTACTCGGTGTAGCGATTGCTGTTGTTCTTGTTGACGATCTGCCACAGCCGCGAGTAGTCGGGATCGTCGGGGAGCACCGGGCGGGCCGTTACGGCGAAACGCCTTGGCCCGACGTTGATTTCCACGTTCGGGATCTTCCGCAGGTTGTGATACCAGCCGGGTGCGTGCGGGTCGCCGCTCTTGGAGGCCACGACCAGGTAGTCGTCACCGTCGCGGGCATAGCTGAGCGACGTGGTTCGGGCCTGGCCGGTCTTGGCGCCGACGGTGTGCAGCAGCAGGCTGGGTACCAACAGCGCGCGGTGCCCAATCCAGCCGTTCGTGTTCCGATAAACGATGTCGTGTACGCGCAGCACCTGCGGTAGCAAGCCCTGCTCAAACCAGGACGGAAGGGCCATTCACCCAGTATTACTGACTGGCGTCGATCCTGGCCACGGCCTCCCGCAGGATCCGCGCGGTGGCTTCCCGGTCCGGGTCCCGGCGCAGCAGCAACCCCTTGGCCACCGAGAGCTTGTCGCCGTTGCGCCGCGGCAGCACGTGCAGGTGGATGTGGTTCACCGTCTGGAAGGCGGCGCGGCCGTCGTTGATCCCGATGTTCGTCGCGTCGGCCAATTCCGTCGCACGGGCGGCACGCGCGATCCGTTGCCCGATGGTGACCATCTCGGCCAGCGTCTGCGGCGGGGTGTCGGTGAGGTCCACGGTGTGCCGTTTGGGCAGCACCAGGGTGTGGCCACGGGTGAACGGGCGGATGTCGAGGATGGCCAGGTAGTCGTCGTCTTCGCAGATCCGGATGGCCGGGGCCTCCCCGGCGACGATCGCACAGAACACGCAGGACATGTCTTCACGGTACCGAGGCGGCGATCGCCTCGATCGCCCGATCGAGGATTGCGCGGGTGGTGCCGAAGTTCAGCCGCGCGAATCCGGCGCCCACCGCGGCGCCGAACGGGATGCCGGGGGACAGCGCCACCTTCGCGTTCGAAAGCAGGTACTCCGCGGGTTCGGCCGGCAGGTTGAGCCCGCGGAAGTCCACCCAGGAGAGGTAGGTGCCCTCCGGGGCGCTGACCTTGACCCCGGGAACCAATTCCGGCAGCGCCCGTACCAGGTGATCGCGGTTTGCCCCCAGATACTCGAGCAGCTCGTCGAGCCACGGCGCGCCATGTTCGTAGGCGGCAATGTTGGCACGGATGCCGACGGTCGATGTGCCCATCCGGTGCAGCATGTTGATCCGGTCCCAGTCGTCGGCGTCGCGGCGGTTGGACAGGATTACCTGGGCGCACATCAGGCCGGGCAGGTTCCAGCCCTTGGAGGCCGACGCGAGCGTGACCACCGTTTCGGCGGCCACGTCGGACACCGAGGCGGCGGCGACGTGGCGTCGTCCGTAGACGACCGGTCCCCAGATCTCGTCCGCGATGACGCGGGCGCCATGGCTGGCGGCAATGTCCACGACCGCACGCAGCTCGGCTTCGGTGAAGGCGGTGCCCAGCGGGTTGTTCGGGTTGCAGAGAATCACGGATCCGGCCCCACGGACGAACGCGGCCTCGAGAGCGTCCAGGTCCATCAGGTACCGTCCCGAATCTTGCTGCACCGTAGGGATTTCCACTCGTTGGCGGCCGGTGACATGCAGGACGTCGAAGAACGGCATGTAAGCAGGAACGGGCAACGCCACCGGGCTCTCCGGGCGTGTCAGGAAGTTGACGACGACTTCCATGCCCTTGAGGACATCCGGAACGACGCGGACCCATTCGGGTTGGGCCTGCCAACCGTAACGTTGCCGGCACCACTCGGCGGTAGCTGTCGGCAGGGTTTCCTCGTTGAATCGCGGGTAGCCGAACTCCTCGTTCTCGACGCACGCCCGTACCCCCTCGAGCACCGCCGGTGCCGTCGGATAGTCCATCTCCGCCACCCACAGCGGCAGCACATCGGGCTCGAAGAAGTTCCACTTGATCGTGTTGCGGTCGCGGAGCTGTTTTTCGGTCAACAGATCGAAGGCACTGTCGTGCATCTGAGTAGTCTGGCCCACTTCTTCGGGCCTCACACCCGCAGGTCGCTCGGGGCCAACTCGATATGCTGCCGCAGTGGACACCAGCGATCTCGCCTTTGCCGGCGCGGCCACACAAGCCCGGATGCTGGCCGACGGCGAAGTCACCGCTCCGGAGCTGCTCGAGATCTATCTGGACCGAATTGCGCGCCTGGACAGCCAGCTGCGCTGCTACCGCGTGGTGCTGACCGACAAAGCGCGTGACGAGGCCTATGCGGCGCAGGATCGCCTGGACGCCGGTGAGCGGCTGCCGCTGCTCGGTGTGCCGATCGCGATCAAAGACGATGTCGACGTCGCCGGCGAAGTGACGACGTACGGCAGCAGCGGCCATGGTCCGAACGTGAGCTCCGACGCGGAGGTGGTCCGTCGGCTGCGCGCGGCCGGCGCGGTCATCATCGGCAAAACCAATGTGCCCGAGCTGATGATGTATCCCTTCACCGAGTCGCTGACGTTCGGGGCCACCCGCAACCCGTGGAACCTCAAGCGCACCCCGGGCGGCAGCAGCGGCGGTAGTGCCGCCGCGGTGGCCGCCGGGCTGGCCCCGCTGGCGCTAGGATCCGACGGCGGCGGATCGATTCGCTGTCCGTCGAGCTGGTGCGGCCTGTTCGGCCTGAAGCCGCAACGTGATCGCGTTCCGCTCGAGCCGCACGACGATGCGTGGTACGGACTGAGCGTCAACGGCCCGATAGCCCGCTCGGTGATGGACGCGGCGTTGTTCCTGGATGCGACGTCGACGGTGCCGGGCCCCGAGGGCGAGTTCGTGGCCTCGGCGACACGCGTCCCCGGCAAGCTGCGAATTGCCTTGAGCACCAAGGTCCCAACGGTGCCAACCAGGGTTGGCAAGAAACAACTCGCGGCCGTCGAGGAGGTGGGCGCCTTGCTTCGCGAGCTGGGCCACGATGTCGTGATCCGCGACCCCGAGTATTCGCTGGCCGGGCTGTACGCCAACTTTCTTCCTCGCTACCTGCGCGGCATCAGCGACGACGCCGACGCGCTGGCCCACCCGGAACGCCTCGAAGGACGCACACGCAACATGGCGCGCGCGGGATCGTTTTTCTCCGACCGGCGGATGGAGGCGATCCGCGCCGCGGAGCCGGCGCTGACCGCCCGGATCCTGTCGATCTTCGACGACGTCGACGTCGTCGTCACGCCGGGCAACGCCACGGGACCCTCCAGCGTCGGCGCTTACCAACGCCGGGGCGTGGTGTGGACCCTGTTAGCTGAGGCGCAGCGGGTTCCGTATTTCCCCATCTGGAATCTGACCGGCCAGCCCGCCGCGGCCGTGCCGTGGGACCTCGACGGCGACGGACTCCCGTTGGCGGTGCAGCTCGTCGGCCGCCCGTTCGACGAGGCGACGCTGTTGTCGCTGTCCGCGCAGATCGAAGCCGCGCGACCGTGGGCTCACCGGCGACCGCCGGTGTCATGAGTGGGAGATCACCCGCCAGGCCGCTAGCTTGGCGCCCGGCCGCATGACGTGAGCCGGGCTGGTGGACGGCAGTCGCCGGTACTCGACCCGCTCGGCCGTGTCGGCCAGCCTGCGATACAGGTCGGCCGCCTTGGCGCCGTTGAAGTACACCCGGGCGATCGTCGGGTGGTTGGCAAAAAACTCGGCAAAGTTGTTGACCACCAAGCTCTTCGGATCGATCGCGGAGTCGGCACTGCCGGCGCGGCGGCACTGGTGCAGCACATCCCACAGGGCGACGCCGTGGGATCGGAGCGTCGCCAGCCGGCCCTCATACGACGCGTTTGGTTCGAAGCCGAAAAGCTCACTGGTGATTGGCCAGAACGCATTTCGCGGATTGGCGTAGTACTGGTGTGCCGCCAGCGATAGGGCGCCGGGGAAAGAGCCTAGGATCAGCACCTTGGCATCATCGTCGACGATCGGCGGGAATCCGCGCAGCAGCGGTGAGGTCATCACGCTGTATCTTTACCGATGACAGCCCGATTCCCGCAGAGGTTCGACCGTGAAAGCAGGACCGTTGGGACGGATCGCGATTCGCGTCAATCAGGTATTCGACGGGTACCGGTTTCACGACGGACCAGTGATGGTCGTGGTCGAGGAGGGTCGGATCAGCGCAGTCGATTTCAAACGGGCGGGCTGCTCGCAGGACACGACGCTGGTTGATCTGGGTGAGTCGACATTGTTGCCGGGGCTGGTGGATGCGCATGCCCATTTGTGTTGGGACCCGGACGGTGAGCCAGAAGATCTCGCCGGCGACTCGTATGAGGCGCTGCTGGGGCGGGCACGACGGCACGCTGAGGCCGCGTTGAGTTCGGGTATCACCACGATTCGCGATCTCGGTGACCGCGACTTTGCGACCTTGTCGCTGCGTGAGGAATACCGGCGGGGGACGACGTTGGGGCCGGAACTGCTGGTTTCCGGGCCTCCCTTAACCCGCCGCGGCGGGCATTGCTGGTTCCTCGGCGGTGAAGCCGACAGCGCCGAGGAGCTCGTTGATGCGGTGAACGAGCGGGCCGCGCGCGGAGTGGATTGGATCAAGGTGATGGCGACCGGCGGATTCACCACCGCCGGAACCGACCCGTGGCAGCCGCAGTACAACGGTGATCAATTGGCCGCGGTGGTCGAGGCGGCCCATCGGCTGGGTCTACCGGTGACCGTGCACGCGCACGCCACCGCCGGGATCGCCGCGGCGGCCGCCGCCGGTGTCGAAGGGATCGAACACTGTACGTTCCTCAGCGAAAGCGGCTTGGTGGCTAGCCCAGCCGCCAGCCCGGACGTCATTGAAGCGATCGTCGCCCGGGGTGTGTGGTGCGGTGTCACGATTCCCCGCCTGGTCCCGGGGATGCCAGAGGACATCGCGGCATTGGTCGAGGATATGTGGCGAAACATCCGCCAGCTCATGGATTCTGGTGCGCATGTCGCCCTATCCACCGATGCTGGGGTCGACCCCGAAAAGCCCCATGACGTGCTCCCGGTCGAGCTGGCGGATCTGTCCCGGCACGGCTTCAGCGCGACAGAGGTGCTGACGGGAGCCACCGCCGCTGCCGCCGCCAGCTGTGGACTGGGCCACCGCAAGGGCCGCATCGCACCTGGTTACGACGCTGATCTGCTCGCTGTCGCCGCCGGTCTGGACGAAGACCTCGCCGGACTCTGCGACGTCAAAGCCGTCTGGCGCAGCGGAACCCAGGTGCCGCTCCAACACCGCCGTACGTAAGGGGCTACCTGCGTTGTACGTTGACGTCGTGGACGACGGGGGCGATCGAAACATCGACGATCTGCTCGAGGGACTCGAGGGCACCGCGCGCGCCGAGCGGGCCGAACTCGTGCAGTGGCTGCTCGAGCAGGGCATCACCGCCGACGAGATCCGGGCGGCCAACCCACCACTGTTGCTGGCCTCCCGCCACCTCATGGGCGACGACGGCACCTACGTGTCCGCCCGGGAGATCAGCGAGACGTACGGCGTCGACCTGGAGTTGCTGCAGCGGGTGCAGCGCGCCATCGGCCTGGTCAGGGTGGACGATCCCGATGCGGTCGTGCACATGCGCGCGGACGGTGAAGCGGCCGCCTACGCCCAGCGGTTCATCGACCTGGGCCTGGATCCCGATCAGTTGGTGCTCGTGGTTCGGGTGCTCGCCGAAGGTCTGTCACGAGCCGCCGAAGTCATGCGCTACACCGCGCTTTCGGCGATCCTGCGCCCGGGAAGTACCGAGGTGGAAATCGCCAAGGCCTCCCAGGCGCTGGTGAGCCAGATCGCGCCGCTGGTGGGTCCGATGATCCAGGACATGATGTTCATGCAGTTGCGGCACATGATGGAGACCGAGGCGGTCAATGCCGGGGAGCGCGCGGCCGGCAAGCCGCTTCCAGGCGCGCGCCAGGTCACCATTGCCTTCGCGGACCTGGTCGGATTCACAAAGCTGGGCGAGGTGGTATCGCCCGAAGACCTGGGCCAACTCGCCGGGCGGCTGGGTCACCTCGCCCGTGATGTGACCGCACCCCCGGTGCGGTTCGTCAAGACGATCGGCGACGCGGTGATGTTCGTCTGTCCCAATCCGGCGCCGCTGTTGGATGTCGTCCTCAAGCTGGTCGATGCCGTCGACACCGATAACGACTTCCCGCGGTTGCGAGCCGGGGTTGCCTCCGGCATGGCGGTGAGCCGGGCCGGCGACTGGTTCGGCAGTCCCGTCAACGTGGCAAGCAGGGTCACCAATGTGGCGCGCCCGGGCACGGTGCTTGCCGCGGATTCGGTCTGGGACGTCGTCGGCGAGACCGGCGAATTCGACGGGTCTTTCGCCGGGGCGCGCCGGCTCAAGGGCATCAAGAACGAGGTCAGACTCTTTCGGATCCGCCGAGGGACCTAACTCGCATCAAAAGGGCAGGCCCGGGCGACTCCTGGGGGCGTCTGACGAGGTGTCGTACGCGGCCGGCTCTACTACCCCTTCTTCCGGCGCTTCGAATTGGTCGCTTCCGGGCCTGCTTCGCTATCAAAAATACAACGCCGAACAGCTCATATCAACGGATTTTCCGGCTTCCCGCCAAAGCTTCGACGTTCGCCGCGGGTGAACGCGGTTCCATTACATGTGTAACAGTGTAATCATGTAATTATGAAATCTCACCACACATACGGGCGGCGGTACGGCCGCCCCGGCGGCTGGCAGCAAGCTCAGCAGCCCGACGCGAGCGGCGCCGCCGAATGGTTCGCCGGACGCCTCCCCGAAGCCTGGTTCGACGGCGATCCCACGGTCATCGTCGACCGCGAAGAGATCACGGTCATCGGAAGGCTGGCCGAGCCCGAGGGCTCCGGGAAAGAAGAGAGCGAGGCGCGCGCGGAAGGGCGGGTCTCGCGATTCCGCGAGGAAACCCGCTCGGAGCGGATGCGTATCGCCGATGAAGCGCAGGATCGCTACGGGCGCAAGGTTTCCTGGGGCGTGGAAGTCGGTGACGAGCGAACGTTATTCACTCACATCGCCGTACCCGTGATGACGCGCTTGAAGCAACCCGAACGCCAGGTGCTCGACACGTTGGTCGACGCCGGCGTCGCCCGGTCCCGCGCCGACGCACTGGCGTGGTCGGTGAAGCTGGTCGGTGAGCACAGCGAGGAATGGCTGGCCAAGCTGCGCGACGCGATGTCGGCGGTCGACGATTTGCGCGCAGAGGGACCGGATCTTCAGTCTTAAGCCAATGTCGCAGTGCCCCTTGGGCATTCGCGCGGCCTTGGTCGGGTAGCCGCCCCGCTACTGGTTGTTGATCTTCTCGACGATTTTGTCGATGATCTGGCCGCCCTGGTCGCTCATGTGGTAAGCGCACGCTTTGACGTCGACGATCACGTTGTTCGCCACGCCCATCGCGCGCTGGCACGCCCAGCCGTCGGCGCCTTCCTGGGTCTCCACGACCGAGATCTTTGGTGGACCACCGGTGATTTGCGCAAGCGTCCACGTGTATTGCTTGCCCTTGTTCGTGACGGTCACCGTCTTGCCGGCGCAGGGTTTCCACTTGTCCTCCGAAGACTGCAGGAACGTCTTGGCCTTGTCGGCGGACGGAAATGCCACGACGGCCTGGTTGACCCAGTGGTCGTAGTTGTCTCCCGGCTCGGAGGACACCAGTCCGCTCACCCCGGTGTAACCGGTGCCGGCGTACACCGGATCCTGGCTGGTGTACAGCGCTCCCTGGCAGGCCGGCGACGACAGCGTAGCCGAGGAGGTGTCCATCGACGTGATGGGCTTGCCGGGCTCCATGCTCGAGGAGCCCATGACGGAGTTGATATCCGACGGGCTCAGCAGAAGGGCGCTGAGACGATCCGCCGGTATCGGGTCGGGAGGCGGCGGCGCCGGCTTGGGCTTGATGG
>Ga0318554_10000225_pt1 | contig 18154 bp, 16 predicted proteins | sample GRESIP082b2f22_FD_203687 | JGI IMG/M metagenome (GOLD analysis project Ga0318554, IMG submission 203687) | Tropical soil microbial communities from Luquillo Experimental Forest, Puerto Rico - GRE.SIPMG.082b2f22 | ecosystem: Environmental > Terrestrial > Soil > Tropical forest > Bulk soil... | reverse complement strand
CAGGGTTGACACCACCAATCCGCCGCCGGGAGGCAACGTAGCCATCGCCACGCACGGGATGGAGATGTCCAGCGCGCGCGGTGCCCCGGAGACCAGCGGGGCCGTGATCTGGGTGACTTGCCCGTCGGTGGTGCCCTGGGTCCAGACGACCGTCGCGGTGGTCTGTTTCACCGGAAGCAGTGGCACGAGCACGCACAACAGCACCCCAACGAGTCCCGCGACGACGGCGATCAATCGCGGGATACGCTGCGATCGCTGATTACGGTCGTGGGGCACGAGGCTCGATGGTAAGGGACGCCGCTTTGTGCGGTGAGGACGCAGGGCCGCCCGCGGGCCGACAGCCGCGCGCCGTCGAAAGTTCGTGACAACTTTTGGTTTAAAAACCCACGGCATTGGAGTACAGATGGCGCGTTGGCCACCGAGCGGAGGGGACTTGCGTGACCGCACCCACCCAAACCGGCTCGGAGAGGATCCAACACTCGCCCAGACACTGATCCGGATGCGAGCAAGCGCGCCGTCGAGCGGCTGGTGAGCGTGCTCAACGGGTCGTCGTGCAGGGTGCGTTACCCGCTCCCTGAATCGGCGCCAGCGGCGAGCCGAGCTTGCCGAGCCCGCGCGTGATTTGCCGCGCCCAACCCACCAAATACACTGTCGTCGCGGCGTATGCGTTAAAAATGGGGACTTGAGGCCCTCAAAAACGGCCCCGATCACCCGGGAGGCTGGCAGCGCGATGACGAATACAGGTCTCGGCTTTGGTGTCTTGGGACCCTTGCTGATGACCTCCCACGGCGTCCGGGTGCCGGTGGGGCCGCCGAAGCAGCGAGCGGTGTTGGCCATGCTCCTGATCAACCGCAACCGGCCGGTGTCCGTGGAGTCGTTGATCAACGCGGTATGGGGTGAGGACCCGGTGCCGGCCGCCCGCACCAGCATCCAGGCCCACGTGTCGAACCTGCGCCGGCTGCTTCGCACCGCCGGCGTCGACCCTTACCAGACGCTGGCCAGCGCACCGCCGGGGTATCAACTCAGCGTCCCCGACGCCGACTGCGACCTGGGGCGTTTCGTCGGCGAAAAGGCCGCAGGGATTCAGGCTGGCGCGGCCGGGCACTTCGACGAGGCCAGCCACCACCTCTCGTTGGCGCTGGCCGAATGGCGTGGGCCGGTGCTCGACGACCTACGCGACTTCGCCTTCGTCGATGCCTTCGCGACCGCGCTGATGGAAGAAAAGGTGGCGGCCCACACCGCGCGCGCCGAGGCGGAAATCGCGCGCGGACGCGCCGGCGCGGTCATCGGCGAGCTCGAGGTGCTCACCGCCGAGCATCCCTACCGCGAGCCGCTGTGGGCGCAGCTGATCACCGCCTATTACGTCACCGAGCGTCAGTCCGATGCCCTCGGCGCATACCGGCGACTCAAGGCCGCCCTGGCCGAGGGGCTCGGCATTGACCCCGGTCCCACGGTGAGTGCCCTGCACGAGCGGATCCTGCGCCAGGAGCCACTGGGCGAAAAGCGGGAAGCCCTGACCACCCACAAGCGCGGCGTCTACCGGCGGGAGACGACGACCGAGGGCATACCATTGGCGCAATTCGTCGCGGCCCGCCTGCGCGACCAGAACGGGCGAGTGCATCGGCTGACGGGTGCGATCACCCGGATCGGGCGTTTCGGCGACAACGACATCGTCCTCGACGACACCGACGTCAGCCGCCACCACGCCGTGATCACCGACACCGGAACCGGTTTCGTCATGACCGATTTGCGGTCCACCAATGGCGTCGAGGTGCAGGGCCAGCGCATCCGGGGCAGCGCACCCCTGGCCGAGGGCGACCACATCCGCATCGGTGGTTACGAGTTCACCTTCGAAACCCGCCCCGGCTGACGATCGGCTACCCACGCAGCCGTTTGGCCAGTGTGTCCAGTCCCGGGCCGCTGAGGTCCGCAAGCGCCGCCGGGCGGCCGGACATCGCCATCAGGAGAGCCTCCCCGGGGCCGGTGACCTCGGGTCCGTGGCCGTGTGTCCAATCCATGTCGGTCGCGCGCAGCAGCAGTCCCCGTATCCGGCGTCCGGCGCCGAGCCTGGGGTTACCGGGTACCAAGCCGAGGACCCGCTCGAGCCGATCGGTCGGGACGCGGCGCGGCCGACCGAGCGAGCGGCGGATGTCTTGGTGATGGATCGTGCCGTCGACGAGCGCGATCATGCCGCCGAAACCCGCTGTCAGTCCACGTGGCTGGAGGTGATTGCGCAGAAATTCCAGCAGCTGTTGCGGACTCATGGCCGCGAACTCGTCGACGCCCACCTGGTTCACCTGGTTGGCCCACACGATCCCGCCCTTCGCGAAGCGCTTGAGCAGCCCCAGGGTGCCGAGGTCTTCGTAGCTGATCACATGCGCGACAACGTCTTTGACGGTCCACTTCGAACAAAGGCTCGGCGCCTCCCAGTCCTGTGGCGTCAGCGTGGCCAGGAATTCCGCGAGGTCGCCCCGCTCGGCGTGGGCCATGGCCATCAGGTTGGGCGTCATTTGCGAGCCCCGGCGCTGAGCAGGCGACCGTAGCGATCCAGATACAGCGGCCAGCCCGCGTCGCCGTCGACGCCGTCGGCGACGTTCTCCCACCCCGGGCCGTGGCGATCCAGATGGCGGTGTTCGAGGTCGACGCGCGTGCGATCGTCGGACTCCGCGGTGAAGCGGACCTCGACTTCGCTGGCCTTGGACTGATCGGCTTCCAGCCGCCAGGTCGGACCGATATCCCAGGTGAACAGCACGCGCCCAGGCGGCTCGTAGGCCAAGATGCGCGCCCAGCGGCAAACGCTGCCGTCGACGCCACGGTCGTAGATGTGCCCGCCTACGCGGGGCTCGAAAACCGTCTCGGCGATCGGGACGGCGAGCAGATTGTGCTCGCGAGGCTTGAAGTCGCCGAACCGCTCGGTGAACACGGCGAACGCACGCTCGATCGGTGCGTTGACGACTACGTGGTGCGCGATATTCGGAGTGCGTGGCTGCGTCATGAGGGTTCGCCTTCCCGGTGCTTCGGTTCGTCGATGGTCTGCGCGTAGGTGGACAGGGCTTGGGCCCAGAACCGGTCAAGCTCGGCACGCAACGCCTCCAGGCCGGTCGGGTCGAGCTGGTAGACGCGACGCGTTCCCGCGGCGCGATCACGCACCAGTCCGGCGGACTTGAGCACCTTGAGGTGCTGCGAAACGGCCGGCCTGCTGACGGGTAGGTCGCGAGCCAATTCACCGACGGCCGACGGCCCGTGCGCAAGGCGTTCGACGATGGCCCGGCGCGTCCCGTCGGCCAGTGCCAGCCACGCCGCGCCTTCTCGGACAGCTTGGTAAGTGGCCACGAACGGTAAGTCTAAGCTTACCGAAGCCCGCCATCAAGCGACCGCAAGGATTTCCCAAGGATCGCGCAAAGATCCGGCAACTGGTCGGCAGCACACTTCCGCTGTCGGCAACCGCCTAGTCCAAAGGAGAAATCGCAACCATGAGTGCCAGAAAAGCGAAGATGTCCAAGCTGCGAATCGCAGCCGGTGTCGCAGTGGGCACCATGGGTCTGTCACTCCTCGGGTCGCTGGTGCCTGCCGCCGCCTCGGCGGATCCGTGGGTGCCCAACTCGGGGCCCCTGCACCCGGCTCGCCACTACGCCCCGAATGTCCTCCACCCGGTCTGGACCCTCACACACCCGATCCGCGCCGCTATCCCCTAAGCGGGCTAACGCGAAGGCCCGCGGCAGGCATTAGTGCCGAAGCGGCGCCGGGTTCCACAGGCCGCTGCGCGTCGCCGTCCCCAACTCCAGACTGGCGGGCTGTGCGTTGGGGTAGTAGGGCGTTAGCCGCTGCAGCGAGCCCCAGTCGCGGGACCAGTCGTCCTTCAGATACGTGGCCATCGTGGTCGCGTTCACCAGCAACTCGGTGACGCCAAGCGGGCCGCCGCCGTTGTTGTCCATCACCGGTGAGTTGGCCTCGGCGCCGAATCGGTCCGGCAGGATGCGCCATTTCGGTGTTTCGTCGACGCCGTTTTGATGGCCGAACGGTCGCTGGCACGGGAACGCCAGGCCGACCAGCCAGTCCAGCAACACCGGATTCTGCGAGCCCACGACATCCTGCAGCGTGCGGAGCTGCGGAATCCGCGGGGGTGTGAGCGCGATCCAGTGCTGCGGCGCCAGATCTTCGTCATTGGCGACCAAGCGGATTTGGGTGGCGGTGCCCGGAATTTCCGACAGCGGCAACCGCAGGTTGCGCCACGCCGGCGATGCCCCGATGTCGGCGAATTGGGACCACCCGCCGGGGTGTCCACTGGCCGCTTCGTCATCGGTGGCCCACTGCACCTGGACCTCACGGGGATCGAAGCGCCCGGACGCACTCACGACCAGCAGCGGCCGCGCGTTGTCACGTGCGGGCAGTCGGTACCAACCCGACCGCAGGTGAGCGGGAAGTTGGATGCCCGACCGCCAGCTGCCGAGCACCGGTGTGCGGGCCGGATCGAGGTTGTAGGGCAGCTGCGCGACCGAGCCGTTGATTCCCGGCGCCGGGGTGGTGCCGCCCTCGGTGCCCGGCTCCGCGCCGGTGGTCAGCTTGTCGTTGATGAAACTGCGGTCGCCCGGACGTTCCATCACCGGGTCGGCGCGGACGTCGGCGGGAATACCGTTGGGCGTGAACGCCTCCGACAAGCCCGCCCCCAGAGCATCGCCCACCGAGCCGCTGACCGGCGACAGCATGCCGGCGTTGGGATCCGACTCCACCAACACGTCCTCGGCCAATCCGCAGGACTTGCCGGTCAGCGCCTGCAGGTTGGAGCGGCCCACCGACCACGCGGGATACTGGGCGGTCATCGCCAGGGTCAACGATGCCACCTCGAACACCACCAGCACCCACGTCGCAATTGCCAACGGGGACTGGACGATTCCGGCGAGCCGTGCCCCATAGCGGGTTTTGGGCGGCCCGTTGTCGGGGTCGACGAAGTGGAACCACGCCGCCAGCAGCAGCACCAGTACGGTCAGCCCGAGGAGCGCGGTGGCGAAGGCGTAATGCCACGCCGGGAACGAATTCGACCAGGGCACGCCGAAATTCGACACATACCACCAGCCGTTGACGCTGGCGAACGACAACGCCACCAAGAACAGCACCACCGCGGCGAAGACGGTGCGATTGCGCCGGGAGCGCATCGCCACGGACGTCACCGCGACCGCGGCCAGCGCGCCCAGTGGCCCGGCCAGACCGGCGAACACCCCGAAGTGGTGGGTCCACTTGGTGGGAGTGAACATCATCGCGACGAACGAGATGATGGTGATCCCGACGATGCGGCGGCTCGGTCCCGCGGCCGTGCCCGGAATTCGGCCCTTGCGCAACGACATCGCGACCGTTATCCCGAGCGCGAGGACCAACGCCAGCACGGCGAAGCGGCGGGCCACCGACCCGTCGGGGCTGGCCATGAACAGCCGCTCGTAGCGGGTGTGTTCGTCGAACCAGCTCAGGCTGGGCCCGACGGCGCGCTTGAGCATGCTGGCTTGAATCTCGCCGGCCAGGGTCTGGTCGCGGAAGATCAGGATGGCGGTGACGGTGACCGCGGCCAGCAAGGGCGCCACCAGGGGTAGCGCTCCAAACCGTTTGGATCTGCGATGCAGGATGGTCCGCAGCGGCCCGATCGCGACCAGCAGCGCGCCGATCGAGGCGATGCCGGTCGGCCCGGAGAACAGGGTCAGCGCACCGATGATGCAGGCGATCGCGACGGGCAACAGCCGGCTGGTGGCCACCGCGCGTTCCACCGAGCACCAGGACAGCAGGATGCCCAGCGCGATGATCGGCTCCGGCCGCAGGCCGTTGTCGAGCGGCAGCCAGACCGCCAGGAACATGCCCGCCGCCGTCCACGCCGCGGCCCGGTTCCTTTTGACGGCGTGACCCAGGCGGGGCATGACTTCACGGCTGATCACCCACCAGCAGGTCAGCGCCATGGCCAGGGTGGGCAACCGCATCCAGATGCTGGTGGTGCTGACGTGTGCCCACAAGGCCAGCAGGTCGTAGTACCAGCCGAACGGGGCCTCGGGCGTGCCGAACCAGCGGTAGTAGTTGGCCATGTAACCGGCGTGCTCGGATACCCGGGCCATGGTCAGGATGTAGCCGTCGTCGGAGGTGTTGGCGCCGACGAAATGCCACCAGACCAGCACGGCGATGACGAGGGCGTCCAGACCGCCGATCGACCACCATCGCGGAGGCAGGAAGCGGCGGTGCCGGGTGCCGTCGGCCGTGTCGAGGACGTGCAGCGCGACCAGGGCGGCAGCGGTCAGCACCACCCCGAGGATCATCGCGGCCATCTTCAGCGGGGTGGGGCTGCTGCTGTAGCGGGTGTCGACGGTCGCCGAAAAACTCAGGCCCGGCGGCGCCGGCCCGGCCAGATCGGTGAACACACCGACGATCTGGGGCCGGAAGTCGTAGCCGCTTTTCTCGCCGCGCAGCGGCGCGCCGGGATGTTCGGCGTTGGGCCCTTGCTTCAGCCCCACGAATTCGGCGGTGACCCTGTCGGCGTGCGCGCTGAAGGTCAACCGCTGGCAGGCCGGGCTGAGCACGTCGCTCAGCGGGGCGGTGACCACCGCAACGTTGCGCACCACCAGCACCAGATAGTCGCTGGCGCGCTGGATGAGCAGCCCGCGGTCGACGGCCTTCGGGGCCTGCTTGGGCACCGTCGACAACAGCACCGTCTTGCCGGCGTTCTGTGGGCCGGCCAGGCCGACGGCGGCCTCGCACGGCACGCTGACGTTCAATTCGGTCGCAACGTACCCGATCAGCGGTGCATCGACACTGGCAAACGTGCCGTTCTGCGGCCAGTTCAGTTGGGCGGTGGTCTGGTTGACCGGGAGCAGCGGGGTGGCGATCGCCAGCAGGGCGCCGAGCAGACCGGCGACGGTAGCAACCAACCGAGCGAGCCGGTGGTTACTTCCCGCGTCGTTCACGGAGCTAGATGGTAGTTCTTCGACCAAGCCGGCCGAGGTTTCGGTGGCCATCAGTCGTCATGCTCCCGGCTTACGGATGGCCAGCACAAACGGGCCGATGGTGTCGACGACGAAACGCGGATCGGCGAACAGGGCGGCCGGCAAATCGACGGTGTATCGGCGGACGTTGGGCTGGTTGGGGTAGACGTCCTGGGCCAACCGCAACGTGTAGTTGCCGTTGGCGCCGCGGCGCATCAGAAACACCGTCGGCGGCGGCCAGGGCGATGTGTCCAGCGCGTGGATCAACTCGTCGGGGGTCTTGAGCTTGGACCACTTCTCGATCTGCGCGGCCCGCAGGTCGAACTGCGCCAGCGGGTTGGCGTAATGCGACGTCAGCCCCTGGAATCCCCAGTAGGGGTAATAGGACAGGAAGCTGTAGTCCGCCGTCATCACCACGACCTGGTCCCGCGGCTTGCCGGTCGTCTTGAGGATCGCGGCGTCGATGTCGGAGTAGAACTTCTCGGAGCTCGGCGGCCGCCGATCGCCGCGCTGGCCGTGGCCGTCGGTGTCGGTGTAGGCGATGGTGAGATCGGGCCGCAGCACGTCCGGAATGTCCTGGCTGAACGCGATCGCGGCGGCCAGGCCGATGGCGCCGGCCACCGGCAGCACGGCCCGGCCCCAGGCCCGGTCACGGCCGGCTACCGCCAGGGCCTGAGCGGCCTCGACGAACCCGAACGCGCCGGCGGCAACCAGCAGCACGGTCAGCGTGGGCTGTAGCCGGAACGACAACAGCGTGGTGCGCGCCAGCGTGGTCAGCATCGACAACAGCGACCACGCGTAGACGGCGAGCACGCCGATGGCCAGGGCACCCGCTCGCACCGATGTGCGTGCGCGCACCACCAGCCACAGGGTACCGACCATGCAGATCGCTCCGAGCAGCGAGAACTGCAGCATCGGGAAGGTCAGTTCAGCGCCGTCCGCCGGCAGGTAGTGCTGCGCGCTGCCGGTGTTGCTGACCGGGTTACGGGCCGCGCGCAACAAGAACGGCAGCCAGGTAGTGGACGCGATGGCCGCGGCGATGACGGCGATGACGGCCAGCCGGCGCAGTGGATCCAGGGCGGCTTTGACGCCGTCTTGCCGCCACCGCGAACCGGCCAGCAGCGCCGCCATCAGCGACATGGTGAACGCGCTGAAGGCCACCAGCAGCGTGTACCAGGTGGCCGCGAAGCCGAGGAAGATCCCGGCACCGATGACCGCGGCCCAACCGCCACGATCTCCCGCGCGCCCGCGGGCCCCTTCGCCCTCACCGAGTGTGCGGCCAGCCGCACGCTCGCGATCGCCCGCGCGCAACCCCGACCACGTCAGTACCAGCACCGGTGGCAACAGCACCGTGATCATCGCGGCATAGGGCTCAGGCGAGCTGTAGGCCAGCGTCACGGCCGCGGTCGCGGTGGTGACGATCAGCGCGTACTCGAAGCGGATCATCCGCCACCACAGCACCAGCGCGACCGCGACCGCAATGGTGATGGACGTGATGGCCCACGGCTTGTAGATCTCCCAGGCCGGCATTCCGGTCAGCGCCGCGACGCGCCCGCCGATCCAGAACCAGCCCGGCGGGTAGAACGGCGGCAGCCCGAGGTAGGTCATGTCGTGCAGGGCCGGGCTGTCGGCGAGCCGGGTCAGGTATTCGGTGCGGAACTGCTGGTCGACGGAGATGCCGAAGAGATACAGCTTGGTGGCGCCCAGCGGCATGCCCAACGTGACGACTGTGAAAGCGGACACGAACATCAACCCGCCCAACTGCGCCATTCGCCGGTGGCGGCGCCACACCCAGCCGACGGCGACCAGCCCGGCCAGGCAGCCGACCTGCCCGACGGTCGTCAGCGCATGCAGCTGGTTGGACGACGGAAAAGCCGGCCATTGCACGCGCGAAATCGCGATCAGCGATACCACCGCGACGACGACCGCAATCGTCGCCGCCACGACGAGCTGGCCCAGCGTGGCCAGTGCGTTGCGCATGCTCAGATGGGCAGCTTGCGGAAGATGCTCCGCGGGATGTGTCGCAACACCATCATCACATAACGGAATGCTGCTGGCGCCCAAACCAATTCCTTACCCTTTGCGGACGCGGTCACCGCCAGGTCGGCGACGTACTCCTTGTCGACGGTTAGCGGAGCTTCCTTGATGTGCGCGCTCATCCGGGTACGCACCTGACCGGGACGGATCACCAGGACGCGAACCCCATACTCGCGCAACGCCTCCGACAGGCCTAGGTAGAAACCGTCCAGCCCGGCCTTGGTCGAGCCGTAGACAAAGTTGGACCGCCGCACGCGCTCACCGGCCACCGTGCTCATCGCGATGATCTGACCGAAGCCCTGGGCCCGCATCTTCTCCGCCAGCAGCACCCCCACCGAAACCGCCGCCGTGTAATTGATTTCGGCGATCTGCACGGCTTTTCGCTGGTTTTGCCACAGCTCTTCGGCGTCGCCGAGCAAACCGAATGCCACGATGGCGACGTCCACATCGCCACCCGAGAAGGCCTGATCCATCATCTTCGGGTGGCTGTCGGTGTCGGTGGCTTCGAAGTCGATCAGCTCCACCGACCGCGCGCCCGCGGCCCTCATCTGAGCCACCGCGTCGTCGCGGCCCGGGTCGTTGGGCATGGCGGCCAACAGGATTCGCGCGTGCGCGTTTTGCAGGTAGCGCTCGCAGATGGCCAGGCCGATCTCGGAGGTACCACCGAGCAACAGGATGGTCTGCGGATTTCCCACGGCGTCGAGCACCATTTACAGCAGCTCCAGGCGTCGGGCCATGTCGGAGGCGAACACCCGCAGGGGGTCTACCTTGCGGCGCACGGCGATCCACTCGTCGATGCGCGGATACATGGCGTGAAAGGTGTCGGCGGTGGTGCGCGAATCCTTGGCGGTGTAGACCCGGCCGCCGAATTCCAGCACCCGGCGGTCGAGTTCGTTGAGGAACTCGTTGAGCCCCGGCTTGATGGGGAAGTCCACGCAGACGTTCCAGCCCGGGATCGGAAAGCTCAGCGGCGCCTGGTTGCCCGGGCCGAACAGCTTGAACACGTTGAGGAACGAGTAGTGCCCGGACTTCTGAATGTCGCCGATGATGCCCTTGAACTCCTCGACGGCGGTGGTGGGCACGACGAACTGGTACTGGCCGAAACCGGCCGAGCCGTAGGCGCGGTTCCATTCGCCGAACATGTCCAGCGGGTGGTAGAACTGCGTCAGGTTTTGGATCTTGCCGCGATAGGTTCCGGACTTGCGGTACCAGAGTTCGCCTATCGGCCCGAAGGTGTATTTGTTGGCCAGGCCGTTCGGAAAAATGTCGGGGAACGTAAGCAGTTGTGGCGCATCGAATTTCAGGGGGTTCTTCCGCAGCTTCGCGGGCAACTGCTCGACGGTCGCCAGGGAACCACGCGATACCGCCGCACGGCCCAGTTTGGGCGGGGCGCTGATCGCGTCGAACCAGGCACTGGAATACGTGTAGCCGGCTTCGCTGCCATCGCTGTGCAGGGCGATGGTTTCGTCGAGGCCGGCGGTGACGTCGCCGTCGGCGATGAAATACGCGGTCTCCGTGGGCGTCATCTCGATGGTGGCCCGCAGGATGATCCCGGTCAGGCCGTTGCCGCCGACCGTTGCCCAGAACAGCTCGGACTCCTCACCGGCCGGAGCGAGGTGGCGGATCTGGCCGTCGGCGGTCAACAGGTCCATGCTGCGCACGTGGTTGCCGAAGCTGCCCGCGCTGTGATGGTTCTTGCCGTGAATGTCGCAGGCGATCGCGCCGCCGATGGTCACCTGGCGGGTGCCCGGTAGCACCGGCACCCACAGCCCGAACGGCAGGGCCGCCTTCATCAGCTGGTCGAGGTTGACCCCGGCGTCGAGGTCGGCCAGCTTGGTATCGGCGCTGACCGAGTGGATCGTGTTCAGTTCGGTCATGTCGATCACAAGACCGCCGCCGTTCTGTGCGTTGTCGCCGTAGGACCGGCCCAGCCCGCGCGCGATCACCCCTCGACCGCCGGTGTCGGCCATCCTGGCCACCACCTTGGCGACCACCTCGGGATCGGGGGTGCGGAGTACGTCCGCCACCGACGGCGCGGTGCGCCCCCACCCGGTCAGCCGGGTGGGGGTGGGCGAAACACCATTGCTCAACATCGTCAAAGAGGGTACCGCTTGGTCTTGTGACTACGCGGGACGCACAGTGTGCGCTCACGGCTTTGAGTGAGCGTCCAGGGCGGAAATTCAGCCGATTTCTCGCCCAGGACGCACACCCAAAGCGTGCACAACCGGTGGCTCAGCGAATGCGGAAGATTACCGCTCGCTGCACGACGAAGTTGATCACCGTCGCGGTGCCCTGCGCGATCACGAACGCCACGGGTATCGCCCACCCGCGGTAATCCAAAAGCGCGAGGCACAGATGGTTGAGGCCGACCTGCACGGCGAACGTGATGCCGTACAGGCCCATGACCGCGAGGAACCGGGCGGTGCTCGGTGTTGCCTGAAATGTCCATCGACGGTTGATCAGGTAGGCGGTGATGGTGCCGACGACGAAACTGGTCGCTTTGGACAGGTCAACCTGCAGGCCCACCACTTTGTAGAGCACCAGGTAGAGGCTGAAGTCGACGATCCCGGCCAGACCGCCGGTGACGACGAAACGCCACACCTGCGTCGTCAGACTCAGTTGTGGGCGCGGTGGCGCGGCTTGTGACATGGCGGGGTCATTCTAGCGGGCAAGCCGCGCACCCCAGGGCCAGCTACTTCGGCAGCTTGACCGCGATCAACTCGACCTGATTTTCCCCTTGCGGCGTCGAGTAGGTCACCGTGTCGCCCGGCTTGTGTCGGGCAATCGCCTGCCCCAGTGGGCTGCGGGCGGTCAACGTCTCGGCTTCGCGGCCTACGGGAGTCTCTTCCACGATGGAGATCACATGCATCGTGACGACCTCACCGTCGGGGAACCGCAGGGTTACCTCGGTACCGCCGGGCAGCGTTTCCGATGCGTCCGAGGGCGACGGCCCGGTCCGCAACCGCCGGTCCAGTTCATTGATCCGGTCGCGGAGGACCACGAGTTCGTCGGCGCGCTGTATCGCCTCCGCCGCGTCTCCGTGGTCGCCGACCACGCCGCGGTCGTTCTTGACTTCGACCTCGAGGCGATCATGCCGCTGGCGCAGCCGATCCAGCTCTGCGGCGAGGTTCTCCCGCGCCGCATCCGCCGCTGATTGGCGTTTGTCGCTCACGTCCTCGCCTTCGTTTTTCAGTCAGTTATCCAAAATGCTTACCGATAGGCGCGCGATTCTATCCCTGTTTGCCCGCGCCGACCAGCGGCCACGCTTTAGACCCAGTACGGCACCCGGGCGCGGTACTGCCGCATCGCGAATGCCGCCAGCACCCAACCGATGGCGGTGAGCACCAGCACCACCGCCCAGTGCCGCAGCTCCTGGTGGGCGCCCAGCAGCGGCGCCCGAACGATGTCGAGATAGTGCAGCAGCGGGTTGAGTTCGACGATGCTTGACCAGCGTCCGGCACCCTGCTGCCGCAGCGTGTCGTCGTTCCAGATGATCGGCGTCATGAAGAACAGCAACTGCACGATGGAGAACAGCAGTGGGCCGATGTCGCGGTAGCGGGTCGCCAGGATGCCGAAACACAGTGAGACCCATATGCAATTGAGGACGATCAGCCCGAGCGCCGGGATGACCGAGAGATCAGCCCACGACCACGGCTTGGGGTAGATGATTGCGATGACGGCGTAGATGACGATGTTATGCGCGAACAAGATCATCTGCCGCCACACCAGCCGGTAGACGTGCACGCTGAGCGGCGTCGGCAACTGCTTGATCAGTCCCTCGTTGGCGACGAAGACGTCGGCGCCCTCCAGAATGGCGGCGTTGATCAGGTTCCAGATGATCAGGCCGAGCGTGACGTACGGCAGGTGCACGGACAGCTGAAGGTGAAAGAGCTTCGAATACAGCCCGCCCATGGCGACGGCCGTGGTGCCGGTCGCGATGGTGATCCAGAAGGGCCCCAGCACCGAGCGGCGGTAGCGCTGCTTGATGTCCTGCCAGCCCAGGTGCAGCCACAGCTCGTGACGACGAAAGCCGGCGACCAGATCGCCCCGGGCGCGGGTAAAAGTCCGCGACTGTGCCGCCGCGTCGACAAACGTCATGTGGGTCCTCCCGCATCGGGTCCGCCGAATTGCTCGCGACGTCCCAAGCGGCGCAAGCGAACCCACTCCCACAGCCCCTTGGGATCGCGGCGGGACACCAGGAAGAACCAGCCGAACCGGAGCCATTCCTGGGCCTGCAGCTTGCGCAGGCCTGGTTGCGCTAGCAGGTAGCCGCGGTTGCGGTAGGTGAAGAACCGCTTGGTGGGGTCGTCGGGATACTGGGTGTGCATCCGGCCGCCCAGGATCGGCCGGAACTCGTCGGATCCGCAGGGATGCAGGTAGATCGCGTCCAAGCAGGTTCCGAACGGCAGGCCCGAGCGCACCAGCCGGCGGTGCAATTCGACCTCGTCGCCGCGGATGAACAGCCGCATGTCCGGGACGCCGACCGCGTCCAGGGTGGCTGCCCGAAACAGCGCGCCGTTGAACAGCGACGCTATCCCACGCAGCAGGTCCTGACCTTCTTCGGTGCGCAATTCGCTTGTGCGCCTGCGCCATACCAGCCCGCGCCGCAACGGGAACGCCAGCCGCTGGGGGTCATCCATATTGCACACCATCGGCGATACTTCGGCCAGGCCGTACTTTTCGGCGCAGGCCAGCAGGGTCGCCAGCACGTGAGAATCGTGCGGACGCCCGTCGTCGTCGGCCAGCCACACCCAATCGGCGCCCTGTGCCAGTGCGTGCAACATGCCGAGTGCGAAACCGCCTGCGCCGCCAAGGTTTCGGCGCGATGCCAGGTATGTGGTGGAAATGGGCTGGCCGGCTACCAGATCCCGGATCCGGTTATCGCGGGGACCGTCGTTGTCGACCACGATCAGGTGATCGGGCAACCGGGTTTGGGTGCAGAGCACATCGAGCGACTTCGCGAGCTCGTCCGCGCGCCGGTGGGTGACCACTACGGCGAAGATCGTCTCACTCATCCCCGGATGCTCTTTGTGCCAATGGCTTTTCGGCCGTGATCTCGTGGGGCTCGCGCTCGGTCTCTTCCAGCACCTCGCGCACGTGCCGGGCTGCGTCCTCGCCCTCGTAGGCGCGCACCACGTCTTCGATGCCGCCGGTCAGCCTGATGACTCCGTGGTCGATCCACATCGCGGTCTTGCACAGCCGGGCCAGGAATTCGTTGGAATGACTGGCGAACACCAGGATTCCGGAGCGTTCCACCAGGCTCTGCAGCCGGGACCGGGCCTTCTTCAGGAAGTCGGCGTCTACCGCGCCGATGCCCTCGTCGAGCAGCAAGATCTCGGGGTCAATGCTGGTGACCACGCCCATCGCCAGCCGCACCCGCATCCCGGTTGAGTAGGTGCGCAGCGGCATCGACAGGTAGTCACCGAGCTCGGTGAACTCGGCGATCTCGTCGACCTTCGACAGCATCTGCTTTCGCGTCTGCCCGAGGAACAGGCCGCGGATGATGATGTTCTCGTAGCCGGAGATCTCGGGGTCCATCCCGACGCCGAGATCGAAGACCGGCGCCACCCGCCCGGTGACCTTCGCCCAGCCGCGGGTGGGTTCGTAGATGCCCGAAAGCAGGCGCAGCAGTGTGGATTTCCCCGCGCCGTTGTGGCCGACGAGTCCGACCCGGTCGCCCAACTCGAGCGTCATGGTGATGTCGCGCAGCGCCTCGACGACGATCACGTTGGAACTGTTGCGACCGATGGTGCCGCCCGCCTTGCCCAGGAACGCCTTCTTCAGGGAACGCGACTTGGCATCGAAGATGGGAAATTCCACCCACGCGTCGCGTGTCTCGATGTGAGGACCCGGACCAGGCACCGTAATCCGCTTAGAGGTACTGCCCGTGTCCGGACCCGCCCTGGCCCGGCTTCCCGATGCCCGGGGGGAGCGCGCCCTGGCGCATCTGCTCCAGCTGTGCGCGGGCGGCCATCTGCTGGGCGAACAGTGCGGTCTGGATGCCGTGGAACAGCCCTTCCAACCAGCCGACGAGCTGCGCCTGGGCGATGCGCAACTCGGCATCCGACGGCGTCACATCCTCGCTGAACGGCAGGGTGAGGCGATCGAGCTCCTCGCGCAGTTCCGGTGCGAGGCCATCTTCGAGCTCGCGGATGCTGGTGGCGTGGATCTCGCGCAGCCGGTTGCGGCTGGCCTCATCGAGCGGTGCCGCGCGCACTTCCTCGAGCAGTTGCTTGATCATGGTGCCGATGCGCATCACCTTGGCGGGCTGCTCGACCAGGTCGGTCAGGGAACGCCCGTCGGAGTCTTGGTCCTCGTCCGCATCGCGGATCGCCATGATGCGCGGATCGAGGCCGCCGATGACCTCGATGCCATTGTCGTCCGGGCCGTCGTTTCCGTTACTCAAATCCATTCACCATCCTCTTGCGCATCTAGGGGCGGGGCGCTTCGGCAGGTCCGCGCCATTCGTAGATTTTGGCTCCACCATTGTCGTAGATCAGCGCCCACGACTTCGATTTCTCCAGCGACATTAGTCCGTCGGGCGTGGCAAACCCCCTGACGTTGGGCGTGCTGGTCAGGATGTATCTGATATTGAGCGCCTTGATCGCCTCGATGACCTTCGGATCGGATTCGCCTTTGCGCGCGGAGGTCCAGAAGATGTAGCGGTAGTAGCCGGGGCCGGTCTGCTGCGGAAAGTCGTAGTGGGTCCACAGCGGGTGCAGGTCGGCCACCGCGTACATCCAGGCGGTGCCGTCGATATTCGAGTCGCCGATCAGGGTGTTGTGTGCGCCCGGCAGCTTGGCCAGGTAGGCCATGGCCATGAGGTCTCGCTGGTCGATGATCACCGAGTCGTATTTGTCGCCAAACAGGACCAGGTGCCGGTAGAGGTAGTGCCGGGCGGTGAGCACCGTGGCCGCCACCAGCAGCACCGCCGTGGCCGCGCGCCAGACCGGGGTGGGCAGCCGCTTGAACAGGTCGGTGAGCCGTCTGGCGAAGGCCACCACTGCGACGACGATCGCGAACAACGCGATGCCCGCCATCGGCGTCGCCAGCATCGTGACCACCGCCGTGAGCCGGCGCGGATCGTTGTAGAAGAACTGGCTGAACGCTTCGATGGCGCGGCCGACCGGATTGCGAAACGGCGCCCCCGAGTAGATGGTCGCCACGGTCAACACCAGCCAGACCGCCGGCGGCCACCAGATCCTCTTGTACAGCAGCATCGCCATGCCGATCGCTGCCAGCGCGACCAGGCCGTATTGGATCGGAAAATCGTTGAGATGGCGGGTGTGCAGGAGCAGCGCATCGATGATGCCCTGCTTCACGCTTTTGAAGCTGGGGAATGCATGCCCGGCGATGATGTCGGCCTGCCGGAGCACCCCGATGAACTGCGGCGCCAGTATCGCCGCGGTCGGCACGGCCACCGCGGCCAGCGTCAGCACGTCGGCGAGCCGCCCACGCACCGGATGCCACAGCGCGTCCAGAAGCCACCAGGCCAACAAGAACAGGACAACGATGAATCCACCAGTGAGGTGTGTCGACAGGACGCCCACCAGCGCCAGCACGGCCGCCGGAACGCGGTCGCGGTGCCGCGGCGTCGAGGCGATCAGGACGAACGTCGGAATCGCGACTCCATAGGCGACGAGGTTGGGCATCGCGGCGACGCCGAACTCGACGTAGGGCACCGAGGTGAACGACGCCGACAGCGCCGCGGCGGTGGCCGACGCGCCCGCGGCGCGCCATTGGGTGCTGATCGGGCGCAGAAGGAACCAGGTGAGGGTGGCCGCGCTCGAGGGAAACAGCCAGACCGACGCGGCCAGCGAAGTGAGGGTGTAGCCGGTGGTGGGTGCCGCGCCGGTGAGCTGACAGAACACGGCCGTCAGGGCATGGAACACCGAAGGGTAATACAGCGGCTGGTGGGTCTCCACATTGCGGAGCTCGCCCATGTGGGTCGACGACGCCTGGCCGGTGTCGAGGATGTAGCGCACCTCGTTGGCATGCCAGACCGCGTCCCAGGTGCTGGGAACGGACTCCCAATGGGTCAGGCCGCGGTAGCCGGCCCACATGATCAGCAGAGCGCCCAACAGCACCCCGGCCGCCACGATCACCGCCGGCAAGCGACCGACCCCGCGCGCCTCTGCCTCTTTGTCGCGGTAGCGGGCGAGCAGCACCCGCAAACCCGCCGCCACCACGCACACCACGACCAGTGTTGCCAGCGCCGTCCAACCGTTCCACGGGATTTGGAGCGCACCCAACGGAATGATCGCCAGCGCTACCAAGCCATATGTCAGCGCGGGGCCAACTGCGATAGCGACCGGCCAAGTTAGCTGGGTGAGGCGTGCGACGATCGTCCCGGGCGTGATCAGCAAGAACAGTGCGAGCAGCGTTCCGATCCAGAGGCCCACTGGACTAGTATGGCTGGCCGGGTGATCTGGTTCGCCAAGCCGCCGTGCGGCCGGGACGCTTGTGGGGCACCCGCTACCGTCACAATTCTCGCGAAATTGCGAAGCTCTAAGGTGGCTGGCATGGCTTTCGATGTCGCCCGGGTGCGCGGACTGCATCCGTCGCTGGGTGACGGATGGGTGCATTTCGACGCGCCGGCCGGCATGTTGATCCCCGATTCCGTCGCGACCACCGTGTCGACCGCGTTCCGCAGGTCTGGCGCGACCACGGTGGGGGCCCATCCGTCGGCGCGGCGCAGCGCTGCCGTTCTCGAGGCGGCGCGTGCGGCGGTGGCGGACCTGTTCAACGTCGATCCGGCGGGCGTCGTCCTGGGCGCCGATCGCGCCGTCCTGCTGTCATCGCTGGCCGAAGCGTCGTCCTCGCGGGCCGGCCTGGGCTACGAGGTGATTGTCAGCCGCCTGGACGACGAGGCCAACATCGCGCCGTGGCTGCGGGCGGCACACCGTTACGGCGCCAAGGTGAAGTGGGCCGAGGTCGACATCGAGACCGGCGAGCTGCCGACGTGGCAGTGGGAGAGCCTGATCGCGAAGTCGACCCGGCTGGTCGCGGTCGCGTCCGCGTCCGCAACGCTCGGCACGGTTACCGATCTGCGGGCGATGACCAAGCTGGTGCACGAGGCCGGCGGGTTGGTGGTGGTCGACCATTCCGCTGGCGCGCCGTACCGGCTGTTTGACGTCAAAGAGACTGACGCCGACGTGGTCGCG
>Ga0318554_10000222_pt1 | contig 18313 bp, 16 predicted proteins | sample GRESIP082b2f22_FD_203687 | JGI IMG/M metagenome (GOLD analysis project Ga0318554, IMG submission 203687) | Tropical soil microbial communities from Luquillo Experimental Forest, Puerto Rico - GRE.SIPMG.082b2f22 | ecosystem: Environmental > Terrestrial > Soil > Tropical forest > Bulk soil... | reverse complement strand
GTCGCGATCTGCCCGGACACCGAGGTCATCGGCGCCCCGTTCTACCTGATGGAGTGGGTGGACGGCGTCGTGTTCCGCACCAGCGAGGACGCCCGGCTGCTCAGCCCGGCCCAGGCCGGCTTCCTCTGCGAGGGCTTCGCCGCCATGCTCGCCACCATCCACGGGCTCGACGTGGCCGCGGTCGGGCTGGACGGGTTCGGCAAGCCGGACGGGTACATGGCCCGGCAGCTGGCGCGGTGGCAGCGGCAGTGGGATCTGTCGGTCACCCGGGAGATGCCCGGCTACGCCGAGCTGGTCAGCCGGCTCGCCGCCGGGCTGCCCGCCGGAACGGGGCCGGGCGGTGCCGCCGGCACCCTGGTCCACGGCGACTTCCGCATCGACAACATGCTGATAAGACCGGCCCCGGAACCACGGATCGCCGCGGTCGTCGACTGGGAGATGTCCACCCTCGGCGACCCGCTCGCCGACCTGGGCCTGTCGTTGGTCTACTGGACCGAGGCGGGCGAGGAGGATCTGCTGCCGCACGCCATGGCGGAGTCGGTGACCACGGGCCCCGGGTTCCTCACCCGGGCAGAGATCGCGGCCCGGTATGCGGATCTCACCGGCCGTGACCTGTCCCGGCTCGACTACTACATGGCGTTCGGCTGCTTCAAGCTGGCCGTGGTGCTCGAGGGCATCCACGCCCGCTTCCTGCAGCACAAGACGGTCGGCGAAGGGTTCGAGCGGGAAGGCCAGGCGGTCGCCACGCTGATCGGGCGGGCTCACCAGTTCCTGGATGGCGGAACGTGACAGAGGCGGCCCCCGCTTGGGGACCGCCTCCGGATATGTTTGGGGCCCGGCTCCCCGCTCTGGCCGGGCCCCAAGATGTTTGGGGCCTGACTCCCCGCTTTAGCCAGGCCCCAAGTTTCTGTGGTCCGGCGCCCCGCCCTCGCCGGACCACAAGCCTTGGGTTATTGGGGCCCGGCTCCCCGCTCTAGCCGGGCCCCAAGTCCGTTATGAGGCCCGGCGCCCCGCTCTCGCCGGGCCTCACAGAGAAGACGCGCTACAAACCGGCTTGGTTCACATCCGGAAGCGAAGTTTCGGGGAGATCTTTTCCGGCGCCCCGCGCGCTCGCGCAGCCCCTCGCCCGGGCCCGCTAATTGGGACAATGTGGCAGGCAGATGCGCCGGCCGAAGGCCCGGTAGAAGATCTGCGGAATCTGGGCCGCGCTGGTGACCACCCACACCTCGCCGTTGGTCACCCTGGCGATCTGCTGCAGATCGCCAAGGTCCTTCGGCGCGCCGAAAACCACCATCAGGATCTCCACCGGGCGGCGGGGATTGACCAGCGCATGCAGGTCGTGCAGCAGGGTGGGCGCCGAGATGTCGCCCGGGGCGTTCTCCACTCCCGCGGTCAGCACGATGATGTCGTTGACGTACTGGGGCTGGTAGCTGGTGGCCATCTGCCTGTAGGCGGCCAGCAGGGTGCCGTACAGCGCCGCCGGGGCATGCGGGAACGTCTGAGCGGTGGCGGCCAGCCGCTGGATCGCCTGCCTGCGGGTGACCATGCCGAACTGGGCCGGCAGCGGGCCCATCGGCACGAGCTGACGGTAGGGGAGGGCGCCGGACAGGTGGCTTGCGAACACCCACAGGCCCATCTGCGTGCTGTCGGGGAAGCGCTTCATCCCGGCCGCCGAGGTGCGGCCGAGCACCTGCTCCAGGGTCGGGCCCCCGGGCGCGACGGGGGTGGCCATCGCGGCGGAGACGTCGTTGATGGCGAGGAACCGGGACCCGAGGCCGAGGACGTGCCAGGCGTGCAGTTCCTTGCCGGCCTGGCCCGGGCCCGGCGGCGGGAGCAGGCGCGGCGCCGCGCTGGACAGCCCGTATGAGGCGGGCCAGGCTCCGGCCGTGCCGGCTGCGGTGCGGAATCCCTCGTAGCGCACGTAGGCGCTGGCGTAAGCCGAGCGCAGCACGCCGGCGAACGCTCTGGCCACGGCCAGCGTCACCCCGCCCGCGGTGGTGAGCACGTAGGGGTAGGAGAGCTGGAAGGTGCCCTGGGCCGGGTACCGCACCGCGAGCGGCTGGCTCGGGTGGGACCGGTCGAAGGCCACCACCGCCTGCTCCGATGTCAGCGTGACCGGGGCCGCCTGGCTGGCCGCCGAGGGCCGGGCGAAGCTGTCCAGCCACGGCAGCGACCCGGCACCGGTCCCGGGCTGCACGACCTGGACGTTGAGCGCGAAGGTGGCCATCTCGGCGCGGGCGGCCCGGCCGTAGCCGAACAGCCGCTTGAGTTCGATCAGCCCGGCCAGCCCGGCGGCGCTGTGCGTGGGATCCGGGTACTGCACGGCGACGCTGAGGGCCCTGGCCGGGCCGCCCGCGCTCGGCGGGGCCATGATCTGCCAGCCGACCGAGGTGCCGAAGACGGGCGTGCGTGCGGCCGCGGGCCGCGGCATCGCGATGACCAGCGCAGACTCGGCGACGACGATGCCGGTGGGCTGGGTGAGCTTGGCGCCGGCCGGCGAGGCGCGGGCCACGCCCACCCACAGCGGTGAATCGGGGATCCACGCGTCGGGCACCGGCCGCAGCCTCCCGGCGGCACCGTTGGCCAGGGCCGCGGCGACCGTGGCCGCGGACTCCCCGTGCACCGCGACCGCGGCACAACGCCCGTCCACCTGGCGATGCTGGCCGTTGAAGTACGTGGCCAGCCGCTGGACCACGGGCTCGATGTCGCCGGAGGCCGCCACCTGCGCCGTGGTGGTCTGGCCGGTACAGGTGGCCCGGGCGGATAGGGTCCTGGCGCCGAGGGCAACCAGGACGGTCGCTGCGATCGCGGCGGCAAGCAGCACGAACAACGCGGTACCGAGCCTGCGCTTGCGGCCCGGCCGGTACCGGCCACCGGCGCCGGTGCGTGCAGCTGTCACGGATTCCCTCACCTCAGGGCACGCGCGGCCCCGGGCCGCGAATCCGTGCGGGCACGCCCGCTGCCCGCACAGGATCGCCAAACCCGCGAGCGTTGCGGCACGACTGTAGTAGACGATCGTCCGCCATGAGATCGCATGCCCGCTTTGCGCCGATGCGCTAACGGTGCAGGCCCGTGCGGCCCCCGGGGCGGCATGCGGGCGCCCCGCGGCCCGGCCAGACTGGGACCATGGCAGTCATCATCGACGTGGCCGACCCCGGTGACCCGCGCCTGGCGGACTACGTGCGGCTCACCGACGTGCGGCTGCGCACCACCATGGAGCCGGCGCACGGGCTGTTCGTGGCCGAGGGCGAGAAGGTCATCCGGCGTGCGTTCGCCGCCGGCTTCGGCGTCCGCTCGATGCTGGTCACCCGGGACAAGCTGGCCGGCCTGGCCGACGTGGCGCGCGCCTGTCCCGGCCCGGTTTATGTGATCTCCCCGGAGGTCGCCGAGCAGGTCACCGGGTACCGGGTGCACCGCGGTGCGCTGGCCTCGATGGCCCGCCGTGCGCTTCCCACGGTGGCCGGGCTGCTGTCCGGCGCCGGGCAGCAGGCGCGCGGCGCGGAGCCCGGCCGGCCACGGCGGATCGTTGTGCTGGAGGATCTCGTCGACCACGGGAACGTCGGCGGCATCTTCCGCTGCGCGGCGGCCCTGGGCGCGGACGCGGTGATCCTGTCACCGCGGTGCGCGGACCCCCTGTACCGGCGGGCGGTCAAGGTGTCCATGGGCGCGGTGTTCGCGATCCCGTACGCCCGCATGTCCGACTGGCGCGGGGGGCTGGCCGGGCTTCGGGCGGCCGGCTTCACCCTGCTCGCGCTGACCCCGGACCAGTCGGCGGTCCCGCTGGACCGGGCCGCGGCGGCGGGGCGGGTCGCGCTGCTGCTCGGCACCGAGGGGGACGGGCTGTCCTCCCGCTGGCTGGCCGAAGCCGACGCCGCGGTGTGCGTCCCGATGAGCGCGGGCGCGATGGCCCTCGGGGTCGACTCGCTGAATGTCGTCGCGGCCGCCGCGATCGCCTGTCACGAACTGGCGCGCCTGCCCCGCTGATCCTGGGCTCCGCTGATCCTGCGGGCCGCTAATCCTGCGGGCCGCGCCGTCGGCGGCCCGGGCGTTCAGCGGGCTTGCGGGCGGCTCTGCGCCGTGAAGTACTCGGAGGCGTCCCGCCGCCACAGGAACAAGATCGCGCCGCCGCCGATCAGCCAGGTGAGGATGGACACCAGGGTGCCTGCCGCCGCGCCCGCCCGGGCCACGCCCAGCAGCAGCAACAGCGTGTCCAGCACAAACAGCACGGTGGCGACGATCCGGGCCCAGGACTTGCCCGCCTTGTTCGTCACCGCCATCCAGACCCACAGCCCGATGCCGATCAGCCCGATGACCACCGAGCCGACCACCACGACGTTCTGCAGACTGTGCAGCTGGGCGGCGGTGAGCGAGGGGTCGGACTTGTGCAGGCTGTTGCGCAGGCTGCCGATCGTAGCCAGGCCGACGACGAGGCTCAGCGTGCTCACCACGGCGCCCGCGTACATCAGCCTGACCGCCATCACGACCGAGGCAGGAGGCCCCGGGCGCACCGGTTCGGGCACCTGCCCGGACGATGGATACGGCTGGTACATGACTGCTCCTTGCGGCAGATTCCCAAAGCGCGCGGGGCGGGAACGCGGCTGACGAGATGATGGCGCCCCGAGCCTAGCCGGGCCGGCTGGCTCCTGCCAGCTTGATACCCATGCCGCAGCGGGTCACCGCAGCAGGGCCCACACCACCTTGCCGCCCTCATCGAGCAGATGCCAGCCCCAGCGCTCGCAGCAGGCCTCGACCACCGTCAGGCCACGGCCGCTCTCCGAGGCGGGGTCTGCGCCTCGCAGCACGGGGATGCCGCGGCCCGGGTCGGTCACCATGCACATCACGAACGGGGCCTGGGCGAGCAGCCGCAATCGGACGCAATGCTCGCTGACGATCCGGGCCGCGGATGGGACGCCGTGCCGCACGGCGTTGGTGAGCAGTTCGGAGACCACCTGCTCGGCCTGGTCGGTAAGCGCGGGCATGTCCCACAGGCTCAGTGCGACGCGGGTAAAGTCGCGTCCCGCTTTGACCGATTCCGGGCGGGCGCCGAGCGTGCACGTCGCCGTGGGCTGCGTGGTGTCCGACGCAGGGTCACAGAGCAACGGAGGTGCCGAAAGCAAGGTGCCCCGGAGGAGCGCTCTCCCGGGCCTGCCCGCCATGAGGAGTTGATCCTCAGACACCTCGTGGACCTCCGTTGTCATAGGCGAGGTGAGCCAGGTGGGAGGTGATGGAGTCCCATCCAGTGATGCCGCCGGGCCAGTCGTGTCCGTCCGGCACAAGCGCTATCATCCCCTCTATACCTTGCAAACGCAAGGCCGGATGCACGTGCAGATGGGCGTGCTTGGTGCACGTGCGGCAGGCGGGAGGCCGTCCGAACGCTTTGCGCATCGATCGCCGGGGCCACCTGAGGGGGCGCAAGTGATCACGGCACAGCCGGGCAGCGGCCCGACGGTGCTGCGGATTCTGCTGGGCTCCCAGCTCCGGCGGCTGCGCGAGGCCAAGGGCGTGACCCGGGACGACGCCGGATACACGATCCGGGCGTCGGGATCCAAGATCAGCCGGATGGAGCTGGGGCGGGTCAGCTTCAAGGAACGCGACGTGCAGGACCTCCTCGACCTCTACGGGGTAGACCAGGAAGAGGCCCAGTCCCTGGTGGCCCTGGCCAGGCAGGCCAACTCGCCCGGCTGGTGGCACAAGTACGGCGACGTGCTGCCCGACTGGTTCGGTGTCTACGTGGGCCTGGAAGAGGCCGCGTCGCTGATCCGGCTATATGAGGTGCAGTTCATCCCCGGGCTGCTGCAAACTGCTGACTACGCCCGGGCCGTGATCAGGCTCGGGCAGCCCTCCGCGGCGCCCGCTGAGGTCGAGCGCCGGGTGGGACTGCGTCTGGCCAGGCAAGAAGTGCTCACGAAGCCGGGGGGGCCCCGGCTGTGGGCGATTGTGGACGAGGCGGCGCTGCGCCGCCCCATCGGTGGCAGGGAGGTGATGCGCGCCCAGCTTGTCCGGCTCACGGAGGTTGCGGGCGAAGCCAACATCACGCTTCAGGTGGTGCCCTTCCGGTCCGGCGGCCATGCCGCCGAGGCCGGGGCGTTCACCATCATGCGGTTCCCCGAGGTGGACCTCCCCGACGTGGTCTACCTGGAGCACCTCACCAGCGCCCTCTACCTCGACAAGCGCGAAGACGTCGAGAAGTACACCGAGGTCATGGAGCGCCTCAGCGTCGAGGGTCAGTCGCCGGAACGAACAATTGAAATCCTGAGCGGGATGCTTGAGGAAGCCATAGAGGAATGAAGACCTACAACGGAATGCCGGCCACCGAACTCCCGGGCGCCGGCTGGCGTAAGAGCAGTGCCAGCAACTCGCAGGGCGCCTGCGTGGAGCTGGCCAAGCTGGGCGGCGACAAGTTCGCGGTCCGGAACTCGCGGTACCCCGATGGCCCCGCCCTGATCTACACCCGCGCAGAAGTCGCGGCGCTGATCGAAGGCGTCAAGATGGGCGAGTTCGACGACCTGCTGGGTGAAGCCATCAGCTGACGGCACGGTTTCTCGCGGCCTGGCGGATGTCCGGGCCGGGCGGGAGGAAGGCTGGCCGCCGCGTTCATGCCGGACGCGGCGGCCGGCGCATCCCCGTGCCTGCGGCGAGGCCCGGGCCACGTTGTTAGGCAAGCCTAACTTTAGTAAGCTGGCCCGCGTCGTCCCCGGCGCACCCGCCTCACCAGGAGGAATCTCCCTTGCCCACAAGCCAGATCGTCCTGCTGGGTGCCGTCGCCGGTCTCACCATCTTCCTCGGCCTGCCGCTCGGGCGGATCCGGGCGCCGATGCCGCGGCTCAAGGTCTTCCTCAACGCGTTCGCCATCGGCATCCTGATCTTTCTGCTGTGGGACGTGCTGACAAACGCCTGGGAGCCGGCCAATGCCGCGCTGGGCGCGCACCACTTCGGTACCGCGTTCATCGACGGCCTGACCATGCTCGGCTGCCTCGGCATCAGCCTGATGGGCCTGGTCTACTTCGACCGCTGGATGAAACGCCGGGCCGCGGCGATGCGGCCCGAGGGGCCCGGGGCCGCCACCGCGCACCGGCCGCTGCTGCCCGCGGGCCCGGACGCCGCCAGGGCGCGGGCGGCGCAATTGTCGCTGCTCATCGCGGTGGGCATCGGCATGCACAACTTCGGCGAGGGGCTGGCGATTGGCTCGTCCGCCGCGGCCGGGCAGCTCAGCCTGGCCTTGCTGCTGGTGATCGGGTTCGGCGCGCACAACGCGACCGAGGGGTTCGGCATCGTGGCCCCGCTCGTCGCGGCGGGAGAGCGGCCGACCTGGGGCCGGCTGATCCTGCTCGGGGTCATCGGCGGCGGCCCCACCTTCGTCGGCACCCTGATCGGCCAGGCGGTGACCAGCCCGCTGCTGGGCGTCGCCTTCCTCGCGCTCGCGGCCGGCTCGATCCTGTACGTGGTCATCGAGCTGCTGGCCGTGGCCCGGGCCTCGAAGCTCAAGGAGCTCGTCACCTGGGCGATCCTGCTCGGCATCGTGCTCGGCTTCGCCACCGACGCGATCGTGACCGCCGCTGGCGCCTGATGCGTCCCTGAGGCTGCCTCCAGCGCGCCCACAGCGCGCGTTGACCTGATGCCCAGGCTGAGCTAATAGAGTCCTGGCGTGGATTCCCGGCTCCCAGCGACCCTCCCGCCGCTGACCAGGCGAATGCTCGGCTGGGAGATCATTATCGTCTTCGCCGTGTCCCTCGGCGCCAGCGCCCTGTTCGCGATCATCAACCTGATCGGCTCGCTGACCGCCCCGAAGGCACTGCGGCAGCAGCAGGCGCTCCTGGTCGGGTCCCTCGCCCCGGGCCGGCCGCTGCTGGACCTGACCCTGCAACTGGCCAGCATCCTCACCACGCTCGCGCCGGTCGCGCTGGTCTTCTACCTGCTGGCCCGCGAGGGCGAGGGGCCCGCGGCGCTGGGCATCGACACCACCCGGCCCGCCAGCGACCTTGCCAGGGGCGCCGTGCTCGCCGCGGTCATCGGCGGATCCGGCCTCGCCCTCTACGTGGCCGCCTTCCGCCTGGGAATCAGCCTCCACGTGGTGCCGGAGAACCTGCCCGCCGTCTGGTGGCGCGTCCCCGTGCTCATTCTCGACGCGGCGCAGAACGGGATCCTCGAGGAGATCCTGGTCCTCGGCTACCTGCTGCGCCGCCTGGATCAGCTGGGCTGGGCCCCGGGCAAGGCGATCGCGCTGGCGGCGGTGGTCCGCGGCTCGTATCACCTCTACCAGGGGTTCGGCGGGTTCGTCGGCAACGCGATCCTGGGGGTCATCTTCGGCGTGCTGTACCGCAGATGGGGCCGGGTGACGCCGATGATCATCGCGCACACGCTCATCGACGCCGGCGCCTTCGTCGGTTACGCGGTGCTGCACGGCCACGTGTCCTGGCTCCCCTGAGCCCACGGCGCGCCGCAACCGTGGTCGTTGCCGTAACCGCCCGCCACAGAACGTGGTCGCTGGCGTAACTGCCTGCGAGCAAGCCTGGCGAGCGGCAGGCCGTGCGGGCCCGGGAACCGGGTCAGCGGGCCAGGCCCGCGATCACCCGGACGCCGGGCAGGCCGGCCAGCAGCTTCCCCGGCAGGACCAGCTTGGACCGCCGGACGCCGCTGCCGATCACCACGGCCGGGGTGTCCGCTGCGCGCGCGTCCACCAGGACCGGCCAGGTGACGGGCAGGCCGATCGGGGTAATCCCGCCGTATTCCATCCCGCTCTCCGCGACCGCCACATCCATCGCGGCGAACGAGGCCTTGCGCACATCGAGCTCACGGCGGGCCACGTTGTTGACGTCGGCCCTGGTCGTGGCCAGTATCACGCAGGCGGCGTACCTGGTCTGGCCCTCGCGCTTGCCGGCGATCACCACGCAGTTGGCCGATTCGGCGGGACCCACGCCGTAGCGCTCGCAAAACGCCGCCGTGTCGGCGACCTCCGGATCGATCTCGGCCACGCCGACCTCGGCCGCCACGGCTTCCCCCAGTGCCGCAAGCGTGCTGGCCACCGGCGCTGCCAGCAGGTCAGGCCTGGTGAGCGCCGGGACGGCAGTCAGTGACCCGATATGAGCTTCCACGCCGTTATCCTCCTACCATGTCCGAGCCCCCTTCACCGCCGCAGGTAACCAGCGCGCTCGGCGGGAGCGGGCTCGATCCCGGCACCGCGACGGTCGCGGCGCTGCGCCGGGCCCTCACCGAGGGCGCCCTGACCGCCGCGGAACTGACAGCTTTCTACCTGAGCCGGATCGAGCGGCTCAACCCGGGGCTGCGCGCCGTCATCAGCGTCAGCCCGCAGGCGGCCGCCGACGCGCGGGCCAGCGACGAGGCCCGCGCGTCGGGTGCGGCACCCGGCCCGCTGGCCGGCATCCCGGTGCTGATCAAGGACAACCTCGCCGCCGCGGGGATGCCCGCGACGGCCGGCTCGCCCGCCCTCGCCGAGGCGGACCAGGACGAGGCGTTCCTGGTCACCGGGCTGCGCGAGGCGGGCGCGGTGATCCTCGGCAAGGCCAACCTGTCCGAGTGGGCGGGCTTCCGGTCCAGCCATTCCACCAGCGGGTGGAGCACGCTCGGCGGGCAGGCAGTCAACCCGCACGGGCGGGGCCGCAACCCGTCCGGCTCCAGTTCCGGTTCGGGGGTCGCCGTCGCCGCCGGCCTGGCTCCGCTCGCGGTGGGCACGGAAACCGACGGCAGCATCGTCTGCCCCGCCAGCGCGTGCGGGATCGTCGGCATCAAACCAACCCTCGGCCTGGTCAGCCGCAGCGGGATCGTGCCGATCTCGCTGGCGCAGGACACCGCGGGCCCGATGACCCGGTCGGTGGCCGACGCCGCCGCGCTGCTGTCCGTCCTCGCCGCCCCGGACCCGGCCGACCCGGCGACCGCACCGGCCGCGGTCCGGGCCCGCGACTACACCGGCTACCTCGACGCGGCTGCGCTGGCCGGCGCGCGGCTGGGCGTGTGGCGGGACGGATTCTCCGACGCGAGCGAGCGCACCGCCGCGGTGCTGGAGCAGGCGCTGGCCCTGCTCCGCGAGGCCGGAGCCGAGCTGGTTGACCCGGTGGAACTGCCGGGCGCGGCCGAGATCACCGAACCGGAGTTCGCGGCCCTGACCCACGAGTTCAAGCACTATCTCAACGCCTACCTGGCCGATCTGCGCGGACCGCGGCCTGCTGACCTGGCGGGCCTCATCAAATTCAATAATCAAAACGCCGGCACCGTGCTCGCCCACTTCGGCCAGGAACTGTTCGAGCAGGCCGAGGCAACCACCGGCGATCCCGCGGACCCCGGTTACCAGGCGGCCCGCGCGGAAGCGTCCCGGCGCGCCCGCGAGGCGCTGGACGGGCCGCTCGCCGCGCACCGGCTCGACGCCATCGTCACGCTCACCGCGAGCCCGGCCTGGCTGACCGATTACGTGCTCGGCGACCACGACGTGTTCCACACCTCGGGGCCATCCGCGGTGGCCGGGTACCCCGCGGTGAGCGTCCCGGCCGGATATGTGGCCGGCCTGCCAGTGGGCCTTTCCTTCCTCGGCCCGGCGTGGAGCGAACCGGCGCTGATCGCGCTCGCGCACGCCTTCGAGCAGGCCGCGCCACCGCGCCTGGTGCCGCCGCTGGCCGGTCACCCCGGCGGCGGGCCCGCGGACCAGCGATAGCCTGCCCGCCCGGAGGTCAAGGTGATGGTCTCAGCCCCGGCACTGGCGCCGTTTTCCGCCGTGCTGAAGGGCTGACTCGCAGGCACCTAGAGTGCCCGGGCAGGCCAGGGAGGGGCCGATAGTACCCTGCGCTCATGGAGACCTGGCACGCGGCGAGCGTTCCTTCCCTGCCCGGCCCCGGCCAGGAGCCGTACCTGGCCAACACGGCCACCGGCGAGCTGACCCGGGCCGCGGCCGGGCGGCGGGCAAGCCTCTACGCGTGCGGGATCACCCCCTACGACGCGACCCACCTGGGCCACGCGGCCACCTACGTGGCCTGGGACCTGCTGGTCCGGGCCTGGCTGGACGGTGGCCACGAGGTGAGCTACGTGCAGAACGTCACCGACGTGGACGACCCGCTGCTGGAGCGGGCCGACCGCGACGGCGAGGACTGGCGCGCCCTGGCCGAGCGGGAGATCGCGCGGTACCGGGGCGACATGGAAGCGCTGCGGGTGCTGCCGCCCGCCCGGCTCGTCGGGGCGGTGGAGGCGCTCCCGCTGATCGAGCAGATGAACCAGGCGCTGGCCGAGCGCGGTGCCCTGTACGAGGTCGAGCGGGACGTGTACTTCTCCCGGGCCGCCGACCCGGAGTTCGGCGCCGTGTCGCACCTGGACCCGGCGACGATGCTGGAGCTGGCCGCGGAGCGGGGCGGTGACCCCGCCAGGCCCGGAAAGAAGGACCCGCTGGACGCGCTGGCCTGGCTCACCGCCCGGCCGGGGGAGCCGTCCTGGGACTCTGGTTTCGGGGCCGGCCGCCCCGGCTGGCATGTGGAGTGCGCGGCGATCGCCACGGCCTACCTCGGTGAGGTGTTCGACGTGCAGGCCGGCGGGAGTGACCTGATCTTCCCGCATCACGAGTTCAGCGCCTCGCACGCGCGGGTGGCCTTCGCCGACGGGACGCCGGGACGCGGTGCCTTCGCCCGCTGCTACGCGCATGCCGGGATGGTCCGCCTGGACGGCGAGAAGATGTCCAAGTCGCTGGGGAACCTGGTGTTCGTCTCCCGCCTGGTGGCCGACGGCGTGGACCCGATGGCGGTGCGGCTGGCCATCCTCGCCCATCACTACCGGGAGGACTGGGACTGGACGGCGGCCGGGCTTGCCGCCGCGCAGGCCCGGCTGGCCCGCTGGCGGGCGGCCATGAACCGGGCGGGTTCCGGCGCGGGGCCTGCCGGAGCGGAACCCGGTTCCGGGCCAACCCGGCCCGCTGCTCCCGCCGTGCGGGGCGCGGGAACTGGCGGGGACCCGGGCGCTGCGCGAAACCGCGGAGCGGCCGGGGGCGCGGGGAGCGTGCCGTCGGCAGAGAGCGTGCTGGCTGCGGTGCGGGAGCGCCTCGCCGACGACCTTGACGCCCCGGGCGCGCTGGCCGCGGTGGACGACTGGGCGCTGGCGGTCACCGGCGCCCGCGAAATGCCCGCCGGGCTGGCCGCATCGGCCGCGCTCGTCGGTGACACCGCGGATGCGCTCCTCGGTATCGCGCTCTGAGCGCTGCCTGGCCAATTCCGGTCCCTTACCGGAATGCGCGGGCGTAACCCGCGAGATCGCCGTTGGCCCGGTGCGCGTCCATCCCGCATCCGGGCAGTCATGGCCGCTGGCCGCCATTGTGGACAAGGCGCGGAAAACAAGCGGGGTTATCCACAGAACGCCCGGTGGCCTTCGAATCTCGCACCGCGGCCCGCAGCCTGGATACATGGAAACCGCACAGCCATCACGCCGTCCCGAACCGCAGCCAGATGCCGCCCTGCCCCGGGTGCGGGTGAGCGGCCCGGCCGACATCCTGGCCGTGGTACCGCACCTGATGGGCTTTCACCCGCGCCTGAGTTTCGTGGTGATCGGCGCGACGGGCGCCCGCCGCCGGGTCGAGCTTGGGTTCCGCTACGACCTTCCCGACCCGCCTGCCGCCGGGGCCGCGGACGAGATCGCGGACCACGCGGTGACCGTCCTCGCCCAGCGCGGGGCCGGCACGGTGATCGGGATCGGCTATGGTCCCGGGCGGCTGGTCACCCCGGTCGCGGACGCGTTCGCCGCCGCGGCCCGGCGGCGGCGCCTGGAGATACGTGAACTGCTCCGGGTCGAGGATGGCCGGTACTGGTCTTACCTGTGCGCCAGCGTGGCGTGCTGCCCGGCCGAGGGCGTGGCATTCGACTACCAGTCCCATCCGGCGGCCGCCGCCATGACCGTCGCGGGGCTCGCCGCCTACCCGGACCGCGACGCCGTCGCCGCCACCCTCGCGCCGCTGACCGGCGACGCGGCCCGCGCCATGGACCGGGCCATCGACCGGGCCTGCCTGAGGACGCAGGCCCTGGTGGACCGGGCGCAGCGCGACGGGCCCGGCAACCCGCTGCGGCTGGTGATCAGCGAAGGCCGGCGGGCCGTGCGGGAGGCGGTTCGCGAGTACCGCGGCGGCGGCCGGATCACCGACGAGGACAGGCTCGCGTGGCTCGCGGTCAGCATGGGGCATCTCGCGGTGCGTGATGACGCGTGGGCGAGGATGGTCCCCGAGCACCGGCAGGCGCACCTGTCGTTATGGGCCGACATCGTGCGCCGGGCCGACGGCCCCTGGCTGCCCGCGCCCGCCTCGCTGCTTGCCTTCACCGCATGGCAGGCCGGCGACGGGACGCTCGCGAACATCGCCCTCGACCGGGCACTGACCGCCGATCCCGGCTATTCCATGGCACTGCTGCTGCGGGACATCCTCACCGCGGGCGTGCCACCCTCGCAGGCCCGTCTGCCGATGAGCCCGGAGGAGGTCGAGGCGAGCTACGCACAGGCGGAGGCACCCGCTCCGCCGAGGGCGGGACGCCACCCGGCGCGCCGCGGGGCGCGCAAGGGGCGCTGAGGCGCGGAAGTTACCTGACGGTAGACTCTGTCCGCCGTTCACCCGGACGAACGGGAACTTGCCGCCCGGGGCCTGGCGCAGTCATCCTCAAGGCGAGGCCGAGCCTGTAACCAGAAGGGAGCGGTGGGCATGACCGACGCCGCAGTGGGCAGCGGGCGTCCCGGCGCGGTGGCGCCGGGCACGGCGCCACCGCCGGTGCAACTGCCCCCCATGGTGGCCGCCGAGCACCGGGCCGCCGTGACCGTCCTCCGCGAGTCTTACGCCGCCCTGCCCACCGGGACGCCGGTCCGGCTGGCCAAGCGCACCTCGAACCTCTTCCGGTTCCGCGATCCGGCCCCCAGGCCCGCGGGCCGCCGTGGCGGCCGCCAGGGCCCCGGAGTGCCAGGCACGACGGCCGGGCTGGACGCGTCCGCGTTCGCCAGGGTGCTGCACGTGGACCCGGCCGCCCGGGCCGCCGTGGTCGGCGGCATGACCACCTACGAGGATCTTGCGGACGCCACTCTGCGCCATGGCCTGATGCCGCTGGTGGTGCCGCAACTGAAGACGATCACGCTCGGCGGCGCGGTCACCGGCCTCGGCATCGAATCAACCTCGCTGCGCAACGGCCTGCCGCACGAGTCGGTTACCGCCATGGAGATCCTCAGCGGGGACGGCCGAGTCGTGACCGCGACCGCGGCAGGCGAGCACGCGGAGCTGTTCCGCGGCTTCCCGAACTCCTACGGCACGCTCGGTTACGCGTTGTCGCTCACCATCGAGCTGGAGCCGGTGGCGCCGTTTGTTCACCTGCGGCACTTCGCCTTCGCCAGCCCGCAGGCGTGCATGGAGGCGATCGCCCAGATCGCCGCGGACGGCAGCCTGCACGGTCACCGGGCCGACTTCGTGGACGGCACCGCGTTCGGCCTGGACGAGATCTACCTCACGGTCGGCGCCTACAGCGATGTGGCGCCGTGGCGCAGCGACTACACCGGCCAGCGCATCTACTACCAGTCGGTGCGCGGGCCGCGCGAGGACTTCCTGACCATCCGCGACTACCTGTGGCGCTGGGACACCGACTGGTTCTGGTGCTCACGGCCGTTCGGCGTGCAGAATCCGGTGGTCCGGAAGCTCTGGCCACGCCGCTACCGGCGATCCGATGTCTACCGGTCGCTGGTCGCCTTCGACCGTAGGCACGGGCTGTCCGGCGCGCTCAACGCCAACCGCGGGCGCCCGCCGCGCGAGGCGGTGATCCAGGACGTGGAGATTCCCGTGGACCGCGGCGCCGAATTCTTGCGCTTCTTTGCCGCCGAGGTGGGGATGAGCCCGGTGTGGCTGTGCCCGCTGCGGCTGCGCAGCGAGGTCCCCTGGCCCCTGTACCCGTTGCAGCCCGGCGAGGTGTATGTGAACTTCGGCTTCTGGGGCACCGTGCCGCTGCCGCCCGGCCGTGGCGAGGGGCACCACAATCGCCTGATCGAGGCGGAGGTGACGGCCCTGGGCGGCCACAAGGGCCTGTATTCCACGTCGTTCTATTCCGAGGACGAGTTCTGGGCCGCTTACAACGGCGCTGCCTATGCCCGGCTCAAGAGCACCTACGACGGTGGCGGCAGGCTGTCTGGGCTGTATGAGAAGTGTGTGCGCGGCAGGTAACGAGGCGCTCCACAGTCAGTGAAGCGCTCCGTAGGCAGTGAAGGGATGGCGGTCATGGCGCTGGCCAAGGTGTTCGAGCGGATCGCGGGGCCCGGTGCCCGGGCGGAGTTCCGCGCCTACGACGGAAGCGAGGCGGGGACGGCGGGCGCCCCGGTGCGGATCACGGTCCGCTCCCCGGTCGCGCTGTCCTATATCGCCCAGGCGCCGGGCTGGCTAGGGCTGGCGCGCGCCTACGTCTCCGGTCATCTCGACCTGGACGGCGACATGTACTCCGCGCTCACCCGGATATCCCAGGTCCAGCAGGTGGCCCTGAGCCCGGCCGACCGGGTCCGCCTCCTCCGCGAACTCGGCGGGCCGAAGCTGCTCTACCCGCGGGTGCCGCCGCCGCCGCAAGAGGTGCGGGTGCGGCGCCGCTGGCTGAGCGGGCAGCGACACTCGAAGGGACGGGACGCCTCGGCGATCGCGCACCACTACGACGTGTCCAACACGTTCTACGAATGGGTACTCGGCCCGTCGATGACCTACACCTGCGCCTGCTACCCGGACGGGGACGCCTCGCTGGAGGAAGCGCAGGCCTACAAGCACGAACTGGTGGCCAGGAAACTGGCGCTCCGGCCCGGGATGCGGCTACTCGACGTGGGCTGCGGCTGGGGCGGGATGGTCCGGCATGCCGCGCGCGAGCATGGGGTTAAGGCCCTGGGCGTCACCCTGTCGGCGCAGCAGGCGGCATGGGGCCAGCGGGCCATCGCCGAGGAAGGGCTGTCCGACCTCGCGGAAGTCCGCCACCTTGACTACCGGGACGTGGCCGAGGCCGGGTTTGACGCGGTGAGCTCGATCGGCCTGACCGAGCACATCGGCAAGGCCCAGCTCCCGGCCTACTTCGCGTTCCTGCTCGGCAAGCTGAAGCCGGGCGGCCGGCTGCTGAATCACTGCATCACCAGGCCGGACAGCTCCGCGCCCGCACGCCGGCCGGGAGGCTTCATCAACCGGTACGTCTTCCCCGACGGGGAACTGGAGGGACCGGGCCACCTGGCGTCGGTCATGAGCGGCGCGGGGTTCGAGATCCGGCACGAGGAGAACCTGCGCGAGCATTACGCGCGCACCCTGGAGGCCTGGTGCGCGAACCTGGACGCGCACTGGGACGAGGCGGTGGCCGAGGTCGGCCAGGGCACGGCCAGGGTGTGGCGGCTCTACATGGCGGGCTCGCGCCTCGGCTTCGACCGCAACGAGGTGGAACTCCATCAGATCCTCGGCGTCCGGCTGGATGCCGAGGGCAAGTCCCACATGCCGCTGCGCCCCGACTGGGAGCCCGCCACCGCGCCGGTCGCCGGGTAGCCCTGGCGCGATGGCGTAACCCGCGGGCGGGCTGCACCGCTGGCCGGGTGCGCGCTGGCGGATACCGTGCGGGCCCGCCGCGCCGCGGCCGGTCCCGCCGGCGGCGTACCGTGCAGGCCGGGATGCCCGAGGCCCGGTGGCTGCGGGCATATGCGTGCGGATCGGGGGAGAATAACGAGGTGGAAACCTCGCGCTCACGGCCACGGGACGTGGTGCTGCTCGGCTCGACCGGCTCGGTGGGAACCCAGGCAGCCGATGTGATCCGGCGGAACCCCGGCCGGTTCCGGGTCACCGGCTTGGCCGCCGGTGGCGGCAACCCCGGCCTGCTGGCCGCCCAAGCCATCGAGTTCGGCGCCGCCGTGGTCGCCGTGGAACGGGAGTCGGCCGCCGCCGAGGTGCGGGAAGCCCTCCAGGCATGCGCGGCCCAGGCCCGCCGGGCGGCCCGGACCGGGCAGGTGCCCGGTCCGCTCACCGGGCAACGGCTGGCACCGCCCGCGCCGCAGGGACCGGCGGCGGGCCCGGCCGGCGGGCGCAGCGGGCCTGCCCCCGGAGGCGAGGCCCCGGCGTCCGGTCACGCGGGGGCCGCGCAGCTGGGGCTGCGGCCCGCCGCGCCAGAGGTGCGCCCGGGCGCCGACGGGCGGGCGCCGCTGCCCACCGTGCTCGCGGGGCCGGACGCCGTCGCCGAGGTGGCGGCCTGGCCCGCGGATGTGGTGCTGAACGCCGTGACCGGGTTCAGCGGCCTCGCCGCCACGCTGGCCGCCCTCCGTGCGGGCCGGGTGCTCGCCCTGGCGAACAAGGAGTCCCTGATCGTCGGCGGGCCGCTGGTCGCGGGGCTGGCCGGGCCCGGCCAGATCGTGCCGGTGGACTCCGAGCACTCCGCGATCGCGCAGTGCCTGCGCTCCGGGAGCGGGGGGGAGGTCGCGCGGCTGGTGCTGACCGCGAGCGGGGGACCGTTCCGCGGCCGCAGCCGGGCGGAGCTGGAGGGCATCACGCCGGAGCAGGCGCTCGCCCACCCCACCTGGAACATGGGCCCGGTGATCACCATCAACTCCGCCACGCTGGTGAACAAGGGGCTCGAGCTGATCGAGGCCCACCTGCTGTTCGGGCTTGGGTTCGACAAGATCAAGGTGGTCGTGCACCCGCAGTCGGTCATCCACTCGATGGTCGAGTTCACCGACGGGTCCACGATCGCCCAGGCCAGCCCGCCGGACATGCGCATCCCGATCGCGCTGGCCCTGGGCTGGCCGGACCGGGTGCCCGGCGCCGCCCCGGCCATCGACTGGTCCGCGGCGCACACCTGGACCTTCGAGCCGCTGGATGAGGACGCGTTCCCCGCGGTCAGCATCGCCCGGCGGGCCGGGCAGGCGGGCGGGACCGCACCGGCCGCCTACAACGCCGCCAACGAGGTCTGCGTGGATGCCTTCATGGCACGCCGGCTGCCGTTCGCCGCGATCGTCGACACCGTGGCGCAGGTAGTCTCGGAACATGACGGCCGGGCGGGGGAGGCGGTCAGCCTGGCCGATGTCCGGGCCGCCGATCACTGGGCGCGCGCCCGTGCGTCGGAACTGACCGCCGCCTGGGACCGCCAGACGCATCATGCTGCGGGCACGGCACCGAAGAGGGGAGAGACCGCCGGATGAGCTTCCTGCTCGGCGTGGCCATCTTCGTCGTGGCCCTGCTCGTGTCGATCATGCTGCATGAGGCGGGCCACTTCGCGACGGCCAAGATGTTCGGCATGAAGGCTACCCAGTTCTTCGTCGGGTTCGGCCGGACCGTCTGGTCGCGGCAGCGCGGCGAGACCGAGTACGGCGTTAAGGC
>Ga0318554_10000218_pt1 | contig 18494 bp, 16 predicted proteins | sample GRESIP082b2f22_FD_203687 | JGI IMG/M metagenome (GOLD analysis project Ga0318554, IMG submission 203687) | Tropical soil microbial communities from Luquillo Experimental Forest, Puerto Rico - GRE.SIPMG.082b2f22 | ecosystem: Environmental > Terrestrial > Soil > Tropical forest > Bulk soil... | reverse complement strand
GTCGGGGCGAGCGTGCGCGTGTCGATCGACCGCGCCGCTCGGATCGGCGACGGCTGGCTCGCCTCGCCCTCCCTGACCATGTCCGCGGCGCGCGAGCAGGCGCACTGGTATCTCGACGCCTGCGCGCGATATGGACGAAAACCGACGGCGGTGGCCATCCGCCGCGACATCTACGTGGGTGAATCGTCGGCGGAGGCGGCCGCGGTCGCGCAAGCCATCGTGGAGGCGGGCTACCGCGGTTTCGACCCCCCCGCCCTCGTGTGGGGCTCGGTGGCCGAGGTGACGGAGAGGTTCCGGGCCTTGGCGCCGCTCGGCTATACGGACATCATCGTGCGGCACATCACCGACGATCAGGCGAAGATCTTGGGCTCCCTCTCACGGCTCGCCGAGGTCGCCCGGGCGCTGCGAGGTGTGTAGCGCGGCCTCCGCGTGTCAGGGGCTGCGCGCGCCCCACAGCCCCGCGGTGACGCGTGCCTCGTAGTAGTGCCCGTAGGGATGCAGCAGCGCCGTCTGGGACAGGATCCAGGCGTGCGTACGCCCGCCCGCCCAGAACTCCGTCAACCATTCCACGCCGGGGGCGACGGCGCGCTCCGCCTGGACGACGCGCTTCACGCGCTCGCCCGGCACCCGCGCCTCCAGGTCGAGGCCGCGGAGCGAGCCGGCCAGACTCTGCGTGCGCGCCGTCACCGCGTCCCAGTAACCACGCAGGGCGGGAAGGTCGATGCGGGCGGAGAGCTCGTCCACCTCGGCGTCGCTCATCCCCGTGCCCACGTCGCGCCGGCCGACGTTGAGACGGTCGCCCCACTCCTCGATCACCTGGGGCGAGTCGACGAGGAAGCGATTCACGGCGAGATCCTCGATACGCGCGGAGTGCCAGAGCAGCCAGACAATGGTGTTGACGCCCGGATGCGGCCGGGTGCGCAGCTTCGCTTCGGGCAGGCTCGCGAGCAGTCCCTCGACGAGGCCGAGATGCAGATCGCCGTACCGAGAGAAGAAGAGATCGATGGCGTCCACGCCCTCGTATGCTACGAGCGAGACTCGCGCGCCGTCAAGACGCGGAGGACCGGTGAGCCACGGGGAGCCGGGTATGACGAAGGTTCGCGAAGTAACCGCAAAGCGCTCATCACTCCTCGAAGCGTCCGAGCCGCCACAGCTCGGGGAAGAAGACGAGCCACAGGCTGGCCACTGCGATGGTACCCACCCCGCCTAGCAGCACCGCGGGCACCGTGCCCAGGAACGCCGCGGCCAACCCCGACTCGAAGGCCCCGAGCTGATTCGAGGTGCCCGTGAAGAGCGAATGCACCGCGCTGACCCGACCGCGCATGGGGTCGGGCGTGCGGATCTGGGCGAGGGAGACGCGGATGACCATGCTCACCACGTCTGCCGCGCCGAGCACGCTCAGGGCGAGGATGGACACCACGAAATTCGTGGAGATTCCGAACACGCAGGTAGCGATACCGTAGACGATCACGGAGCGAAAGAGGGTGGGGCCGATGCGCCGCTCGAGCGGATAGTGGGCGAGAAAAATGGAGGTGGCGAGGGCGCCCACGGCCGGCGCGGAGCGGAGCACGCCGAGGCCGACCGGGCCCGTGCCGAGGATGTCGCGCGCGTACACGGGTAAGAGCGCGGTCGCACCCCCCAGGAGCACCGCGAAGAGATCGAGGGACATGGTGCCGAGGAGCACGCGGCGACTCCAGATGAAGCCGACCCCGGAGAAGACGGTGGCGAGCGTGACGGGCTCGCGCGTGCGCGCTGCCCGCTCGATGCGGATGGCTGCCGCGCTCACCCCGGCCAGGATGAACAACGCGCCCGCCGTGAAATACGCAGGGCCAGGCCCCAGCATATAAAGCAGACCGCCCAGCGCCGGCCCCACGATCTGCGCAGTCTGGCCCGCGGAGATCACCCAGGCCATGGCCGGCGAGATGAGCTCGCGCGGGACGACCTGGGGCACGAGCGCGGTCATGGCGGGATTCTCGAAGGCCTGGGCCGCCCCCACCAGCGCCACGAGGGTAAAGATGCTCGATCGGCTCTGCCAGGCGCCGATGCTGCCGAGGGCGAGGCCGGCCACGCCCGCCGCCTTCACCACCTCGCACACGATCACCACGAGGCGCCGATCACAGCGATCGGCGACCTGTCCCACCACCAAGGTCAGAAGCACCATGGGCACGAACTGCACGAGACCGACCAGGCCGAGATCGAGAGCGCTCCCCGTCAGGCTGTACAGCTGCCATCCCACGGCCACCCCCAGCATCTGGAAGCCGACGCTGGCCAAGACTCGGGAAGAGGAGAGGAAAGCAAACGGCGGGTGGAGGAGGAGCGACCGCGACGATGAGGGAATCTCGACGGCCTCTAGCGGTTGGCGCGGGCGAGCACCGCCTGCAGCAGGACATTGACGCCCGGGGAGGTGTAGTCGAGCTCGGCGTGCTCCGCCTCATTGTGCGAGATGCCGTCTCGGCACGGAGTGAAGATCATGGCGGTGGGCGCCACCCGCGAGACGTAGTACGCGTCGTGTCCCGCCTGGCTCAGAATGTCCCGATGCGGCACGCCGAGCTGCTCCGCCGCCTCGCGGATGATGCGCACGCAGCCGGGGTCGAATCGCTCATTGCCGAACTGCCACTCCCCCGCGATGCGCATCTCCACGTTGGCGCGACGGGCGCATTCGGGAATGGCCGCCTTCACCTCCGCCCACATGCGGTCGGCCACCGCCCGGTCCGCGTGGCGCACGTCGCAGGTGAGCTGGGCGTACTCGGAGAGGATACCCGCCTTGTTCGGCCAGGCGACAAGACGGGCCACCGTGGCCTTCCCCTCCGTCTCGTGATACTTCCAGCCTATCTCGTTGACGGCCACCGCGAGCATGGCCGCGCCCACCAAGGCATTGCGCCGCCGGTCCATGGGCGTGGGACCGGAGTGCGCGGTCTCGCCGTGCACGTCCACGTGCATCCCGCGAGTTGCGTAGCCGCCCACCACGATGCCCACGGGCACCGCCTCGCGATCGAGGATAGGCCCCTGCTCGATGTGGAGCTCGAAGTAGGCGTCGATGGAGCGGCCGCCCACCACCGTCTTACCGTTGTAGCCGATGCGCTCGAGCTCGGCGCCGAACCTTTTGCCGTCGTCGTCGCGCAGGGCAAGGACCCAGTCGACGTCGAACACCCCGGCGAAGGCGCCGGAGGCAACCATGGCGGGGGTGAAGCGCGCGCCCTCCTCGTTGGTCCAACACACGAGCTCGAGGGGCCGCTTGGTACGCACGCGGTGCTCATCGAGGGTGCGGAGCACCTCGAGGCCGGCCAGCACGCCCACGATGCCGTCGTATTTGCCTCCCGCGAATTGCGTGTCGAGGTGGCTGCCCATCACCACGGGCGGGAGGTGATCGTCGGTGCCGGGGCGGCGGGCGAAGATGTTGCCGACGCGGTCCACCGTCACCGTGCAGCTCGCCTCCGTGCACCACGTCACGAAGAGGTCGCGCATTTCCTTGTCCGCGTCGGTGAGGGCAACGCGGCGGAGGCCCCCCGCCTTGCCGGGGCCGATCTCTCCCGAGCGCATGACGGTGGACCAGAAGCGAGTCGGATCGATGACGAGACGAGCGAGTGTGGACATGGGTCGCCTCCTCCCCGGCGCGCTCCGGTCTTACCCGCCTCGGGAGAAGCTGTCAACCTCGCGCGGCGCTCGTCGTGCTACGCCGCGGGAGTCGCGGCATGCACGAGGGCGGGGACGGCGGCGGGTCACTGCCTGATGCTCCACCGGAACCGCGGTCGATCATCACGAGGCTTTACAGCACGACGAGGGCCAACGTACTCTCGCGCCAAGGAGACATCCATGGCCCCGATCCGACTCTGCCACGCGCTGCTCGTCGCGCTGTCCCTCTCTGCTCTGTTCATTCCCCGTGCCGAGGCCGCCCCCGAGGGCACCATGACCTGGGGCGTGCACGTCACCCTCGCTTCGCGCTGGCTCGACCCCGCGGAGACGGAGGCGCTCGTCACGCCCTTCCTCGTCCTCTACGCCATCCACGATGCGGTGGTGAAGCCCATGACGGGCGCGGTCACGGGACCCAGCCTCGCCGAGTCGTGGACCATGTCGCGCGACGGCCTCGTCTACGAGTTCGTGCTGCGCAAGAACGCGCGCTTCCACAACGGCGAGCCCGTCACCGCCGACGACGTGAAGTTCTCCTTCGAGCGCTATCGCGGCGCCGCCGCCAAGCTCCTCAAGGAGCGCGTGAAGGAGATCCAGACACCGGATCCCCTGCGCGTGCGCATCGTGCTCAAGGAGCCCTGGCCCGATTTCATGACCTTCTACGGCACCAGCGCCTCCGGCGCGGCGTGGGTCGTGCCGAAGAAGTACTTCGAGAAGGTGGGCGAGGACGGCTACCGCAAAGCGCCCATCGGGGCCGGGCCCTACAAGTTCGTGAGCTTCCAGCCCGGCATCGAGCTCGTCCTCGAAGCCTTCGACGGCTACTGGCGCAAGACGCCGTCCGTGAAGCGGCTCGTGCTGCGGAGCATCCCGGACGAAGCCACGCGGGCGGCCGCGCTCAAGCGCAGCGAGGTGGACATCGCCTACTTCTTGAACGGGCCCATCGCCGAGGACGTGCGGCGCACGCCCGGGCTGACCCTGAGCGCCATGCGCACCAATGGCGTGCTGTTCCTCATGTTCCCCGACCAGTGGACGGCGAGCTCGCCCTGGGCGGACCGCCGCATCCGGATGGCCGCGAGCCTTGCCCTCGACCGGCAGGCTATCAACGAGGCGGAGTCGCTCGGCTTCTCGGGCCCCACCGGTAACATCGTGCCGCGACATCAGGAATTCGCGCTCCCCATTCCGCCGGATCCCTATGACCCTAAGCGTGCCAAGGCCCTTCTCGCCGAGGCCGGGTATCCGTCCGGTCTCGACGCGGGCGACTTCACGCCCTTCCCTCCCTACAACTCGATGGGCGAGGCGATCGCCAACTACCTGAACGCGGTGGGCATCCGGACGCGCGTGCGCACGATGGAGCGCGCGGCGCTACTCTCCGCTTGGCGGGACAAGAAGCTCAAGGGGCTGTTCGTCGGGGCCACCGGCTCCGCGGGCAACGCCTCCACCCGCCTCGAGGCGTTTGCCACCGCGCGCGGCGTGCTGTCGTACGGGTCCATCCCCGACGTGGAAACACTCTTCGCCGCTCAGCTCCAGGAGATGGACCGGAAGAAGCGGGAGGAGATGCTGCACCAGATCCAGAAGATCGTGTACGAGCGCGTGATGTTCGCGCCCATCTGGGAGAACGGATTCATCCGCGCCTTCGGACCGCGCATGGAGGAAGCGGGGATGACGCTCATTCCCGCCTTCCCCTATGCGGGTCCCCTCGAAGAGCTTCGACTGAAGCGCTAGTCCAGGAAAGGAGCCTTGACATGGCCCGCCCCTACAACGTGATCGACGCCGATGGACATGTGCTGGAGCCGGTGGACATCTGGGACAAGTACATCGATCCCGCCTTCCGCGAGCGCGCTCCCAAGATCATCGTGGACACCGACGGCAAGGAGCGCCTGCGCGTGGGCGAGCAGGTGCTGGGCAGCCAGAAGGGCTTCGGGGTGATCGGGGCCATCGGCTCTCGCGACCACGAGATGCCGGAGGAGACCATGAAGTACATCGACGGGCGCAAGGGCGGCTTCGATCCCCACGCCCGCATCCCCGACATGGACCTGGACGGCATCGACGCCGCCTTCCTCTATCCGAGCGTGGGCCTCTTCTCCGGGGCCATCAGGGAGCCCAAGCTGGCCGCCGCCGTGTGCCGCGCCTACAATCGCTGGCTCGCGGACTACTGTGCGCCCTATCCCGATCGGCTCTTCGGCGTGGCCATGCTGCCCATGCAGTCGATCGAGCTCGCCATCGAGGAGATGCGCTTCGCGCGCAAGGAGCTCGGGATGTGCGCCGCGTTCCTCCGCCCCAACCCCTACAACGACCGCATGTTGCATCACCCGGACTACGAGGTCTTCTGGAACGCGGTGGAGGAACTCGACGTGGCCATCGGCCTCCACGAGGGGTCGAGCGGCGGCATGCCGCAGGTGGGCGTGGACCGCTTCGAGACGCGCGGCGCGAAGCACATCATCTCCCACACCATGGAGATGATGCTGGCCGCCATGAGCGTGATCTGGGAAGGCGTGTGCGACCGCCACCCCAAAGTCCGCATCGGCTTCCTCGAGTCGGGCGGCGGCTGGATCGCCGGATGGCTCGATCGCATGGATCGCCACTTCGACGACAAGGGCTTCAACGACTCGGGGCTCTCCCTGCGTCCGAGCGAGCTCTTCCGCCGCAACTGCTGGATCTCCTTTGAGCCCGTGGAGCGCAGCCTCTCCGTGCTGGCGGACTACATCGGACCCAACAAGATTCTCTGGGCCACCGACTATCCGCATCCCGACGGCTTCTTCCCCGGCGCGCCCAAGATGATCGCGGACCGGCCGGAGCTCTCCGCGGAAACGAAGCGCCAGATCCTGGCCGGCGGCGCCAAGGGCTTCTACAAGCTGAACTAGTAAGGGGGCGAGTCTCTACCCGCGAAGCTTCGGCAAGATCCGCGTAGCCGCCTCGTCGATCTGCGCGAGCTGATCGCCGCCCGCGAAGCGCAGGGAGAGATGCGTGCAGCCCGCGGCGACCCAGCGCTGGAGCCATTCCACACAGCCCTCGATGGGGCCGGCATAGCTCGCCTGTCGCTTCATGATCACGGCGGCCGGCGTGGCGTAGTACGTCTCCAGGAACTCGTGAAGCCGCTTCTCCGCCACGGCCGGGCTGGGGTCGAGCGCCACCGTGACATAGGCGGCGCCGGTGACGGCCTTGGCCGGGCGCCCCGCCGCGCGCGCGGCCGTTTGGATCCGCGGGAACTGCTCGGCGAGGAACTCCACGCTCGGTCCGGTGGGGAACCAGGCGTCGAAGCGCGCGGCCTCGCGCAGGGCGATGGGGCCGCTGCCGCCGATCCAGATGGGCGGGCCGCCGGGGCGATGCGGCTTCGGGTCCATGGTCACGTCGTCGAGAGAGAAGTGCTTGCCATGGAAGCTGACATGGTCGCGGCTCCACAAGGCCTGGCAAATCTCGAGGAGCTCGAGGAGACGGCCCACGCGCCGCTCGAAGGGCACCCCCACGTGCTGGAACTCCTTGCGGATGTTCGGCACGTCGCCCGCGATGCCCACGCCCAGGATGACCCGTCCCTCCGCGATGCGATCGAGCGTGCCGACGACATGGGCGAGGACCACGGGTTGGCGCAGAGCGGGCAGGAGCACGGCCGTGCCCAGGCGCACCCGCTTGGTGCGCGCGGCCACCGCGGCGAGAAGGGTGAGCGGCTCGTGGCGTGGCCGCGCAGTGATGGAGTCGCCGATCCACACGGAGTCGAACCCGCGCGCCTCGGCGCGCTCCGCCATGGTCAGGAGAGGGCCCGTCTCCTGACGTCCCGACATCACCGCCTCGCGCGTGGGGATGAGCAGGCCGAACTCGATGGTCATCGCGATGCCTCCTGAGTCAGGGTGGGGGCGCGCGGCTTCTCCGCGCGGACGTAGAGAAAGAGACCGGCGTGGTCGCGCCAGCCGCGCTGGCTCGGATGGGCCTGGCAGTAGGCCTCCGAGGGCCGCGGCTCCTCGATCCGCCGCAGCACGAAGCCGGTCCCGATGAGGGTGTTGACGTATTCGGAGAGCGTGCGGTCGAAGCGCGGCACGGCGAAGCGCGGGGCCTCGGCGGACGCGTCGGTGAAGCGCCAGCCGTCGATCCACCGGGCGGGATTGAAGTACTCGCTCACCACCCAGCTCACCTTTTCCCCCGCCTCGTTGTAGTTCCAGTGCGAGCCCTTGGTGATGAAGCACGGATGCGTGATGCTGAAGGCGAGGAGACCGCCCGGGCGCAGCACGCGAAAGACCTCACGGAGGGCCTCGCCGAGGCGCGGCCCGTCCATGAGAGCCATGAACGAGACCACCGCATCGAAGCTCGCGTCGGCGAGCATGCCGAGCTCCGCGTACGATGTGCGCAGGTAGCGAATGCCCAGCGGCGCGCGGCGCTCTTCTGCCGTGGCGAGCTCGATCATGCGCTCGGAGAGATCGACGCCGGTCATGCGGGCGCCCGCGCGGGCGAGGAGGCGCGTGTTGTAACCTTCGCCACAGCCCGCGTCCAGCACCTCCCGGGCGCGGAGATCGCCCACGAAAGCGAGGAACGCCGGATTGTTGAGCCACTCGCGGGCCACGTCGTGACCCTGGCGCACCTCCTCCGCCCAGGGGCCGGCGTTGACGTCCCAGTAGCGTGCGACGTCGTCCTCGGTGATCTCGGGCTCGCTCATGGTCAACCACTCGCCCCGGTTCGTGCTTCAATGGACACCATACCAGCCCCTGGGACCGCCATCTCGTGAAGATCGCGCGCCTGCTGTGTGGCCTGCTCGCCCTGGTCATGGCGGCGCCGGCTGTCGCCTCGGCCGCCATCGTGGAGATCCGGCCGTCCTCCGTCGCCTGCGGCGAAGAGTTCGTGGCCGCGGCCGCTCGCCTCCAGCCAGGCGACGAGCTCGTGCTGCGGGGAGGAATTTACAGCCAGTCCTGTCGCCGCGCCATCACCGTCAACGGGACGGCGGCCGCTCCCATCGTGATCCGCGCGGCCGCGGGCGAGCGGGCAGTGCTCACGCGGCCGGCCGACACCATGGACACCCAGAACAACATCGAGATCGTCGCCTCTTCTTACCTGACCATCCGCGGGCTCGCCTTCCAGGGAGGGAGCAGCGGCGTGCGCATCATGGGCGGCCATCACATCAGCATGGAGGACTGCGAGATCTTCGAAACGGGCAACAACGCGATAGCCGTCAACTACGACAGCGCGGACGCCCTCGTCTTTCGTGGCAACCACATCCACCACACGGGACTCAGCGTCGCCGCGCCCACGGAGGGTGAGGGCTTCTACCTCGGCTGCAACCACGACACCTGCCGGGTGACCAACAGCGTGATCGAGGGCAACTACATCCACCATCTCCGCGGCACGAGCGACGGCGGCAACGACGGCATCGAGATCAAGGTAGGCTCCTACGGCAACCTCGTTCGCCACAACGTCATCCACGACACCATTATCGGGCGCCGCTACCCCTGCATCTTCGTCTACGGGGGCGGTCCCGGCCTCAACATCGTCGAGGCCAACGTGATGTGGAACTGCGGTGAGGCCATCCAGGTGGTCTCGGACGCCGTCGTGCGCAACAACATCGTGCTCGCCTCGGACGTGGGCATCCTCACCGCGCCTCACGTCCAGGTGCCCCAGATGCGTAACGTCACCATCGTCAACAACACGCTGTACGGCCACCGCCAGTGCGTATCCCTCCAGTGGGACGGCGCGACCAACATGACCCTCGCCAACAACGCGCTGTACTGTCCGGGCTCGAGTGCCATGGAGGCGAGCGGGATCAGCGGACGGCCCATTACGGTGCGGGCCAACTACGTGGAGGGCACCCTCACGGGCGCCACGCTCGACTCCGGCCGCCTCCTCGACGGCGGCGCGGCGGCCAGCGCCTTCGTCGATGCCGCACGCATGGACGTGTGGCCGCGGCCGGGCTCGCCCCTCGTCGGCCACGCCGATCAGCTCCTCGCCCCCGCCGTCGACTTCAACGGGCGCGCGCGCACGCCGCCCGTCGACGTCGGCGCCTACCAGACCGATGGGCTCGCCGTAAATCCAGGCTGGCGAATCGTCCCCGGCTTCAAGTCGCCAACGAGTGGCGTGAGCTTGCCCGCGCCGCGACGCTGACGAGCCATACGTGATGCCTGATCAAGGCCCGTCCTCTTGACCGTCCTCAGGGGCGCTCGCGTTCGAGCCGCTCCAGCCAGAACGGCAGGTTCAGCTCCCGATAAAGGGCGCGCGCCGCGTCGAGATGGATGGCGGCCGCCGCACGCCCGGCGCCATGGTTGACCTCGGCGAGGTCGCCGTGACAGTGGGCCACGGCCGGCCGCATCCCGAGCCTCTGGGCGATGGCGAGAGCGTCCTCGAGATGGCGCGCGGACACCTCGACATCGGGCGTCGCTCCCCGCCGGGCGGCGTGGGCCAGGGCGCGGAGCGCTTCCACGCGGAAGCCGTCCTCGCCGTGCTCGACGGCCAGGGTCACTGCCCGCGCCGCCGCCGCCGAGGCGTCGTCTGGTCGCCCAGCGGCGAGCTCCGCCTCGCTCAGATACGCGTGCCGGAGCGAGTGCTGGGACAGAAGGCCGTGCTCGGCTGCCTCTTGAATGGCGCCGGCGAGGAGGCTGCTCGCCTCCTCCACGCGGCCGCTCAGTCGGCGGGCGTAGGCGAGATCGGTGGCGATCCACGGGCGAATGGCGAGCAGCTCGGCATTCTCGCAGTAACGGTACGCCTCTTCGAGCTTCCTCACCGCCTCCGGGCTCGGGCCGCGGCCGAGCTGGGCGTTACCCATGGCCCAGGCCGCGAGCGCACGGAGAAATGGCGTGTCCGTGGCGTCGGCCAAGCCCAGGCAGCGCTCGGCACTCGCTTCCGCGTCACGGAACCGCCCTTGGGTGGCCAGGGAAAACGCGTTGAAGCAGCGCGCCACCACGCGGTAGACGCGCGCCATGTTGGAGCCCCGGTGGCTCGCCGTCGTCTCGAGCTGCTCCAGGCATTTCTCCATCATGGCCACGCTCGCCGGGTAGTCGCCCTTGACGTAGAGGAGCTGACCGAGATGGCAGTAGGTGATGGCGAGCAGCGCCGCGTCCCCTCGTGCGGCGCCGTTGATCCGGGCCATCTCGGCGAAGCGCATGCCGTCTTCTAGATTGCCCAGCATGAAGTGAGCATTCGCCATGTACGCGCAGGCAAGTCCTCCTTGGGCCGGCGCGTCCAGGGCGTCGGCGAGGGTGACGACCTCGCTCAGCACCTCGAGGGCATGGCCGAAGTCCGCGAGCAGGAAGAGCGGGTTGCGCAGGGTGAGCCGGAGCTGCATCGCCCGCTCCTGGTTGGTCCGCGTCGGGGGCAGGCGATCGATGGCCTGCTTGGCTCGCTCGAAGCGCGCGGCCGCCTCGCGCCCGGCCGATCGGAGAGCGGCCTTCACGCCCGCGTGACGGAGATACACCACCGCCTTCTCCCACAGCTCGCCCTCGTAGGCGTGGTCGCCCAGGCGCTCCACCTGATCGGCGATGCGCTCGACGTAGAGCCGTTCCATTTCGGCCACCACCTGGCGATGGAGCTGCCGGCGCTCTGCCAGCGGCACCGCGGCGTAGGCGACCTCCTGGGTCAGCGCGTGCTTGAATCTCTGCCGGATCGGGTCGCCCTCCATCCGGGGCAGGAGGAATTCTCCGGCCTGCAGTCGATCCAGGCTCGCTTGCAGCTCGCCTTCCGGATGGCCGAGCAGCGCTTGCAATAAGGGCACGGAGAACTCGCGGCCGACCACTGCCGCCGTGGTGAGGACCCGATGATCCTCGGGCGCGAGCCGTGTCAACCGGCCGGCCAGCACGTCCTGCACCGTCGCGGGGACCTCGCTTCGCTCCATCTCGTCGGCCACGGTCCGCATCAGCTCTTCGAGGAAGAAGGGGTTGCCCTCGGCCCGGGCCGCGATGAGGTCAGCCAGCGGCGCGGGAATGTCACGTCCGCGAAACCCCGTGCGCACCAGGGTGTGACTGTCCTCGGGCGAGAGCGGCAGCAGGGAGATGCGCGTGCCTCGCGACGAGCCCACCCATGTCGGGACATAGCCGGAGCGGTAGGTGACGAGGAGGAGGAGACGGGTGCTCGCGATGCCCTCGGCGAGAGCAGCCAGCAACGCTTCCGAGGTCTCGTCGATCCACTGAAGGTCTTCCACCACGATCACGAGCGGCCGCTCGCGGCCGAGCCCGCTCAGCAAGGTCCGGATGACCCCGAAGAGCTGTGCTCGCATGATCTCCGGCGCCACCGCGCCTTCGTCGTCGGGCTCGCCCTTGACCCCGAGGAGGGCGGCCAGCGGCGGAACGACCTCGCGCGGCACTCCCACGCGAGCGGCCACCGCTTCGAGCTTCTCGATCACCACGTCCGGTGGATCCGCCTCCGCCAGGACACACACGTCTCGAATGATGAGCAGCACGGGAAAGTACGGAATGACCGAGGCGAAGGCATAGCAGAATCCCTCGACCCACTGGCCCTGGCCGTCCGTCGCGCGACGGAACTCGGCGAGCAGGCGAGATTTGCCAATGCCCGGATCGCCCGCAATCGCCACCACATGGCCTCGCCCTGCCATCGTACCTTCGAAGGCGCCACGCAAGAGGGACAGCTCTTCGGTGCGATCCACGAAGCGGTTCGTGGGCGCGCTCATCCCTCCCGCGGGGAGCCCGATCCGGTAGAGCGAGCCCGGCTCGTCGAGCGGGCTCACGGAGAAGCGCCGCCGCAGGAACTGCGCGAGAGGCTCACTCGCCACGATGTCGCCGGGCGACGCCTTGCCCACGAGCGTCTGGAGCTCGGCCCACATCGCATCCCGCCTCGCCGGCGTGGCCGCGGCTTGCCTTCCCGCGCCGTGCAGCGCGATGGTCGGTTCCGGCCATCCTCCAGGCTCGCGGACCCTGCCGGCCAGCGCCCGCTGGATGGAAGCCGCCGCGTAGGCGGCCACCGTCGAGGCGTCCTCGATCTGGCCGGCGGCAAAGACGGCGACGACCGACTCGCGACTGGAGGCCTCCACGCGTCCGCCCAGCCGCTCGATGGTTTTCACGACGAGCGCATTCGGATTCGGCGCGCTGCCGCTTCCCGAGAATCGAGCGAGGAGAAATGTCTCGTGGCGCCCTTCCCCGTCCACCTTCGCGGCGGCGGGCGTTGGCCAGCGCGTCGGGCGAGTGGCGAGTCGTCGGGCGACGTGCCGACGGAAGGGCGCGCCGGGATCGGCGTGGAGACCGCACTTCGCCATCCTGGCCAGCACGGTGTTGCGGGAGATACGCAGGAGGCGGGCGGTGCCCGAGATGTTCCAGCCCGTGTGCTCGAGGGCCGACATCAGATGATTGCGCACGACGTCCATGGCCGAGAGCGCGGTGGGGGGCGAGGTGGGGAGCGCGGGACCCGGTTCGAGATCGAGGAGATCGGCGGTGATGATCGGCGCCTCCGAGAGGAGGGCCACGCGCTCCATGATGTTGCCGAGTTCCCGCACGTTGCCCGGCCACTGGTAAGCGAGGAGCCGGGCCCGCGCAGCCTCGTCGAGCCGGGCGGGCGGACGTCCGTAGTCGGCGCTTGCCAAGGCGAGGAACCGCTCGGCCAGCATCACGATGTCGTCGCCGCGCTCGCGCAGGGGCGGCATCTCCAGGGACACCACGGAGAGGCGATGGTAGAGGTCGTGGCGGAACTTGCCCTCGCGCACGGCGGCCTGGAGGTTCTCGTTACTTGCCGCGATGATCCAGACGTCGACGACCTCGTCCCGGGTGGCGCCCAGTCGCCTCACTTTCCGGTCCTCGACGACCTTGAGGAACTTGGCTTGGAGATCGGCGGGAAGCAACCCGATCTCATCGAGAAAAATCGTGCCGGTGTGGGCGGTCTGAAAGAGACCGCGCTTCGCCTGACGCGCATCCGTGAAGGCCCCGCGCTCGAATCCGAACAACTCCGCCTCGAGGAGCGTGGCGGGCAGGGCCGCGCAGTTGATCTCCACGAAGGGTCGGTCCGCGCGCGCGCTCGCGGCCTGGAGGCCGCGCGCGAGCAGGCCCTTGCCCGTGCCCGTCTCGCCTTGAATCACGATGGGAGGCAGCCGGGAGCGGCCGGGCTGGAGCAGGCGCCGCGCTGTCTCGCGCAGTGTCGTCATGACCGGGCTGTCGCCCAGCAGTTCGCTCAGCAGCTCCATGACCCTCCCCGCTCCTGCCTAGGTCTTCGCATCCGGGGTCCTCACCTCCGCCCCCGCGTCGCGCAGGAGCGCGGCGAGCAGGCTCCGGTGGCAGTGGCTCGCGTCCTCGCAGTAGCAGCCGACGGAGAAGTTCGTCGAGGCGGACAGCGCCGCGAGAAGACCGATGAGTCGCCGAGGAGCGGGCCGGCTCATCTCGCCTCGATACCGGCGTGCGTAGGCGGCGAAGCGCGCCGGGGTGAACGGCTTCGCGAGCGCCCACGCGCGGAGCGGCTCGCTCGGAGCCAGCTCGGGCAGCCAGACGTCGAAGTAGTCACGCCGGGCGAAGTCCTCCTTGCGTACACCACGGGGCGGCCGCCGCACCGTGCCCACGCGCAGGCCCTCGTCTGGCTGCCGCGCCTCTCCCAGCCGAATGATGCGCACGGCCATCTCCGAGCCGCCCGAGCCCGGACTACTCTCCGATCCGCATCCTAACCCTCGCGCCAGGCGCTGGCGCGGTCGAGCTCGGCCGTCGTCTCCTCATCGAGGCGCAGCTCGATGCCGGCCAGCAGCTCCTTGAGCTGGCTCACCGAGGTGGCGCTGGCGATGGGCGCGGTGATGCCTGGTCGATGCGCGAGCCACGACAGCGCAACCTGCGCGGTGGTGGCTCCGACCTTGCCCGCGGCTTTGTCGACGGCGGCCAGGACGGCGAAGCCACGGTCGTTCATGTACCCCTTCTGCACGCCGACCGCCCGCGCCGTGGAGGGCAGCGAGGCCCCGGGACGGTACTTCCCGGAGAGGAAGCCACTGCCTAGCGAGGAGTAGGGAATCACGCCCACCCCCTGCTCGCGGCACAGCGGCTCGAGCTCGCGCTCGTACTCGTCGCGGAAGACGAGGTTGTACTTGGGCTGCAGGCACTCGTAGCGCACGTAGCCGCGCTTGTCACTTTCCCACAAGGCACGGGTGAGGCGCCAGGCGTGATAGTTCGAGCAGCCGATGTAGCGCACCTTGCCCTGGCTCACCAGGTCGTCGAAGGCGCGGAGCGTCTCCTCGAGCGGCGTCTCACGGTCGTCCCAGTGCGCCTGGTAGAGATCGATGTAGTCGGTCTGGAGCCGCCGCAGCGAGGCCTCCACGCCCTCCATGATGTGCTGGCGGGAAAGACCCGTGTCGTTTGGCCCCGGGCCCATGGGCCCCATGACCTTGGTCGCCATCAGCACGGTGGGGCGGTTCTTGCGCGCGATCATCCACTTGCCGAGCACGTTCTCCGACTCGCCGCCCTTGTTGCCCGGGGCCCAGCGCGAATACACGTCCGCCGTGTCGATGAAGTTGCCGCCCGCCTCGAGGTAGGCATCGAGCACCGCTTCCGACGCGGCCTGGTCCGTGGTCCAGCCGAAGGTGTTGCCTCCCAGGCACAGAGCGGCCACTCGCAGCCCCGTTCGACCCAGCGTGCGCATCAACATGAGGACTCTCCCCTTGACCAGGTGTGGTGCCGCAGGTCCCGGCCGAGCGACCCTATCACGATCCGCTCGTGGAGGGCAGACAGGATCTCGTCGATGGTGGCCGATGCCCACAGCGGGAAGAACGGCCCCTGCTGGAGGGCGGCCCAGTCCCGCATGAAGCGGTCCCACACCGCCTCCCGGCTCGCCTCGCCCGGGAGCGGCCGTTGCATGGCGGTGTAGAGGCGCTCCTTGTGATAGATGGCCGGCATCTCGATGTAATGATAGAGGTACCGGAAGTCGCGCGCGTAGAAGACGGCGACGGGGACGGACTGATACGTTCGGCCGTCCTGCTCCCGCAGGAACTCGTTCACGATGTCTGCGTTGGGCGATTCTGCCGGGTCGGCGCGCGGGCCCCGGCCCAGCATGCGCCCGTCGCGCGTGAAGATTCGCAGCTCGAGCCCGCCCGCCTCGGCGAGATGCGCGAACATGGGCACGTCGCGGCGGCAATCCGACGACCACTCCTCGGAGATGACGAGGATCTTCGCCGGGCCGTCGGGCTGCCGGGCGAGCCACCGGATCGCCTCCACCTGCGCCGCGCTGAGGCGTCGCTGCTCGTACCAGGCGCGCAGGAGCCCGCTCAGGTCCCGACGCTCAGTGCCCAGCCACCAACCCGACTCGCGCGCGAGGTTCTCCGGCGTACCCGCGTAGCTCACGTACTCGTCGAAGGTCATGCCGGCCGAGAACCGCTGGAGAGTGACTGCGCTCGCCATCGTCGACCTCAATCCTTGCTGGAACCACGGACCTCAGGACGAGAAGAGTCGCCTCCGGCCCGTCACGACCTGGCGCACCGCCTCGACGGCATCCGAGAGGATCTTGTAGGGCGTGACCTCGTCAGGGTGTGCCACGAGGTAGGCCTCGACACCCCGACGCCAGGCGAGCCGCAGCTCCGTGTTGATGTGGACGATGGTGATGCCTGCCTTGATGGCCTGGCGCAGGTCCCCATCGTTGGTTCCCGACCCGCCGTGCAAGGTTATGGGCACCCGCGCCTCCTCCTTGATCGCCTTGATGCGCTGGACGTCGAGGCGCTTCTGCGCCTCCCCGCGGACCATGCTGGTGAGGAGCCCGTGCATGTTGCCGATCTCGCCCTCGACCACGATCGTGGGATCGATGGACCGGATCGCCTCCACCGCGCGTCGAGTCTGCTGCACGTTCTCCTCGAAGGACAGCGCGGAGCCGTCGAAGATGATCTAGTCGAAGGCGGCCCGCGCCGCCGCCTCCGCTCCGGCCAGGGAATGCGTGTGGTCCGCGTTGAGGAAGATCGGAGTCGGGCGCTCCGCGCGGAGAGCCCGGATGACGGCGGCGATCTCGCGCACCCCGATGAAACCCCGCTCCCCCTCGGACACGCCGACCAGCACGGGCGCCCGCAGCTCGTCCGCCGCGCTCAGCACGCCCCTGAGGGTGGCCAGCTCGGACACGTTGAAGTGACCGATGGCGATGCGGCGTCGATCGGCGTCGGCCAGCGTCTCCCGCAGATTCATGCCGGGCGACTCGCTGCGCGGCTCAGCTCGGCCCGCGCTCTCCGTCGACCTCGATGAGGGCGGTGAGCCCGCGGTGAAACGTAGGAGCGCCCCCCGGCACCAGGCACGTCTCCAGCACCTCGAAGATCTCCTCGCGGGTGGCGCCCAGCCGGAGGGCGCGCTTCATGTGCGCCACGAGTCCCGCCTTCTCCGCGCCGCGGAAGGCGAGGAGCGCGATGGCCACGAACTCGCGCACCTTGGCGGAGACGTGGTGGCCGTCGCTCAGGCCCTGCTCGTAGATCCGGTTGTACGTCTCCACGAAGTCGGGATCCTGCCGGGCCGCGAACTCCCACTCGGGGTAGATGTAGCCACGCGCTTCCTTCATGCGAGCGATCAGGGCGTCTGCGCGCTGCGCCCTCTCCGTGTCCGTGCTCTTCGTCTGCGCCATGTCCGCACCTCCTCGCGCAGACGTGTATCATACTCGCCGGGAGGTCGCCATGATCCTCATTGCTTGCTCCTCTACGACCGACGCGTCACCATGGTCGACGAGCATGCGACCCCTCATGCGCGCCGAGGGGCTCGCCGGATCGTATCTCGCACGGGCCGGGCTCGCTGCCCGGCCGAGGTGGCCACTCATCGCGTAGAATGCGTCATCCTGAACGAGCCGTCACGAAAGGAGAGGCCTCGATGGCGAACGTACTCACGGTGGTGGCGAAGATCCGCGCGGCAAAAGGCAAGGGAGATGCCCTGGCCGCGCTGCTCGCCGAGCAGGCGGGGGTCGTCCGAAAGGCGGAGCCGGGCTGTCTCGTCTATCGCCCGCATCGCTCGACAAAGGATCCCGATCTCTTCATCTTCTACGAGATGTACAAGGACGACGCCGCCTTCGACGTGCATCGCAAGGCGCCCCACCTGGCCGGCTACCGCGAGCGCCGCGAGAAGGAAGGATTGACCGAGGGCCCACCGGAGGTCGAGATCTACCGCTCTCTCACCGAGTAGCGCGTGCTCGCTCCGCGGCGCGCCCATCAAGGGCGGGCGCGCCGCGGCGAATCCCTTCCCGGCCACCGGACCTCCTAAACGGCGAGACCCCAGCGCTTCGAGCATCCGGATCATCCGACCCCTCGCGACACCGGAAAAGGAGGAAACCTCTCATGGCAAAGAAGCTCGAAGGAAAGGTCGCCGTCATCACCGGCGGCAACAGCGGCATCGGGCTCGCCACGGCCCAGCGCTTTGCCGATGAAGGCGCTCACGTCTTCATCACCGGCCGCCGGCAGGCCGAGCTCGATCGCGCGGTGAAGGAGATCGGCCCGGACGCGGTTGGCGTGCCGGGCGATGTCTCGAACCTCGCCGACCTCGACCGGCTCTATGCGGCGGTCAAGCAGCAGGCCGGCCGCATCGACGTCCTCTTCGCCAATGCGGGAGGCGGAGAGATGGCGCCGCTCGGCAGCATCACCGAGGCGAGCGTCGACAAGATGTTCGCCACCAACGTCAAGGGCGTCGTCTTCACCGTGCAGAAGTCGCTGCCGCTCTTCCACGACGGAGGCTCGATCATCCTGAATGCGTCCGTGGCGGGCTCCAAGGGCATGGAAGCCTTCAGCGTCTACAGCGCCACCAAGGCCGCCGTGCGCTCCTTCGCGCGCTCGTGGACCGTGGAGCTGAAGAGCCGACGCATCCGGGTCAACGCCGTCAGCCCTGGTCCCATCGAAACACCCGTCATGGGCAAGCTTGGCTTGTCAGACGCCCAGGCCAAAGACTTCATGGCGGGCGTCGTGACCGCCGTCCCCATGGGCCGCATGGGACGGGCGGACGAAATCGCCAAGGCCGTGCTCTTCCTCGCCTCCGACG
>Ga0318554_10000210_pt1 | contig 18737 bp, 13 predicted proteins | sample GRESIP082b2f22_FD_203687 | JGI IMG/M metagenome (GOLD analysis project Ga0318554, IMG submission 203687) | Tropical soil microbial communities from Luquillo Experimental Forest, Puerto Rico - GRE.SIPMG.082b2f22 | ecosystem: Environmental > Terrestrial > Soil > Tropical forest > Bulk soil... | reverse complement strand
GCATCCCGAGATTCCCCCAGAGCTCCGCGGCACGTACGCGGGTCTTGCCTCTCCCCCCGCCCTCGACCACCTTCGGCGGCTGGGCGTGACCGCCGTCGAACTCCTCCCCGTGCATCACGCGGTGAACGAGCGGCATCTGGAGAAACTCGGGCTGACCAATTACTGGGGCTACAATTCCGTCGGCTTCTTCGCCCCCGACTCGCGCTTCGCCTCCACGGGCATTCGGGGCGAGCAAGTGGCGGAGTTCAAGACCATGATCAAGCGCCTGCACGAGGCGGGCATCGAGATCATTCTCGACGTGGTCTACAACCACACCGCGGAGGGCAACCACCGCGGCCCCACCCTCTGTTTCCGCGGTATCGACAACCGTGCTTACTACCGCCTGGAGATGGCGGACCGGACCTACTACCGCGACTACACGGGTTGCGGCAACACGCTCAACATGACCCATCCGCGTACCCTCCAGCTTCTCATGGACAGCCTCCGCTACTGGGTCCTCGACATGCACGTGGACGGCTTCCGCTTCGACCTCGCCTCCGCCCTAGCGCGCGAGCTCCACGACGTGGACCGTCTCTCTTCCTTCTTCGACGTGATCCACCAGGATCCCGTGATCTCCCAGGTCAAGCTCATCGCCGAGCCGTGGGACCTGGGCGAGGGCGGCTATCAGGTGGGCAACTTCCCTCCGGGGTGGGCGGAGTGGAACGGGCGCTATCGCGACGCCATTCGCCGCTACTGGAAGGGTGATCCCGGCCAAGTCGCCGAGCTCGCCTACCGTCTCACCGGTTCGAGCGACCTCTACGAGCAGGGCGGCCGCCGCCCCTATGCGAGCATCAACTTCGTCACCGCCCACGACGGCTTCACCCTCGCCGATCTCGTCACCTACACCGAGAAGCGCAACGAGGCGAACGGAGAAGACAACCGCGACGGCAGCAACGAGAACTACGCCACCAACGATGGGGTAGAGGGCCCCACCGATGATCCCGCGGTGAGCGCCCGACGCGAGCGGCGGCAACGGAGCTTCCTCGCCACCCTCCTCCTCTCCCAAGGCGTGCCGATGCTCACGGGCGGCGACGAGCTCGGGCGAAGCCAGGGTGGCAACAACAACGCCTATTGCCAGGACAGCGAGCTCACGTGGTTCGCCTGGCCCCCTTCGGAGACGGGCGAACGCCTGCGTGATTTCACGCGACGACTCATCCGACTCCGTCTCGATCATCCCGTGTTCCGACGCCGGCGCTTCTTTCAGGGCCGCCGCATCCACGGCTCCGCCGTCAAGGACCTCTCCTGGCTCCATCCGGAGGGGCGCGAGATGACCGAAGAGGAGTGGAACGACGGGCAGAGCCGCCTCCTCGGGCTGCACTTGGTCGGTGACGCCATCGAGGAGGTCGACGACGAGGGGCGCCCGGTGCGGGACGAGACCTTCCTCATCTTGCTCAACGCCCACGAGAACGCTCAGCCCTTCATCCTGCCCCTGTCCGAGCCCCCCGCGGAATGGGAGGTCGTGCTCGACACCCGAGACTGGGAGGTGATCCTGCCCGGGCGCTCCTTCAAGGAGGGCGAGCCCTATCCCCTCGAAGGCCATACCCTGGCCTTGCTCCGCCAGCGAGCGAAGGAGGCCGACTGATGGCCGACATGCCAGAGTTCGAGTCCGACATGCACCGCACCGCGGTGGCCCAGCTCGACCGCGTGGCGGAGCGCCTCAACCTCGACCACGACACGCACATCCGTCTCCGCTACCCGCGGCGCGCCCTGGTGGTGACCATTCCCGTGCGCATGGACAACGGCCATACCGAAGTGTTCATGGGCTACCGCGTCCACCACAACACCGCTCTTGGTCCAACCAAGGGCGGCCTGCGCTACGACGAGGACGTGAACATGGGCGAGGTCACCGCGCTGGCCATGCTCATGAGCTGGAAGTGCGCGCTGATGGGGCTCCCCTACGGCGGCGCCAAGGGCGGGGTGCGCTGCTCTCCGCGCTCCATGTCCAAGCGCGAGCTCGAGTCGCTCACCCGTCGCTACACGACGGAGATCATGCTGTTCATCGGCCCCGATCTGGACATCCCCGCCCCCGACCTCGGGACCGACGAGCAGACCATGGCGTGGGTGATGGACACCTACTCCATGACCCAGGGACGGAGCGTGCCGGGAGTGGTCACGGGCAAGCCCATCCTCGTGGGAGGCTCCGCGGGCCGGCGCGAGGCCACAGGGCGCGGCATCGTCTACGTCTTGTACCAGGCGCTGCACAGCCTGAACGAGGAGCTAAAGGGCAAAACGGTGGTGGTGCAGGGCTTCGGCAACGTGGGCGGCACCGCCTCTCGCATCCTCTGGCGCGACGGCGCCATCGTCCAGGGGGTGAGTGACTACAAAGGCGGGATCTGGAACAGCCGCGGGCTCGACATCCGGCGCCTCGAGGAGCACGTGCGTGAGTCAGGCAGCGTGGTCGGCTTCCCGGGCGCGGACGCCATCTCCAATGCGGACATCCTGGAGCAGCCGTGCGATATCCTCGTGCCCGCGGCCATCGGCTCGCAGATCCGCGAGGACAATGCCTCGCGTATCCGCGCCCACATCGTCGTGGAGGGAGCCAACGGTCCCACCACGCCGGAGGCGGACGCGATCCTCCACTCCCGAGGCATCATGGTCATCCCCGACATCCTCGCCAATGGCGGCGGAGTGGTCGTCTCCTACTTCGAGTGGGTGCAGGGACTGCAGTTCTACTTCTGGCAGGAGGCCGAGATCATCGCCCGGCTCCAGGAGATCATGACGCGGGCCTTCACGCGGGTGTGGAACGCGTCCAGAAAGGAAGGCGTGGACCTGCGCACGGCTGCCCTCATGGAGGGTGTCCGCCGCGTCGCCGACGCGCATCAGATCCGCGGGCTCTATCCCTAGCCCCATGACCGGCGACCACTTCGACCTGATCGTGGTGGGGGGCGGGGTGTTCGGGCTCAGTACCGCCCTCGAGGCGGGGCGGCGTCGCCGGACCGTGCTGGTGGTCGATCGTGGCACCGTGCCCAATCCGATCGCCGCCTCCTTCGGTCCATCCCGGAAGATCCGCTCCACCTATCTCGACTCGCACTACACGCGCCTCGCCCTCGAGGCCATGGAGGGATGGCGCCGGATCGAAGCGGAGACGAGCACCGAGCTCTACGTCGCCGACGGCAACCTGAACGTGAGCGACAAGGAGACCGACGTGCATCTGGAGCAGCTTGCCGTGAGTGCCCGGCGAGGCGGAGCCAAGGTGCGTTGGCTCGACATCGCCGAGCTGCGACGCGAGTTTCCCCAGTTCCGTCCCGGCCGCCGTGCCCTCCTCGAGGAGGAGGCCGGCTTTCTCCGCGCCACCGACTGCGTCGCCGCCCTCCGCCGCCTCGCCGAGCAGCACGGCGTCCGCTTCGCCACCGGACAGGACGCCGCCGTGGAGCCGGCGACGGAAGGGGTAACGGTACGCGTGGGAACGGTCCGCTATCACGCGTCCCAGGTCGTGGTGGCGGCGGGCGGCTGGTCGAAGCGGCTCTTCCCCGAGTTGGGCGCGGCCCTCTGGCAGTGCCAGCAGGGCATCATGTATCTCGACGGCGTACCGGAAGAGTTCTGTCGGCCCCGCTTCCCGCCGTACTCGGCGCCCACCACGGGATTCTATGGGTTCCCTGCTGAGCCTGGGCGGGTGGGCCTCAAGGTCGCACGGCACCTCGTCACCGATCCTATCGACGACCCCGACTTCGACCGCCGGACCACGCCTGACGGGTTCGTGGCAGAGGCGGAACGGTTCGTCCGCGACTGGTTCGGCCTCGATCCGGCCCGCTATCGGCCGAGCTTCGACAGCTGCATGTACAACCTCTCCTCCAGCAACGACTTCCTGCTCGATTTCCACCCGTCCCTGCCCGGCGTCTTCCTCGCCACCGCCGGCTCCGGGCACGGCTTCAAGTTCGGCTCCATCCTCGGCACGGTCGTGATGGATCGGCTCGACGGCCTAGCAAGCGAGCGCTGGAGCCCGCAGTTCTCCTACGCGTCTTTTCTCACCGCGAGCGGGCGCTCCCGGCTCTTGTAGCTGCAGAGAGCGCCCCGGCGAGCGACGTTCCGGAGGAGGGCCCAAGAGCGAGCTCCGACGAAACGGCTCGAACGGCAGGTCAGAGCGGCGCGACGTCGACGGCCTGGCCGGTCTGGGCGCTCTTCGTCACCGCGTCCGTGAACTCCATGTAGCGAACGCCATCCTCGAAGCCGGTGTGCGTCACCTTTTCGCGCCCTCGGATGGCGTTGACGAACTCCTCCTCCACCCGCCAGCCCACGCGCTTCTCGGTGGGGATGGAGATCTCGCGCAGCTCCTTGTCCGTCCGCCGGCCGCCCGAGAGGCGCTTGGCGTCCGCCTCGATCCTGAGCGTTCCCTCGCTTCCGAAGATCCACGCCTGGGGAGCGGGCGACAGCCCGGTGATGGCGCTGAAGCGCAAATGGGCCACCGCTCCGCTCGCAAGGGTGGCCAGGATGTCCACGTGTTCGGGCACCTTGACCTCGTGCCAGGCTCCCTTCTCGTCCTTTCGGCGCGGCACGGCGATCTTGGTCATGGTCATGACCCGTCGCGCGGGGCCGACCCAGCGCATCATCGCTTCGTACCAGATCCCCATGTTGAGGATGTTGTGGCCGCTCAGCGAGATGTCGTGTCGCCAGTGAAGTGGGGCGTCGGGGCTGACGAAGCTCCCCTGGCTCCCCTGGAGCTCCACGGAGAGCACCTCACCTGCGTAGCCCTCGGCGAGCTTGGCTTTCACGGTGGGATCGACCTCGAGGGTGTGGGGCGCCGGCACGATCTGCGCCACGAGCTGAGGCTTGCGGCGCGAGGCCTCGAGCATCCGCCGCCCCTCTGCGGCGTTCATAGCCATGCGCGCCTCGCAGAGCACGTGCTTGCCCGCGTCGAGGGCGGCCAGGGTCATCTCGCAGTGGGTGTACGGCCACGTGCCGATGCACACGGCGTCGATGTCCTTGGCCGCGATGATCTCCCGCCAGTCGCCGGCCACACGACCGATGCCGAATTCCTTGGCCACGCGCTCGCCCGACTCCTTGGAGCGGTTGGCCACGGCGACCAGCTCGACGCCGGGCTGCGCCTTGAGGTTGGGCACGTGGAACTTCCGGCTGTTCGCCCCTGCTCCGATGAAGCCTACGCGGATCTTGTTGTCTGTCATGGCGGGCATGGTAGCAGAAATGTCCGAGACGCACAGAGCGGTCGGACCCGCACGGTTCGGGCGATAATACGAGCCTCATGGCCGGCGAGGCCCTCATCTTCCGCGATGTCGCCTATGTCCTCCTGGCCGCCGTCCTGGGCGGAGCCGTCGCCTGGGCAACACGGCAGCCCCTCATCCTCGGCTACGTGCTGGGCGGGATCCTCATCAGCCCATTCACGCCCGGCCCGGCGGTGTCGGACACCCACACCTTCGAGATCATCGCCGAAGTAGGCGTGATCCTCCTCATGTACTCCGTGGGCATGGAGTTCTCGCCGAGCGCGCTCCTCGAGGTGAAGTGGGTCGCCCTCCTCGGCGCTCCGCTGGGCATCCTCCTCTCGATCGGCCTTGGCATGCTGGTGGGAGTCCTCCTCGGCTGGCCGCTGGTCTCCGGCGCGATGGTGGGCATGGTCATCTCCGTAGCCAGTACTATGGTCTTGGCCCGCCTCCTCGCCGACCGGGGCGAGCTGCAGTCGCAGCACGGCCGCGTGATGATCGGCCTCACCCTCGTCGAGGACCTCGCGGTGGTCGTCCTCACGATCCTCATCCCTGTCTTCGGCGAGCTCGGCCCCGATCGCCTGGTCGACCTCGCCATCGCCTTCGGCAAGGCCGCCTTCATCCTCGTGCCTTTCGCCTTCCTCGCCGCGAAGGTCGTACCGCGCATCACGTCGCTGGTGGTGCGCATGCGGAACGACGAAATGCTCCTCCTCGTTGCCCTGGCCATCGGACTCGGCACGGCCGCTCTGACCCAGGCCGTGGGTCTCTCCCTCGCCCTGGGCGCCTTCCTCGCCGGGCTCCTCGTGTCGAGCTCCGAACACGCGCACGCCGCCATGCCGCGGCTCCTGCCCCTGCGCGATGCCTTCGTCGCCCTCTTCTTCGTCACCATCGGCACCCTCATCGACCCGCGCTCGGTCATCAGCAACCTGCCGCTCCTCGGGGTCATGCTCGCCCTCGTCGTGGTGGGTAAGCTCGTGATCTGGGCGCTGGTGGTCCGGCTGTTCCGCTATCCGATGCGGACGGCGCTGCTGGTAGCGGTGGGGCTGACCCAGATCGGGGAGTTCTCATTCATCCTCGTCCAGGCAGCGCGCTCGGCGGGCCACATCGGCGACGACGTGTACAGTGCCACCCTGGCCGCGGCGCTCATCAGCATCCTCGTCAACGCGGCCCTCGTGCGCTACGCCCCCGGCTGGCTCGGTCTCGCGCCGAGTCCGTCCGCCGCCTGACAGGCGCAGCTACTCGCTCGCGCGCTCGGGACCCTTGAGGGTTGCGCCGCCGTCCACCACGAGGGTGTGCCCCGTGATGTAGCGCGCGTGGTCGGAGAGGAGGAAGCGAACGGCGAGGCCGATGTCCCAGCCCGTGCCCTCGCGCTGGAGCACCGAGGCCAGCCGACGACGGTCGCGCACCTCGGGAGTCATGCCGCGCTGATAGACCATGGGTGTGTACACGGGCCCGGGGGCGACACAGTTCACCCGCACGCCCTCGCGCCCGTGATCCACGGCCATGGCGCGCGTGAGGGCGATCACCGCGCCCTTGGAGGCGGAATACGTGGTGAGGCCGCGCGGGCGGAGGGCGGAGATCGAGGAGACGTTGACGATGGCGCCGCCGCCCCCGCGGACCATGGCGGGGATGGCGTGCTTGGAGGCGAGGAACATCGTCTCCACGTTGACCTGCATCACCCGCCGCCAGTTCTCCAGCGACTCGTCCACCACGGAGCCGCGGCTGCCGATGCCCACGTTGTTGTCGAGAAAGTCGAGGCGTCCGTAGCGATCGAGGGCGTAGCGGACCATGCCCGCGCAGTCCTCGTCGCGCGTGAGGTCGGCGCCCAGAGCGACCGCCTCGCCCCCTTCGTCCTCGACCATGCTCACCGTCTGCTCCGCGAGATCGATGGCCTTGTCCACCACGATGACCTTCGTCCCTGCTCGCGCGAGCAGGATGGCGGCGGCGCGGCCGTTGCCGATGCCCGTGCCTGCAGCTCCGCCGCCCGTCACGATGGCGACCTTGCCCTCGAGCCCCCAGTCCTCCGGCATCTGCTTCGCGGCCATGGCTCAGGCGGCCCAGGCAGGGGCGTGAGTACCCAAGGGCACGGGCGGCCGCGACCAGAAGGCGGGCGTCTCGGAGAAGCGCGCCGCGGGGACCACATGGCGGAGCGGACCGAAGGGTGAGGCCATGTCCGCGATCAGGTCCTGTACGTCGTCGAGGGAGAGATCGTGGGTGCTCCGGCCGTCCGCGGCTCGCCCGAGAGCATCGACCCAGCGTCCCGTCTGAGCGAGCGAGACGCGCACAAGATAGCTTCCCCCCTCCCGCGCGCGACGGGCGAGGGCCATCTGCGCTCCGAAGGACGCGAGATAGCCCGTACCGTGGTCCACCACCTGAGCGGGCAGATGCTGCGGTCCGTTGGCTCCCGCCGCCGTCCCCTGCTCCTGGGCCATCCCACTCACGGACTGGATGATCGTCTCGAAGCCTCGCCGCTCGCGCCACGGCCCCGCGTGCCCGAAGGCGGAGAGCGTGACATACACGATGCCGGGTCGGCGTCGCGCGACCTCCTCGGGCCCTAGGCCTAGGCGAGCGAGCGCCCCCGGGCGGTAGGACTGGCAGAATACGTCAGCCTCGCGGAGGAGCCCGTGCAGCTTCTCGGCATCCGCGGCCTGCCGCAGGTCAAGGGAGGCGGAGAGCTTGCCGAAGCCCGTGTCGATGACGAGACCGGGCATGTTCGGCAGGTGCGACGAGCTCACCACCAGCACTTCGGCGCCGAACGACGCCAGGGTACGCCCGCACACCGGTCCCGCGATCACACGCGTGAGATCGAGCACGCGGAGCCCGGAGAGCGCGCGCGGTCCGTTCCCCGCGGGCTCCGGCGGCGCCTCGCCGATCTTGACGATCTCGAGCAGCGGCAGCCCGGCCACCGCCGCGCCCTGAGGATGCCCGTGCCATTCCGCGCGCGAGCGCACCATGCCTGTGGGCAAACCTGCCGCGGCGAAGGCGTCCTCGAGGTCACCCGCCTTCCAGGTCGCTACCGCCGCCGCCACGAACTCGCGCGTGCTCTGGCAGCCGAGAAGCTTCACGGCGCCATCGTGGTGGTGCGGCATGTTGGAGTGGATCTGGATCCAGCGGCCGTCGCCCGCCTGGTAGAAGCCGAACAGGGGATCGCGGCGGTGGAGATCTTTCTGCTCCGTTGCGCGCAGGTAGCGCTCGCTGCGGAAGGCGGCTACGGCGGCGCGAAGGTCCACGCTCACGGACTGGGCCCGCCCCGTGCGCGCGCGCCAGATTTCGGCGGCGGCCAGCGCGCTCGCCCCGATCACCGCGGAGGCGGCGGTGCCGATCCTGAAGTCGGTGGGCAGGACTGGGTCTGCGCCGGTGAGGCTGATGCGCTCGAGCGCGGCAGGGTCGCCGCCCCCCAGCGTCCACAGCTCGCGCAGGGCCGCCGCGCTCTCCATCATCCCGCCGGTTCCCCCGCGTTCACGGCGAGGACCTGGCCCGACACGCTCCGCGCCATGTCGCTGCAGAAGAACACAGTGGCGTCCACGATGTCGTCCGCGGTGACCATGCGCTTGAGCGGCGTCCGCTCGATGAAGGCCTTGCGCATCTGCTCCACGGGGATGCCGCGCACCTCCGCCTGGCCCGCGATGACCCGATCGATGCGGTCGCCCTCCACCGCTCCCGGCGCCACGCAGTTGACGCGGATGTTGTGCTCCGCGAGCTCGAGGGCCATGCCGTAGGTCATGCCGACCTGCCCCGCCTTGGCCGAGCAGTAGCCGATGCGATAGGGCAGGCCCCGCCGCCCCGCTCCCGACGAGATGTTCACGATGGCCCCGCCGCCCACCTTGATCATCTCGGGCACCACGAAGCGCGTGCAGAGGTAGGAGCTGGTGAGGCAGGAGTCGATGGTGTAGCGCCAGTCCTCCATCAGGTAGTCCTGCACGGCCTTGGTCGGGCCGCCGTCGCCCGCGTTGTTCACCAGGGTGTCGATCTTGCCGAACTCCTTCACCCCGGTGGCGACCAGACGCCGGACCTCGTCTTCCTGAGCGGCATCGCACACCACGGCGAGGGCTCGCCCTCCCGCCGCCGTCACCTGCGCCGCCGTCTCCTTGACGAGGTCGGCGGAACGGGCGGCGCAGAGAACGGCCGCCCCCTCCCGGCCGAAACGCAGGCTCAGGGCCCGCCCGATGCCCTTGGAGGCCCCGGTGATGATTGCGACCTTGCCGTCGAGCAGACCCATGTCAGTCTCCGTTCGTTCTTGCCCACGCATCCCAGTTCCGTCCGCCGTAGGTCACGGACGTCTCGATGTCCTCTTCGAGGAGATAGCCGGCCGCGACCAGCTTCTGCGCCGCCTCCCGCACGCGCGCCAAATAGTCCGCGCGCGAGGCGTAGCGCTCGGCGATGGCCAAACGCGGATCGCCCGCCGCCTCGCGCTCGGCACGCGTGCGGGCGAAGGGCAGCGTGCTCCCCCCGAAGTAGAGGATCTGGTCCGCGCCGCCGCTCTCGGGATGCCGCAGGTTCCACCCCGTGTGGGTGGCGAGAGGCACGCTCAGCTCGGGCACGGGGATGCCGGCGCGCTCGTTGCCGTCCACGTCCACCGAGCTCACCCGGTTGCCCAGGACGGGACCCGGCCTCGGCGGCAGCGTGGAGAAGTCCTGGCGCTGCGCTCGCACGGGATAGGGGGGATAGGCGGCGGCGGGAACGGAGGCGAAGGTCTTTTCGAGGTCGCCGGGATCCACAGCTGTGCCATCGGCGAGGCGAGGATGACAGCTCGGGGGCGGCGGTACGCCCTCCGCTGCCCAGCGATCGAGGTTGACGAGGGCGGCACGGAGGAGCCGGCCGTAGTGCACCACGCCACGGAGGTTGAGCGCCCGCTCCTTCCAGCCGCGGGGGTCGGCGGCGACGGCCGCGGCATCGGCGGGCGGCCAGATTCCGTGCCCATGCTCGGTGCCCGTCCAGTGGTACACGCGAACGTCGGGCCCATGCTCCACATCACGCGTGCCGGCAGGATCCGTGTGGATCAGCGAGGCATCGCCGCGGTGGTACTCGAAGCTCGTGTTCGTGTAGAAGGCCTTGAGCCCGCCCTGCGGCTCCACCTGGAAGGGCTCGAAGCAATCCATCATCTCCGGCCGGTCCTTGGAGTTCTGGCCGAAGCGCTGGTTGAACTCGCCCAGCATCGCTCCCGCCACGTTGGCGATGACGCCGTCGAGGGCGGGGCGACCGTTTTCATCCACGTTCAGGTCATGATGGATCATGGTGCGCAGCAGGCGTCCCGTCTGCGAGCGCCCGTAGGCATAGGCGTGACGGATGACCCGCGGCGCGGGATTGCCTTCGGCCGCGCTCCCGTGCTTGAGCCAGGCCACGCAGTCGCGCAGAGCGGCCATGCCGAGACCGAGGACGCGCGCGCCCACTCCTGTATACGCGAGCTGATAGATACGGCCCTTCTCGAACCCGCCCTCTAGCCACACGTGGGAGGCGTCGGGAACGACGCGGCCGCCGTCCACGCGGGCGAAGCGCCACCGGTCCCGCGGAATCACCTCGATGGGACCGTCGAAGAGATCCCGCACGACGAGGACGGCCTCCCGCTCGTGTAGGTCCGCCGCCGGGTACGGCCGGTGCGCCCGGTCGGAGATGAGGAAATGCGGCACGTCGACCGGCGCCTGAAGCTGCACGTAGAGGCGTCCGGTCAGCGGATGCCCGTCTCGGCCGAGGGCGTGGGGAGCCTCCATACCCACGAGCCCCCGGATTTCCATCGGCAGATCGCACTGCCAGCCGCATGAGGCGACGACCCAACCGCGGCGCATCAGCCAGCCGTCACCCGCGTCGATCGGAGGATGCGGATCGCTGTTCGGCCCGAGGGCGGGCCGCGTGGCGTGGTTGAAGTCGGGCACGGTGACCCGGTTGCCTCGATTGACCACGTCCAGGATGAGCTTGCCGCCGATCCGCGACCGGTCGACGGGCAGGAAGATCGAGACGTCCGAGGCGAAGGCGACACGGCCCGAGGCATCGCGCGGGGCCAGGGCGACGTCGGTGATGGCCCGGTTCGCGGCGTGACCTGGGTCGACGGTGAAGTGGAGCGTGCCGGCCAACTCCTCGTAGTCGCCGGCGTCGCCGAAGGAGCGCCCGCCCGCGAGGGGCCGGTGCAGGGTCACTTCAAAGCGCGTGACCGGCACGTGCCCTCCGCCGAGACCCACCCAAAACCGCGATCTCGCCGACCAGATCCATGGAGCCCGATAGTGGGCTAGCCGGCTCCCCGCGTCAAGACACTCGCGTCGTCAGGCGGCCTCGCGGATAACGACCCTGTCCATGAGCGCGCTCAGCGCCGGATCGGAGTACACGCCGAAGGCGTCGACCACGGTGACCTTGAGCCCGCGGCGGCCTTCGATGCCGTACACGATGGCCATGTCGTCGGGATCGGAGACGCCCTCGACGCGATGCACCTCGCGGATGACCAGGTCCTCGGTGCGGACCGCCTCGCCGCTGCCGGTGGTCCGAAGGCCGCCGTCGATCACCCGGAGGCCTTCGGTGAAGCCGCGCCGGCCGAGATCATCCACGGCGCCGGCGACCGTCTCGTACTCCAAAGATGGCGCGGTGGGCGCGCCGTCGCCATCTGGCGAATCGGCCTGGCTCTTCATGGTCGGGGCTCCGTTTCAGCCGATCCAGACGGACTTGATGTTGACGAACTCGCGGATGCCGTACTCGGACAGCTCGCGGCCGTAGCCGGAGCGCTTGATTCCGCCGAAGGGCAGCCGCGGATCGGACTTGACGATGCCGTTGACGAACACGGCCCCCGCCTCGATCTGGGCGGCGAGTTCCTTGCCCCGCGCGCGGTCCTGGGTCCACAGAGAGGCGCCGAGCCCGAACACAGAGTCGTTGGCGACCCGCACGGCATCGCTCTCGTCTTTGGCTCGCACCACCGCCGCCACGGGACCGAAGGTCTCCTCATCGAAGGCTGGCATACCCTTGTCCACGCCCACGAGCAGGGTGGGAGGATAAAAGGCGCCGGGACCTCGCGGCACCTCGCCGCCTAGGAGCAGGCGAGCCCCGTGCTTTACCGACTCTTCCACCTGCTGATGGAGCGAGTCGCGCAGCTCGACCCGAGCCTGGGGTCCTATGTGCGTGCCGCGGTCCATGGGATCGCCCATGCGCCGCGAGGAGAGCTGGGCGGCGAAGAGATCGAGGAAGCGCTCGGCCACCGCGTCCACCACGATGAAGCGCTTGGCCGCGATGCAGCTCTGCCCGCTGTTGATGAGACGCGCGTCCGCCGCCGCCTTCGCGGCCGCCGCGAGGTCGGCATCGGCAAGCACGATGAAGGCGTCGCTGCCGCCCAGCTCCAGCACGGTCTTCTTGATTTCTCGCCCCGCCTGCTCGGCCACGGCGCGGCCCGCGGGCTCGCTCCCCGTCAGCGTGGCGGCCACGATGCGCGGATCCCGGATCAGTCCGGCCACCGCCGGTGACTCGATCAGCGCGCTGGCGAAGAGCCCCTCCGGGAAGCCTGCCTCACGGAAGACCCCCTCGATGGCCAGGGCGCATCGGGGCACGTTGGAGGCGTGCTTCAGGATGCCCGCGTTGCCCGCCATGAGAGCGGGGGCGGCGAAGCGGAACACCTGCCAGTAAGGAAAGTTCCACGGCATGACGGCGAGCACGACGCCGAGGGGATCGAAGCGCACGTAGCTCGTGGAGGCGTCCGTCTCCCGCGGCTGCTCGGCGAGGAAAGCCTCGGCGTGATCCGCGTAGAACTCGCACACCCAGGCGCACTTCTCCACCTCCGCCTCCGACTGCAGGATGGGCTTGCCCATCTCCTGCGTCATGTTGAGGGCGTGATCGGCGAGGTTCTTTTTGAGCACGTCCGCCGCCTTCCGCATGCGCGAGGCTCGTTCCGGGAACGGCACCCCTCGCCACTCGAGGAAGGCAGCATGCGCCCGCGCCACCATGCGTTCGAGGGCCTCAGGTGAGGCGGGCGTGAAGGTCTCCAGCACGTCGCCAGTGGCAGGATTCACGGACTGGATACTCATGGCTGAGCTCCTCCTCGGCCTCATTGTCCGACGGTCGGAGCGGCTGTCAACCGATCGCGGAGGCCACCCGGGTGCTCGGGGCGAAGGCTCGCGACCTCGCCGTGAGCGAAGCGCGCCGGCTCGGCTACGGCGCGGAGCTCAACCCCGCACGCGGGCGAGCACCCGGGAGAAGGCCGACACCAGCGTGTCGATCTCGACTTCGCCCGTCATGACGCCGAGCGAGCCCGCGCAGCTCGTCTGGAGCAGCACGCCTTCGTTCAGGAGTCCCGTGAACACCGCGCGCGTCATCTCCGTGTCGCCCGCGACCACGTCGCGATAGTTGCGGATGGGGCGCGGGGTGAAGTGCACCCCGAAGAGCGAGGCGACGCCCGTGACCTGGCCGGGCACTCCAGTTTCGGCGAGAGCGCTCCGCAGCTTCCCTCGGATCGCCTCGCCTAGCTCGGCGAGGCGACGGTAGACGGGCGGGGTCAGCGCGAGCATGACCGCCTCGCCGGCCACCAGGGTCATGGGGTTGGCGTTGAAGGTGCCGGCATGGGCGATGCGTGCGCCACCCGCTCCCGTGGGATCGTACTGAGCCATGATGTCGCGCCGCCGAACGCGCCCACGGGCATGCCGCCGCCGATGATCTTGCCGAACGCCGTGAGATCGGGCGTGACGCCGAAAAGCTCCTGGGCGCCGCCCGGGCTGACGCGGATGCTCTGCACCTCGTCGAACACGAGCACGATGCCGAGCTCGTCGGTGAGCTTGCGAATGCCCTGGAGGAACTCGGCATCCGCGGGCAGGTAGCCGAAGGACGACACGATCGGCTCCATGATCAGGCAGCCGATCTCCTCCTGATGCGCGCGCAGCAGTCGCTCGCACGCCGCGAGGTCGTTGTACGGCAGCACGACCACGTCTCGCCCCACTCCCGCCGGCTGACCAGGGTACTCGGGGACCGGTGTCGGGCCCGCCGGGTCGAGCTTTCCCGCGGGCGTCTTGACGCTCACCGCTACGTGCTCGTGGGCGCCGTGGTATCCGCCCTCGAACTTCGCCAGCTTCGACTTGCCCGTGAAGGCCCAGGCGGCCCGGATAGCCATGAGCGTCGCCTCGGTCCCCGAGTTGGTGAAGCGCATCGTCTCGAGCGAGGGTACGCGTTCGCAGAGCAGCCGGGCGAGGCGGATCTGCGCTACCGTGGGCGTGCTGAACGCCGTGCCCCGGTGCGCCTGCTCCCCGAGCGCCTCGGCGATCGAGGGATGGCCGTGGCCCAGGACGAGGCTGGTCGCATTCAGCATGAAGTCGAGGTAGCGGTTGCCATCCACGTCGATGACGTAGTGCCCCTCGCCCTTGTCGGCGAAGAAGGGATACGGGGAGAAGTATGCGGTGCCCCGCGAGCTGCCGCCGGGCAGCACGCTTTCGGCCTCCTGCTGCAGTGCCCGCGACTTCGGGGTGCGGGCCAAGTACCGCTCAATCTCTCGCGCGAGTCCTGGTGCCGCCATCTGAGCCTCCTGTCGATTGACCTGCCGGCCCTGCCGCCTGCCAGGCATTGTAGATCAACCTCCCATGTCTCACCCGCGCGGATGCGGGCATTCTTTCCGGGTCGTTTTTCACCCACGCTCAGCGCCTGGCGACTCCGAAGACGGGACGGATGACCTCATTTCGCGAGCGCTGGGGGCCGAGCGGGGACGTGGCATGCCTCGTGCGTCGCTGGAGCCTGCGGACAGGCCATGGCCGTCAACAGACAGATGACAGAACCGGTGTCCGACGCGCGCCATCACGCGGCTGCCCCCATCTCGCGTGATGGATCGCAGGCGAGGCAACACCGGCTGGGCATCCTTTCCCTCACCGCCCTCGGCGTCGTCTACGGCGACATCGGCACGAGCCCACTCTATGCCTTCCGCGCCTGCTTCAGCCCGGAGATGGGCCTGCCGCGGGAGACGGCCGCTGTTTACGGCGTCCTGTCCCTCATCGTGTGGTCGCTCATCCTGATCGTGACCGTAAAGTACATCCTCGTCATCATGCGGCTCGACAACCGCGGCGAGGGCGGGATCCTGGCGCTCCTCGCCCTCATCCTCCAGAAGCGCAGGAGCGGGCTCCTGGTGGGGCTGGGCCTCTTCGGTGCGGCCCTCCTCTACGGCGACGGCGTGATCACCCCCGCCATCTCCGTGCTGAGCGCCCTCGAAGGCATCGAGGTCGCCGTCCCCGAGCTGCGCCATCTCGTGGTGCCGGGCACCCTGGCCGTGCTCCTCCTTCTCTTTATGGGCCAGCGCCTCGGTACCGCGCGCGTGGGCGGCGTGTTCGGGCCGATCATGCTCGGCTGGTTCGTCGTCATCGGCCTCCTGGGTGCCGTCGAGATCGCGGGCTCGCCTGAGATCGTCCTCGCCCTGAATCCGTGGCACGGCGCACGGCTCTTCGTGCAGCATTCCCTGGTGGCCTTCCTGGTTCTGGGCGCGGTGGTGCTCGCCATCACGGGCGCCGAGGCCCTCTATGCCGACATGGGGCACTTCGGTCGCGGACCCATTCGCCTCGCCTGGTTCGCCGTAGTCCTGCCGGCGCTCCTTCTCAACTACTTCGGCCAGGGCGCGCTTTTGCTTCGCGCGCCGGGGGCCGTGGGCAATCCCTTCTATCTGCTCGCTCCACGGTCGTTTCTCTATCCCCTCCTCGCTATCGCCACCCTCGCCACCATCGTGGCCTCCCAGGCCCTGATCTCGGGCGCCTTCTCCCTCACCCAGCAATGCGTGCAGCTGCGTTACTGTCCGCGGCTGTCCATCGTGCACACCTCGCGGGCGCAGGTCGGCCAGATCTACGTCCCCGCCGTGAACGGTGCGCTCGCGGTCGGCTGCCTCCTTCTCGTGCTGGGCTTCCGCTCCTCCACCGCCCTTGGCGCCGCCTACGGCATCGCCGTCACCGGGACCATGGCCATCACCACCATCCTCTTCGCCGTCATCGCGCGGAGCCGCTGGCACTGGTCGCTCGCGCGCACCCTCGCCGTCGCGGGAGCCTTTCTCGCCGTCGATCTCGCCTTCTTCACGGCCAACCTCGCCAAAGTCCGCCAGGGCGGCTGGGTGCCCCTCGCGATCGCCGCGGGCCTCTTCCTGCTCATGACGACGTGGAACCGCGGCACGGCCCTCCTCAGCGACTGGCTGGCCCATGCCATGGTGCCCATCGACACCTTTCTGTCCGAGCTTGCCGCCTCCAAACCGCCCCGCGTGCGCGGCACTGCCGTCTTCCTCACCACTCACGTGGCAGGCGCCCCCCTCGTGCTGCAGCACCACGTGCGGCACAACAAGGCGCTTCAGGAAGAGGTGATCCTCCTCGCCATCGTGACCGAGGAGGTGCCCGAGGTGGGCCGACGGGAGCGCGTCCTCGTGGAGCCGCTCTCGCACGGGCTCTACCGAGTGCGCGCGCGCTACGGCTTCATGGAGCGAGCGGACGTGGAGGAGATCCTGGAGCAGGCGCGAGCCGCGGGGATCCGCGCGAAGGAGGAGGAGACGACGTACTATCTGGGGCGAACGCGGCTCTTGCCCACGGGACCGGCACCCATGATGCGTTGGCGCAAGCGGCTCTTCGCGTTCATGGCCCGCAACGCGAGCTCGGCGGCGGATTTCTTCCGCATCCCGCCCGATCGCGTGGTGGAGCTGGGCGCCCGTGTGGAGTTTTGAGGAGGCTTTATGGCTACCAAAGACCTTGCCAGTGTTCTATCCGACCTGGAGGAGATCAAGCTCGGGGTGATCGGGCGGCGCACCGGTCGCACACGTACCCGTCCCGTCTGGTTCGCCCTCGAGGGCGGGACGGTCTATCTCCTGCCCGTGGCGGGCTCGGACACGGAGTGGTACAAGAACGTGCTCGAGCAGCCGACCATTACCTTGGGCGCCAAGGGGGCCCGGTGGACGGGACGGGCAAGACCGATCAGCGACCGCGCCAAGGTCCGCGCCGTAGTCAAGCGCTTCCGCGCCAAGCACGGCGCGGCGGACGTCAAGAAGTACTACTCGAAGTTCGACGTCGCCCTCGCCGTTTCCCCCCGTCGGGCACGAGTGGCGCGCTCTCCGCGTCGAAGAGGAACCAAACGCCGCTGACGAGGACCGGCATCGCTCGGGCATCGAAACCCGCGCGACGGCCTCTGGTCAGCGAGCCCCGGGGGACGCCTCCGCGGGCGTAGGGGTGAGCGCGTGCCGCAGCACCTCGGCGGCGTCGTCGACGAAGACGAAGCTCAGCTGCTTGCGGAGCTCCTCGGGCACGTCCTCGATGTCGCGTTCGTTGTGGCGCGGCAAGATGACGGCGCGGATGCCCACGCGGTGCGCGGCCATCACCTTCTCCTTGATGCCACCCACGGGCAGCACCTTGCCACGCAGGGTGATCTCGCCCGTCATGGCGAGGTCGCTGCGCACCGGCCGGCGGCTCGCCAGCGAGGCGAGCGCGGTGACCATGGTCACGCCTGCCGAAGGGCCGTCCTTGGGAATGGCGCCCGCGGGCACGTGGACGTGGATGGCCTTGCCCTCGAAGGTCTTGGGATCGATGTCGAGGGCCTCCGCGTTGGACCGCACGTAAGACACGGCGGCCTGAGCGCTCTCCCGCATCACGTCGCCCAGCATGCCCGTGAGGATCAGACGCTCATCGCCGCTCGGGATCATCGTCGCCTCCACGAAGAGCACGTCGCCGCCCACCGGCGTCCAGGCGAGCCCGGTGGCCACTCCCGGCCGCGAGGTGCGCTCCGCCACCTCGTCGAAGAAGCGCGGACGGCCGAGATACTCGACCAGGTTTTCCGCGGTGACCTTGACGCTCGTGAGCTGCCCCTCGGCGAGGTGGCGCGCCACCTTGCGCGCCACCGTGGCGATCTCGCGCTCGAGGCTTCGCACCCCCGCCTCCCGCGTGTAGCCGCGCACGATGTGGCGGAGGGCCTCGTCGTCGAAGCTGAGCTCGCTGATGGCGAGGCCGTGGGCGGCGAGCTGCTTCGGGATGAGGTAGCTCCGGGCGATACCGACCTTCTCGGCGTCCGTGTAGCCGGCTAGCGGCAGGATCTCCATGCGATCGCGGAGCGGCCCGGGGATGGTGTCGAGGGTGTTGGCGGTGGCGATGAAGAGCACCTGGGAGAGGTCGAAGGCCACGCCGAGGTAGTTGTCCATGAAGGTGTTGTTCTGCGCCGGGTCCAGCACCTCCAGGAGGGCAGACGACGGATCGCCGCGCCAGTCCGCGCCGATCTTGTCGATCTCGTCGAGCATGAAGACGGGATCGCGGGTCTCCGCGCGGCGGAGCGCCTGGACGATGCGACCGGGCATGGATCCGATGTACGTCCGCCGATGCCCGCGGATCTCCGCCTCGTCGCGGACGCCTCCCAGCGACATCCGCGCGAACTTCCGCCCCAGCGCGCGGGCGATGCTCTGGCCGAGGCTGGTTTTGCCCACCCCGGGCGGGCCCACGAAGCAGAGGATGGGCTCGCGCGGCGGGCCGTCTCCTGTCACGCGCGGCGCCTGGGCAGGCGCGGCGCCATCGAGACGGCCTGCGCGCTCCTCGCGGAGCTTCTTCACCGCCAGGTATTCGAGGATGCGGTCCTTGATCTTCTCGAGGTCGTAGTGAT
>Ga0318554_10000204_pt1 | contig 18892 bp, 18 predicted proteins | sample GRESIP082b2f22_FD_203687 | JGI IMG/M metagenome (GOLD analysis project Ga0318554, IMG submission 203687) | Tropical soil microbial communities from Luquillo Experimental Forest, Puerto Rico - GRE.SIPMG.082b2f22 | ecosystem: Environmental > Terrestrial > Soil > Tropical forest > Bulk soil... | reverse complement strand
GCCCATCACGCTCCTGGTATATCCGCACCCGCACGGTGCCCTGCCGATGCCGGCCGACAGCGCGCGCCACACCGGCACGCGCCCGCACGCCGGTGCCGGTGCGGACGAGTGGCTGGGCCTGCGACCTTTTCGCGACGGCGACTCGCCACGCCAGGTGGACTGGAAGGCCTACGCGCGCGAGGCGCCGCTGCTCGTCAAGGAGTACGTGCACGGAGCGTCCGAGCTGCGGCTGTTCGAGTTCTCCCAGCTCGCGCATCTCGATCAGGAAGCGCGCCTGTCGCAGCTCGCACGCTGGGTGGTCGATGCCGAAGCGCACGGTGAGCGCTACGGGCTCCTCCTCCCGGGCGTACGGCTCCTCCCGGACCGCGGGCCCGAGCACCGACATCGGTGCCTCGCGGCACTCGCCCTGTTCGGGCTCGCCGAGGCTCCGGTGTGAGAACCCCAGCCGCGCCGCCCGAGAGCGCCGGCGCGCCGTTACGGCCGCTCCTCTGGGCGTGCGCCGCATTCGCGGGCGGGGTGCTGCTGCACGCTGACCGCGTGCCGCCCTGGGCCACTGCAGTCGCCCTGCTCCTCGTCCTGTGGCGGTTGCTGAGCGCTCAGCGCTCGAGGCTTCCAGGCGCCACGGCGCGGGCGCTGCTCGCTCTCGCGCTGCTCGCCGTCGTGCTCGTACGCTTCCACACCCTCAACGGACTCGCTGCCGGCACCACGCTGCTGCTCCTGATGGCGGGGCTCAAGCTGCTCGAGACCCGCGCGGCACGCGATCAGTGCGTGATGGTCGGCGCGGGACTGTTCCTGCTGCTCGCGGCCTGTCTCGACCGCCAGGAGCTCGCGCGCACGCCGCTCTATGGATTGCAGGCGTGGCTGTGCTGCGCGGCGCTCGCGGTGGTTGCCGCGCCCGCGACATCGGCGCGCGGCGCGCTGCGGCTCGCCGGCCGCGCGCTGCTGCTCGCGCTGCCGTTGGCGCTGCTGTTGTTCGTGTTCTTTCCGCGGCTCTCCGGCGCTTTCTGGGCAATTCCGCGCGGCGATCTCGCGCTGACCGGGCTCTCCGACACCATGACCCCGGGAAGCATCGGACAGCTCGCGACCAGTTACGACCCGGCCTTCCGCGTGCAGTTCGACAGTCCCGCTCCGCCGCCGCAGGAGCGCTACTGGCGCGGACCCGTGCTGCACGAGTTCGACGGTGAGAGCTGGCGGCGCAGCGCCGCGGAGCTGCGCGCTCGCGTGCCGCGCGAGTACTCGGGTCCCGCCTATCGCTACCGGGTGCAGCTCGAGGCGAGCCGGCAGCGCTGGTGGTTCGCGCTCGACACACCCGCGAGCGCGCCGGATGCGCGCGTCGTGCTCAGCTCCGATGACCAACTGGTCGGCGCCGAGCCCCTCGACGAGCCGGTGCGCTTCGCGGCGGTGTCTTATACGAGATCGCACGCCATGCAGCCGCTCGATAGCCTTGCGCGCCGCCAGGACACGGCGCTGCCGCCGCTGCGAAATCCGCGCACCGGCGCGCTCGCGCAGCAGCTGCTGGCGCAATCGGGCTCGGATGCCGCTCTCGTGCAGGCGGCGCTCGATTACCTGCGCACCCGGGGCTTCGTCTACTCGCTCGAGCCCGAGCGGCTCGGCGCCGATGCGATCGATGACTTCCTCTTTCGGACGCGCGTCGGGTTCTGCGGGCATTACGCCTCGGCCTTCGTGGCGCTGATGCGCGCCGCCGGCGTACCGGCGCACGTGGTGACCGGTTACCTCGGCGGGGAATGGATTCCGTACGGCGGCTATCTGCTCGTGCGCCAGTCGGAAGCCCACGCGTGGGCGGAGGTGTGGTTGTCGGGACGGGGCTGGACGCGGGTCGATCCCACGGCCGTAGTAGCGCCGGAGCGGCTACAACACGGGATCATCGACCTGATGCCACAGGAGCTCTCGGCGCAGGCCCGGCTGCTGCACGCCTCACCCTGGCTCGCGCACCTGCTGCAGCGCTGGGACGCCGCAAACGCCTGGTGGAGCACCCACGTGGTGAAGTTCGATTACGACGCACAGCTCGACCTGCTCGAGCGGCTCGGGATCCACTCACCCGATGCGCGCTATCTCGGGTGGGCCTTCATGCTGGCGCTGTGCGGCTGGCTCGCGATCATCGCCTGGCACATCGGCCGCGAGCTGCGGCCGGCGCGGCAGGATGCCCTCGCGCGCGCTTACGCGCGACTCTGCCGCAAGCTCGCCGCCATTGCGCCGCGCGCGCCGCATCAGGGCCCGCTCGATTTCGCCGCGGCGCTCGTGCAGCGGCGGCCCGAGGTGCGCGCCGCCGTGCTGCCGCTACTGACGCGCTACGCCGAGCTTCGCTATGGTCCGCCGGCCCCCACTACGCGCGCGGAGGATATCCGCGCCTTCGGTCAGGCGGTGGCGCGGTTGAGCATCAGTCGGACCTGAAACCGATCTTCGCGTGCGTGCCATCGCAGAAGGGCTTGTTGGCGCTGCCGCCGCAGCGGCACAGGTACGCCGAGGTGACCCGCGCCACGGCCCGGCCGGTGCCGCTCAGGATCTCGAGGTTGCCGCGCACCTTCAGCGGGCCATTCGTCTGCGGGTCGATCGCGAGCACGCCATCGCGCGTAGTCAGCATGTCGGTCTTGCCGGTCGGCGGCTCGCCGCTCGCCGTGAAGCCGATCGCGTGATGTGAGCCATCGCAGAAGGGCTTGTTCTTCGAGGCGCCGCAGCGGCACAGCGTGGCGCGGAACCCCGCGGGGACGCCATCGATCTGCAGCCGCGCACGGAAGGCGTACGGTCCCGCCTCGCGCACCGTCGCGAGATTGACCGGTGGGGCAGTCTCATCCGCTCCCCCATCGAGCCGGCGGTAGCCGATGGCACCCGAGGGACAGGCATGCGCCACCTCCACCACCCGCTCGACCGGCATGGCATCGGGGTGGATCCACGGGCCCTTCACGTTGGCGAGAAACACCTGCGGTGTCCAGGTGACGCAGAAGCGCGAGTGGATGCAGCGCTTCGCCTCGAAAGTGAGCGCGACCTTCTCACCGCGCACCCGCTCGATGCCATCGGGGCCGATGCCTGCGGCTGCGGAGTCGGCCGTTGAGGTGGAGGCCGCGGCGGTGCCTGCGGGTGCGCTCGCCGCCGCGGGCGCGGCGGCCGCGCCCACCGGAGCCGCTGCCGGTGCCGGTACCGCGGCCGAGAGGTCGAACTCCCGCGCGGCGCGTGCCGCGAGCCGCGACAGCTGGTCGGCCGCCGCAACGGCGCGCGCGTCTCCTGATGTCCGCAGCGCCGCGCCCGCAGTTGCGAGCTGCGCGAAGCGCTCGAGGACCAGCCGCCGCGCCGCCGGCCCGGGCGGCAGCGGGCTCGGATCCCGCGGCACGATGAATGACATGCCAGCGTTGCAGTGCGGGTTGGAAGGCCCGGCGGGCAACCGCGCGGCCCGCTCGGCGAGCGGCATCACGGCTTGCATGAGGCCGATGGCGAGATCGACGGCCAGGGATTTCTCCTGGCCCGGCCCGCGCAGCGCGTAGGCGTAGCCGATCAGCCGCAACATGAGCGCGTAGCTCGCATTGGCGAGGTCCACTGTCGCGAAGGCGTCGGCGTCCTCGATCCACACACGCCCTTCCGGTCGTGGCGGGCGGCGCAGCACCGGGTTGGTCGCCGCCGGGAAAGCGGGCGCAAAGGCCGGGTTCTTCTGCGTGAGCTGCTCGAGCTCGCTGCGGATGCCGATGAACTTCTGATAGTGGGAGTTCACCGAGTCACGTGGCGCGCCCTCGCCCTGCTCCACGATGGCCGTGAAGGCGGCGAGCGCCGTCTTGAGACAGATGACGTGCCGGCAACCGGGGAGATTCACCTCCTCGGGCGAGAGCTGCAGCGCCGGGTCGCCGCCGAAGGCGGTCGCTTCGCCGTAGCGCGTGACGAACGTGCGCAGCCCCTCACCGAGCCGTTCGTAGAACACGCCGACGGTGTCGTAGTCGCGCCCCATCGGCGTCAGGTGCGGCCGGTCGGTGCCGCGCACGTAGACGCGCTCGCAGGCAAAGCCCGCGCCCTCGGGCTCCGACGAGCCGTGCGGCCGCTCGAGGAACACGAAGTGCTGCAGCGTCTCGGCGTTTAATGGCGCGAGCTTCACCGTAATGCCCGCAGGTAAGTAGCCGGGATCGAGCGGAAAATTGGCCCGGCCGATGCGCGGGCTGGCACCGAGCGCGGAGGTGATGTTCCACACCGCCGCCAGATGTCCCATCTCCTGGATCGCGACATCGACCAGCACGCCGCGCCAGCGTTTGACTGCCGCGGCCTCGGTGGCGGACAGCCCTTCGGCTTCGCCGCTCCTGAGACTCGCGGCGGCGTACAGGTAGGTGCACATCAGGTTGTGCTCCAGCTCGGCCGCCTCGTACAGCGCGTTGATGAGGATCTCGCGCTGCTCGTACGGGCTCGCGGTGGCGACATCGTTCATGAGCTTTACCTCATCCCTGCGGCGGGCAGTCGGCAGCGTCGCCTATGTCGCACAAAAGCCGCGCCGGCGCCACCCCCCGGATGGTGAGTGCCGCAGCTTCGTCTCAGTCCGCGCCACTCATGTGGCGCACGAAGGCGCCGAGGGCGGCACGCTGATCGCTCCACAGCGGCTGCGCAACCGCGATCGCCTCAGCGCGGCGGATGTCGCGGCCGCACGCTCGTTCGACTCGATCGCACAGGCGCTCAAGGGCGCCTAGAGGGCGTGCTCGCGGCTCGCGGCTGACTGCCCGATCTCAAACCAAACACGCCCGCAACAGATCGGCATCCAGCAGCCACTCGAGCGCCGCGCGGCGCGCTTGAATGTCCTCGAGAGCCGCCACGAGCAGCGTCTCATCGTGCTCGGTTGCAGGATCAGAGCCAATGGCCGGCTGCGCGCGGCGAGCGCTCTCAGGCCCTCCCGTTACCAGCGGCAACGACCGTGGCGCCACCGGCCGTGAGATCGGATGACGCGTGGCTCCAATATGCGTGGCTCCAGAATGCATAAGACCTCCGTTTCTGCGCCGATCTTAATGCATTCGCGTTACATCTTTTTGGTGGCTTGTGCGTAGCCGGGAGTGCAGCGGGCGCTCTTTTACATAGCGTGCTCGCGCGTCTCGCTGAAGCGGATGTCCGGCCAGCGCTCGAGCGTGAGCTGCAGATTGATGCGCGAGGGCGCAAGGTACACGAGCGCCCCCTTGTGATCGCGCGCCAGGTGCTCGTGCGCGCGCGCCGTGAATTCCTCGAGCTTGCGCTCGTTCGACGCGTGCACCCAGCGCGCGGTGTGCACCGCGACCGGATCGAACACGCACTGCACGCCGTACTCATCCTGCAGGCGAAACGCCACCACCTCGAACTGCAGCTGGCCGACGGCGCCGAGCACCAGGTCGTTGTTGCGCAGCGGCCGGAACAGCTGCGTGGCGCCCTCCTCGCATAGTTGCGAGAGTCCCTTCTGCAGCGCCTTCATGCGCAGCGGATCCTTCAGCACCGCGCGGCGGAAGATCTCCGGCGCGAAGTCCGGCACCCCGGTGAAGGTGAGCCGCTCGCCCTGCGTGAAGGTATCGCCGATGTTGATGGTGCCGTGGTTGTGCAGCCCGATAATGTCGCCCGCATAGGCCTCCTCCGCCTGCACGCGATCGGCGGCCATGAAAGTGAGCGCATCCGCCACCCGCACCTCCTTGTCGAGCCGCGCGTGGAACAGGCGCATGCCGCGCACGTAGCGTCCGGCGCACAGACGCAGGAACGCGATACGGTCGCGGTGCCCCGGATCCATGTTCGCCTGGATCTTGAAGACGAAGCCGGCGAGCGCCTCCTCGCTGGGTTGCACGGTGCGCTCGCGCGTCGTGCGCGGCAGTGGCCCGGGGGCGTGCGCGGTGAAGGCGGTAAGCAGCTCCTCGACGCCGAAGTTATTGATGGCCGAGCCGAAGAACACCGGCGTCTGGCGGCCGGCGCGGTAGGCCTCGCGATCGAAGGCGTGGGCGGCGCCTCTCACGAGCTCGATCTCCTCGGCGAAGCGCTGCGCCTGCTCGCCGAGAAATTCCGCGGCTGCGGCACTTGCGAGGTGTTCGATGGTACGATTCTCGCCGACGCGGCCGCGCTCACCCGCCTGGTAGACGTAGATCCGATCTTCGAGCAGATGGTAGATGCCGCGCAGCTCCCGTCCCATGCCGATCGGCCAGGTGACCGGCGCGGTGCCGATCCGCAGCACGCTCTCGATCTCATCGAGCAGCTCGATCGGTGGACGTCCCTCGCGGTCGAGCTTGTTGATGAAGGTCATGATCGGCGTGTCGCGCAGCCGGCAGACCTCCATCAGCTTGATGGTGCGCTCCTCGACGCCCTTGGCGCAGTCGATCACCATGAGCGCCGAGTCGACCGCCGTGAGCGTGCGGTAGGTGTCCTCGGAGAAATCCTCGTGGCCGGGCGTGTCGAGCAGGTTCACGACGCACTCGCCGTAGGGGAACTGCATCACCGAGGAGGTCACCGAGATGCCGCGCTGCTGCTCGAGCCGCATCCAGTCGGAGGTCGCGTGCCGCGCCGCCTTGCGGCCCTTCACCGTGCCCGCCATGGTGATGGCGCCGCCGAACAGCAGCAGCTTCTCGGTGAGGGTGGTCTTGCCGGCGTCCGGATGCGAGATGATCGCGAAGGTGCGCCGCCGACGGATTTCGGCATCGAGTTCGGTCATGGTCCGTGGAAGTCAGGAAGAGGAAGCGGCGGCGCTGCGCAGCGCGCGCCGCAGAACCGCGGCGTCCTCGCGGCCGTTCACCGCCTGGTAGTAGCCGCGGCGCATGCCCACCTGCTCGAAGCCGAGCGCGAGATACAGGCGAATCGCCGCGGTATTCGAGGGGCGCACCTCGAGGAACGCATCCCCCATGCCCGCGGCGGTCGCGCGCTCGATGAGCGAGGTCAGCAGGCGGCGGCCCACTCCGCGGCAGCGATACGTCTCGCCGACGCACAGGTTGAGGATGTGGGCCTCGCCGGCGCCGAGGCTCATCACCCCGTAGGCCATCACCTGGCGGCTCACGGAAATCACGCGGCACACGTAACCGACGCGCAGGCAGTCGCGGAAGATCCCCTCGCTCCACGGGAACTGGTAGGAGGCGCGCTCGATCGTCACCACCTCGGCGATGTCGCTCGAGCGCATCGAGCGGATCACGACCTCGGGGGCGAGCAGTTCAGGAGCGGTAGCCATCGGCGGCGCCTTACGTCAGTTGTTGATACACGCTGCGGGCAAACTTCAGATCCTCCCACGCCTTACGCTTATCGGCCGGCGTGCGCAGCAGGTAGGCGGGATGATACGTAACGACGAGCGGGGTGTGCATCTCGCCGAAGTGGTGCACTCTGCCCCGCAGCCGCCCCAGAGGTGCGTCGGTAGCCAGCAGATTCTGTGCCGCAATGCGGCCGACCGCGAGCATGATCTTGGGCTGCAGCAGCGCAATCTGCCGCTCGAGGTACGGCAGGCAGGCGGCGACCTCCTCGGGTTTGGGATCCCGGTTGTTAGGCGGACGGCTCTTGAGGATGTTGGCGATGTAGACGTTGGTCTTGCGGTCGAGGCCGATGGCCCGCAGCATCGCATCGAGCAGTTGCCCGGCAACTCCGACGAAGGGCTCTCCGCGGCGGTCCTCCTCGGCCCCCGGCGCCTCGCCGATCACCATCCAATCGGCGCGCTTGGGGCCCACGCCCAGCACCCCTTGGGTGCGCGTCGCGTGCAACGGGCAGCGTGTACAGCGGCGTACCTCATCGAGGAGAGCCTGCCACCGGGCGGTGACCTCCTCGGTCGAGAGCGCCGCGGACGCGACAGGCGCCGCCCCGCGCCTCACCCACAGATCGATGCCGATCGCCTCGAGGTACTGCCGGCGCCGTTCGGGGAGCATGACTCAGGCGCCTCCCGTCGGTGCGCCCCGCACCAGCCGGCGCATGCGCCGGCCGACCCACAGCACCGGCGCCGAGAGCGCGTAGGTGCCGAACATCGAAAGCAGCATCGTCGGTGGATCGATGGCGATGAGGACGAAGAACAGCGGCACGAGCAGCAGGTAGACGAACTTGATGCGGCGGTCGAGATCGAACTGCTTGAAGCTCGGATAGCCGAAGCGGCTCACCATGAGCGCACCGGCGCTCGCCGTGACCGCAAAGGCGGCGATGAGTCCCACTAGCCGCGGCTCGTGCCACTCGCTGAAGAACCACACGAACGCGGCGACGATCGCGGCGGCCGAGGGACTCGGCAGTCCTTCGAAGTAGCGCTTGTCGGCGACCGCGGCGCGTGCGTTGAAGCGCGCCAGGCGCAGCGCCGCCGCCACCGCGTAGAAGAAGCAGGCGAGCCAGCCGAAGCGGCCCCAGTAGTGGCCGTACTCGGCGATGCGCACCACGCCCCACTGATACGCGACGATCGCCGGCGCCACGCCGAAGGACACCATGTCGGCGAGGCTGTCGTATTCCTTGCCGAAGAAGCTCTCGGTGCGCGTCAGGCGCGCGATGCGGCCATCGAGGGTGTCGAAGATCATCGCAGCGAATACCGCCATGCCGGCGTGATCGAAGTGCTTGTCGATGGCGGCGACCACCGCGTAGAAGCCCGAGAACAGGCAGCCGGTCGTGAGCAGGTTCGGCAGCAGGTAGATGCCCTTGCCGCGCGGTCGTCGGTAGTCGTCGGTATCGGTGGCCACGTGGCAATCTTAGCTTCCCCAGGGGTCCCCGCGAAATTGCCTGCTAAGATGCGCGCGGTCCCGACTCGCTGAATTGGCGCCCGACGATGCGGCTTTCCCGCTACCCGATCAACACCATGAAGGAAACCCCCGCGGAAGCGGAGGTGCTCAGTCATCAGCTCATGCTGCGCGCGGGGCTCATCCGGCGCCTGGCGGCGGGGCTCTACAGCTGGCTGCCGATGGGGCTGCGCTCGCTGCAGAAGGTCGAGCGCATCGTACGCGAGGAGATGGACCGTGCGGGCGCGCTCGAGCTCGTGATGCCGGTGGTGCAGCCCGGGGAGCTGTGGCAGGAGTCCGGCCGCTGGAGCCAATACGGACCCGAGCTGCTGCGCTTCAAGGACCGGCACGAGCGTGATTTCGTGCTCGGACCGACCCACGAGGAGGTGATCACCGACATCGTACGGCGTGAGCTGCAGAGCTATCGCCAGCTGCCGGTGAACTTCTACCAGATCCAGACCAAGTTCCGTGACGAAGTGCGTCCGCGCTTCGGTGTGATGCGGGCGCGCGAGTTCATCATGAAGGACGCCTACTCGTTCCATGTCGATGAGGCCTCGCTCCGGGCCGGCTATCGCGCGATGTACGAGGCCTACACGCGCATCTTCACGCGTACCGGGCTCAGCTTCCGCGCGGTGCGCGCGGATTCCGGCGCCATCGGCGGCGATGTGTCGCAGGAGTTCCACGTGCTCGCCGCCTCGGGCGAGGATGTGATCGTGTTCTCCGACTCGGACGACTACGCCGCGAATCTCGAAGCAGCCGTCGCGCTGCCGCCGCAGCAGCCGCGGCCGGCGCCGAGCGAGCCGCTGAGAAAAGTGAGCACCCCCGGTGCGCGTACCATCGCGGATGTCGCGCGGCTCCTGAAGGTCGAGCCCGCCCGCTGCGTCAAGACACTGGTGGTGGACGGCAGCGAGGGCGATGTGGTGGTACTCGTCGTCCGCGGCGATCACGAGCTCAATGCGGTCAAGGCGCAGAAGCTCGAGGGGGTCGCGAGCCCGCTGCGCATGGCGAGCGCCGAGCGCGTGCTCGCCGCCACCGGGACCGAGCCGGGCTACGTCGGCCTCATCGGCCTCGAGTGTCGCGTCTATGCCGATCACAGCGCGCTGGCGCTCGCGGACTTCGTCTGCGGCGCCAACGAGAAGGACATGCATCTCACCGGCGTCAACTGGGAGCGCGACGTGCGCGGCATGCGGGCCGCGGACCTGCGCAATGTCGTCGAGGGCGACCCCAGCCCCACCGGCCGCGGCCGCCTGAAGATCGCCCGCGGCATCGAGGTGGGCCACATCTTCCAGCTCGGCTGCAAGTACAGTACGCCGATGAAAGCCGTGGTGCTCGATGAGGCCGGCCGGGAGGTGACGCTCCACATGGGCTGCTACGGCATCGGTGTGACACGTATCGTTGCGGCGGCCATCGAGCAGAACCACGATGAGCGCGGCATCATCTGGCCCGACCCCATCGCGCCTTTCCAGGTGGTGCTGGTTCCGCTCAACCTGCAGAAGTCGGCTCGTGTACGCGAAGTCAGCGACCGTCTCTATGCCGAGCTCTGCGCAGCCGGCGTGGAGGTGCTTTACGACGATCGCGACGCACGCCCGGGAGTCAAGTTCGCCGACGCCGAGCTCGTCGGCATCCCGCATCGCCTGGTGGTGTCGGAGCGCGGTCTCGAGGCCGGACGGCTCGAGTACCGCCACCGCCGCGAGAGCGCCAGCTCCGAGTTCGCCCTCGATGAAGCGCTCGCCTTCGTCCGCGCGCGGCTCGCCGGCTGAGCCACCGCTTCCCGAGCCCCCGCGCACCCCTCGGTTGCGGCAACGGCTGCACGCACCGCTGCTGCTCGCCTGCGCGGCCCTGTTCGCCGCGCTCCCCGCGCGCGCCGATCAGCAACGCGATCCGGAGCTCGAGGCGGTGGTCGCGCGAGCCATCGCCCAGGCCAAGTGCTTCACCGATCACTACGACTCCGCGGTGTGGTACACGCTCATGGAGCCGCGCCTGCGGCCGCTGGTGAAGGAGAAGAGCGAGCGGCTCGACATCCTCCAACAGGTCTACTGCGAGACGCATCGCACGGGCGAAGCCCGCCTGCCGCCGGGACTGGTGATGGCGCTCATCGCGGTCGAGAGCCGCTTCGACCGCTGGGCGGTGTCATCGGCCGGCGCGGTCGGACTCATGCAGGTGATGCCCTTCTGGCCCGAGCGGCTCGGCATGCGCCGCTACGAGCTGGTGCACGTCGCGTCCAACATTCATATGGGCTGCGCCATCCTGCGCTTCTACCTCGGCCACGAGCACAACGACGTCCGCAAGGCGCTCGCGCTCTATAACGGCAGCCCCGGCAAGCGCAATTACCCCGATCTCGTCATCACGCAGTGGACGCGCTGGGCGGGCGCCGACGACCTCGGCTTCACGCCGGCGCAGCTGAAGGCGCACTGAGCGAAGTATTGCCGGGCGCCTGAGGGCGCAGCGACGCGCCGCGCGCCCTCGCTCAGTGCACCGCGGCGTGCTTCTGTGGCGCGGGCGGCGCGAGCGCGCGCGCCACCCCCTCGCGGCGCGAGTCGGCGGCGCCCGTGTAGCTGCCATCGGCGAGGCGCGCGACGCCGTGGAGGCCCGAGTTCTCCGCGTGCCCGCTCTTGAGATCGATGCCACGCTCGTGCAGCCCGGCGAGCACCGCGGGCGCGAACCGGGTCACCTCGCCGCTGAAGCTGTCGCCGCGCGCAATCAGATTCGGCAGCTCGATCGCCTGCTTCAGCGGCAGCTTCCACGCGAGCAGCGCCACGAGCGTCTTGGCGTTGTACTCGAGGATCGCCGAGCCGCCGGGAGAGCCGAGCGCGGCCACGAAGTCTCCGGCATGGTCGAGGACGATGACCGGCGCCATCGAGGAGCGCGGCCGCTTGCCGCCCTGCACGGCATTGGTGACCAGCTGCCCGCCTTCCATCGGCACGAAGGAGAAGTCGGTCAGCTGGTTGTTGAGCACGAATCCGTCGACCGTGCGTCCGGAGCCGAAGATCGATTCCACGGTGGTCGTCATCGAGACCACATCGCCATCCGCATCGACCACCACGAAGTGACTGGTGCCCGCCGCCTCGTTGGTCGCATCGCGCCCGCGCGGCAGAGGGATATCTCCGGCCGCCGGCGCGGGACCGGCGTGCTCGCCGATCAGCTGTGCCCGCAATCGTATGTACGCCGGATCGAGCAGCCGCTCGACCGGAACCGAGACGAAGTGCGGATCGCCAACGTAGCGGTCGCGATCGGCGTACATGAGCCGGCTCGCCTGCGCAAACAGGAACCAGGCCTGAGGGTCCGAGGGCCGCCGCGTCGCGATGTCGGTGCGATCGAGGATCGCGAGCATCTCCAGCAGCGACACGCCACTCGAGGGCGGTGGCGGCACGCACACCGAGTAGCCGCGATACGGCCGGCACAGGGGCTCGACCGCTTCGGCGCGATAGGTGGCGAGATCCTTCTGCGTCATCGTGCCGGCAAGCGGCTGCTGGTGTGTGGCGTGCACGATCTCATCGGCAATCTCGCCCTCGTAGAGCGCGCGCGGCCCCTCGCGGGCGATCGCCTCGAGCGTCTTGGCGTACTGTGGATTCTGGAACACGTCGCCTTCCTCGAGCACATCGCCGTCGGGACGCGAGAACAGATTCCGCACCTCGTTGGTCGGCGGAAAGGGCGAGCCCTCTCCGAGGAACATGGCGAGCCGCGCCGGCACCTTGAAGCCCTGCGAGGCGTTGCGGATCGCGGGCTGAAACAGCTCCTTCCAGGGCAGCGCACCGAACTTGTGATGGGCGCTCCACAGCATCGCCATGACGCCCGGGACTCCGGTGGAGCGGCCGCTGCGTACCGCTTCGACATAGGGGAGCGGCTTGCCATGCTCATCGAGGAACATGTCGGGGTGCGCTTCCGCTGGCGCCTTCTCCCGGCCATCGAAGGCGGTCAGCTTGCCGCTGTGCGCGTCGAAGTACATGAGGAAGGCGCCACCGGCGATTCCCGAGCTTTGCGGCTCGACCAGGCCCAGCATCGTTTGCACGGCGACCGCTGCGTCTACGGCCTTGCCGCCGCGGCGGAGAATCTCCACGCCGGCATCGACCGCGAGCGGATTCGCGGCGGCCACCCAAGGCTGGCCGCGCGCATGATGACGGTGAAACCACGAGTGCGCCGAGGAAGGTGCCGCGGCCGGAGCCGGCTGGGGCTCGTGACCCGAAGGCGGCGGCGTCTCACCCTTGCCGCTTTGCGATGCGGGCGCGGGTGTCGGCGCCGATGGCGCGGCGGGCGGGGACGCAACCGGGGCCGGTGCGGGTTGCTCCGCCGCACCCGGCGCGGCGGCCGCGGGCGCCACAGCCGGCGTCCTCTCGGGTGCTTGCGCGTTGCCGGAGCTGAAGAGAGCCGGACCGGCCAGCACGAGGGCCAGGCCCAGCCAGAAAGAGCGATTCAACATCTGTTGCACATCAAGCGGTCCGAAACCCCCGGCGTATATTCGCAGCCTCAGTCGCGGCGTCGCTCACCTCTACCGAGGTAACCCAGGAGGCCGAGGAGCCGACCCACAGCCATTGGACGAAGGTACTCACCGACGCCTCATCGCCGCACGCCAGCACCTCGACGCGACCGTCGGGGAGATTGCGCGCATGGCCATGTATCCCGAGCTCACGGGCGCGGTGCGCGGCCGTTGCGCGATAAAAAACCCCCTGCACCCGGCCGCCTACCAGACACTTCTTGCAAACCATCTCGGTCTTACGTTCGCGCCGGGAAAGCCGCGGCGCCATAGTACTAGAGAACGGCTCCGGCGTGCCCTGCGCAGATGATGGCCCCGCGGATTTGTGGCAACGTACGGCCGCATGGCCGAAATCCTGGTGCTGTACTACTCGCGCAGCGGCGCGACTGCGGAGCTGGCCCGCCAGGTCTGCCGTGGAATCGAGGGCGTTGCCGCGGCGAGCGCGCGGCTGCGGACCGTGCCCGCGGTGAGCGCGGAGAGTGAAGCCGCGGCGAAGCCCGTCCCGGGAAGCGGGCCGCCTTATGCAACGCTCGATGACCTGCGCGAGACACACGGGCTGGTGCTCGGCAGTCCCACGCGCTTTGGCAACATGGCAGCGCCGCTGAAGCATTTTCTCGATGGCACGGGGAGCCTGTGGCTGTCGGGAGCGCTCGCCGGAAAGCCCGCCGGGGTTTTCACCTCCACGCAGACCCTGCACGGAGGTCAGGAAACCACGCTCATCTCGATGATGCTGCCGTTGCTCCACCACGGCATGTACCTCGTGGGTCTCCCCTATACCGAGCCCGCACTCAGCGAGACCCGCAGCGGCGGCACGCCCTATGGCGCCTCGCATGTCGGCTCGGGCACGCGGGCCGCGATGCTGACGGAGGCGGAGAAGTCCTTGGCGCAGGCGCTCGGCCGCCGCGTCGCGGAGCTCGCGGTGCGTCTCTACGGCTGAGCGCTCAGTTGCCGCGCGTGCGCGCTGTTGCGCGCAGCACATCGCGGATGAATGGCACCGTCAGGCGCCGCTGCGCGGCGAGCGCCGCCTCATCGAGGGTGTCGAGCAGCTGGTACAGGGTGCGCATGTCGCGCGGGAAGCGTTTGCGCAGCCAGTGCCAGGTCTCATCGGGGAGCTCGAGCCCGCGCAGGCGCGCCCGCAGCTGCAGGGCCGCGTGCCGCTCCTGCTCATCGAGCGGACGCAACTGGAACACTGCACCCGCTGCACAGCGCGAGCCGAGATCGGCGAGCGCCCAGTCGAGCAGCGCCGGAGGCGCCGCAGCCGCGAGCACCAGTCGTCCACCGCTGTCCTCGATCTCCCGCAGCACGCCGAACAGACCGCGCTCCCACTCGATCCGGCCGGCCACCTCGTCGATGTCATCGAGACACAGGCACTGCATCTGCGGCAATCCCTCGAGCACGCCGACGCCGAGCGCCGCTACCTGCGCGAGCGGCACGTAGCCGGCCCGCATGTGCTCGCTCGCGGCGGCGCAGGCTGCCTGCAGCAGATGCGTCTTTCCGGCCCCTTCCGGCCCGCACAGCCAGGTGAGACCCGAGCGGGCGCCGCGCGCGAGCTGCTGCAGATGCTGCAGCGCCTCCAGGTTGTGCGCAGGCAGGAAGCTCGCGAACACGGCACGGTCCGCCAGACGTACGGCCAGTGGAATCTGCCGCATGTGCCGCGCCTCAGGCGGTGCGCGGCGGCTGTGCCAGGGCACGCCGCGTGAAGATCTGCACGTAGTGCAGTCCGGAGAGCGCCGTCGTGAGCAGCGTGATGAGCGCAACCGCGGCGAGCACCTCGCGCGGTGGCACGCCGAAGCCGGCGTTGAGCATCACCAGCATCAGGCACAGGAGCTGTGCCCCGGTGTTGACTTTGCTGAAACGGGTCGGCCGCCCATGCAGCGGTCCGAACCACAGCCGGTAGATGAGCGCCCCGAGCCCGATCAACACATCGCGCGCCACCACCGCCGCGGTCAACCACCAGGGCACGAGCTCGAGCCACGCAGCCTCCACGTACACCGTGACCAACAACAGCTTGTCGGCGAGCGGATCGAGGAACTTGCCGAGCTCGGAGGTCCAGTCGAAGCGCTTTGCCAGGTAGCCATCGAGCCCGTCGGAAGCGGCGGCGGCGACGAACAGAGCGAGTGCCATGCGGTATTCGCCGGCATGCAACGTCGTGAGGATCGGCCAGATGAGCGCGAGGCGCACCAGGCAGATGAGGTTGGGCAGGTGATGCACGATCGCAGCGACGCGACTTCAGCCCTGGGGCTGGTAGCGGTACACCGCGGAGTCGGCGCTGGCGCCCGTACGCACCAGGTGCGTGGAGCCGGCGAGTGCCTGTCCCAGCCCCGCGGCGCCGCCGCGTACCGTGACATCGAAGGTGACGCTGGCGCCGTCGGCGGCCGCGATGTTGGTGCGGCGCACGCCGGGCGTCGCCTGCAGCAGCCGCTCGACCGCGGCGTAGGCGGTGAGCGAGTTGACGCCCTCGATCTGTATGCGCGCCGGGGCATCCGCGTCGGCGAGCGAGCTGGCCGGCGGCGGCACCAGCGCATCGACGGTGTGATCGACTCCCGAGGCGAGCGGCCCCGTCCAGCTGCTGCTCGACGCGTGCGTGTACAGGGTCCACTGCAGTGGCGTCGCGGGACCGGCGTCTGCGCCGCGGCCGACGATGATCTCATCGCCGCCATAGCGCTGCGCCGCCTGCAGCAGTGCCGCGGCACCGAGCGCATTGCCGGCGCCATCGGTGAGTGGCAACGGAATCAGGCTGATCGGCAGCCCGCGCTCGGCCGCGACCCGCTCGAGCTCGGCGCGCGCGGCATCCTCGGCCGCACGCGTGCGCGGCGGGTCGAGCACCACCAGCGTGAACGGACGCTCGTTCTCCCAGACGCTGCGGCCGGCTGCGGTGACGGCGCGCTCGACGGCGGCGCCATCGAACTGCACCTGCGCCTCGCCGCGCGGGCCGGTCGTGTGGCTCTTCACGTAGCGCGGTGCGTCGCTGACGATGGCTGCCAGCGCCGGATCCTGGGCAGATTCGCGGCGGCCGGTGGCGCGCACCAGCACCTGGCGCATGGCCTCCTGCAACGCCGCAGGCGACTGTCCCTCGATGTCCACCTCGTAGACCCGTACCGGACGCCCCGCCTCGCACGGCAGCGTGCAGCACAGCAGCGCGAGCAGCGCGCCGAGTCCACGCAGGTACCGCAGCGCGGGGTTTGATGTTGAGGCCGGTGAGGACATGCTTCTTCCGCGCACGCGCAACGGCGCGGAGCGGCGGGTACAATAGCATACGCGCCTGTCTCCGACGGCGACCCGTCCGCATCAGGACCCACACATGAGCGAAGGTCCCGCCATCACCTATCGCGATGCCGGCGTCGATATCGATGTCGGCGATGAGCTCGTCGAGCGCATCAAGCCGCTGGTGCGCCGCGCACAGCGTCGTGAGGTGCTCGCCGGCATCGGCGGTTTCGGCGCGCTCATCGAGCTGCCGTCCGGTTACCGCTGCCCGGTGCTGGTCGCGGGCACCGACGGTGTAGGGACCAAGCTGCGCCTCGCGATCGACACCGGCCGTCACGACACCATCGGCATCGACCTGGTCGCGATGTGCGCCAACGATGTGGTGGTGCAAGGCGCGGAGCCGCTGTTCTTTCTCGACTACTACGCGACCGGCAAGTTGCAGGTCGCGGTCGCCGAGGCGGTGGTGCGCGGCATCGTCGAGGGCTGCGTGCAGGCGGGCGCGGCGCTGGTCGGCGGCGAGACTGCCGAGATGCCCGGCATGTACCACGATGCGGACTACGACCTGGCGGGCTTCTGCGTCGGGGTGGTGGAAAAGGATGCGATCATCGATGGCAGCGCGGTCGCCGCCGGAGACGCCATCATCGGGCTCGCTTCCTCGGGCCCGCATTCCAACGGCTACTCGCTCATCCGCAAGCTCATCGCGGTGAGCGGCGCGACCGCCGACACGGTGATCGCGGGGCGCACTCTGTTCGAGCGGTTGCTGGCGCCGACGCGCATCTACGTGAAGCCGCTGCTCGCGCTGCTGCGCGCGCTGCCCGTGCACGGACTCGCGCACATCACCGGCGGCGGCCTCACCGACAACATTCCGCGCGTTCTGCCCGCCGGGCTCGAGGCGGTGCTCGAGCGGCGCCGCTGGGGGAGCGATGCGGTGTTCGAGTGGTTGCAACGCACTGCGCGCATCGATGCGGCGGAGATGTACCGTACCTTCAACTGCGGTATCGGCATGGCGCTGATCGTGTCGCCGGCGCACGCCGCGGCCGCGATGGAGCTGCTCGCCGCACACGGCGAGAGCGCTCAACTCATCGGCGAGGTGCGCAGCGGCAGTCGCGGCGTAGTCATCCAGGAATGAGCGCCCGCGCGCCGCTGCAGCTCGGCATCCTCATCTCCGGCCGCGGCTCCAACATGACTGCGATCGTGCGCGCCGCGCTCGCCGGCGAGATCGCGGTGCGCCCGGCGATCGTGATCGCGGACCGCGCCGATGCCGCGGGCATCCGCAGCGCTACCGAGCTCGGGGTGCCTACGGCGGTGCTGTCGGCCGAGTCGGACGGACCGTTCGAGGAGCGTCTGGTGGCAACACTCGAGGCCGCGCAGGCGGAGGCGATCGCGCTCGCCGGTTTCATGCGCATACTCTCGGCGGCGCTGGTCGGGCGCTACCTCGGCCGCATGCTCAACGTCCATCCCTCGCTGCTCCCGGCCTACCGCGGCCTGCACACTCACCGCCGCGTGCTGGCAGCGGGGGACAGCGCACACGGCGCGAGCGTACACTTCGTGACCCCCGAGCTCGATGCAGGCCCTAGCGTGCTGCAGTCGAAGGTCGCGGTACTGCCCGATGACACCGAGGCCGCACTCGCCGCACGCGTGCTCGCCACCGAGCACGTCATCTATCCGCGCGTGCTCGGCTGGCTCGGCAGCGGCCGCCTCATCTGGCGCGCCGGTGCACCGTGGCTCGATGGCGCGCGGCTCGCTGCACCTATCGTGGAGGATTTTCGTGCGTCAGTTGTCTGAAGAGGCCGGGTGCGCCGGCTGGCTCCTCGCTCTGGTCGCCGCGGCGCTGCTGGGGAACACGGGCGCTGCGGCCGCCGATGGGCTCAAGCCCTACTCGGCCACCTACAACGGCATCTGGAAGAGCATGACGGTCGCGGTCTCGACCCTGGGCCTCGAGCAGACCGGCGACACCTGGACCTTCAGCTCCCGCAGCGAGGGGCGCGGCATCGGCAAGCTGGCGTCCGGTGTTTTTCCGCCGCTGCAGGTGAGCGTGGTGCGTGTCACCGAACAGGACGTGCTGCCGCAGAGCTTCAAGTCCGCCGGCGCCGATCCGGGCAAGAGCATCCAGCTCAACTACGACTGGCAGACGCACCGGGTCACCGGTGTCTACGAGGGGACTGAAGTCAGCTTGCCGCTCACCCCGCAGGTGCAGGACGACGGCTCGGTACAGCTCGACCTCATGGTCGAGCTGCTCGCAGGGCGCACCCCTGCGACCGTGCAGCTGATCGACAAGAACAGCGTGCGCGAGTACCAGTTCACGCGCGACGGCGAGGAAACCATCAAGACCGCGCTGGGCGATGTGCACACCGTCGTCTTCAAAGCGCAGAAAAAGTATTCGCCGCGCATCACGCGCTTCTGGTGCGCGCCCGATCGCGGCTACGTCCCGATGCGCGTGCAGCAGAAGCGCGACGATGAGGTGCAGTGGACCCTGGAAATCGCGAGCCTCACACGCCACTGACCACTCCGACGGTCGCACGGCCGGTACCGCAGTCTCATTGGCTCGTCTCCTGAGTGGTGTGCACCC
>Ga0318554_10000201_pt1 | contig 19025 bp, 15 predicted proteins | sample GRESIP082b2f22_FD_203687 | JGI IMG/M metagenome (GOLD analysis project Ga0318554, IMG submission 203687) | Tropical soil microbial communities from Luquillo Experimental Forest, Puerto Rico - GRE.SIPMG.082b2f22 | ecosystem: Environmental > Terrestrial > Soil > Tropical forest > Bulk soil... | reverse complement strand
GGTCTCACCGACCAGACGGCCGAAACGGCCCGCCGGTACCTGGCCCGCCTGCCCGAACTGACCCCGGCGGCACGGACGGAACTCGGCGACCGCATCGCCGCCGCGGTCCGCGCCCAGGTCAGCCCCGTGCCACCGCCGGGCACGCCGGTGATCGCCTACCTGAGCGCGGTCCTCGCCGAACGGCGCAACCGGGAGCACGCCCGGCTGATCACCACTCCGGCCGGCGCCGGAGCGGCATGGCGGCCGCCAGCGGGGGCACCAATCCAAGAGCCGACCGGTGCAGCACAGGAAGGAGAAGCGCCCAGGCACGAACCGCCCGCCGCAGCCGCGGGCGGGTTCGTTCCCCCGGCTTGACCATCGGGCCGGCAGGGGCACACCGCCGAGGATGTCTATGAGCGCAGCCACACCCCCGGACAGCGGGGCCGGCCCCGGCCAGACCGGCCCCGGGCCGGCCGGGGACGGCCCGGCGGAGACCCCGGCGCGGGGGCGGCGGCGGCGCTGGGCCCGCACCATGCTGGTGCTGATTGCCATCGGGGTGCTCGTCACCGTGGTCATCGTGGACCGGCACGCGCTCGGGCAGTCGCTGTCCGCGCTGGGTGGCCTGGACCCGCGGTGGTTCGTGCTGGCCATCTTCTGCGAGATCGTCTCGCTGGTGGCGTTCGGGCTTAGCCGCCGGCGGCTGCTGCGCGCGGGTGGCGATCAGGCCAGGTTCAGCTCGGTGATGGCGATCACCTACGCGGGGAACGCGCTGTCGATGTCGATACCGTTTGCCGGGGCTCAGCTGGCCGTGGTCTTCTCCTACCAGCAGTTCCGCCGCCGGGGGCTGGATCCCGCGATCACCGGGTGGGCCCTGGCCGTCTCGGCCATCGCATCGTCCTCGGCGCTCGCCATCGTCCTCGTCATCGGCGCGATCGCGGGCGGCGCGCCGCTGGCCACCGCGGCGGGGTTCTTCGGCGCCGCCGTGTTCGCGCTGCCCGGAATCACCGTGATCCTGGCGCTGCGCTACCCGCGGGTCAGGGCCCTCGCCAACGGCGCGATCGGCTGGGGCGTGGCGCTGGTGCGGCGGATCATCCACAAGCCGGGGCTCGACCCGGCCGTCCTGGAGGACTTCCTCCACGAGCTGGCCGGCATCCGGCTCCGCTGGCCCCAGTACGGTGAGGTGTTCGGACTGGCGGTGGTGAACTGGCTGGCCGACTGCGCCTGCCTGGCCTGCGCCATCAGGGCCACCGGCGAGCCGGTGCCATGGGCCGGGCTGGTGCTGGCCTACGGGGCCGGCGCGGTGGCGGGCAGCACCGGGGTGACCCCGGGCGGGTTCCTCATCGTGGAGGCCACCCTGACGGCGGCGCTGGCGGCGACGGGCATGGCGCCGGCCAGGGCGCTGGCCGCGGTGCTTGCCTATCGGCTGGTCAACTTCTGGATGATCCTGCTGGGCGGCGGGGTCACGCTCATCTACCTCCGGCTCCGGGGCAGCCGGGTCCGCCTCTTCCCACGCATCGACACCCGGCCCGGCGCTGACCAGGACGGCACCGCCGACCGCGCCGAGCCGTCCGCCGCCGACCACCCCGGCTAATACCTGCCACTCGCGCTGCGGAGCCTGCTGGCGCACGTGCTGGTTCGGTCAGTTATCCACGGGCCCCCGGATTGCTGCAGCGCAGCCACCGCCCCGAGGCTGGCTACCGGCTCGGCAGCGACCGCGGCAGCCCGAACCGGGGGAGCACGCTGTTGTCGAAGCGGGTCATGGCGCAGATCCGGTCGCCCGTGAGGGTGAGGACGTACAGGCCGGTCCCGTGGCGGATGCCGGCCGGGGCGCGCAGGTAGGCCCCGAACGCCGGCTGGCCGTCGGCTCGGGCGGGCGGCCCGCGGTCGCCCAGTTTCCCGGCGCCGCGGTGCCTACCTCACCGACGGCTCGGGACGATCCGGGCGAACCGCCGCCACCGGCGGCGCTGAGTGACAACACCAGCAACAAGGAGCAGAACCGTGGGAAAGATCGTTGTGAGCGACAATGTCACGCTGGACGGAGTCATCCAGGACCCGGCCGGTGACGAAGGCTTCAGGGCCGGCGGCTGGGTCGGCCTGATCAAGGACAGCCCCCAGCTCGGCAGGCTCGCGCTCGATGAGGCGCTGGGCGCCGAGGCCTGGCTGCTGGGCCGGCGGAGCTACGAGTGGTTCGCTGCGCGGTGGCCAGCCCGCAAAGGCGAGCTGGCGGACAGGTTGAACAGCCTGCCCAAGTACGTCGTGTCCGCGACCCTCTCGGAGCCCACGTGGAGCAACTCGACGGTGCTCAAGGGCGACGTGCTTCACGAGGTCTCAAAGCTGAAGCAAGAGCTCCACGGGGAAATCGTCGTCCCCGCCAGCTTCGGGCTCGTCCGCACGCTCATGGAGCACGACCTGGTCGACGAGCTGCGGCTGAAGATCTTCCCGGTCGTGCTCGGGGCCGGTGAGCGCCTCTTCGGCGAGACCAGCGACACAAAACCCATGCGCCTCCTCGACGCCCAGACCGTGGCGGGCGGCATCGCCTACCTCACCTACCAGCTCGTCCGAGGCGCCTAGCGCCGGTGGCACCGGCCCGCGCTGACGGGCAGAACGCCAGGTGGCACCAGCCCGCGCTGACGGGCAGGCCGCCGGGCGGCGCCGTCAGGGGGCAGCGCGCCAGGAGTTCAGGTACTCGCGCTGCGCGTCGGTGAGCGCGTCGATCCGCGCTCCCGAGGACTCCAGGGTGAGCCGGGCGAGCTCCTCGTCGATGGGGGGCGGGACCTCGTGCACACCGGCGGGCAGCGTCGCGTGCTCGCGGGCCAGCCAGCGCAGCACCAGCGCCTGGCCGGCGAAGGAGACGTCCATGACCTCGGGCGGGTTCCCTTCGGCGGCGACCAGGTTGACCACGCGCCCCTCGGCCAGCAGCACCACGCGGCGCCCGTCGGGCAGTGTGTACTCGTCGGCGTGCGGGCGGACGTCGCGGGTCACCTTCACCGCCGCCTGGGCCAGCGCGGGCACGTCGATCTCGGCGTCGAAGTGCCCCGCGTTGGCGAGGATCGCGCCGTCCCGCAGGGCCGCCAGGTGCCCGGCCGCGACCACGTCCCGGGACCCGGTGACCGTGATGATCAAATCGCCCGCGGCGGCCGCCTCGGCCATGGGCAGCACCCGGTACCCGGACAGGACCGCCTCGAGCGCCCGCACCGGGTCCACCTCGGTGACGATGACCTGGGCGCCGAGCCCGCTGGCCCGGGCCGCGACGCCCCGCCCGCACGGGCCGAACCCGGCCACCACGACCGTCCGGCCCGCGAGCAGGACGTTGGTGGCGCGCATGACCGCGTCGAGGACCGACTGCCCGGTGCCCGCCGTGTTGTCGAACATCCGCTTGGTGGTGGTCGTGTCGGTCGCCACCATGGGGAACGCCAGCACCCCGGCCGCCGCCATCCGGCGCAGGCGCAGCACCCCGGTGGAGGTGGACTCGCAGCCTCCCCGCACGTTCGGCACCAGTTCCGGCCGCCCCGACAGCGTGTCCACCAGGTCCCCGCCGTCGTCGATGACCAGGTCCGGGGCTGAGTCGAGGGCGCGGTGGATGTGCTCGCCATAAGTGAGCGCATCCACGCCGGCCCGGGCGAACACATAGGTGCCCGCGGCCGCCAGGGCGGCGGCCACGTCGTCCTGGGTGGACAGCGGGTTGGAGGCCGCGAGGAAGACCCGCGCGCCGCCCGCCCGCAGCGCGCCGACCAGTCCCGCGGTCTCCGCGGTCACGTGCAGGCAGGCCGCGACGCTCAGCCCGGCGAACGGCTGCTCGCCGGCGTACCGCTCGGTGAGCAGCCGCAGCACGGGCATGCCCCGCTGGGCCCAGCCGATCCTGGCCCGCCCGGCCTCGGCCAGGCCCTCGTCCGCGATGTCGGAGGGCGGGGCCTGTTCGGCGCCAGGAGCCACGGCTCAGTAGCGGTAGTGGTCGGGCTTGTACGGCCCCTCCACCGGGACACCCAGGTAGCTGGCCTGCGCCTTGGTCAGCTCGGTGAGCTGGACGCCGAGCGCGTCCAGGTGCAGCCGGGCCACCTTCTCGTCCAGGTGCTTGGGCAGGGTGTGCACGCCGGCCCGGTAGTCCTGCGGCCGGGTGAACAGCTCCACCTGCGCGATCACCTGGTTGGTGAAGGAGTTGGACATAACGAAACTCGGGTGGCCGGTCGCGTTCCCCAGGTTGAGCAGGCGTCCCTCGGACAGGACGATCACGGCGTGCCCGTCGGGGAACACCCACTCGTCGACCTGGGGCTTGATGTTTTCCCTGCGGATGCCGGGCACGCGGGCCAGGCCGGCCATGTCGATCTCGTTGTCGAAGTGGCCGATGTTCCCCACGATCGCCTGGTGCTTCATCCCGCTCATGTGATCGGCGGTGATGACGTCCTTGTTCCCGGTGGCGGTGACGAAGATGTCCGCGGTGGCCGCCACGTCCTCGACCGTGGCGACCTGATAGCCGTCCATCGCGGCCTGGAGCGCGTTGATCGGGTCGATCTCGGTGACGATCACCCGCGCCCCCTGGCCGCGCAGCGACTCGGCGCAGCCCTTGCCCACATCCCCGTACCCGCAGACCACCGTGACCTTCCCGCCGATCAACACGTCGGTGGCCCGCTTGATGCCGTCGATGAGCGAGTGGCGGCAACCGTACTTGTTGTCGAACTTGGACTTGGTGACCGCGTCGTTGACGTTGATGGCCGGGAACAGCAACGAGCCGTCGGTGGCGCGCTCGTACAGGCGGTGCACCCCGGTGGTGGTCTCCTCGGTCACGCCGATGATGCCAGCGGCCATCCTGGTGAACCGCTCCGGGTTGGCTGCCACGCTGTCCCGCAGCAGGCCCAGGATGACGGCGAGTTCCTCGGGGTCCTCGTCGGTCGCGAGCGGCACCGCCCCGGCCTTCTCGTATTCGGCCCCCTGGTGCACCAGCAGGGTCGCGTCGCCGCCGTCGTCGAGCAGCATGTTCGGCCCGTCCGCGCCGGGCCAGCTGAGCGCCTGATCGGCGCACCACCAGTACTCGGTGAGCGTCTCGCCCTTCCAGGCGAAGACCGGCACCCCCCGGGGGTCGTCCGGGGTCCCGTCCGGGCCGACCGCGACCGCGGCGGCCGCATGATCCTGGGTGGAGAAGATGTTGCAGCTTGCCCACCGCACCTGCGCGCCGAGCGCGACCAGCGTCTCGATCAGGACCGCGGTCTGCACCGTCATGTGCAGCGAGCCGGTGATGCGGGCACCGCGCAGCGGCTGGGCCCGGGCGTACTCGGCGCGCACCGCCATCAGCCCGGGCATCTCATGCTCGGCGAGGGTGATCTCCTTGCGCCCGAACTCCGCGAGCGAGAGGTCGGCGACCTTGAACGGAAGGGTTTCGGCGGGCATGTCCGCTCCTGTCCTGTTTCTGCGCTGTCCGGCGGCACCGGCCTTCTCGTGATCACGACGGCACGCCGGGTGTGGCGACACATCGACCGTAGGCGAAACCGGGCCGCACCGCACGCGCTGGCGCGAGTTCTTGACACAAAAATGTTAGATTCGTGCCTATGCGGATCACAGAGGCCGCGCAGCGGCTCGGCACCTCGCCCCGGATGCTCCGCTACCGGGACATGCTCGGCCTGCTCCCGCCGGTGCGCGGGACCACGGCGGCCATGGCCCGCGCCCCCTCCGGGCGCCCCCGTGGCCACCGCCGCTTCGGTGCCGACGATCTGGCGGCGGTTGCGCACGCACTGCGGATCGAGCGCCGGTACGACGTCAGCCCCGCCGCACTGGCGTTCGGCTTGAAAGTCTTGACGGAACCGGGCACCCGTTCGGAAGTGGCCGAGCTGGGGCGCCGGATCGGGCGGATCGCCCCGGTGCCCGCCCGGGCACTGGACTTCGAGCAGGAGCGGGCGCTGCGGCTGCTGCGGCTGCCGGCGGGCCGCCCCGGGCGCGGCAGCGCCGCGTCCCGCGCGCGGGGCCGGTGAGTCAGCCGGCCGCCTGCCGGGCCTCCCACTCGCCGCGCAGGATCGCATAGATCAGCTCGTCGGTCCACTCGCCCTTGACGATCTCGTTCTCCACCAGGTGCGCCTCGCGGCGCAGGCCGGCCCGCTCCAGGACCCGCGCCGAGGCGACGTTGCGCGCATCGAGGCGCCCGGTGATCCGGTGCATGCCCAGGCCGTCGAAGCCCAGCCGCAGCAGCGCGCCGACGACCTCGGTGGCATACCCGCGGCCCTGATAGGCGGGATTGAACACGTATCCCACCTCGCCTTGCTGGTGCTCCTGGCTGTGCCAGAACAGCACGCAGTCGCCCACCAGCTCGCCGGTCTGCGCCAGGTCGGCGACCAGGGCAAGCGCCTGGCCCGCCCCGGTGAGCGCGCGCACACCGGCCCGCTCCGCTACCAGGGCCTCGACCTCGGACCGGCTCCGCGGCTCGGTGTACAGGTAGCGATGGACCTCCGGGAGCCGCTGGTAGGCGTACAAGGCATCGACGTCGGCAAGCGCATACGGCCGCAGCAGCAGCCGCTCAGTGCGGATGGGGTATTCCGGCTCGAAGGCCCCGTCTCCGGGCGCGGCGGGCGGCGCGGTCACCGGCCTGGCAGGCGGCGGACGGCGCGGATCGCCGGGTCGGTCGCGTCCACGCGGGACTCGCGGTACAGGTCGGGTTCCAGGTAGATCACCTTGGCGATGGGGACCGCGGCCCGGACCCGCCGCTCGGCGGCGTCGATCCCCGCGGCGATCTCCTCGGCCCGCTCGCACGGCCGCACCGCTATCTTCGCCGTGACCAGCAGCGTCTCCGGGCCCAGGTGCGTCGTGCGCAGGTGGATGACGCGCTCCACCTCGGGCCCCGCTTCCAGCGCCGTGACGATGGCGCGCTCGACCTCGGCACTCGCCGACTCGCCGATGAGCAGGCTCTTCATCTCCACCGCCAGGATGACCGCGACGCAGCCTAGCAGCACGCCGATCGCCAGTGATCCGGCCCCGTCCCAGGCATCGTTGCCGGTGATCACCGTGAGGCCCACGCCGATGGTGGCCAGCAGCAGCCCGGTCAGCGCGGCCATGTCCTCGAGCAGGATCGCCGGGAGTTCCGGTGCCTTGGCGCGGCGGATGAAGGCCAGCCAGTTGTCCCCGTTGCGCTGGTCGCTGGATTCCCGCACCGCGGTGCGCAGCGAGAAGCTCTCCAACACGATGGCGAGCGCCAGGACGGCGAACGCGACGACCGGGCTGGTAATCGGCTCGGGATGGATGATCTTGTGGATGCCCTCGTAGATGGAGAACAGGGCGCCGACGGTGAACAGCACGACCGCGACCACGAAGGCGTAGAAGTACCGTTCCCGGCCGAACCCGAACGGGTGCTCCTCGGTACGGGTGCGCCGGGCCCGGTTCTGGCCGAGCAGGAGCAGGAGCTGGTTCCCGCTGTCCGCGACCGAGTGCACGCCCTCGGCGAGCATCGAGGCCGAGCCGGTGATGGCGAACGCCACGAACTTCGTGGCCGCGATCCCCAGGTTGGCGGCGAGCGCCGCGACGACCGCGGTCAGGCCGCCGGAATGCCCGGGCTCCGGGGGCTGCTGCGCGGGCGCGGGCCGGTCGGAGGGCTGTTCCCCGGGCGCGGGCCGGTCGGAGGGCTCTTCCCCGGGCGCCGGGCTCGCCGGCGCGGGTTGCGCGGGCGCCGGGGGCTGACTCCCGGATGGTTCGGGCAGCCCGTGCCCGGAGTCGGCGGTGATGTCCGGTTCCCTCCTACGCGATCCGGGCCTTCAGTTCCTGGATCGCCGCGATCGGCGCTGGATCGACGCCGTTCGCGATCGCGAGATACACCGAGGCGTAGTCGATCAGCTGCACGAGGCTGGCCAGCCGTTCCAGCGGGAGATCGCCGGCCGCGGCCAGCTCGGTCACCTCGATGCCGCGCTCGGCGGCGATCCGCGCGGACTCCTCCCGCCGCCGCGCCACCTGCGGATGCTCGTGGGTGTCCCGCAGCAGCACCAGCCGCAACGGCACCGGCGGCGCCGCGCCGTGGCCGCTGCGCCCCCCGGCCGCGGACCCGGCCGCGAACGGCCCGTCGAAAACGACCACCTGGTTGTGGTTGGCCTCGGGCAGCACGCCCGCGATTGCCGGGTATTTGGCGTTCTCATGCAGCTGGCAGGCGAACCGGGCGGCGGCTACCCCGGTCAGCGGGGAGGTGCCCCAGACCATCGGCAGCGTGCCGGACAGTTCCAGCGCGAGCGACTTCGCCGGGTTGACGAACGCCTCGCTGTCCGGCCGGCACAGGTGCGCGACCCGCTCCAGCTCGACGGCGGCCGTCTCGCACGCCTGCCCGGGCAGGTCCAGGATGCCGAGGCGGGCGGCGGCCACGACCAGCGGGACCGACAGTCCCCAGAGCATCGATCGCGGCATGCCCGACGGCCGGACGCCGATGAAGGAGGCGCGGGCCTGCTCGGCCAGGGCGGCGAGCGGGGAATCCCGGCTGCCCACCCCCAGCAGGCGGCAGCCACGGCGCACGGCATCCTCCGCGGCCGACAGCGTCTCCTCGGTGGTCCCCGAGCAGGAAACCGCGATCACCAGATCGGCGGCGCCCACCCAGCCGGGCAGCCGGTAATCGTGGACGGTGGTCGCCTGCACCGGGCAGCCCGGGCCGACGACGGCGCCGAGTACCTCCCCGGCGATACCGGATCCGCCCATCCCGGTGATCACGATCGCCCGCGGCCGCCCGCCCGCGAGAAGCTCACCGAGGTCGGCCTCCGCGGCCGAGCGCGCGCCCTCGCGCACCTGGGCGGCGGCCGAGGCGACCTGGCGGAGGATGCTGGACGGGTCCGCCGCTTCGAGGAGCGCCACGTCGTCGAGGCGGTCCTGTGCCGCCAGGGTCACCCCGCGGCCCCCCCGGCCTCGCCCGCCTTTGGCTGGCCGGGGCGGCGTGCCTCGTCCACGAGCAGCACGGGGATGTCGTCACGCACCGGGTAGGCGAGCCCGCAGTCGGGGTTCGTGCACACCAGTTCGCTGGCGGCGTCGTCCTCGCGAAGCGGGGCGTGGCAGGCCGGGCAGGCCAGGATCTCGAGCAGCCAGTCGTCTATCTTCACGGTGTCTCCTCCGGATGCGCGGTCAGCCGCCGCGCACGATGCGCAGGACCTCCTCCCGCCTCGCGGCGAGGGTCGGTTCGTCGGATGCTTCCACGTTGAGCCGCAGCAGCGGCTCGGTGTTCGACGGGCGGACATTGAACCACCAGTCCGGGCCGGCCACGGTCAGCCCGTCCAGGTCGTCCATGCTGACGCTGGGACGGCCGGCGAACGCCCGGCGGACCGCCTCGGTGGCGGCGCGCTGGTCGGCGACCTCACTGTTGATCTCACCGGATGCGACATACCGGCCGTAGCTGGCCAGCAGTTGCGACAGGGGCGTGTCCTGCCCGCCCAGCGCGGCGAGCACGTGCAGGGCGGCCAGCATGCCCGAGTCGGCGTACCAGAAGTCCCGGAAGTAGAAGTGCCCGGAGTGCTCGCCGCCGAACACCGCCCCGGTCTCGGCCATCCGCGCCTTGATGAACGAGTGGCCCACCCGGGTCCGCACCGGCTTGCCGCCGCGCTCGGTGATGATCTCCGGCACCGCCCGGGAGGTGATCAGGTTGTGGATGATCGTGGAACCCGGCTCGCGGGCCAGTTCCCGGGCCGCGATCAGCGCGGTGAGGACGGACGGCGAGACGATCTGGGCCCGCTCGTCCACGACGAAGCACCGGTCCGCGTCACCGTCGAAGGCCAGGCCGAGGTCGGCACCGTGCGCCAGCACGGCCCGCTGCAGGTCGGCGAGGTTCGCCGGGTCGATCGGGTTGGCCTCGTGGTTGGGGAACGTGCCGTCAAGCTCGAAGTACAGCGGCACCAGCGTGACCGGCAGCCCGGCGAGCACCTCCGGAACGGTGTGGCCGGCCATCCCGTTGCCCGCGTCCACGGCGACCTTGAGCGGCCGGATGCCCGACACGTTCACCAGCGACTTCAGGAAGCCGGCGTACCCCGGCAGCAGGTCCCGGCCGGTGATGGCGCCGGCGGGCCCCCGGCGGGCGGGCACCCCGCGCTCGGCCGCTTCCCGCAGTTCGGTGAGCCCGGTGTCCTCAGCGACCGGTTTCGCCCCGCTGCGGCACAGTTTGATCCCGTTGTACTTGGGCGGGTTGTGGCTCGCCGTGATCATGGCACCGGGGACGCCCAGGCTGCCGCTGGCGTAGTAGAGCATGTCGGTGGACCCGAGCCCGCCCGCAATCACATCCGCCCCCTGGGCGGCGGCCCCCCGGGCGAACGCCTCCGCCAGCAGCGGCGAAGAGGTCCGCATGTCGTGCATGACGGCGACGGACGGCGCCCCGGTCAGCCTGGCGAAGGCGGCGCCGATCGCCTCGGCGACGGTTTCGTCCAGTTCGTCGGGGACGATCCCGCGGATGTCGTAAGGCTTGAAGATCTTCGAATAGTGGCCCACGCTGGCCCTTGCCTCCCGTGTCCGCCCGAGGGCACGTCGTTGCGCGGCACCGTGGCAGCAGCCCGCGATGCACGGGATCCGAGCCTACCGGTCAGGCCTCCGGCCGGGTCCGGTACGCGGAGTCACCAGGTGCCGGGCTGAGGGGGTGCCAGGCTGAGCGGGGGCCGGGCTGCGCGGGCGGCTCAGCGGGTGCCGGGCTCACCCGGTGACGAGCGGAGCACCCGCAGGTGCCCCCGGCGGCCCACCTCGACGCCCTGCCCCACGGGCTCGGCCGAATCGGGCGGCTCGGCTTCCCGGACGGCGTTGGCCAGCGCCTCCAGGTCATCGCCCTGGGTCGGCAGGGGCTCCTCGGGATGCACGGGCAGCCGGACCACGTCCCAGCCCAGCGGCGCGGTCAGCCGGCCCGCATGGGCGTCGCACAAGTCATAGCAGTGCGGCTCGACATAGGCCGCCAGCGGCCCGAGGACCGCGGTGGAGTCGCGGTAGACGTATGTCAGTGTGCACACCGCGTCCTGCCTGCATCCCGGCCGGGAACACCGACGCGCCATCAGCCAGCCTCACTCACCGAACCCGGCCGCGCGGCTCCTGCTGAAGGCTGGACCGCGCACATACTCACAAGGGCAGACCGTACCGATATGCGACAGCTAACGCCATCACCAGCGCCACTCGGTGCGATCGTGTCTTGCGCGACCGAGGAAAGGTGCCGGTAACGGCGCGCTTTCGAAACTGCAGCCATACGCCCGGCCGCGTGACCCGGGATACCCTCGGGAACTGTGCACATCGACGGGGACAGCCCAGGACGACCCGCCCGGATCAGGCGGCGGGACCGGCACGGGCGCGGCGTGCGCGGGGTGCTGCTGCCGCCGGACGTGCCGCTGTACCGCACCCGCCGGGAGCGGTTCGACGATCTCGTCCTCCAGGCCGTGGCCCGGCTGGAGCCGCTGTGGGAGGCGCACCTGTCGGGCGTCGAGTTCGCGGTGGAGGAGATCCCGCCGGCCGACGCCCTTGCCGCCGGGCCGCGGGGGCCGGTGCCGCTGTCCCGGCTGGAACCGGGCTCGGCTCCGGCGGGCCCGCCCGAGCTGCGGGACCCGCGGCCGGATCCGCTGATCACCCGCGAGGCGGACAGCGACGAGGCCGCGCCGCCGGGACAAGATCCACCGCGCATCGTGGTGTACCGGCGGCCGCTCATGGCCCGGGCGGACGGCGAAGAGGACCTGGGCGAATTGATCTTCGACGTGGTGGTCGAGGAGTTCGCGCGGTTGCTGGGCATCGACCCCGGGGACGTCGACCCGGGTTACGCGGGCGGCGACTGAGCCCGGTCCCGCTGCGGCCGGGGCGGCCTAACCGCCGGGGGTGACCACGGTGTCCTGCACGCGCGGCAGCCGCACCACGGTCAGCGCGCTGGACACCGGCAGGACCGATTGCAGGGCGCCGCCCTTCCCGCTGCTTATGACGACGCGCCCGGCGTACACCGGCCCGGACCCTGGCAGCGGCGTGATGATCACCGCGAAGCCGGACCCGCGGTGCGCCCCGGCGGGCGTGGTGAGCTGCTGCAGCGCGCTGTGCTGGGCGGGGATGGTAAGAACGCTGCCCGGGGCCGCCTGCCCGTGGCCGCTGCCGGCGCCGATCTCGGTCACCCGCACCCGGGCACCGCGCCACGGTGCCGATAGCACCAGCGAGGACACGGCCCCTCGTCCGTCCTGGTTCACCGCGACCACGCCCTGCTCCTGCACGGCGGGCGCCGCGGCGGTGAAAGTGCCGGGTGTCCCCTTCGGCCCGCCGGGCGTCATCAGGGACGCGGTGACCGGGACGCTGGATGAGATCTCCAGCGCGCCGAACAGGCCCGACAGCGACGTCAGCGAGACCTGGACCACCGAGCCGCCGGGGATGTCCAGGCCGGCACCGCCGGTGGGGTGGTAGGAACCCTTGTCCGTAACAGCGCTCAGGGTGATGTGCGCGTCCTGGGTGCCGGGCACGGCGACGAACAGCTGCCGGGTGCCCGCGGTGGGGGGCATCCCGGGGATGATGATCCGTGTCCCGGGAGGCCCGGATGCGGGCAGCCATGCGCCGCTGCGCGCGCGGCCGGTGGTCGCCTCGACCGCGGCCACGACCTGCCCGACGCTGGCCCGGACGTTCAGGGCGACCAACCGGGTCCCGTGCAGCATCTTGTCCAGGGACTGGGTGACCATGCTGTGCGGTGCCACGGCCACCCCGGTGTCCGTGCTGCCTTGCAGCGGGCCGGCGTCCGTATAGGCCAGCACGTCAACGTCGGCGGGCTGGCTGCCGACGTTCATCAGGTAAAGCTGGATGTGCCCGACGGTGAAGGCCCCCGGGCCGGTGAACCAGAAGTCGGTTCCCGGGCCGTCACAGCGCGCGGAGATCTTCCCGCCGGGCGCCACCTGCTCGGCCTCCATGCCCCGGGCCATCGCCCCGCTCGCCTGGATCACCACGCCTCCCGGTGCCGGCGTGGTGACCACGGCCTGGCCGCTCGGTGCCGGGGAGGGGTTCTTCGCCGGCGTCTTGCCGTGGGTGGCCACGGCGACGGCCTTCACGCTGGTCACCGACACGGTCCCGGGCTGGGTAAGGCTGACCAGCGGGGAGGCGGTCATTCCGATCCTGCTCACCACCGCACGCCCGGATCCCACAGAGCCTGGGCTGGCGATCAGTGCCACCTGCGAGCCCGGCGCCCCGGCCAGGCCGGGAGCCGGGCAGGCCCGGAGCACCGTGTCGACCGGGGCACTCTGCTGCTGCGGCTGCGGGGCACTAGCGGCGAGCGTTGCGGTGTGCTTCCACAGCGCCAGTCCGGCGGCCACGGCGACGGCCACCACCAGCACCGCGAGCGAGATGGCCCGGTTCGCGATCACGCTCCTCACCAGTCAGCTTCTTCCTGGTCGTTGGGGTCCCGGCCCGGAACGGGATCGTCCCGCTGGCTGCGGCGGGGGACGCGGGGCGGCAGTGGCGGCAGTGGCTGCAGCGGCGAAAGCGCCGCGCCGCTATCGGCCAGGCCACCACCAGCGAGGCTGCCGCCGGCGAGGCTGTCACCGGCCGGGCCGCCGCGGTCCGGTGGCTGCGGCGCGCGGCCGCCTGGTCCCGGGCCTGCCGGCCCGGAGCCGCCGGCCCCGGAGACCCGTGCGTGTCCTGGGGACCGGCCCCGGCGGCCCCGCTCCCGGCCGGTCCCGTGGCCGGAGCCGGATCGGCCCCGGCTGTCGCCGCCGCTCGGGCCGCTACCGCTGTCGTAGCCGCCGCCGTCGTAGCCGCCGCTGTCGTAGCCGCCGCCGTGGGACCGGCTTCCCTGGTAGGGGCCGCTCGGGTAGGGGCCACTGGGATGACCGCTGCCGTCATAGCTGCCGGCCGGGTAGCCGCCACCGTCGTAGCCGCCACCGGCGTAGGAGCCGCCGCCGGTTCCAGGCAGAGGTTCCTCCCGGCCGGAGGCGGCTGCCGGAGGTACAGCGCGGCCGTCCGGAGCCGATGACGGCGCCCCGCGGCCGGCCGGGGCCGATGGTGCCCCGCGGCCGCGGCCGAACCGGCCGACCCGCTGCGTGCCTGCGCCGCCGCGCCGTTTGGGCAAGGAGAACCGCTCCCGTGCCGCACGGTCGGCCTGCGGCTCGTCGCCGGGCCCGCGCATCTCGTCGTCAGGCCCGGGCGGCACGTCCGGACTCCGCCGAGGGGGCAGTCCGGCGTTGTATCCGGGGTCCGTGCTGGGATCGCGCTCGGCCTGCTGGTCCGGCCGGCGACGGTGGCTGTGCCGCCCCGCCACGTCACCGTTGGGCGCCCGGTAGGCGATGGTTTCGCCGGACACGCCGGCCGCCGCGCGGCGGCCCCCGCTCACGGGAGCAGGCTGCTCCCGCATCGGCGAGCCCGGGTAGGCCGGGCCGCCGGCAAACGATTCGCTGCCGGGGTAGGCCCGCTCGTCCGGGCGCGCCTCGTCGCCCGGGTAGGGCTCCTCCGCGCCGGACGGCCCGCCCCGGCGCGGCCAGCCCGCCCGGATGCCCGCGGGCACGGCGGCGGCGCGCCGCGCGAACGCCCGGGCCGGGGGGGCGTGCTGGGGCACCTCGGTGCCGGGCGGCAAGTCTGGTGCCTCCTGCCCACGGCGCGGCAGGCGCCGTCGCCGGGGCCGTTCCCCGTGTTCCCTGCCATGGCCGGTCCGCCGGCGGCCCCGCGCCGGCTCCTCGGCGAGCCGCTTTTCGTCCCCGGCCGGTTCCTCCAGCTCGGTTTCGGCGGCAGTCCGGGCGCCGGGCAGGGCCAAGCCGATCACCACAAGCAGGGCCAGGCACTCCAGCACTACCAGGACCGTGCGACCGAGGTCACTGTGGCTTACCGACAGGGACCCACCGCCCGGCGGTAGCCGGAAACCCTGCGCCCAGCCATTCACCGGCGCCGCCAGCGGGGTGAGCGGATGGCCGTTCAGGGTCGCGTTCCAGCCGCCGGCCGGCTCGGCGATCACCAGCGTGCCGCCCGCGGCTGGCACCCGCGCGCCGGTCACGCCCACCGGCCCGGAGGGCACCGGCACCACGGCGCCGCTGGCCTCGGTCACGGTGACGCGTGCCGTGGTATCCACCACCCGCCAGAGCTGGAAGGCCGGCGTGACGCTCACCGGCCGCAGGCCGGGCACGTTATCGAGCAGCCGGGCCAGGCCGGGATTGACCGGGGCCGGCAGTAGCACGTAGCCAATGCCGAACCCGGCCAGGGCACGACCTTGATCCTGGACGGCGCTGCCGGATGGCGCGGTGAGGACGGCCACGGACCGGCTGAGCGCCTTCTCGGCCGGCCCGGGCAGGGCCAGTTCCAGGGAGCCGATGAGCGGGTCGCTGTCGCGGAGCACCAGGTACGTCACGGCGCCGTGCGGTGCCGTCTGGAGGACCAGCGTCCGCGGCCGCTGCCCGCTATCCGAGGACACCGATACGAACTCCGGCAGCAGCGTCCCGGCCACGGGGTGCACCGGGCCGGTCACCCCGGACGTAACCCAGTAGGTTGCGGCCAGCGCGGGGACGGAACAGAGCACAACGCCGAGCCCCAGCACGGCCAGCCCGGCCGGAGTGCGCCACCGCCCTGCCCGCAGCCTCCCGGGCACCCGGTCACCGGCGGCCACCACGGCGAGCAGCAGGCCCGCCCCGGCAATGGCGAGCGCCGGGCCCGGCCACGGCCGGACCGCAGCGCCCGGGCCCGCCTGGCTGATCGCCATCCGGCTCACCGCCGCGGCAATGATCAGCCCGGTCACGCCGACCACCCAGCCGGCGAGCACCAGGCGCCGGCGGCGGCTGGCGATCAGGGCGACGGTCGCGGCGGCGACCAAGCCCGCGGTCACCCAGAACGGCGGTAGCCCGGGCCCGCCCGGCGACAGCAGCAGCAGTGAACGCGGCCCGAGGCTGGCGGCGGCAAGGCCGGGCGCGGCCAGGCCTGCCTCGAGGAAGATCCTGGCCGGGTGCGCGGCGATGTCGAGGGTCCAGGGCAACAGCAGCAGCACCGGGACCAGCACCACGATCAGGGCGTCCAGCGCCCGGGATCGGCGGCGCAGGGCGATCACGCCGATGCCCATGACCACCGCTGTGATCAGCCAGAACAGCGGCACGAAGGCGGCCATGACCGCGGTCAGCAGTCCGGCGGCCCACGCGGCCCGCCGGGCCCTTCGGCGCGGCGCGGTGAAGACCCGTCCGAGCATCACGGCGACGGGCGGCAGGAACACGAGCAGGACCGCCGTGCCCAGCCGGCCCGCCGCCACCGCGCCCATGCCCACCGGCAGCAAGGCGTACGCGAGCGACCCGATGACACGGGCCGGGACGTACGAGGTGACCCGGCGGCTGGCGAGGTAGGCCGTCGCCCCTGCCAGCGGCACGCAGCCGAGCAGGATCACATCTACCGCCAGCCACGGCTTCCCGCCCAGGACGGTCGCCAGCGCGGCCAGCAGCGCGACGTACGGCGGGGCGCTCGCGGCGGTGCCGATGCTCACCGGGTGGAAGCTCTGGACATACTCCTGCCACAGGCCGGAGGCGCCGCCCCAGGCGGGGACGAGCACGCCGCCGCCGAGCGGGGCCGAGCCGAGCAGCGACCGCTCCGCGACCAGGGCGACCACGGTGAGGGTCAGGAAAAGCAGCACCCCGGGGTTGGTGAGCAGCCGCTGCACCAGGCCGGTGTCGACCAGGAGCGAGTCGTCGTCGGACGGGTCGTCGGTCGCGTGGTGGCTGCCCACGGCTTCGGCCGGCAGCGTCTTGGACAGGGTGCTCGTCGCGTACTCTGCGAGTTTTCGGAACGACCGGCCGGGCGGCAGCTGCTGGCCCAGCCGGGCGAAGGCCTGCTGGCGGCCCCGGGCCCGGATCCGCCGGGCACGCATCAGCCGCAGCGGGTGGCCTGCGACCGAGAAGTAGGCGGCCAGCTCGTCCATGGCGGCCGCGGGGCGCTTGGCCAGCAGGAAGAAGACCGCCCGCAGCGTGGACAGCACCAGGTTGCCCGCCAGGGCGGAGAGCATGGGCCTGGTCGGCAGGTTGCCGGTCAGCACAAGCAGGGCGTTGCGGCGGTCCTGGCGCCGACGGCGCTGCGCCGCCGGGGCCTCACGGCGGCTCCGGGCCGTCGCCTCGACGTGGTAGACCACCGCCTCGGTCACCACCCGCACCCGGTAGCCGGCCGCCTGCACCCGCCAGCAAAAGTCGGTGTCCTCGCGGAACAGCCGCATCCCCGGGTCGAAGCCGCCCACCTGGTCCCATACGTCCCGGCGGGCCAGCATCCCGGCGCTGCTGACGGCGACCACATCGCGGTCTCCGTCGTGCTGGCCCTGGTCCACCTCGCGCGGCTCTATGCCGGTGATACGGCGGCCGGCCCGGTCGATGGTGGTGCCGGCCTCCAGCAGGACGTCCCGGTCGTTCCAGTCCATGATTTTCGGGCCGAACACCGCCGCCGCGGGCGTCTCCCGCGCCGCGGCCAGCAGCCGTGCCAGGGCGTCCGGTGCCGGCTCGCTGTCGTCGTGCAGCAGCCAGATCCACTCGGCGCGATCCTCCCGGGCCCCGCCCGACGGCGGGATGTGCGCGTTCGCGGCCCGGTGGCGCAGCGCCTTGGCGACGGCGACGCCGTATCCCGTGGTGCGCTCCATGCCGAACACCGTGACCCGGCCGAAGGCCTGGGTGAGCATCGAGCCGCTACGGTCGCTGCTGCCGGTGTCCACGGCCACGACCCGCTGTACGGGCCTGGTCTGCTGGGCCAGGGCTTCCATGACACGCGGAAGCCACGCGGCTCCGTCGTGGGCGACAATCACCGCGGTAACGACGTCCTGGCTGTGCGTGCTGTCTGGTGACAAGGTCCTGCTAGCTGCTCGCAGTGGTCACCTGCCGAGGCACGCGGGGCCGGCCCCTGGCGTCCCGGCGAGGCTGGGGCACGCCGTGAACAATACGCGAACGCCGGGTTGGCGGGCGGGCAGACGGCGGAAGATAGCCCGGGACTAGACAGTGCCTTTTGCCTGGGAAAACCTGTTGTTTGGCTGCTCATGCAGGGTCGGCGGGCGGGGCCCCTTCGGGCCACGGCGTGTGACGTCTGGGGTTGCTGCTGAGGCCACCGGCATGGCTGGGAGCGCGGGGGTTGCGGAACTCGGGTTCCCAGCGGAACAGCAGGAGCGGGAGGCCGGCGGCTCAGGCGCCGCGCTTGAGGCGGCGGCGTTCCCGTTCGGACAGGCCGCCCCAGATGCCGAACCGTTCGTCGTGTTCGAGCGCGTATTCAAGGCACTCGGCACGCACCTCGCAGGAGCGGCACACCCGTTTGGCCTCGCGCGTGGAGCCACCCTTTTCCGGGAAGAACGCCTCGGGATCCGTCTGGGCACACAGCGCACTGTCCTGCCACGACATCCCCCCGGCGTCGTCCTCGCCGATACCAAAGATGTCGAGCCCGAGCGGGACGACCTCGGTCACGGCGCACCTCCCTTCCCTCCCGGGAACCCCGTCTCCGTGCGTACCCTCCCGGGAAGAGCACGAACTACATAAGTGAAATTACAACCGCGTGTCTTGCGTCCCGTCAAGCGGGATCCGTGATATTGGCCCCGGATGATCGATAAATTCGGGCAGAAAACCGGGGTTCCAGCGGACCCGGGCAGCTCCGGAGCAGGTGCCACGTGGGGCACTGGGGCCGGTTTCCCGGGGGGGTGACCGGGCCGGATGCCGGGCCGGTTGCCAGACTTGCCGCCATGCGCATCACCGTTCCCGCGGGTGGCGTCGGGGCCGCACGCTTCCTGCGCGGGCTTAAAGCCGAGGTGCCCGATGCCGAGATCACCGTCATCGGCAACACCGGCGATGACATCACGCTGTTCGGCCTGCACGTATCACCCGACCTGGACACCGTGATGTACACCCTCGGCGGCGGCATCAACGAGGCCCAGGGCTGGGGCCGGGCTGGAGACACCTATCACGTCCTCGCCGAGCTCAAGGCCTACGGCGCAGGCCCAGGCTGGTTCGGCCTGGGCGACACCGACATCGCCACGCACCTGCACCGGACCAGCATGCTGGCGGCCGGGCTGCCGTTGTCGGCCGCCACCGCGGTGCTGTGCCAGCGGTGGCAGCCCGGTGTCCGGCTGCTCCCGATGTCCGACGACCGGGTGGAGACCCACGTCGTGCTGGCCGACGGCGAGGGCGAACACGAAGCCCGCCACGGGCACC
>Ga0318554_10000198_pt1 | contig 19162 bp, 30 predicted proteins | sample GRESIP082b2f22_FD_203687 | JGI IMG/M metagenome (GOLD analysis project Ga0318554, IMG submission 203687) | Tropical soil microbial communities from Luquillo Experimental Forest, Puerto Rico - GRE.SIPMG.082b2f22 | ecosystem: Environmental > Terrestrial > Soil > Tropical forest > Bulk soil... | reverse complement strand
CGCGGCTTTATTCATCCAGAACAACAATTTTTGGCCGGCCGTAGCGTTCGGCCTTGGCCAGTAGTTCGGCCTTTGTTTCCTCAGGCCATGCCGCCACCAGCTTTTGCCACCCCAACTCCCGGATGATCCCGGCCAACCGTTGCTGAGCCCTGAACCATTCAAAAATTTCCCACAAATGAGAAAAGTTTGACCCAGCCGGTACGCGGATCTGCACGGCCGGCTCATCACACGGACATATACCAGGGATGGCATCGCTGATGGTAACTGTCCAGTGCGTCGGCAGCACATTGCAACAGCAGCACGGTTCTGAGCCCGCATAGCATGGCGCAGGATCGCTCATTGTGGTTTCCCTTGGGTTTGGGTCGGCGTGGCGCCTTTTGGGCGCTCTGCCGCCAAATTTGACGCGGCACGAGCCTGCCGCACCCCTTTCGGCCCGCCGGCGGGCCGTCAATGCTTCGATCCCCGGACAAGCTGGCGTTCTTCGTCAACCAGCCGCTCGTACCGTTCCGGGGTCCAGCGCGTGTCAGTCGGGTAGGCCGGCGGCAGTGTGTCGTTAGTGACGGCACCGCACAAGATACACTTCCACTTCCACGAGCCCCCGGCACAGCGAATCCAAACGTGGTCTTTCCGGTCAAGTCCATCGTCCTTGTAATTTTGGTGCTTTGCCATCGCTGTCTCCTCCGCGGGTATCAAAGCGCAACGGCAATTCGTGTTCATCCTATCCCCCGCCGAAACCTACCGTATCCCCACCGTCTGTTTTGTTCCGCCCGCGAAATTGCCGGCAAGCACTGCCCGGCTTTTTCCGCCTTCGCATACGTTGTCTTGCCTGCCGCAATGCGCCCCTTGAGCCGGGACAGATGGGTCACGCACAGACCACGGGAGCACACGACTTTTTGGCAGTCCGTTACCAGACACTTCATCTTTGAATTTCTCGCGGCGCCACGATTCTGGCCGGCTGTTCCATTTCCGGGAAGAAGATCCGACCGCACACACGACACCGCCGCGGCCACGCGGAGAAATCGTCCATAGTCATCACGTCCGGCCCGCCGGCGGGCGGATGCCAGAATTCAGTATCGCCACCGCAGTCGGGACACACACAGCCGGCGCCGTGCGGAAACGCCGCTTCCCCCAAGCATCCGTCCACCGACCGCCCGGAGCCGTGACAAATATTTGTCACGGCTCCAACCCATCGATAAGCACCGATACGATACCCGCCGTAGATCCACAACGAAACGCCGCCAAGAATCAAGAGCCCGCACAACACGTCTTTACCGTCCATGTCTCACCCTTCGTCAAGGGCCATCACGTCGGCCTCGCGCATTATCTTCAACTCTTCCCCGCCCACGTCAATGTCAGTACCCGCCCAGCGGTCGAAAAGAATCCGTTCCCCGCCTTGCAACTCCATCGGTACGCGCGTCTCGCCGTCATCACGGAGCCGGCCCGGTCCGACCGCGAGCACGACACCGCGGCGCGGCGGTGTTTTTGCCTGATCCGGGAGGATGATGCCGCCCGGCGTCTTATCAAGCGGCACGTCGGGACGCACCAAAATGCGGTCACCCACCGGGCAAATTCTCAACGTCATCGGTCGCTTACCTCCTGTTCCCGTTGCTGGTCGGAGTCCAGCGCGGCCAGCATAGTGTCAATATCTGAAGACAAGTCTTGTAGAGATTCAATCGTAACCGTGCGCGAGACAGATCGATCAGAAAAAACATCATTCAAAGCAGATTTCGCCGTTTCCACAAGCGCCGCGTGTTTTGAGTTAGTCAAGTTCATTCTCCTTATTCAAAGAGCGGGAGCCGTGTCGGGAATTTTACACGACTTCGGGACACCCTCCGACCGCAATGCGGCATACGTCCAGGCCTCCACTGTACATACGTCGGTAAAAAATTTCCAAAAAATTTCGGAAAAAACCGGGCGAAGGTATTGACACCTTGGGGCAGGACGTTAAGATTAGATTGTGTTAAACAACTCGTTAAACGGGAGAACGGAAATGGCGACGGTGAATGTGAACGAAATGACCTTCGGCGTTGAGATCGAATGTGCCGTGCCCCGGTCCGCGATGGTTGCGGCTGGCTGGACGGTCGGCGGTTATCACGGCGGCCACGCGGTCCCCGGATTCCCCGGCTGGCGCGCGGACTACGATTCGTCGCTATACGCAACGGATGCGGTCAACTTCGTGTGCGTCGAATTCGTCTCCCCGGTTCTGAAAGGCGCCGCCGGGCTCGCCGCTCTGAAAACCTTCGTCGCCAAACTGGTGGAAATGGGCGCCACGGTCAACGCCTCCTGCGGCTTCCACGTTCACGTTGGCTTCACCCCGGACCTACCCGCCATACGTCGGCTGGTCAACCGGGTGTCCAATTATCAAACCGCGTTCTATGCCCAGACCGGCACCCACTCACGCGAGAACGGCGGAATGTGCCTCCCGGTCAAGGTCCAACTGGCCGCGCTTCGCACCGGCGTGACCAACGACAAATTGCGGGATATTGCGGGCGGCCACTCGCAACGGTATTGCCTCTTGAATCTGACCAACATGGTGTCCGGCATTCGCAACGCTGTCGAATTCCGCTGCTTCGCCGGGACCATGAACTACGTCAAGATGGCCGCCCATATCGCCACCTGCCTGGCCGTTTGCCATGCTTCGATGGAAAAGAACGGCTCCCCGGCGTGGGATGCCAAAAATGCCTTCAACGAAAAGGGCGGCGCCGCTATTAAACGGTTCCACTCGCTCTTCGGCTGGACTGGTCGCGGGAAGGCCTATGGCATCATCGACCCGACCACCTTGGGCGCAATCAAAAACATGCAACTGCGGATGGCTGCCAAATATGACGGCCTGGTGTCCTGATCCCGTGTTGAGAGCCGTGACAAATATTTGTCACGGCTCCCCTTTCCCAAAAAGGAAATCGTCATGCCTGCAAACCTTCGCAATGCTACGCATCCTCACGTGGTCTTCGTGTACGGCTCTCTTTTGAAGGGGCTCGTGAACCACCCGAAGCTGGACGGCGCCCGCTTCGTCGGCACGGCCGTCATGCCGCTGGCCGAACTGTATGACCTTGGCCACTTCCCCGGATTACTTCCGGCCGGATCTGGCGCGGGCTCGGTCCGTGGCGAACTATACCGGGTTGATGATCGCACCTTGGAACGGCTCGACCGGCTCGAAGGGCACCCCGGTTTCTACATGCGTAAGCAATTCGTGGTCCGGGCTCCGTTCGGTGCCGACCGCACCGACCAGATGGAATTTCTTGCTTGGGTCTATGTCTTGCCGCGTGACTTCGTGGCGGGCCGGCCTTTGGTCAAATCGGGCGACTGGCGCGCTTACGTCGCGGAAAGGGCGGGTGTGTAATGTGCGGACTCTTCGGCTTTGCCGGCAACTCAGACCCGGACATCGGGGCCATCACCGAAACGGCTCTATGGCTGGAACATCTTCGCGGCGGTGACGCCTTCGGCTTCGCGTGGGTGAACGCCGCCGGCAGGCTCCGGTCCATCAAACGACCGGGACCGCTGGCCGACGTTTCTTGGATGCTCAAAGAGGCGGGTGACGCACGGCTTTTGATCGGCCATGTGCGCTACACCACCAACGGCGCGCCGGAGTACAACATCAACAACCACCCTCACCCGTGCGACGGCGGCTGGCTCGTTCACAATGGGACCGTGCCACTCCACTACACGCTGGCCGCCGACCATCGGCTCATCACGCACAGCCATTGCGATTCGGAAGTAATCGCCAAGCTGGTCGAAATCGCGGAACCGCGGCGCCGCGCGGAGCAACTGGCGTGGGCTCTGGGTGTCGCTGCCCGTGGTCAACCGCAAGCGGCCATGGCGCTCTGGTCCCGTCCCCGGCGGCTGGTCGCTGGCGTGTTCGGCAAACCGCTCGCCTATTGCCGGATGGACGGCGACACGTATCTTTCCACGCTCACCGAATGTCTACCCGTCAAGGGCCATTATCTTCGACCGGGCCACGTCTACGCCGTGGAACCGGGCAGCAAACCGGCGCCACGCTGCAACATCGTCTCCCCGAAGAAAATCATCACCCTGTTCTGAAAGGAAATCGTCATGCCTCTGGACAACAAGATGTCACGGGAAGAGTACGAAGACCGCCAGCGGATGATTGCCGGCTTCAAGGAATACAACCGGCTCGCGGAATCGCTCGGCAGCAATTCCCGCTTCGTTCTGATCGGTCACCCGCAGCTGGACCCCGAGTTGGCTGAGGCCCGCCGGCGGGAGAAACAAGCCGAAAAGGAAAAGAAGCACGCCCAATCGAAGCGGCTCAAGGCACTGCGCCGACGGAAGAAAGACGAAGCCGAAAACGGCGGCTGGTGACCGGGAAAAAATCCCGGAAAAATTTCCGAAAATCCGCGCATTGCCCATTGACACCTGCGCCGAGGTATGTATCATTAGGTTGTGGACGTTAAACAATTTGTGAAACACGACCGATCAAAGGAGAACGCGATGCGACAACGAACCATTGACGGGATTTTGGTGACCAAACCGACTCGGACTGACGTGCAATCGCTGACGGAAGACGACTTGGCTCCCGATTGCTTCGGCAGCATGCGGCGGGTCACTCGGGTCTATGCCCGTGGCGATGACATCCACGGCAAGGCCTACGTGTGCTACTACGTCGAATTCGGGGAAGCTTCCGGCAGCACGATCAGCGAATCTCTGAAAGAAGACGAAATCCTGTCCACGGTCCCGCTCACCCGGAAGTGGAAACAGGCGCGGCTTGTCCCGTGGGTCAACTGAATCACGTTCTCCCGGCCGGCTTGGGGTGTCTGACAACGGCGTCAGACATCCGGGCCGGCTTTTGACTGACCGGAGAAAACCATGAACTACCGATCTGCCGGCGACTATGAGGCGAACAACACCACACTTGGACCATGCACGATCTGCGGCGCCCCTGGCTGCATCGGCTACTGCGATCAGGAAGAACGCGGTGACCGGGAAGACGAACAGAAACGCTATCTGGCCCGCCGCCGCACCGATCTTGTGGACGTGGCGCGCTGGATTGCTGAACGTGGCTCGGACGAACTGGTCCGCAAGATCAGCGACGGTGAGCACTGGCATACCCTCTACTGCAACGAACGATACGGTCCGCCACCCTTTTGACACGACTCTAAATTTTCCCCGGCCAGCGGTCGGCCACGACGCACGCTCCGGCCTGCATGACGGCGGAAACCAGCCGGGGACAATTTCTACTACGGCCATTGACACCCTTGACGGGGTATGTATCATTGAAGGTGTGGACGTAAAACAACTCGTAAAACAGGTGCAACCGTGTCCGACGAAACCGCAATGAACGTAGACGATTTCAACGCCATGATCGATGACCTTGGCAAGATCCTCGGGCCGCTCGGTCTGGACCGTGACGCCATCCGGCAGCAAATGGCTGCACGCCGGGCCAAGAATGCACGGCGCAACGCCCGCGCCGCGTCCAAGAATGCCGATCTGTGCCGCCGGGCCATCGGCAAGACATTCACGATTCGCACCAGCAAAACCGCCACCATCACTGGCGTCATCACCGACTGCAAGATATCCGGCAACGGCCGTGCGGAAGTGTACCTGCTCCAGTCCGGCAAGTACCGTCACGGGCCTTACTACGTCCGACAACTGCCCCGGTAATCAACACCGGCGCCCGGCCGCTCCCTCCGGGCGGCGCCGGTCTCTACCACGAGGGAACGAAAGGAACCGTGTTCCATGTCTCAAAACGACTCTACTTTCCGTGGCGACCCCAACCAGGTGTTGCAAACGCTCAAGGAAATCGAACGGCAGAAAAAGTCCCGACGCGATTACATCGTGACCGGGCCGGCGCTGTCGGTCGATGACAAGCGGTCGCTGGTCTTCACGGGCCGCGACACCTTCGCCGTTGAAGGCAAGGTCTTCACCGAATGGGCGGACGCCGAAATCGCGCTTGACGCCGTGCAACGGGAAGGTGGCAAACCAGACGCCAAGATCATTCCACTTGGCAAGGCCGGCGCCATCCCGCTCAAGCGGACCGCCGAACGGCAGCTGGCGGACAAGCTGGGCATTCCCATCAAGTACGTGGACGCTTTGCACGAAGGACAGCACAGCGACTTGGCCGCGCACAACTTCACCACTCTGTTGGCTCGCACGGACAAGAAGTTGATGGTTCGCACGCTCGACAACCAGGTGCGTGCCGTCCTGTCAAACGGCTACCGGATTCTGGATAATTGCGACGTGTTCTTTGCCGCCGCCGATGAACTGGACAAGGCGAAGGCGTTCCCGTGGCACGCTCGGTTGTGGGACGATGGCTTTGAACTGCTCGCCGTTTCGTCCACGCTTCACGAAGCCATTGCCCGCGACTTCCAAAAGCACGCCGGAGAATATCACCACTGGACGCCACGCGACTCTGACGGCGACATCCACAACGCCGCGGCGCGTATCCGCAACTCCGAAACCGGCTGCGGTGGCTTGAACGTAGACTTGTGCATGTTCTCCCGCGCCTGCAACAACACGCTTGTTTGGCAAAAGGGGCTCGCCCAAATCCACCTTGGCCGGCGACAAGAGGAAGGCGCCATCCGATACGCCGAAGACACCCAAGAGGCAGAGGCGCACACGGTGTGGCTCAAGTTGCGGGACACCATCCGGGCCGCATTCGACCCGGAGAAATTCGCGGAAGCGATGGACGGGCTCCGGGGTCTGACCACCCGGCGAATCGCCAACCCGGAAAAGGCCGTGGAACGGGTTGCCGAAAAGTACGGTCTGCCCGAAGAAAAACGGGCCGACATCCTGCGGAAGCTGTTCACGTCCAACGACCTGACCGCGTTCGGGCTCGTCCAGGCCGTCACCTTCCAGGCGCACGCCGCCGACGAAGCGAAGGACGGGGCACGGGCCAGCGAATTTGAAGAAATCGGCGGCGCCATCGCTCGCATGAACGAAAAGGATTTCACCGAACTGGTGAAGGCATAAGCGACTGCCAATGCGTGGAGCCGTGACAAAAATTTGTCACGGCTCCATTTTCCCCGGAGAAAACCGATGACCGCTCTGATCTTTTCCGTTAATGACGGCCGGCATAAGGAACAAACCTTCGAGGGATTCACTCCCGCCACGGGCCGCCCGGACCAAATCGAGAATTGCGTACTGGCGCAAGTATGGATGGAAGGCCACGTCGCTTGCTGGTACTTGGACGGCGACAATCTGCAACTGGCCAAGGATGAACTGCTGCGCATGCACCGGGCGTTCGGCTATCCGGTTGACCACGTGACCTACTGGACCAACCCGTCCACGGAGGAAGCATGACCAACTCGAAAGTTATCGATCTGCTGGACCGTCAACGCACCCGAAGCTACCCGGACCCGTGTAGCCGCATCGGTCGTTGGGTCCGTGGCAAGTACTACGGGGCGCTGGCCGGTTACTTGGAACGCCGCTTGATGGTCCCAGTCAACCCGGAACGGCTGGCACACGTACTCGATTCGTACCGCTCGCCGGGTGGTCTGCACTGGACCGACGATACCTGGATCATGTGGATCAAGAATTTGCTCCGCGAATGGGGCGTGTTGGAAGGCACGGCACGAGAACACCCGCCGGACATTCAGCTATTCACCGAACTCCACACCGGGTTTCTGTACATCTGGGAGACGCCGGAAGAGTTGGCCCGTCTCGGGTGGAATGAAGACCCTTCACCGAACCGGGCAGCCGTGGCGCGGTCCAAGATAGCTTCCGCCGTCGAAGTGATTTCACCCATTGACCGCGTGGCCGCCCGCGTTACCACGGGAGAATGACATGCGACGAAAGCACCGATGCCCGCACCACGGCTGCCCGCAATCCTTCATCGTGCCGGAACCAGCACGGCAGCACGCGGCGCTTCCCCACGTTCTGTGCTCTTGCGGCCAGTTCTTCATCGGGCCGGCCATCCGCGTTCACCTGGCACAATGCCGGCGCCGCGGCATCGCTCACCCGTCGATGGACCCTGGACACTGGCACAGCAGCAATGCCTGGCTGTTTCAACCCACAGGAACGCATTAGCGTGCGATAGAGGCTCGATCATGGACAGAACTGAATTCGGATTCACCCGCACCATTTGCGCCTGCCAGAAGTGCAAGGAATGCTGCCGTTGGCTTCCGGGCGCTTTGGTGCCCTCGGATCTGGACCGGATGGTCCCCGCCGGGGAAGATCCGCTGGCGTGGGCAGAACACCATCTGCGGGCAAGTCCGGGCGCCGTGGCTCGCATCGCGTCCACTCACGAACAGATGCGCGTGCCGTCGCTGGTCCCCGCTCGACAACCGGGCAAGCACGTCTGCCACTGGCTGACCAAAGACGGACGTTGCTCCGTCCACGCCGTCGCGCCCTATGGCTGCGCGTTCCATGACGTTCACATGAGCGCCGAAACCGGGGAACCGCGTTCACTTGCCGCCGTCCACGCTCAAATAAACGCATGGAAAGCCGAACTGGACCGGCCCGGCTGCCCCGAAGGTCTGTATGCTCGGATCTGGATGCACTTGAAATCCCGTGGACTCGTATCGGCTGGTCCGGAAGAAGGCCGGCTGTTACTGGCTCGTTCACTCCAGTTGATGGAACGGCGGACGGCCCGCAGCACCGCCGGCAGGAATCAACCGTGCCCGTGTGGATCGGGCAAGAAGACCAAGAAATGCTGCGGGTACAAAGGAGGCTCAAGCCGTGTTGCTCTATGACCGTGTGATGCGCCACTGTGCGGCTGTCATCCGTCATTGTGGTCCGCAAGTGTTTGGTGACATCAACATGGGCCGCTTTCGCTGGCTCAAGCAATGCCAAGTGTACGATTTGTCAAGCATCATGGATCTGTTACCCGACTGGGAACGGGAGAAGGAAAAGCCGATCCCACGCCGGCCGCCTCACGACAACCTTTGGGCGGAATGGCCGATCCGGTTTGAAGCGGCGCTATCCTCGCTTCTCACCGGCGGCAAGGAGTCCGACACGTTTCGGGCCAAGCTGGACTGGCGGATCGGCACCGCACTTTTCAAAACCGACCGGGACGAAATCAACAAGTACCGCGAGAAGAATTCCCCGGTCGAGACGCCAGATGCGCGCCGCGTCATTGACGAAGCCGAAGCGCTGTACACCGCCGTCCACTACCGCTTTATCTCGAATGCCCCCAAGGGCACGTTCTACAATCGCTCCAATGAGCCGCTGTCCGGCGATTTCTTGATGATGGACGCCGGGCACTATCTCTGGGGTCTCAAAGACGGCGGCCGGCAAATCGAGTGTTTGACCTACAAAGAAAGCGAACGGAGCGTGAAGCCGTTCGGAGACATGAGCCGCGCGGAGAAGCTGGAATACAACCAGCTGTCCATGTTTCTCCCCCGGCTGGTTGACTTCCACCTGGCCGGACCGGGCAGCGACACCACGCAAGAGGCATTTCTGGCCTGGCCAATGTTTTTTGCGTTCTCATTGCTTCACTGCCGCAACATCGTCACCGAAACCGTGGCGCCGGATGAAGGGCTCAACCGGAAACTGGCCAAGCACCACGAACCGCCGCGCTGCTCGTTCCGTGTCTTGAAGATTGAAGTCCCCCACGGTCGTACCCACGCTGCGGGCACCGCCCGTGGCACTGGCTTGCGCAAGCGGTTCCATTTGTGCTCCGGACACTTCCGCGAACTGCGGTCCGAACAATTCGTCAACAAGCGGGGTCAGTTCGTGTGGGTGACGGAGCACAACCGGGGTGACGCCGGGCTCGGCACGGTCACCGGGCGGCGCGTGCTCACGCCGAAATCCGGCGAATAAATTTCAAAAAAATGTTAAACAATCCATTGACACCTTTGCCAGTGCGGGTATGATAAGGCTGTGGTGTTAAACAACTCGTAAAACTGGAGAATCCGATGGCACGTCTCGAAATCACCCGCGACTACATCTTGGCCGGTAACGCCACCTTCACCGCGCACAACGGCGCCGGCAACTGGTACACGTTCAAGGTCACCCGCAAGGAATCGGCCCAGTACGGGCTCAATTACTTCGCGTCCTTTCTCTCCGGGCAGGACAACGAATCGGACTTCACCTATCTGGGCGTCATCGACCCGGAGTACCTGCGGCTCCGCATCACCCGGAAATCACGGCAGCATGAGGGATCTACGCCGGTCCGTGCTTTGACATGGGCGCTTGATATGCTCTCCGGTCGGGTTGACGGCTCGAAGTGTCCGGCCGCCGAAATCCTGCCGTCTACCCGATGCTGTCGCTGCGGTCGCAAATTGACCACGCCCGATTCGGTCAAGGCCGGCATCGGGCCGGAATGTGCCGGCCGCGGCGCCGTCGCTCCGGTCCGCCCGGCGGCACGCGTCGTCACCAACAGTAGCGGGGAAACAAGCTACCCGGCAATGGAACGGCATAGCGAACGACCGGCCGGCGGGAGCCCGGACGTTGCTTCTCTTGAAGAAGACCTGACGCAATTCGGACCGGAAGCCTCCATCGAAGACGTTGCTCAAAAACTGTTAAACAATCGGTTGACAGAGTTGGGCATTCACGTAGAATAGAACGGTTAAACAACCAGTCAAACAACGGAAAGGAAAATGACGTGCCCAACTTCAAACCGACCACCTCGCCGCGGGTAGGCGGCTGCACGCCTACCGACAACCGCCGTCGCCGCCGCATCCTGATCAAGAACAAAACGCACTGGCGCACAGATCATATTCAAACATTCGTCCGCCGGGCCGCGGCCATGATCCTGGACCCGCATGAGAAGCGGGTGCTCACGGTCACCGTGGTCTACACGAAACACAACACGGGCGGATCTTCCGGGTGTGCATGGCTGGGCGGATCTTCGCTCACGGTCCGACTTCCCCGTCGTCTCCCGGACAAGATCGACTTTGCCCACGTCATCGCCCACGAGTTAGGGCACTGCCGCGGGCTCACGCACCGTCAGATGCGCGGCGCCGGGCTCTACTGCCGCGGGGAAGTCTCCCGCCGGCTGTACGCATGGGCGGGTGATTTGCCGCTCGAGCGGAAAGCACCGCGAGTCAAACCGAAACTGGCCGGCGCCGACCTGGTCACCGCGAAACTGGAGAACGCACGGCGCAAGGTCGCTGAATGGGAACGCAAGGCAAGACTCGCCACGTCGCGGGCCAAGCGATGGTCCAAAAAGGTCCGATACCACGAAAGCCGGCTTGTCCGGCTCAACGAAGGGAAAAGCCATGTCCACCCGAACGAAACCGAAAGCCACACTGTTTGACCCAACCGACCGGCCGCGCTGTTCTGAATTCATCGGCATCCGCGTGACCGCCGAAGACAAAGACCGGCTCACGCGGGAAGCGAACCGCCGCAAAGTCGGGTTGTCTACCATGCTGCGAATCGCCGTGGACTCGTTTCTGCGGCGCGCCTGATTCGGGAGCCGTGACAAGTTTTTGTCACGGCTCCGGGCTCGACACGGTGTCGGGCCTGACGCCTCGGGGAAGACCAAATGAATACCTCGGACAAGGACATCGCTGACATCGGCACCGGGGAGCCGTGGCAGTGGACCACCCGACAGCTGGTTGCCGCTTACCCCGGCGCCGCCAACATGGTCTGCTTTCACGAAGGGTTGATAGTCCGGCGTGATGGCAAGCCGTACCCGTTTGAAAAGCATATCGGCAAAGATCCCGTCGTCATTCTCGCCGGCATCAAGGATGCGTTCGCGTTGATGCTTCTCGGGGTTGTGCCGCCGCCCGTACACGTTCTCGAATTCGTGAAGCAATACCACGCGGAACTGGACCACCCGGACTTCTTGAAGTACGTTCGCGCCAAGCTTGGCGCGACGTAAGAGAAATCATTTAACCAGAAGGAGACACAATGACCCGTGCAAACTTTGTGAAGGCCGCCCGCAAGGATTACCCGGACCACGGCATCAAAAAGGGCGATTCCTACTATTGGTGGAAATTTCGCTACGGCGGCAAGTGGATGTCCAAGACGCGGCCACGCCCAAGTCAACTCACGCAGTCGGAATTTTTGGGCGCCGTCTACGGCGCGCAGGAGAACGTGGAGGATGCCGTCAAGGATTTCAACAAGGACAGCGACTTTGATGCACTGGCCTCCGCTCTCGAAGACGCCGCCGCCACGATCCGGGAACAGGGTGAATCGTGCCTCGAGAAAAAGGACAACATGCCCGAAGGGTTGCAACCAGTGCGAGTCGTTGGCCGATGAATTGGAACAGGCGGCCAGCGACGTGCGCGAACAGGAACCCGATGGCACCGAGTCCACCAGCGACGAAGACGCCGCCGCCAAGATCGAGTCCGCCCGCGAAGAGGCAGTTGGCCTTGCCGAAGGGGTGTCGTGGGATTTCTGAAAATGTTTAACAATCCGTTTGACAAACAGAGCGGCGGCTGTATAATAGCACTGTTGACAACTTGGTCTGCGGGGCGGTGACAACGACCGCCGCTGGTGCCTGTGTAAATGCGACGTGATAGCCGCAACCAGCTAACACCGGCTGATCCTGGTCAATGCCGCAGATCGACTCTACTTCGTCTTGACAAGGAGAAATCAATGCCGTCGCTCGATATTACCTTTGAATGCTTCGACTGCGGGCGACGCGCGGCGCGGCGGTTTGAAGACGTGGCGGACCCGGAGGCGCTTCTGAACGATCTGCGCATGTCCGTGCTTTTTTGTGACCGGTGCAACACGGACTATGCCGACCGGCATGTCTCCCCTCGCATTAGCTGGGGTCGGGACGGTGACCCGCTGGACGATGGGACGCGGCGCGATCAGACCGGGCGTGAGTTGCCTTCACCGGCGCCACGTGGAGAACGGATAAGTGACCTGCCCCGCCGCACCGACTAGCTACCCCGTCTGTCTTGTCCCCGGTTGTCTGGCCCCCGCCAAATGCCGGGGATTGTGCAGCGTCCATTTACGCCGACTCCGTGAACGCATCTGCGCCGGCGAACTGACCTACGCAACCGCCGAAGCCGCCGGGCTCTGCCTTCCCGCCATGTCCAAAGCCGAAGTCGGCCGCCGGTTCAACAGTCGGCAAACCATCTTCCCGCCCTTTGGCCACCACCCGGACCGGATCTGACCATCCCCGGACCAACTAGTTCGCCCGCCACCATGTAGCGCCGATGCAGCGCCCAAAACGCGCTACTATGCGCGCCTCGCAAATCGTTTGGCTGGATGCGGTTGGGTGACCATGCCGCGCGGATGCAGCGCCAAGCCGCGCTACACTCGACAAAAATCCGGCATTTTTCTACGGCCCGCCGGCGGGCGGCGCAAATCTGTCAATTTGGCAGGAAAACCGAGACGTGATTAAACGGCGTTTAAGCCACGATCTTTAGGACAAAGGTGCAAGCACTCGGCAAACCGTCAGATCGGCCGTCAGACTCTGGCTGTGTCATCCTGGTACCCATCCCTGGTTGAATTCGCTTGTGCCACGGCCCATCTTTTCCGGCATACCTGCCCGGTCCGTCAGCCGCTCAATTTCTTCGTCTTCCATTTGCAGCAAAAAGCACACGTCCGACTTGTCATGCCCGTGCTTGAGCAGCGCGTTCACGATGTCGCCCATCGGCAGAATCAAATGCTCCCCACGAGCACGGTTGTGCCGTATCGTGCTCATCATCCGAGCCGCTTCATCGCCTTCGACAAAGACAACCGGGATCTTGCCGTCCGTCATGGCTGCCACTTCCGGGTCACCCCCCACGGTCCATCTGTGCTCACCATCTACAACGGTCATTGTCGCTCGATGCACCACGACGGGTTGTGTCCAGCCATCTTGCAGAATCGAAATGCGCAGCAAGCGTAGCTCGGGCGGCGGCACGTGATTCGGGTTGTACGCATTCGGCTTGACCGAGTCCCGCGACACCCACTCCACCTTGTCCAGCGGCTGCGGTCGGCGCATCACTTTCTCCCACGTCGCGCCGGCGGCAACGTCGGCACGCCCATCTCGGCTCGGTTGTTCATCGCCTTCATCGCAATCTTTTGGGTCTGCCGGCCGAACTTGTTGCCGCCGGCCAAGCACAGCGGGATCATATCCCGCCAGTTGAATCCAGACAGCCGGTGCGGTTCTTCATCCGGCATGGCTTCATCCGTGTAGCGATGATGTTGCCGCACCAACATCTTGATGTTTTTCGCCATCTCGGCGCGCGACTCCGGCTCCAACCGCTCCATCAAGCTGGCGCAATAATCCCGATAGGTCAGACCGTCCGGCTTACCGTCCGCCGCCAACCCGTACAACTCGGTATTAGCGTATCTAATGGCCGTGTTCGCTCCCGGCACCCGTGCAATCATCTTGTCCCACAACTCCGGCCAGCACACTCGATACGTCCACAACCGTCGAATCGGCTGCTCACCGAAAGGCGGTGAACAACGACTCTCGTTGCGAGACAAACCAGCCGCTTCCATCTGATCATACGCCCGGTTGTAGTCCCAACCCATGAGATTGGGCGCCAGCCACACGTCTTCCAGATTCCAGTCGTAGATGGGATAGGCTTTCAGCACATTCTTGGCGTCACCATACGGCTTGAGCCATGCATCGTTGCCCGCCGTGGATGTTACCGCCCGGCGCCGCGTAATCGACTCCTGTACCCGGATGCCCATGATCGCACACACCGTCCCACACGTCGGCGGGAACAAGATCGGCGTGAGCAAGAGCAGCGTTTGCCGCGCGAAGCCAACCGGCTCCTTGACAATCACCGATGGATGATCCGGCAACGGCCGCACCCACAACTTCTGATCCTCAAGCGCCCACGGCCACCAGTTCGGCGATTTGCGGCTACAAGCGTTTCTTTGCTCAGCGGGAATGCAATACCATGCCAATTGCACGTCTGGACGATCACCTACCCGCGCCATGTACTCCACGGTCTCCGGCGGAATCGCCTCTTCGTCATAGAACACCACGTTTACCGGCAGGCGCGACGTGGTACCGGCTGCTTCGATAGCCAGTTGCAAGCACGCCGTCGAATCCTTGCCGCCCGAGAAAAGCACGACCACGCGGTCAAACCGCTCGTAACATTCCAGCGTACGAGCCCGTGCCATCTCAAGTACGGTCTTGCCGGTCGGCTGTGGCGCAAAATGGCGCGGCATAATCGGCTACCCGAGCCGTGACAAATATTTGTCACGGCTCCTAACGCCAACTCTTCACCCCGTTCGCCTGGCGCACATTCATCGCACTGTTGAATACCTTCTGCTTCTGCCGGTTAAGCTTGTTGCCCCCGGCCAGCGCAGGGATTATCAGCGTTCGCCAGCAAAAGCCAGAACGCGGATGCGGCTCGGCATCAGGGACCGGATCTTTCGTGTAGCGATAGTGGCACTTCACCGCCATGTTCGTGACGATCATTACTTCGCGGCGGTTGTCCTCGTCCAACTTATCCATCAACTGCTGCATCCACGACCGCCACGTCAAGCCGGCCGGCGGCTCCGCACTGGACCCAAGCTTCCTACCGTACAACTCGGTGTTCGCGTACCGTGCCGCCGTCGATGCTCCTGGCACTCGCGCGCACATCTTATCCCATAACCCCGGCCAACACGTCTTGAACGAATCGAGCCGTCGAATCGGCTGCTCACCAAACGGTGGTGAACACCTGGCGCCAGGACGCGGGATGCCAGCCGCTTCCATCAGGTCATAAGCGCGGTTGTAATCCCACCCCATTTTTACCGGAGCCAGCCACACGTCTTCAAGCTTCCAATCGTAGATGGGATAGGCTCTCCAGATCCACGGCCATTCATCTGCTTGAGAAAGGTAAGCATCCGGCGTGGACTTGGAAGCGATGACGTGATAGCGCGTCATCGACTCTTGGGTCCGAATGCCGAGTATCTGACAAGCCGTACCGCTGGCAGGCGGGTGCAGCAGTGGCAACATGTTCGGAATCGTCTGTCTTGCAAAGCCTGGCGGTCCTGTAGTAACCGCGAGCAACGGTACAGGCCGCACCCATTTGTCTTTGTCCTCTTCCGCCCACGGCCACCAGTTGGGTGACTTCCGGCTACAAGCATTCCGCTGTTCCACGGGAATGCAGTACCACGTCAATTCAAGATCAGGCAGTTTGCTTGTCCGCTCCACGTATTCCACCGTCTGCGGCGGGATACACTCTTCGTCATAGAAGAACGCTTTTACCGGGAGCCGGCCGATCTTGCGGCATACGTCCAGCGCCAGTTGCAGACAGACCGTAGAATCCTTGCCGCCGGAAAAGCTGATCTGGACCTGGTCAAAGCGCCGGTAGATCTCTTCGATCCGCCGGCAGGCCATCGTCAACACATCGGCGCCAGCCTGATGCCGTGGCTTGTGGTACGGCTTGTCGTTTGGCATTAGGATAGCTCCATGTGCGGGATCTTCGGATTTGTAGGCATCTCACCAGACGCGGCGCTTCTGCAGGAAATGGCGAAAGCTGCCGGTCGCAGGGGGCCGCACGGTTGCGGCGTAGCCTCGTGGAAAGCGACAAACGACGTTCCGCTCATTGATAGGCGTTTCGGTCGCCTGGACGCGAATCTGAGCATACTGGACGCCTTTCAAAATGCCGTCTACGGAATAGGTCACGCTCGCCTTGCTACCAGTGGCTCAACCAATGATCTGGCCGGCTACCATCCGCTCGTTTCTGGCCGTGACGCGTTGGTTCACAACGGCAACTACTACAACCATGAACGGCTTGGCCAAGAACACGGCCTAGTACCCAAGTCGGCTACCGACAGCGAAGTTCTTTTGTTGCTCTCCGGTCTATACGGCCCCGCTCGGGCGCTGGCTCTGGCAGACCCACCTTCGCCGTTCGCTGTGCTTGGCGTCATCGGTGGCCAGTTCCATGCCGGCCGGCGTGACCTGCCGCTTTTCATGCACGGTAACCGTTCCGTTCTTTACTTTTCCTCCGTAGAAATAGGAGAGCACTGGCACATGACTAACCCGGATACGCTTGCCGGTTACGCGCTCGATGGCCAACCCTGCATCACTCACTTTCTCGGAGAAAGGCGCGGGCGGACTCGATACTGGTAGCCGCGTGCTTTACTACAGTCGGATCGATGGCGAAAACTTCACGCCAGCCGTTCGCCACGCTCCCCGTGTATTGTCGGGCCGGCCACGCTCCCGTGCCGACCACGAAACCGTTTGGCCAGCTGTAGGTGGGTGGCTGCGGGAGCCCGAGATAGTGATTGACCGCCATGACCTGTTCATGGGACCAATCGGCCAGTGGACAGTACCGGAGAATGCCCCGGCTTTCATACGCCTTTGCGTTCTTGCCTCCGATGTAGTTTCCATCCGCCCGACGCCTGCCCAAAAGCAGCATGTCCAGATCGCGCTTTCGGTAAAAGAATTCCTGCCCCGTGTGCTGCACGGCCTTGAACCATCGACCGGCAGCCGTGGCGTTCTGCGGAAACAGCCAATCCAGATGCCGGGCGAGCCATTCCAGATTTTGCCCCGTATTCACGACTTCCAACCGATCCGGCATGTTGTCGGTGACCCAAGCCAAAAACGCCGGGTACTCAAGATCCGTCATCGTAAACAGGCACTCGCGTACGCCGGCCTCGTAACACACCGCCTGCAACGCCAAACTATCCTTGCCACCGGACCACGCGAACGCCACGCGCTTGCCGGCCGTGTAGTCCCGGATTTCTCGGACGGCCTCAGTAAAGACGCGCATGGCCACCGGACGCGGGACCACTTCCTCGATGCGCGCAAGGGTGTCGAGAAAATCCTGGTTGCGGACTCTCTGCTTACGGCCCAACAACGTGCATCCGGTCTTTGGCTTCAAGGTGTTTATGTGGATGGCCAAAGGCCAGAAACCGCACGGACTGGTCGGACATGGCACTGACGCCGTGCGGGTATTCCGCCGGGATGAATACAGTATCACCCTTGATGCAGCAGTTCTTTTCTCCTGCCGCCGTAACGTAACAGCTGCCTTCGAGGATGTAGAGCACATGATCGCCCGAATGCGTGTGCAGCGGAAACGCGCTACCGGCCTCCATCTCGATCATGTCGCAGCCGATCTCGTGACCGGAGCACGTCATCGCCGCGGCGCCTATCCGTCCACGAATGCCAAGTAGCACCGTACCGTCTTCGGCGTGCAGATCTACCCACGCGCCGGCAAGCACGTTTTTCAAATGCTCGCTCTTGATGAACTCCCGTGCCGCCGACTCAAGTACGGTTCGCATCCAGTCCTCCTAAGTGCGATTAGCGTCCAAATAACCTTTACAGATGGCCGCCAGCGCGTCCGCCGCCGTCTCGACTTCAAACCGGCTCTTGCCCAGCTTGATGGCCTCGCGGACACGTAGTTCCTGGTCCGTGGTAAACATGCACTGAAAAGATTTGTAGCCCGCGTAGATGTTTTCCGTGGACGCCTCACCGCCGCCTTCGCTGGGTGGACCACCCGGCCCGTTCATGCCGTCAAGCACGCCGGACTCTTTGCCCTTCTCGATCACCTTGGCAATCTGTTCGTCCGTGAAACCCGTCACGGTGACCGGGACCACCGGGTCCGCCTTCAACTCCTCCAGCAACTTGGCCAACACCCGTTCATCCCACGTCGCCAACTCTGCCGTGCGGTTGTCCGCGATGGCTCGCGCTTTCGCCTTGGCCGCCGCTTCGTCAATCACGAGCGCCGCAATGTGGGTCCATCCGAGACGGTAAGCGGCCAAAAGCCGGCCGTTCCCTTTCCGCACGATCATGCCTTCACGCTGGACCACCACCGGCTGATCCTGCCCGAACGTGCGCAGCGACTCCGCGATGGCCGCGACGTTGGCTTCGTCATGCGCACGGGCGTTGTTCGTGTCGGGTTGCAGTTCTTTGATCGGCACAGCCAAGTGCCGCAAGGCGGGATCTATGTGGGAAAGATTTGCTTCGGGCTCGGTCGGCGTCTTCGTTTTGGCCATTGGGTGGACTCCGGGAGCCGTGACAAATATTTGTCACGGCTCGGGTAGCCTACCAAAAAGCAAAGTGTCCGGCCAATCATTGACCGGGCACTTTCCCCCAACGGCTGGGAATTGGGAAACGCTCAGCGTCTCACGGGCATCTGTCTTGGCCGCGTGACCGGCTTCAGACGTTGTGCCATGACACGCGCCATATCCTTGCCCACACCTGGATACTGCGGACCGACCGGCCTGGTCGATCTCTTCTTCGGACTTGCCATCGTTCTACTCCGATACAGAGAAACACACCGTCACACTATGCCACGCTCAAAATCATAACATCTGTCACTCCCCGCCGCCGGCTTCTAACAACTCGGCGGCCGTCTTTTCGCCCACGGCATCCGCCGGAAGCATTCCATCAGTCGGCGCCAGCTGAGTCACCGGGATCTGCGGCGGCAGA
>Ga0318554_10000193_pt1 | contig 19213 bp, 14 predicted proteins | sample GRESIP082b2f22_FD_203687 | JGI IMG/M metagenome (GOLD analysis project Ga0318554, IMG submission 203687) | Tropical soil microbial communities from Luquillo Experimental Forest, Puerto Rico - GRE.SIPMG.082b2f22 | ecosystem: Environmental > Terrestrial > Soil > Tropical forest > Bulk soil... | reverse complement strand
CGGCGTTCGGCTGACACAAGAGCCGGTCTTCTGGGGCATGCCCGCGCTGTGAGCGCCCTGCGCATCCTGGTCGTGGAGGACGACGAGCGGCTGGCCGAGATCTTTCGCGACTTCATCGCCGAGCTCGGCTATCAACCCACCGTCGTCGGCAGCGCCGAGGCCGCCCTCGAGGTGCTGACCAGCGCCCGCCCGGACACGATCTTGCTGGACGTGCGCCTGCCGGGCATGAGCGGGGTCGAATTCTTGAGCCTGCCGGCCGTGCGCGATTCCGAGGTGCCGGTGGTGGTCGTCTCGGGCGTCGCCACCGAGAGGGAGGCGCGGGCGTGCCTCAAGCTCGGCGCGCTCGACTTCATCCGCAAGCCGGTCACGCTCGAGCGGCTGGGCCAGGTCCTCGCCTATCTCGGGCCGTTCGCGCTGTCTCGCCAGCAGCGGAGCGAGCGCCCGCCGGAGCGCCGGCCGGCCCCGCGCGCGGCGGTGAAGCTCGGCGTGCGCATCGCCGCCTCGAACGGCACCCTCGACGCGACGTGCATCGAGCTCTCGTCGACCGGCATGAAAGTGCGCGTGAGCCGCCGCCTTCGCCCGGGTCAGGCCGCGAAGCTCGAGTTCGCGCCGCCCGACGGCGGCGCGCCGATCGACGTCCTGGCCCTTGTCGTGCGCGTCGATCCCGACAGCGCCGCCTTCTGGTTCCTCGACCTGATGACCCATGACTCGGATAGGCTCAACGCCCTCGTCGACCGCCTCCAGCACTAGCAGACGACAACGGAATAGGACGCACCCAGGCGGCTCCAGCTGCGAGGCGGCGCCCGAAGGCTGCGCGCGAAGCGTACTCTCCGTACGTTGAGCGCGCCGGCGAGGGCGCCAACGAAGCCGATGGGCCCTTTTCACCCGCCTGGGGGGCGGAGGGCGAGGGTGACGAGGCGGTTGAGCTCACGCTGATCGAACGGTTTGTGTAGGTAGCCGGCAGCGCCCTCGATCAGCGCCTCGGCTTCCTTCTCGGTGTTCCAGACGCCGGTCATCATGAAGATGGGCGCCTTGACGCCGAGCCGGCGCACGCGCTTGAGCAGGTCGAGGCCCTGGATCCACGGCCAGGGGTCGCCCATCATCGGCACGACCATGTCCAGCAGAACGAGGTCGAACTGCTCGCGCTGCAGCAGGTCGTACGCGTCCACGACGGTGTAGGCCGGCGTGATCTCGTACCCGTGTCCGTGCTGGAAGCGGGCGAAGATCTCGCGCAAGAGGTCGATCAAGAGCGGCTCGTCGTCGACGATCAGCACGCGCTTGGTCACGGCCTGCCCGCTCATGTCAGCCGGTAGACCTCGACTTCCACGGACTTGCCCTTGACGCGCACCGCCGACAGCGGGACCAGATCGAACTGGCCGTTCAGGCGGCGCCGGGTCTCGCCGCTGACGAGGATGTCCGAGCCGAGCTCCTTGTTGAGGCTCTGGATCCTCGAGGCGAGATTGACCGGATCACCGACCAGCGCGTACGAGTGCCGCTCGGCGCTGCCGATGTTGCCGGCGAGGACCGGGCCAGTGTGGATGCCGATGCCGTGGCGCAGCGGCACCTTGCCGCCCCGCTCGCGCTCGGCGTTCCACGCGCGCAGGCGCCGGCGCATCTCGAGCGCGGCGCGCACCGCCATCTCGGCGTGCGCGGGATAGGCGACGGGCGCGCCGAACGCCGCCTCGATCTCGTCGCCGATGAACTGCAAGACGAGCCCGCGGTGGTCGCGGATGGCTTGATCCATCTCGGCGAAATACGCGTTCAGGTCACGGACGACCTCGCGCGGCCCCGTCGCCTCGACCCACGGGGTGAAGTCGCGGAGGTCCGCGAACAGGATCGTAACCTCCATCGCCGCGCCCTCGAGCGAGATCCGGCCGGCCAGGATCTCGTCGCGAATCTCGCGGCTCACGTACTTACCGAAAGTGTCCTTCAGGAACTCGCGCTCCCGGAGACCGCCGACCATCCGGTTGAAGCCCTCGGCCACGGCGCCGATCTCGTCGTTGGTCACCACGGGACAGCGCGTGTCGAAATCGCCCTGCTCGACGTCGCGCATGGCGGCTTGCAGCCGCCCGAGCGGGCCGGCCACGCTGCCGGCGACGTAGAGCGAGAGGCCGATCGCCGTCAGCGTGCCCACCGCAACAATGAACACGATGAAAACCAGGATGTCCTGGACAATTCGCGGCGCCGCCGTCGGATCGACCCCCGGCAGCGCCGCGGCGCGCGTGTAGGCGAGTATTCCGAGGAGCGCGAGCGGGATGACGCTCAGCATGACGAAGATCACGAGCAGCCGGACTCGCACGCCCAGGCGCAGCACGCCGGAGACCTCACCCAGATCGCCGCCCGGGAAGAATACCGGCAGCACGCGCCGCCACTGGTGCTCGACCGCGAAGAAGACGAGCGCGGCGGTCACCGTGCCGGCCACGCAGGTGATGCCGAAGATCAATCGGATCGAGGCCGCCGGGGTGAAGAAGCCCCAGATCGCGGGGTACAGCACGCCCCAGGTGAGGCCGGCCCCGATCCAGCCGGCGAACGAGAGTGCCGCGAAGATGTAGGGCACCATGATCGCCCGGCGCCGTACGAGGTCGGCGCGGGGCCCGGCCCCGGGAACCGGATCACGCAGCGGACGCGCCCATCGCGAACCCCACACGATGCCGCCCGAGATCAGCGCGGCGAAGCCGACGACGAAGAACACGATCTCCCCGCGCGAGATCCGCGCCTGGAACTGCGGCGCCGTGAAGTCGACGAACCGGAAATAGAACCACGTCAGCAGCGCGCCGACCAGGTTGCCCAGCAGCTGCGTCAAGGTCAGCCTCGCGAACACGCGTCCGACGTCGGCCATCCGCGCAAAGTCTAGCAGGTTGCCGAGAAATGCCCGCGCGCGCGTGGTAGATTGCGGTCGACATGATCGGCGCCTCGCCGTTGCGCAAGGAAGACCAGCGCCTCCTGACCGGCCACGGCCGGTTCGTCGACGACCTCACGCGCGACGGCGCCCTCTACCTCGGCGTCGTCCGGAGCACCCACGCCCACGCGCGCGTCACAAAGGTCGCCACCGCCCCAGCGCGCGCGCTCCCGGGCGTGGTCCTGGCCTGGAACGCCTCGGATCTCGGGGAGATCGCGCCGAACATGCCGACCGCGTACGGCGGGACGCAGAAAGGACGCGGCTGGGCGCAGCCGGTGCTCGCGCGGGATCTCGTCCGCCACGTCGGCGAGCCCGTCGCCGTGGTCGTCGCCGAGAGCGCCTACCAGCTCGCCGATGCGCTCGATGCGGTGACCGTGGCCTACGAGCCGCTGCCCGTCCTCGCGACCGTCGAGTCCTCGCTGGCGTCGGGCGCGCGCGTGCACGAGGGCTGGCCCGACAACACCGCGATCGTGGCGCGCGGCGCCGTGGGCGATCCCGAGCGGGCGCTGGCCGGCGCCCACCTGGTCGTGCGCGAGCGCCTGCGCCATCCGCGGCTCAGCGCGGTGCCGCTCGAGACGCGCGGCGTGTTCGCGTATCGCGATCGGAGCTCGGGTGTCCTCGTCCTGTCATCGTCGACCCAGAGCCCGTACTCCCTGCGCGACGTGGTCGCCGCGGCGCTCGGGCTGCCGGTCGAGGAGGTGCGCGTCATCGTGCCCGACGTCGGCGGCGGCTTCGGGCCGAAGGGGCCGATCTATCCCGAGGAGATCCTGGTCGCCGCCGCGGCGCACCGGCTCGGGCGACCGGTCAAGTGGATCGAGAGCCGTCGCGAGAGCCTGGCGTGCATGGGCCACGACCGTGAGCAGAATCACGAGGCTCGCATCGGCTTCGCGCGCGACGGCGCCATCGTCGCGGTCGACGCGGCGTTCGTGGCCGACGTCGGCGCCTATCCGCTCCAGGGCGACGGGCTCACTGCGAACACCGTCAACCACCTGCCGGGCCCGTATCGCGTGCCGCACTATCGCAACACCGGCACGAGCGTGGTCACGACGAAGACGTTGAACGCGGCGTACCGCGCCGCCGGGCGGCCCGAGGCCGTCTTCGTGATGGAGCGCCTGATGGACATCGGCGCGCGCCGGCTCGGCCTCGATCCGGCCGAGATCCGCCGGCGCAACTTCGTACGCCCCGCGGAGATGCCGTACCGGTCCGGCCTCACGTACAAGGACGGCGTGGCGATCACGTACGACCCGGGTAACTTTCCCGCCGCCTTCGAGCGCGCGCTGACGCTCCTGCCCTACGACGAGTGGCGCCGCCGGCAGAAGGCGAGCGCGAACGGGACGCGCCGCATCGGCGTCGGCCTCGCCTGCTACGCACAGGGCACGGGGCTCGGCCCCTACGAGGGCGCCACCGTGCGAGTCGATCCGAGCGGCAAGGTCTACGTCTACATCGGCGTAACGGCGCAGGGGCAGGGCCACGCGACGACCCTGGCGCAGATCGCGGCGGCCGAGCTCGGTGCCGCCTGGGAGGACGTGCAGGTCGCAGCAGGCGACACGGCGCGGTTCCCGTTCGGCATGGGCACCGGCGGCAGCCGTGTGGCCGCCAACTCCGGGCCCGCCGTGGCGCAGACGGCCCGCGAGGTCCGCGAGCGCGCCACGCGTGTCGCGGCCGAGATGCTCGAGTGCGCGCCCGAGGACGTGCGCATCGAGCAGAGCCGCGTGCACGTCGTCGGCATGCCGCACCGAGCGGTGAGCCTCGGCAAGGTCGCGCACGCCGCCGTGAAGTCAAAGGCGCTCAAGGCCACCGGCGAGCCCGGCCTGCACGCTTGCACCTACTTCTACCCCGACACCGTCACGTGGGCGTTCGGCACGCACGCCGCGGCGGTCGAAGTCGACGTGGAGTCGTGCGAGATCCGCCTGCTCGCCTACGCGATCGTTCACGATCCGGGTCGCGCCATCAACCCGATGATCGTGGAGGCGCAGCTCCAGGGCGGCGCGGCCCAGGGCATCGGCGCCGGGCTCATGGAAGAAGTCGTGTACGACGGAAGCGGCCAGCTCCTCACGGGCAGCCTGATGGACTACGCGATCCCGAAGGCCGACCAGCTGCCGGCGCTCCCCGTCGCCCTCGACGAGCACCCGTCGATCATCAACGCGCTCGGCATCAAGGGGGTCGGCGAGAGCGGCGCGATCCCCGGCGCCGCGGCCATCGCGAACGCGGTCGAGGACGCGGTCGCCGACCTCGGGGCAAGCATCCGCGAGGTCCCCGTGACGCCCGCCCGGCTCTTCGCCGCTCTCGGCCGATAGCCCGACCGCCCGGCGCCGGGCGTCAGCCTTCGAGACGCTGGCGTGTCACAGTGGCAGGACAACTAGTCCCGAACACTGTGAAAGCCGTGAAATTCCGCACATTCCTGTTGGCAACCGCCTTGCGTAGAGGACACTCGGCGCCACAACGGCCGAGGAGTGTCCAGCGCACGATCGCGCGGGAGGTGCGGAGTTGGCCAAGTTCACCCGGGAGCCCGCCAGCGAAGCTGCGGTCGTCAATTCGCTCATCCGAAAGCTGCGCCCCTACGACAGCTCGACCTCGTATGTGTCGGAGCGGCCGTCCACGGGCGGCGCGCGGCCACTCTCGGGCATGCGCCCGATCAAGGCGTCGATGTCGACGGCGGCCGTCTGGTCCTGCGTCGCCCTCGGCGTGGTGCTCGGCGCGGCCATCCCCCAGTGGCCCTACGAGAAGGCCTGCGGCTTGTGGCTCGGTCTCTACATGGCCGCCGTCGGGATCGTCGTGATCGCCGGCATCTGGGGCGCACGGGTCTCGTGGAAGAGCCGGCTCGGCTTCGCGCACACGATCGCGGTGTGCACGATCATGTGGGGACTTGCCCTGACAGCGCAGGAGGTCCTGCCGCGCATCGGCTATGCGAAGGTGCGTCTCGCCTGGCGCTGCCATGACGGTCGCGCGGCGGTCGATCATGATGCGACGCGGCTCGCCGCGCTGAAGCCCCCCGTCACCTCGGGGCTCGCCCGCTAGCGCTCGCTCGAGCTCACTCTCTCGTCCTGGGATCGAGCGCGTCCCGCACCGCGTCGCCAACGAAGTTCAATCCCACCACCGTGACGAAGAGCGCGGCGCCCGGACCGAAGACGATCCAGGGCGCCTGCTGCAGGTAGCCGCGGCCGGCGTTGATCATGCTGCCCCAGGAGGCCTGCGGCGGCTGGATGCCGAGCCCCAGGAACGAGAGCGAGGCCTCGGCCAGGATGGCGAAGGCCACGCTCAAGGACGCCTGCACGATGATCGGGTTGATCGCGTTGGGCACCACGTGGCGCGCCGCCACACGCCAGCCCGACGCCCCCAGGGCGCGCGCCGCATCGACGTAGTCGCGCGCCGTGATCGACAGCACCTGGCCCCGCATGAGCCGCGCGAACGTGGGCGTGTAGACGACGCCGAGCGCCAGCAGGACCCCCGCGAGCCCCGCGCCCAGCACGGCGCCGAGGGCCAGGGCCAGCACCAGCGGCGGGAAGGAGAGCACCGCGTCCATCACCCGCATCACGACGCCGTCGACCCGACCGCCGCAGTAACCCGCCAGCACGCCGAGGAGACTGCCGGCGAGCACCGCAAGGGCGACCGAGACGAGGCCGGCCAGCAGCGAGACGCGCGTGCCCCAGATCACTCGCGAGAGCACGTCGCGCCCGACGTTGTCGGTACCGAGCAGGTGCTCGCGCCCCGGCGGCGAGAGCGTCTTGCCGAGGTTCTGCGCGAGCGGATCGTAGGGCGCGACCAGCGGCGCTGCCAGCGCGAGCAGCACCGCCAGCGCGATGACCGCGGCGCCGAACGGTGCCAGCCGGGCGCGCGCCGCGCGGCGCAGCACCTTCCAGCGCTGCGCGCGAGCCGCTGCCGTCGCCGGGCGCGCGAGCCCGGCCGCGCCCTCAGCGAGATCGGATCCGGGGATCGATCCACCCATAGAGGACGTCGACGACCAGGTTGCTCAGGATGAAGCCGAGGGCGATCAGCAGCACGACACCCTGCACCAGCGGATAGTCGCGCGCGAAGACCGCGTCGACCACCAGGCGCCCGACCCCCGGCAGCGCAAAGACGTACTCGGTGATGACGGCGCCGCCGATCAGAGTACCGAGCTGGAGTCCCAGCACCGTGACGACCGGGATCAGCGCGTTCTTCAGCACGTGGCTCCAGATGATCCGCCGCTCGGACAGACCCTTGGCGCGCGCGGTGCGCACGTAGTCCTCGGCCAGCGCCTCGAGCAGGCTCGAGCGCAAGGTGCGCGTGACGACGGCGGCGAGCGCCAGGCCCAGCGTGACCGCCGGCAGCGCCAGCGAGCGGACGCCGTTCCACGGCTCCTCCAGCGGGTCTGTGTAACCGGAGATCGGCAGCCAGCGCAGGGTGACGCCGAAGAAGAAGATCAGGAGCAGGGCCAGCAGGAAGTTCGGCATGCAGATGCCGAACAGCGCGAATGTCGCGCCCGCTCGATCGACCGGCGTGTTGCGGCGGATCGCCGACACGACCCCGAGCGGGAAGGCGACGACCAGCGAGATCGTCATCGCGAAGAACGCGAGCTCGAGGCTCGGACGGAGCCGGCGGCTCACGTTCTCGATGACCGGCTCGCCGTTGCGGATCGAGCGCCCGAGATCGCCCTTGAGCAGCCGGCCCATCCAGGCCGCGTACTGAACATAGAGAGGCCGGTCGAGCCCGAGCTCGCGCCGGAGATTCTCCTTCACGCCCGCGTCGACTGACTCCGCCATCATGACGTCGATCGGATCGCCGGGCGTCAGATGCAGCAGAAGGAACACGCCGGCCGTGACGAGGAGCAGGACGGGCACCGTCGCGCTCAGCCGGCGCAGAACGAGACGGCCCATCAGTCGCCTTGGGTCGGGCGAGGCAGGCTCAGGCCAGCCACACGTCCTTGAAGCGCATCATCCCGTCGGGGATCGGCTCGTAGCCCTGCACCTTCGGGCTGAACGCCTTGGGCTCGATCGGATGCACGATGAACACCATCGGCAGCTCGTCTTGCAGGATCTTCGTCAGATCGCTGAACAGCTTCTTGCGCTCGGCCTGGCTCGAGACCTCGCGGCTCCGGTCGAGCAGTGCGTCGATCTGCGGGTTCGAGATGCCCGACCAGTTGAGCGACGTGCCCTGTGTTGTCTTGTAGAACTGGTACGTGTTGCCGTCCGGGTCCGGGCGGCCGCTCCACTGGTAGCTGATCATCTCGAAGTTCTTGCCGTTGCCATCCGAGAGCAGGGTGGCGGAGTCGACCAGCTTGATCTTCATGGTGATGCCAGCCTCGCGCAGCTGGGCCTGGATCACCTCGGCCTCCTGGACGTTGATCGGGATGTTGTTCGTCGTCATCGTGAACGTGAAGCCGTTGGGCTGCCCACCCTCGGCCAGCTTGGCCTTTGCCCGCGCGAAGTCGCGCTTGATCGGCGCGATGCTCCGGTCGTACGCCCAGCTCGTCGGCGGGATCGGCCCGTTGGCCGGGAGGCCCACGTTCAGCCACACGCCCCTGACGATCTGCTCGAGGTCGAGCGAGTACGCGACTGCCTGCCGCAGGGCCTTGGTCGCGAACGGCGGCCGGGTGTGATTGAGCTGGTAGGCGAAGTCGGCCAGGGACGGCACGTCGACCACGACGACATTCCGGTCGGCCTTGACGGCCGCCACGTCGCGCGGCTGCACGTAGTCCATCACGTCGATCTCGCCGGTCTGGAGGCTCTGCAGCTTCACGGTGTCGTCGGGAATGGGCCGGTAGCGGATTCGATCGAGATAGGGTCCGCCCTGCTTGTTCCAGTAGCTCTCGTTGCGCTTGACGAGGAGATGATCGTCCTTCACCCACTCGACGAACTCGAACGGGCCGGTGCCGGCGCCCTTGGCGTTGCGCTCGAGCTCGGAGCCGCGCTCCTGCGCGGCCTTGGGCGAGACCATCATGCCCGCGCGATCGGTCAAGGTGGCGAGCAGCGCGGCGTCCGGGCGCTTCAGGTTGATCTTGATCGCGTAGGCGTCGACCACGTCGACCGAGTCGATGCTGGCCACCTCTCCCTTGCGGACGGATTTCGGCTCGGTCTTCATGCGGTTGAAGTTGAAGCGCGCCGCCTCGGCGTTGAAGTCGGTGCCGTCGTGGAACTTGACGCCGCGGCGGAGCTTGAAGACGACGGTCTTGGAATCGGGCTGCTGCCACGACTCGGCCAGGCCCGGCTTGATCCCGAGCTTCACGTCGAGCGTGACCAGCGGCTCGTAGATGTTGTGGTAGACCTGCCGGTCGATCTTGCTGCCCGAGAGGTGTGGATCCATCGTGGCGGCTTCGATGTAGAAGCCGACCCGCAACGTGCCGCCCCGCTTCGGCTCGGCGGCGAAGGCCGATCGCGGACCGAGGGACGTCAACGGCGCGCCTGAGGCGGCCGCGCACAGCAGCAGAAAGTCTCGGCGCGACACGTCGAGCGAGGCGTGCGGGTTCGTCCTGGCCATTCGCGTTTCCTCCGAGGTCGAGAGTTGCCGTGAGGCGCGAACGAGTATACCCTGCCCGCCACCGCTACCACCGCTGGGACTCGGAGGTCTTCCATGAAGCTCGGCATCTGCCTGCCGCACTACGGACGCCCGATCGAGGTCGGCCGCATGCACGACGTCGCGCGCCGCGCCGAGGAACGCGGGCTCGATTCGGTGTGGGTCACCGATCACGTCATCGTGCCGGAGCAGTCGAACGTCATCTATCGCGAGGACATGCTCGATCCGCTGGCAGTCCTGCCGTGGCTCGCCGGCGTGACGAGCCGGGTCGCGCTGGGCACGAGCGTGGTGATCCTGCCCTACCGCTCGCCGATTCCGGTCGCCAAGCTCCTGGCGAGCGTCGACGTGCTCTCGGGCGGCCGCCTGATCGTCGGCGCCGCGATCGGCTGGCTCGAGGGCGAGTTCGAGGCGCTCGGCGTGCCGTTCAAGCAGCGCGCGAGCCGGAGCGACGAGGCGCTCGAGCTGATGCGCGCGCTGTGGACGCAGGAGCACCCGAAGATCCAGACGAAGCATCATCGCGTGCAAGACGTGGTCGCCTCACCGCTACCGCTGCAGAAGCCGCGCCCACCCCTCTACATCGGCGGCGCCAGCGACGGCGCCTACCGCCGGGTCGCGCGGCTCGGTGATGGCTGGCACGCCAGCTCGACGAACCACGACGCGTTTCGCCAGGGCGCCGACACGGTCCGGCGCTACTGGAAGGACGCCGGGCGCGAGGGCGCACCGTTTTTCTCGCTGCGCATTCCGATCCTCATCGACGGCGTGCACCGACCGGCGGTCGACATGAGCCTGCTCCGCGGCCGTCACACGCTCAACGGCACCGCGAAACAGATCGCGGACGAGCTCGCCGGCTTCAAGGCGCTCGGCTGCGGTCACGTGGCGCTCGAGGTGTCGTACTCGACGTTCCCCGCGATCTTCGAGACCATCGACCAGATCGCCGGGAAGATCCGGCCTCGGGTTTCCGACTGAGGGCGCCCGCCCTCACGCGCCCGGCGCGGCCGCCGGGGGCAGGGTCGGCGTGATCCCGGTCAGCCTTCGAAAGCGGCGCAGCGCCCGCGCGGTGAACGTCGAGGCGAAGAGCGCGTTCGCCACGTTCTCGCCGGCGAGGTGGCCGCGGAGCTCGCCGGCGCGGACGAGCGCCTTCATGCACGCCGCGGCCTCGTAGTACGCGAGCTTCTCCCGATCGAGCGGCCGGCGGCGCCGGTAGTGACGCAGATAGGCCCGGATCACGAGCGGGCGCGCAAGGTTGGCGAGCCACCGGAGCGGCATCGCGAGCCCGGCGAGGTCCATCGGCACGAGCTTGAGGATGACGAGCGTCGTGGCCACGTCGAACGCCGGATCGGCGACGATGGCGTGCGGCCAGTCGAGCACCCCGCTGACGCCGGCGTCACCCATCAGGATGTTGTACGGGTGAAAGTCGCCGTGGCAGACGGCGCGCGGCTCGGGGCGGGGCGGACGTCGACGGGCCAGCCACTCGAGCGCGGGCCCCAATCCGTCGAGGCCGCCGCGCGCGGCGCGATCGGTGAGGCCCGCGAGGTGACCATCGAACGTGAAGTCCTTCGGCTCCTGCCCCTCGCGCGTGACCGATCTCAGGAAGGCGACCGGATCGAGATCGTGCAGGCGCGCCTGCAGGTCGGCGAGGACATTCGCCATCGCCCCGAGGCTGACCTTCGGCAGCGGCTGGCCGGCCAGCCGTCGCATGATCAGGAACGCGCCGCCCAGAAGCGTCGGGTCGGCGCTCGCGAGCAGCACGCGCGGCGCCGGATAGCCGAGGTCGGCGAGCGCGTTCTGGGTCGCGCGCTCGCGCAGCGCGCGCGCCGGGTCGTGATGCGCGCCGAGCAATCTCAAGATGAGCGGGCCGGAGAAGCCGGGCGGCGCCGCGGTCAGGCGAAAGGCGAAGATCTGCGTGTCGAAGCCGCCCGTGACGGCCGCGAGCGGCTCCGCGTAGTCGAGGCTCGGCTGGTCGAGCTGCTTGCGCAGGTGGTCGCGTAACCGGCCTGCGAGCTCTGCCACGCGACGCTACCGGCCGACGCCGGCCGTCTCGTCGACGTTCGCGTCCTCGCGAAAGTGCGGCATCACCTCTTCGGCGAAGCGCTGCATCATCTCGAGCGTCTGCTCGTGGCTGGGTCCCGTCATCCCCGAGCAGAGGATACCGGCCTTGAGCTCGTCGGAGAACACGCGGAGCTTGTGGCGCACGGTGGCGGCGCTGCCGTAGATCAGATAGCCCTCGCGGTCGGCTTCCTCGAACTCGAGTTCGCTGGGGAGCTTGGGCGGATTCGCGAGCACGCGCCGGAGCGACGCCTCAGTCATGTAGCCCGGCGGCCGCCAGAAGGGCGGGTGCATTCTGAGGCCCGTGTTGAACACCCACATCACGTGCTTCTTCGCCAGCTCGCGCGCCTTGGCGTCGCTCTCGGCCACGACGATCGGCACGTTCACGGTGAGCTGGTAGCGGCTGGCCTTGTAGCCGTTCTTCTCGCACGCCTCGCGGTACTCGCCGTAGATCTGGGCGATCCGCTTGATGGGCGTGAAGACCATCAGGTACGGGAAGCGCCGCCTGGCCGCCCACTCGACCGTCTCGCTCGAGCCCTGGGACGGGCACCACACCGGTGGATGCGGCTTCTGGATCGGCCGCGGCCAGGGATTCACGTAGTGGTAGCGGTAGAAGCGGCCGTCGAACGGAAACGGCCCTTCCTCCGTCCACGATCTCAAGATGAGCTCGGCGGCCTCGTAGAAGCGATCACGCGACTGCGTCGGATTGACGCCGGTCGAGAAGTACTCGGCGCTGATGCCGCGGACGAACCCGGAGATCACGCGGCCGCCCGAGGCCACGTCGAGCATCGCGATCTCCTCGGCGATGCGCAGCGGGTTCTCGCGCAGCGGCAGCCCGTTGCCGAGGATCGCGATCTTCGCCCTGGTGGTACGGCGCACCAGCATGGCCGCCATCACGTTCGGGCTCGGCATGGTGCCGTAGCAATTCTGATGATGCTCGTTGACGCAGAGGCCGTCCCAGCCCAGGCGCTCCGCGTACTCGAGCTGGTCGAGATACTGATTGTAGAGCGTGTGGCCGAGCGCCGGGTCGTAGTGGCGGTTCGAGAGCGTCACCCACGACGACGGCGCGTCGTGCTCCATGTAGTACGGCATCAGGTGGAAGTAATAGAACTTCACGACGCGCCCTTCCGGAGGCGACAGAACTCACCGATCACCTCCGCGACCGCGTCGGGCTCCTCCAGGTGCGGGACGTGGCCGGAATCGTCGAACACGCGCAGGCGCGCGCCCGGGATCTCGCGGGCCCACGTCTCGCCGCACGGCGCCAGCGGTGCGAGCTTGTCGTGGGCGCCCCAGCAGAGCAGGGTCGGCGCACTGATGCGGCCGAGGCGGCGGCGGAGGAGCGGGTTATAGAGATACGGGTTCCAGCTCACGCGCGCGAGCGCGGCCCCCTGGCGGTACTGCAGCGCCAGGGTCTCGGCCGACTGGTCCGGGGGCGCCAGCGCGAGCGCGGCCATCGGGTTCTGGAAGATCGTCGTCACGATCTCGGGAATGTCCATTCCGAACAGGAACGGGTAGATCCAGCCGTCGACGCGGATGCCGACCGGGTCGATCAAGACCAGCGAGGCGAGCCGGTGCGACGCCATCGTCGCGATCTCGGCGGCGATCCAGCCGCCGAACGAGGCGCCGACCAGGTGGACGCGCTCGAGACCGAGCCCGTCGAGCAGATCGACGTAGTGGAACGCCAGATCGGAGATGTGCTCGATCCACTCCGCGGCCGGCGAGCCGCCGTGGCCGGGATGGCTCGGGAAGTACACGCTGAAGTCCTTGACGAGCCGCTCCTGGAACGCGAGCCAGCGCCCGGCGCCGCCGGCGCCGTGCAGGAACAGGAGGGGCGGGCCCGACCCGTCCTGTAGCATCTGGACGGGCGTGCCGCGAACGCTGAGCTCGTGCGAGGCCGGCATCTCAGCCGATGAAGAGTCCGCCATTTGGCGAGAGCCACTGCCCGGTGAAGAACGAGCTGTCGTCGGACGCGAGGAAGAGCGCCGTCGCCGCGACCTCGTGCGGCTCGCCCGTGCGCCGGAGCGGTGTGCGGGCGATCACCGCCGTGCGAATCAGCGGCGACATCCGCTCGGTCATCGGCGTGTCGATGTAGCCCGGGCAGATCGCGTTCACGCGGATCCCGCGCGAGGCGACGTCGCGCGCGACGGCCCGTGTGAACGCCAGAATGGCGCCCTTCGCGGCGCTGTAGTGCGGCACCACCTCGAGCCCGGTCAGCGCTGCCACGCTCGAGAGGTTGACGATCGCGCCGCGATTCTTCCTGCTCATCAGCCGGAGCGCCTCGCGCGTGCAGTAGAACGTCCCGTCCAGGTGCACCGCGAGCATCCGGCGCCACGACTCGTCGGACAGGTTCTGGGTCACGTCGAGGTGCGTCTGGCCCCCCTGGCCGCTCAGGAGCTCCATGATCAGCGCCTCGGACTTCCGGTTGACCTCGGCGCGGTCGTCGCCCGGGCCGAAGGCGATCCCGGCGTTGTTGACGAGGATGTCGAGGGTGCCGAGCTCGCGCTCGATCGTCGCGAACATCGCCTTGACCTGTGGGCTGTCGGCGACGTCGGCCTGGATCGCCCGGCCGCCGGCCGGCCCCTTCATCGACGCGACGGTCTGCTCGGCGGTCTCCAGCCGCAGCTCGTTGACGACGACGTGGGCGCCTTCCTCGGCGAACAGCAGCGAAATCGCCCGGCCGAGCCCCGAGCCGCCACCCGTCACGAGCGCGATCCGATCCCTGAGCTTCATCGGCCCCTCACCCTAGGCCCAAGCCCGCACGTGGTCAAGGAGTCGTGGTAGGGTTTGCGCGCTGCAGGCCGTGGCGGGGCGCCGTGTGAGCCGCTGGGCCGGCCGGGGGCTGGGGCCCCCAGGCCCGAGGCAAGCACGATGAGAGACCCCGCCGGCCGAGGCGCGCCTATAGACGATGCCCAGCTACTCGCTCGGAATCGACATCGGCGGCACGTTTACCGACGTCGTGGTGTACGACCACGACACCGGCCGGCAGTGGAGTCGCAAGGTGCTGACCACGCACGACGATCCGGTCCGCGCCGTCGTGGCCGGCGTCGGCGCGATCCTGGGTGACGGCGGGCTCGAGCCCCGCCACTTCACGCGCGTCGTGCACGCGACGACGCTCTTCACCAACGCGCTCATCGAGCGCAAGGGCGCCGTCGCCGGCCTCATCACCACCGCGGGCTTCGGTGACACGCTCGAGATCGGCCGTGAGCGCAAGTTCGAGCTCTACGATCTCAACATCGCCAAGCCCGAGCCGCTGGTGCCGCGCAATCGTCGGCTGGAAGTCGCCGAGCGCATGAGCGCCGACGGCTCCGTCCGCCGCCCGCTCGACCGCGCGGAGCTGGCGGGCGCGGTCGAGCGGCTCGCCGCCGGCGGCGCGAGCTCGATCGCCGTGATGTTCCTGCACGCCTACGCGAACCCGAGCCACGAGGCCGAGGCCGTGCGCCTCATCGCGGAGCTCCACCCGGAGATCTTCACGACCGCGTCACACGAGGTGGCGCCGGAGATCCGCGAGTTCGAGCGCGCGTCGACGACCGTCGCCAACGCGTACATCAAGCCGCTGGCCCATCAGTACCTCGGGCGCATGGCGCGGCAGCTGGGCGACGCGCGCATTCCGGCCCCGCTCCTGCTCATGCTCTCGAGCGGCGGCCTGACCCACGTCGCCGAGGCCCAGCGCGCGCCGGTACAGATGCTCGAGTCGGGTCCGGCCGCCGGGGCGATCGCCGCCGCCTTCTTCGGCCGCGCGGACAGCGGCGGCGATCTCCTGGCCTTCGACATGGGCGGCACCACCGCCAAGCTCTCGCTCGTCGACGGCGGCGAGCCGCGCACGGCGTACAGCTTCGAGGCCGCGCGCCAGAAGCGGTTCATCGAAGGCAGCGGGCTGCCGATCCGCATCTCGACCATCGAGCTGATCGAGATCGGCGCCGGCGGCGGCTCGATCGCCCAGGTGGACGAGATCGGTCTCCTGAAGGTCGGGCCGCGCAGCGCGGGCTCTCAGCCCGGCCCGGCGTGCTACGGGCTCGGCGGCGCGGAGGCCACCGTCACCGACGCCGATCTCCTGCTGGGCTACCTGAACCCGGACTACTTCGCCGGCGGCACCATCGCGATCGACGTCGACGCGGCGCGCGCGGCCTTGACCCGGCTCGCCGGCACGGTGAGCCTGCCGCTGATCTCGGTCGCGTGGGGCATCCATGACATCGTCAACGAGAGCATGGCGAGCGCCGAGCGCGGCAGCGATCCGCGCGACTACGCGCTCCTCTGCACCGGCGGCGCCGGGCCCGTCCACGCCTGCCACGTCGCGCGCAAGCTCGGCCTGAGCCGGGTGATCTGCCCGCCGTCGGCCGGCGTGGCCTCGGCGCTCGGCCTGCTCGTGGCGCCCGCGCGCGTCGATCGTGTCGCGACGGTCGGGATCCGGCTGGATCGCGGCGATCTCACCGCGCTCGAGATGGCGTTGCGTACCCTCGAGGACGAGGCGCGCGCCGTCATGGGCGACACCGGGCTCAAGCTCGAGACGGCGCGCTTCCAGCGGCTCGCTGACGGACGCTTTCTCGGCCAGGGGTTCGATCTGGTCGTCGACCTGCCCGACGGTCCGTACGACGGCCGCGACGCCGACGCCGTGCGCCGCGCGCTCACCCAGGCCTTCGAGGCGGCGTATCGCGAGAAGTTCTCGCTCACGCCGCCCGACGTGCCCGTCGAGTTCATCAACATCCGGGTCGCCGTCCGGGCGCCGGTCGCGGGCAGCGAGGTCGTCCTCCAGGGCCGTGCGCGCCGCGGCGAGTCGCCGATCAAGGGGCGGCGCCCGGTCTGGTTCCCGGAGGCGAACGGATACGTCGAGACGCTCGTGTACGACCGGACCCGGCTCTCGGCCGACGACGGATTCGCCGGGCCGGCGGTGATCGAGGAAGAGGGCTCGACCCTGGTCGTCCCGCCGCGGGCCCGCTTCACCGTGGTGCCGACCGGCAACGTGATCGTGACGCTCGACGTATGAAGCCGCCGGCGACCATCGAGACCGCGCGGCTCCGGCTGCGCCAGCCCGTCATGGACGACGCGGAGGCGATCTTCACGACGTACGCGAGCGATCCCGAGGCCACCCGCTACGTGAGCTTTCGCACGCACCGAAGCTCCGAGGACGCGCGCGACTATCTCCGGCACTGCGCGGCCGGCTGGTCCGGGGACGGCCCATTCGCGTGGGTCATCCTCGTGCGCGAGAACGGCCGGCTGGCCGGCTCGATCGACATCCGGCCCCAGGCCCACCGCGTCGAGCTCGGCTACATCCTCGGCCGCGAGTACTGGGGCCGCGGCTACATGACGGAAGTCGTCCGCGCCGTCGCCGACTGGACTCTGGCGCAGCCCGAGGTGCACCGGGTGTGGGCCGTGTGCGACCTCGACAATCGCGCGTCGGCGCGCGTGCTCGAGAAGGCCGGAATGGAGCGCGAGGGCCGGCTGCGACGCTGGGGGATCCATCCCAATCTCGGCCCCGTGCCCCGCGACTCCTGGTGCTACGCGCGCGTGAAGGAGAGGCCGTGAGCGCGCGGTTCGACGCGGTCACGCTCGAAGTGCTGTGGACGCGGCTCATCTCCGTCGTGGACGAAGCGGCGAAGGCCATCGTGCGCACGTCGTTCTCGACGCTCTCGAACGAGGCGAACGACTTCGCGTGCATGCTGACCGACGAGCGGGGTGGGGCACTGGCCCAGAACAGCGGCAGCATTCCCTCGTTCATCGGCACCCTGCCCGCCACCGTCCGTCATTTCCTGCGCGCGATGGGCGCGGCGGCGATGCGGCCGGGCGACGTTCTCATCACCAACGACGCGTGGATGGGCACCGGGCACATGAGCGACGTCTGCGTGCTCAAGCCGATCTTCCGCGCCGGGCGCCTCGTCGCCTTCTCGGCCACCACCTCGCACATGCCGGACATCGGCGGCCGCCTGCGCGCCATCGAGGCGCGCGAGGTGTTCGAGGAGGGGATCCATATCCCCCTGATGAAGCTGCGGCGCGAGGGGCGCACCGACGAGACCTTGATCGAGATGATCCGCGCCAACGTCCGCACCCCCGATCAGACCGCCGGCGACATCTGGGCGCAGGTGGGCGCCAACGAGCTGATGGAGAAGCGGCTGCTCGCGCTGATGGACGCCGCAGGGCTCGAAACCCTGGACGAGCTCGGCGACGAGCTCTTCACGCGTGCCGAGCGCGCGATGCGCGCGGCGATCCGCGCCGTGCCCGACGGCACCTACCGCTACGCCATGCGCACCGACGGCGTCGACGAGCCGCTCGACTACCGTGTGGCGCTGACGATCGCCGGCGACGAGATCACCGCCGACTACACCGGCACCTCGCCGCAGCAGCCGCGCGCGATCAACTGCGTGATGGCCTACACGTATGCGATGACCGCGTACGCGATCAAGTGCGCGCTGCTCCCGGGCCTGGCCAACAACGAGGGCATGTACCGGCCGATGCGCGTGACCGCGCCTGAAGGCTCGCTCCTCAATCCGCGCTTCCCGGTCGCCGTCGTGAGCCGCGCCGTCACGGGTCACTACGTCCCCGTGCTGCTCTTCGGCGCGCTCCACCAGGTGATCCCGGATCGCGTGATGGCGGGCGCCGGCTCGCCGCTCTGGGCCGTGCAGCAAACGGGGCTCCGCGCCGACGGCCGCCCGTACACGAACATCTTCTTCTTCAACGGCGGCATGGGTGCGACGCCCTCCAAGGACGGCGAGCACGTCCTCTCGTGGCCGAGCAACATCTCGTCCACGCCGATCGAGGTGGCCGAGCGCAACAGCCCGCTCTTCTTCCGCGAGAAGCGGCTGACCTCGGGCTCGGGCGGCGCGGGCGGTTTCGCGGCGGGCTCGGCCAGGACATCGTGTTCGAGTGCGAGTCGGACGTGCCGATCGTCGCCTCGTTCATGGCGGAGCGCACGAAATTCCCGGCACCCGGCTTCGCGGGCGGCGACACCGGCGGGCTCGGGGACGTGCAGATCAACGGCGTCTCGATCGACAACCGCCGCCAGCACGTGCTCAAGCGCGGCGACGTCGTCCTGGTGCGCACGCCGGGCGGCGGCGGCTACGGCCCGGTCGTTCAGCGCGATCCGGCGTCGACCGAGCGCGATCGCGCGCTCGGCTACTGAGAGCCGGAGCTTCCGGCTCGGGTCAGGCCTTCCTGAACCGGTGGACGCCGTCGCCGTCGAGGACGCGGACCGCGCGCCCTTCGTCCTCGAGAAATCTCAGGTGGGCGAGCGCCTCGCCGACCGCGAAGCTCAGCTGGTGGCTGTCGAGCTGGCGCCGGAAGAGCACCGGCACCAGCTCCGCCGCGGTCCGCGGCTCGACCAGCGCGTCGAGCGACTCGTTGAGCCGCGCGGCGTGATGGTCGCGCAGGAAGGCGAGCCGCGCGTGCAGGCCGCGGAACGGGAGACCGTGCGACGGCAGCACCAGGGTGTCAGGCGCCATCGGCTCGAAGCGGCCGAGCGAGTCGAGATAGAGGCGCAGCGGATTGAGCCCGGGCTGCTCGGACCAGACACTGACGTTGGTCGTGATCTTCGGCAGGACCTGATCGCCGGAGATCAGCACGCGGCCCGCTTCGTCCCAGAGGCACGCGTGCTCGGGCGCGTGGCCGAGGACCGTCAGAATGCGAAACGTCCGGCGGCCGATCGTGATTGCATCGCCCTCGCGGATGCGCCGGAACTCGCTCGACACCTCCGGCACGAGGCTCGGATAGTGATTGCCGCGGCGTCCGAGCTGCACGAGCGCCTCGGGCCCGCAGCCGTGCCGACGGAAGTGGGCCAGGCGCGGCTCG